>Ga0126306_10000874_pt1 | contig 15330 bp, 18 predicted proteins | sample Plot27_FD_92592 | JGI IMG/M metagenome (GOLD analysis project Ga0126306, IMG submission 92592) | Serpentine soil microbial communities from UC McLaughlin Reserve, CA, USA - Plot27 | ecosystem: Environmental > Terrestrial > Soil > Grasslands | place: USA: UC McLaughlin Reserve, Lake County...
CCCATCGAGCTTGGCGACGATGACCCCGTCAGCTTCGCCGCGCTCGACGGCCTCGAGAGCCTGCTGGAATGCGGGCCGATCGTCGCGGCTCCCAGGCTCGTCGAGGTCCTGCAAGACGTCGACAATCTGATGTCCACCGCCGTGTGCGTGACGCTGGATCGTCTCGAGCTGGACGGCGGGACTGATGAAGGTGTCGCCCTCCCTGCCGGCGACTCGGCTGACCCGGATGTAGGCGAAAAGTCTCATAGACAGAGCGTATGTGGTTTGGGGCCGCTCTGCAACGTGCTAGGGCGGACGCGGACGCTCGACAGCCACGCCTCACGGCTGAGGCGAAAGCTCGGGACGCCGCACGGTGCGCGCTACGTGCGCAACGTCTGGGGGGTCGGGTACTGCCTCCTGGACACGTAGCCGCTCACAGGCACGCCCGCTCCAGATCGGTCAGCGCCTTCATCGCCGCCGCATAGGCCTCGTCGACCTGCCTGTTGTGCAGATCGACCCGCTCGATCCGTGCGAGGAGCCGGACCAGGCGCTCGCGTGTCTTTCGGCCCCGCGCGTCGAGGCGACTCGCCGGGCAGCGCTTCAGCGTCTCCTCTGCCTCGACCGTCGAGCAGGCCGACGGAACGTCGCAGCCGAGGCGTGACGAAGTGCTGACCGAGCCCGGCGGGGCCGGCGGCGCAGTTGGCTTCGAGGCCTGGCCGCCGCCGCCGCCACAGCCCGTCGCCGCCAGGACGATCAGGACGACGACTCGCGCGATTCGCATCTCTGATGGACTCACAGAATCCGGGGCCTCGGACGTTAGATACGGCGTGGACTACGCGGCGGACCTCCGCGCCGACCGCATCACGGCGCTTACCGCGGCGCTGACGACCGTCGTCCTCTGGGCCTCCGCCTTCGTCGGGATCCGCTCGGCGGGGAAGTCGCTCTCGCCGGGGCCGCTCACGCTGGGAAGACTCCTCGTGGGCGCGGCCGCACTCGGGGTCGTTGCGCTGGCAAGACGCGAGCCACTCCCGCGCCGCGTCGACCTCCGGGCCGTCTGGGCGGGTCTCCTCGTCTGCGGCCTGCTCTGGTTCGGTGTCTACAACGTCGCGCTCAACTCGGCGGAGCGTCGAGTCGACGCCGGCACCGCCGCGATGCTCGTCAACGTCGGGCCGATCGTGATCGCCGTCCTCGCAGGCCTGTTCCTGGGCGAGGGCTTCCCGCGCAGGCTCTTCATCGGCCTTGCCATCGCGTTCGCGGGAGTGATCGTCATCGGCGCCGCGGTTTCGAGCTCGGAGGCCACGAAGGCGGGCGTCGCCCTCTGCCTGGTCGCGGCGGTGTCGTATGCGGCCGCGGTGGTGGCGCAGAAGCCGGTCCTCCGGCGGCTAGCGCCGCTGCAGACGATCCTGCTCTGCTGCCTGATCGGCGCCGCGGTGTGCCTGCCCTTCGCGCCGCAGCTCGCGGACGAGCTGCGCGACGCCGACCCCGGCGCGATCGCGTGGATGGTCTACCTCGGCATCTTCCCGACCGCCCTCGCTTTCACGACCTGGGCCTACGCCCTGGCGCGCACGGGCGCGGGAAGAATGGGCGCGATCACGTACCTCGTGCCGCCCATCTCCGTCCTGCTCGGGTGGCTCCTGCTCGACGAGAGCCCGCCGGCGCTCGCGCTGGCCGGCGGCGCCGTCTGCCTGCTCGGCGTTGTCGTCGCCCGTCGCGGCTAGACAGAGATCGCGCCGGGCAGCTCGGCGGCCTCCCGGTAGCCGTGGCCCGCGCCTTCGATGCGCATCGCGCGTCCGAGCGCTGCGACGGTCTCGGCCGGAGGAGGCAGGTCCTCGGGACGCTTGCCGTGCCGGGCCGCGGCCCGCACCTCGCGCCGGTCGGCGCCGGTCATCCGCTCGGCCAGCGTCGGGTTCGCCGCGAGCGCGACGACCTCGCCTGACGGCAGCGGGCCGTAGTAGTCAGGCACCGATAGGTACTCGTCCAGCAATCGCCCGCGATCGAGGAGCAGAAACCGGACCACGGCGCCGTCCTCGACCCCGAGGCTCATGACGACCGCGCCGAGGCGGTCGGAGAGCTCCCGCGCGAGTCGCCGAAGCGCCGTCGGGTCGCGGTCCGCGAGCTCGTCGTACACGGAGATCCAGCCGCCGCGCGGAGGAATCACGACAGATCCCTCCGAGCCGCCTGCGCGGAGCGGCGTGAAGCCTGCGACCGCCCGCTGTACGGCGGGCAGGTCGTCGGTCTGCACGTGCACGGAGCCGAAGGACTCGCCGCGCGGGCTTCGCTCGAGGTCTCGCCGAAGCACGTCGACGTCGACCGCGAGCACCCGGCGCGCGGGAACGAACCCCCACCGGGCCAGGAGCGACGCCGCCCGCTCGTCGTGGTTGTCGATCTCGAGCGTCACGCGCTCTGCGTCGGGGTGCGCTTCGAGCAACGTGGCCACGAGCGACTGCGCGATCTCCTCGTAGCGGCTCTCGTCGTCGATCCGCATTCGTTCGACTGACAGCACCGACCCTGACGAGTACCCCTCGAGCCGGCCGTTCTCGACCTCGATGTCGATCTCCACGGATGGAGCCTAGTCGCCCGAATCAGGGATAGCGCGCGAGCTCGAACCGGACCACACTGAGACGAGATCGGCGGGGCGGTCACGCCGAAGACACCGAGGATTACGTGGCCGAGACGCTGACGACCTTCCGACGCTTCCACCAGGCGCTTCCCGCCCGGGACCGCTGGCTGTTCAACCTGAGCGCGGCCGGCGCCGCTTATTGCCTGTGGCTCGCGGTCGCCTTCGTCGACCCGCGGCTGCTGCTTGAGATCGCCGTCATCGCCTGGGCGGCACGGAGCGCGCGTGAGCGCCGACTCAACCGCGGCGACGACGGGCACGAGCACGAAGACTGGCTCGATTACTGATCCAACCGGTCAACCTTCTGTAAAGCCGGTTTCACCGCCGCCCGGGGCGGAGACGAAGCAGTGAACCCCCCGGCAAGGAGGTGATTTGCGTGGTTCCAGGCGGCATCATCGGTATCCTGCTGATCATCGTGCTCGTGCTACTGATTCTCCGTTTGGCCTAGATGCGAGCTCCCTCCAACCGCAAGAGCTGCTCCTTGCGATCGAGGCCGCCGGCGTAGCCGACGAGGCTCCCGGTCGAGCCGACGACGCGGTGGCAGGGCAGCACGATCGGGATCGGGTTCCGGTTCATCACCGTCCCCACCGCTCGTGCGGCCCGAGGGCGCCCGACGCGCGCGGCGAGCTGGCCGTAGGTGGTCACCTCGCCGAACGGCACCTGAGCGAGCTCGCGCAGGACGCGGGAGCTCCATGGGGACGCGCCGGTCAGGTCGACCGAGAGGTCGAACGCCTCGCGCCTCCCGTCGAAGTACTCGTCGAGCTCACGCTTGGCGCCGTCCACGGCGCGCGGCGCCCGGAGCACGCGCGACCCATAGACGCGGGCGAGCCGCTCGGCCTGCGCCTCGGGATCGGCGTCGTACGAGATCCGGCAGACGCCGCGAGGCGTGGCCGCGAGGAGCAGCGCTCCGACGGGGGAATCGACGACGTCGAAGCCGACGTCGAGCAGCCCCTCGTTCGCGGCCGCCTCGCGGAAACGGCGATCGAGCTGTGCGGGAACGGTCATGTCAGCTTCCTCCTCAGGCGCCGGACGCCGGAGGACGCGGCCTGGCGCGCCGCCTCCTCGGTCGAGTCGAGCGCGACGGCGATGTCGGCGTAGGACAGGTCGTAGCCGTAGCGCAGGATCACCGCGGCACGCTCCTTCCCGGAGAGCTCGCCGGCGAGGTGCTCGAGCTCGGCGTACGCGGGTCGGGAATCGGAGACGCCGAGCTCCTGCACGAGCTCGACCGTCGGCTTCGCACGGCGCCCCAGGTCGATGGCCACGCGGGCAGCGATCGTGAAGACCCACGCTCGGAGATGCTCGCCGTGGCGGAGCTTCGGGTAGCCGCGCAGGGCGCGGAGGAAGGTCTCCTGGAAGGCGTCGTCCGCGGCGCCGGCGCCGACGACCCGGCGTAGGTGGGCGTAGATCGGATCACGGTTCTCCTCGTAGAAGCGTTCGAACGGCGGCAAGCGCACGGTGTCCATCTTCTGCTCTAAACGCGAGCGACGGTTCCGGTGTGAGACTGCCGCCCGTGAAGGTCGCCGTGGTCGGTCATTTCGAGTGGATCGAGTTCCTGCGCGTCCCGCGCGTGCCGGAGCCCGGCAGCATCGTGACCGCGAGCGAGGTCTGGGCGGAGCCGGGCGGCGGCGGAGGCGTGGCCGCGGTGCGGCTGGCTCGGCTGGCGGGCGAGGCGCTGTTCGTGACCGCGGTCGGCGACGACGAGATCGGACGCTGCGCGGTCGGCAAGCTTCGCGACCTCGGTGTTCGCGTCGAGGCCGCGGTCCGACCTGAGCCGCACCGCCGCGGGTTCACGTACGTCGACGACGACGGCGAACGCACGATCACGCTGCTCAGTCACAAGCTCGGCCCGCGAGCGGACGACCCGTTGCCGTGGTACGAGCTCGCCGGCTACGACGCGGTCTACTTCACGGGCGGGGACGCGGGCGCGCTCCGGCGGGCCCGCGAGGCGCGCGTGCTCGTCGCCACCGCGCGTGAGCTGCCGACGCTGCGGCAGGCGGGTGTGGAGCCGGACGTCCTCGTGCGGAGCGCCGACGACGCGAGCGAGCGCTACGAGCCCGGCGACCTCGACCCTGCCCCGCGGTTCGTCGTAGCGACCGAGGGCGACGCGGGCGGCAGCTATGAGGGCGAGCAGGCCAGCGGCCGCTTCGAGGCCGCGCCGATCCCCGGTGCAGTCGTCGACACGTACGGCGCCGGCGACTCGTTTGCGGCCGGATTGACGTACGCGCTCGGCCGCGGCGACGAGCTCACCGAAGCCTTCCGCGTCGCCGCGATGCAGGGAGCCGAGGCGATGACCCGCCGCGGCGCCCACGGACCCTGATTCCGCTCCGTCGGCTCGGGTCGGTACCTTTGGCTTTAGCGGCCCGCTGCCGATAGGCAAATCGAAGGTTCACGACCACGCCTCCAAGGGAGATTTCGGTCGATGCCGGGCTGGGCCGTCTGGATAGCTGTCGCGATCGGGCTTTGGGCTCTGCTTGCCGCTTTCGTGACCATTGCGATCGGCCGAGTCAGCGGGCCGGGCGCGCTGGCCCCGCCCCGGCCGGCCGGCCCGCGCGAGAGGGAGCCGGTCGCAGCGCAACCCACGTCTCTTCGGCCGACGCACGTCCTGGTCGTCGACGACGACCCGGGCCTCAGAGCCCTGCTTCGCGCGAGCTTCGAGGTGGCGCACATCGACGTCGAAGAGGCCGACGGCGCGGCGGCCGCGGATGAGGCGATCGCCGCGCGGCTTCCCGACGTGATCGTCCTCGACGTTGCGATGCCCGGCCTGGACGGCATCAGCTTCTGCCGCAAGCTGAAGGCCGACCCGCATACGCGCGCGACTCCGGTCGTCCTGCTGACCGGCGATTCCGTCAGCGCGGCGGCGGGGGAAGAGGCCGGCGCCGAAGGCTTCGTGCGCAAGCCGTTCAGCCCGCTCGCGCTACTGGACGCTATCGAGGGCCTCGCCGTCCGCCGCTACGCGCGCCCATCGGCCGCGCAGCCGGATCGCACGGCGCAGGAACAGCTCTTCCTCTACGCGCAGGACTTCCGCCGCCTGCTGGAGCTCGAGCGCGGTCAGCGCGAGCTGCTACAAAAGGCGTACCGCGAGACCGCCGTGGCTCTGGCGCGCGCGCTCGAGGCGAAGGACGGGCACACCGCGGCCCACTGCGAGCGCGTCCGCCGGTACGCGAGGGAGCTGACGTCGGCCGCCGATCCCGAACTGCTGAAGGAGACCGGGCTCGAGTACGGCTTCATCCTCCATGACGTCGGCAAGATCGGCATCCCCGACACGATCCTCACGAAGCCCAGCGGTCTCACGGCCAGGGAGCGACGTCTGCTGGAGACCCACCCCGTCCTCGGCGAGCAGATGATCGAGGACGCCGCGCTGCTCCACGGGCCGGGTGCGCAGGTCGTTCGCTCTCACCACGAGCGCTGGGACGGAACGGGCTACCCCGACCGGCTGGCGGGCGATTCGATCCCCCTGAGCGCTCGGATCTTCTCGCTCGCGGACACGCTCGACGCCATCACGACCGACCGCCCGCACAGTCCCGCGCGGAGCTGGGACGACGCGGTGGGCGAGATCGCGGCGAACGCCGGCACGCAGTTCGACCCCGACCTCGTCGAGCTCCTACGCGAGCACGAGGAGCCGCTCCGCCGCATCTACTACGAGCTCAGCGCCTCCTAGTCGATCCGGAGAAAGCTGACGTCCGCGGTCCGATCGTCTTGCGCGAGCAGGCGGAGAAGGCGGCGACCCTCGGCCGCGACGGCCGCGAGCGCCCGCTTCGTCGCACGTTCGGGGTAACTGACGACGAGCGCGCCGTCGGGCCGTCGCTGCCAGACCCCGAAGACGAAGCCGTCGTTCAGCACCGTGCCCTTGATGCGACCGTCGACCCGCGAGAACGCGCGGCGCTGCTCTTCCGACACGAAGCGGCTGCGGTCCGAGTGGGAGAGGAGGGCGTTGTCGTACTCGGGCAGGAAGCGCGGCGGCGCCGGCTTGTCCGGATCGGGCCGAGGTGAGTCCGGTAGGTCGAAGAGCTCGCGGCCGCGCTCGTCACGGAAGGTGCGAAGGCGCGTCCGGAGGCGTTCGACGACGTCGCGCAGGCCGGTGAGGCGCGACCACGTCGCGACGTCCGCGACAGTTGCCGGGCCGAAGGCCGCGAGGTAGCGCATCACGAGCTCGTCGAGCGAGGGCTTCGGCTCCAGCGGGCGGCCGAGCCAGGCCTCCGCGGTGGTCGACACGACCTGTGACGAGCGCCCCCAGACGCCTCGGGGCGGAACCTGGACGAACGCCAGGAGGTTGCGGCAGGCGTACGCGAGGTCGGCCGTGTCGTCGGCGGGAAAGCGCTCCGCCAGGGCGGCTCGTAGCTGTCGCCCGCTGCGCGGCCGCTCGGCGACGAGCTCCCGGGCGAACGCAAGCACGGCGTCGACGTCGACTCCGCGGAGGTCGCGATAACGGGTCAGCTCCGCGTCCAGCACGGGCTGCACGAGCGGTCGCACCGCGAGGCAGTCCTCGGCCGTGACGAGGTGGACGGTCGAGCGCATGAGCGCGATCCGGACGACCCGGCGCTCCTCCAGCAGGTTCGCGAGCTCCTCGGGGCGGAAGCCGTCGAGCCGTGACCACAGCGCCAGATAGGGGTCGAGCGGCTCCTGCGCCTGCAGCCCGACGAGGTGGTCTACCGCGTCGAGCACCGGCATTTCGGAGCGCTCGAGGAGGAGCTGGCGTGCGAGCGTGGCGCGGTTCAGCGCCCGGCGGTCAAGCTGGTCGTCCACGGTCAGAGCAGCTCGGCCGCGTCCCGGGTGACGTCGACGCCGCCGACCACGATCAGCGCGGCGACGAGCCCGAGCGCGAGCAGGCCGGGGAGCGCGGGCACGAGCAGGAGTGCACACCAGGGCGGCTCGAGGACCTGGAAGTCGACCCCGTGCCGCGGCAGTGGCTCCCGCTCGCCGCTCACTCGTCGGGCAAGCCCCGCAGGAGCTCGGCGTCGGAGGCGGCCGCGAGTCGCTTGGGCACCACCATCCGCCAGGCGTCGAAGACGAGCTCGCGCAGCTCGTCTCGGTCGATCGCGTCGAGGCGCGCGAGCACCCACTGGTAGCGGAGGTCGGCCGGCCCGGGCCGCAGGAACTTCTCGGGGTACGTCTGGAGCAGCGCCTCCCGCTCCTCTCTCGGGAAGGCGAACCCCATGACCTGCTCGTCCCGCGAGAAGGCCAGATAGACGATCCGTCCGACACGAAACTTCACGCGGCCGCGGACGACGACCTCGTACGACCTCGGTAGGCCGGCCGTCAGCGCGCGAACGTCATCGATCGTCACCATGCGTGCGAGAATGACCTCGTGGAAGGCATCGGGCCGATCCAGATGCTGTGCCTGGCGTTCGACGGCAATCGCTTCAAGGGTGAGATCCTGCCCGAGCTGGACCGCCTGAAGCGGGAGCGGATCGTCCGGATCATCGACCTGCTCCTCGTCCGCAAGGACGAGGAAGGACGGGTGATGGTGATGACGTCGAGCGACCTGGACTGGGACGAGGCGACGGCGTTCGGTTCGTACGTCGGCGCGCTGGCCGGGTTCGGCGCCGCCGGGGCGGAGGGCGTCGAGCGCGGGGCGATCGCGGGAGCCGCCGAGCTCGCGGACGGGCACCTCTTCAACGAGAACGACACCTTCCGCGTGACCCAGTCGCTGCCGAACAACATGTCGGCCGCCCTCGTCCTGATCGAGCACCTGTGGGCGAAGGAGCTCCGCGACGCCGTCGAGCGTGCGGGCGGAATGGAGCTCTCGAACGAGTGGCTGCGGCCGGAGGAGATCCTCACGGCCGGCCACGACATCGGCGCCAAGAGCGACGTCGATTAGCTCGCGCCCTCGGCGCGGGCGTGGCGCCGCGCGACGCGACACGAGGCGGAAGACGCGCTCGCTGTCGCTGCTCTGCAATGTGGTGGGGTTGCGTAGTGGGGGATCGTGGTTTAAAGTGGAGGAAAGTGGAAAGTTCCTCACGACCGGATCTCGATGCTTCTCGGCGAGTACGACCACACGATCGATGACAAGAACCGACTCACGCTTCCGGCCAGGTTCCGCGAGGCCTTCGCTGGAGGAGTGGTGGTCACCCGCGGCCTGGAGGGATGTCTCTCCGCCTACCCGCGCGACCAGTGGGAGCGGCTCGTGGGCTCCTGGCTCGACCCGCTCAACCCGTTCAGCAAGGAGGCTCGGCAGATGCACCGCTACTACTACGCCGGGGCTTCGGAGGACAAGCCGGACAAGCAGGGGCGCGTGACCATCCCCGCGGCCCTGCTCCAGCATGCGGGCCTCCGGCGCGAGATCGTCGTGGCCGGAGTGGGGGACCGAGCGGAGATCTGGGACCGCGACACCTGGCGCAAGCAGCTGAAAGAGGTCGAAGGGAGCGCAGAGCATGTTGCCGAACGTCTTGCAACCCAACTCGACTGACCACGTCCCCGTCCTCGCCGACGAGGTTCGCGAGCTCCTCGCCCTGAAGCCGGGCGAGACCGTCGTCGACGCGACCTTCGGCGCCGGCGGGCACGCGAGCCTGCTCGCCGCCGACCTGCGTGGGAGCGGCAAGTTCATCGCGATCGACCGCGACCCGACCGTCCAGCCGTATTTCGACCGCTTCAAGCGGACGGCAGGCGTTCCGGCCCGGCTCCATCGCGGCGAGGCGGCGGACGTCCTCGGCCAGCTCGCCGACAACGGCGTTCGCGCCGACGCGATCCTGCTCGACCTCGGCGTGTCGTCGATGCAGCTCGACCGGCCGGAGCGCGGGTTTTCGTACGCCGTCGACGCGCCGCTCGACATGCGCATGAACCCGCGCGACGCGATCTCGGCGCGCGAGATCGTCAACGAGTGGAGCGAGCGCGACCTCGCGCAGATCTTCAGGCGCTACGGCGAGGAGCGGTACGCGCGCCAGATCGTGAAGGCGATCGGACGCGAGCGCCGCCGGCGCCCGATCGAGCGGACCGGCGAGCTCGTCGAGATCATCCGGGCCGCGATTCCCGCGCCGGCGCGCTTCGGTGACGGGCATCCGGCCAAGCGGGTCTTCCAGGCGCTGCGAATCGCCGTCAACGACGAGCTGAGCGAGCTCGAGCACGCACTCCCCGCCGCCTTCGAGATGCTCCGCCCCGGCGGCCGCCTCGCGGTGATCAGCTTCCACTCGCTCGAGGACCGCCAGACCAAGCAGTTCATGCGCGAGCGCGAGCGCGGCTGCATCTGTCCGCCCGACTTCCCGGTCTGCGTCTGCGGGCACGAGCCCGAGCTGCGCGCGCTCAACCGGCGGCCGATTCGGCCCAACGCGCGCGAGACGGCGGCCAATCCCCGCGCCGCGTCGGCTCGACTCCGCGTGGCGGTTCGCACATAGTGCCTCCCCCGGCAGTAGCCATGGCCGTCGGCGCCGCCGCCGCCAAACCGCTTCGTAAGCAGGCGCAGCGCCGGAAGCCGCGCGCCGTCGCGAAGCGGCGTCCGGCGCGCTCGAAGGGGGTCGCCGGCGGCATCGTCTGGATCGCCTTCGTCACAGCGCTGCTCGCCGGAGTTGTCGCGCTCAACGTCGCCGTCCTCCGACTCAACGTGGAGCTCGACGGCCTCGCGCGCGAAAAGCAGGAGCTCAGGGCCGGCAACAACGAGCTCGCGTCGCGCCTGGCGGGGCTGGAAGCGTCGGGCCGCATCGAGTCGCTCGCACGGACGCAGCTCGGCCTCGTCCCCGCCGAGCCCGAGCAGACGACCTACATCACGCTCGACCCGGCGGCGCGATGACCGGCCCGCGGCTGGCCAATCGCCGCATCCGCCTGCTCCTCGCCGTCTTTGCCGTCGTGTTCGCGGCCATGCTGGGCCGGGCGGTCTGGCTCCAGGCGGTTCAGGCCGGGACGCTCTCGCGGCTCGCTACGGAGCAGCACGACACGAGCGTCACGCTTCCGGCCGGGCGAGGGGCGATCCTCGACCGGAACGGCCTCCAGCTCGCGATCGGACGCGACGCCACGACCGTCTTCGCGAACCCGCGCCAGATCGCCGACCCCAAGGCCGCAGCCCTGGCCGCGGGGAAGGATCTGAACCTCGACCCGGAGGAGCTCTACCCCAGGCTCGCCGACCGCTCGCGCGGTTTCGTCTACATCGCACGGAAGACCGATCCCGAGCGCGCGCGCACGCTCAAGAAGCGCGGCATCACCGGGATCTTCTTCACGTCGGAGGAGCGTCGGACGTACCCGCAGGGGCGCATCGCGTCCCAGGTGCTCGGCTACGCAGGGCTCGACAACAAGGGCCTTGCGGGCCTCGAGCTGCAGCTCGACCGGCCGCTCTCGGGCCGGTCCGGGCACGAGCGCTATGTCCGCGATCCCAGCGGCCGCTCGATCGAGGTCGTCGAGTCGCGGCCCGCGCGCGACGGCGACGACGTCACGCTGACCCTCGACCACACGATCCAGTCCTACGCCGAGAGCGTCCTCCAGCGGACGGTCACCAACTGGAGCGCGAAGGCGGGCTCCGCGATCGTGCTCGACCCGCGGAACGGCGAGGTCCTAGCGATGGCGACCGTGCCGAGCTTCGACACGAACCGGTACGGCTACGTTCCGCGCGACCTGCAGCGCAACCGCGCGGTGACCGACACGTACGAGCCCGGCTCGACGTTCAAGCTAGTGACGATCGCGGCCGCGCTGTCGACGGAGGTCGTCGCGCCGTCGACCGCCTTCGTGCTCCCGTACGAGCTGGAGGTCGCCGACCGGAAGATCCACGACTCGCACGAGCGCTCGACGCAGCGGATGACGGTGGCGCAGATCCTCTCGCGGTCCTCGAACGTCGGGACGATCACCGTCGCCGAGATGCTCGGCCAGAACCGGCTCGCACGCTGGATCGACCGCTTCGGCTTCGGCCGCAAGACCGGTGTCGACTTCCCGGGCGAGACGCGGGGGATCGTGCTCCCGGTCGAGAAGTGGTCGGGCTCGACGATCGGCAACGTCCCGATCGGCCAGGGCATCGCCGTCACCCCCATCCAGATGGCCGCCGCGTACGGCGCAATCGCGAACGGCGGGGTCTGGGAGCGCCCGCATCTCGTCCGCCGGGTCGGATCGCGACCGACGGGCGGGCGGGAGCAGCGCCGGATCACCTCACCCGTTGTGTCCTCCCAGGTCATGGCGATGATGCAGGACGTCGTCAACGAGACCGGCGGCACGGGCGCCCTGGCGCGGCTCGAGGGGTACAGCGTCGCAGGCAAGACCGGGACCGCCTCCAAGCCCGAGCGTGGCGGCTACTCCGACTCGCGCTACGTCGCCTCGTTCGTCGGCGTCGTGCCTGCGAGCGCCCCCCGCCTGGTCGTCCTCGTGTCGATCGACGAGCCGAGGGGCGCGATCTGGGGTGGCGTCGTGGCGGCGCCCGCGTTCCAGGAGATCGCGCGCTACGCGCTCCAGTACCTCGAGATCCCACCCGACGACCTCGGCGCCACTCGCTAACCTCGCCGGTCGATGAAGCTGCGCGAGCTCAGTGCGGCGCTCTCGCCCACGGAGGTCGTCGGTGACGACTCTGTGGAGATCGCGGACCTCGCGTACGCGGCCGGCGCCGTGCGCCCCGGCGCGCTCTACTTCTGCGTCCCCGGGTCGCGCGCCGACGGGCACGATTTCGCCGCCGCCGCCGTCGAGCGCGGGGCGATAGCGCTTGCGGTCGAGCGCAAGCTTCCGGTCGCCGTCCCGCAGGTCGTCGTCGAGGAGACGCGCGCCGCGATGCCAGCCGCGGCGGCCGCCTTCTTCGGCTACCCGACCCGCGAGCTCGAGGTCGCGGGCGTCACGGGGACGACGGGGAAGACCACGACGACGTATCTCCTCTACGCCATCCTGGACGCCGCCGGTCGCAGGCCTGGGCTGATGGGTACCGTCGAGAGCCGGATCGGCGGTGAGCGGAAGCCCGCGGTTCGGACGACACCGGAGGCGATCGACCTCCAGCGCGCGTTCCGCGCGATGCTCGACGCCGGCGACCGCAGCGTTGCCCTCGAGGCCACCTCCCACGGCTCCGAGCTCGGCCGGCTCGCGGGGATCCGCTTCGGCGCGCTCGCGTTTACGAACCTGAGCGAGGAGCACCTCGACTTCCACGAGACCATGGAGCGGTACTACGCGGCGAAGCGTCGGCTGTTCGTCGGGCCGGAGCCGCCGCCGGCGGCCGTCAACGTCGGCGACGCCTACGGCCGCGCGCTCGCGGACGAGCTGCGTGCTCTCGGGCGCGCGCCGCTGCTGACCTTCGGCTTCGCGGACGACGCCGAGATCCGACCCGAAGGCCTCGAGCACGGCCGCCTCCGCGTCGGCGGGATCGAGCTCGCGACGCGGCTTCGCGGCCGTTTCAACGTCGAGAACGTGCTCGCCGCCGTGTCGGTCGCCCTGCTGCTCGATGTCGAGGACGAGGCGATCGCCGAGGGGATCGCGCGGGTCGAGGGCGTTCCTGGTCGGTTCGAAACCGTCGACGAGGGCCAGCCGTTCACCGTCGTGGTCGATTACTCGCACAAGCCGGGCGCGTTGGAGAACGTCCTGCGGACGGCCCGCGACCTCGCGACCGGGCGGGTGCTCTGCGTCTTCGGCTGCGGCGGCGACCGGGACCGCACGAAGCGGCCGCTCATGGGCCGGATCGCGGCCGACCTGGCCGACGTGGCCATCGTCACCTCGGACAACCCGCGGAGCGAGGATCCCGACGCGATCATCGAGGAGGTGGTCGCAGGCGCGCCCGGGCGGCTCGAGGTCGAGCCCGACCGCGCGAAAGCCATCGAGCAGGCGCTCGAGGCCGCGCAGGCGGGCGACGTCGTCGTGATCGCCGGGAAGGGCCACGAGCAGGGGCAGGAGATCGAAGGCCGCGTCCTGCCCTTCGACGACCGCGACGTCGCACGCGAGGAGCTTCGCGCGCTGGGGGCGCGAGCGTGATCCCGCTCCAGCTCGCGGACGTGGAGCCGCTCGGCCGCCTGACCCGCTCCGGCTGGACCGACCAGGCGACCGGCATGCAGGTCGATTCGCGGAAGATCGAGGAAGGCGACCTGTTCGTCGCGGTCGCCGGCGGAGCGGACTTCGCCAAGCACGCCCTCGCGCGCGGCGCGTCCGCAGTGCTCGTCCCCGACGACGAGTTCGGCGCGCTCGCCGCGATCGGCGCCGCCGTTCGCTCGCGGAGCGACGCGAAGGTCGTCGGCATCACGGGCTCTACCGGCAAGACTTCGACGAAGGACATCCTCGCCGGGCTCTGCGCGCCGCACGCGAGGATCGTCGCCGCGGAGGGCGGGCATAACAACGAGATCGGGCTGCCGCTCACGCTCGCGGCGATCGAGCCGGACACCGAGCTCGTGATCGCGGAGATGGGCATGCGCGGGATCGGGCAGATCGCCGAGCTTTGCGAGATCGCGAGGCCGGACATCGGGATCGTCACGAGCATCGGGCCCGTTCACCTCCAGCTGCTGGAAACCGTGAAGAGGGTCGCCCAGGCGAAGGCCGAGATCTTCGGCGCGCTCCCGCCCGACGGGACAGCGATTGCGCCGGTCGGCGTGGACGAGCTGGCCCCGTACCTTCCCGACGATGCAAGGGTCTTCGGGCCGGAAGGCGACGCCTCGGTCGAGGACTTCGAGGTCGTCGACGGACACTCGAACGTCCGCTTCCACGTGCGGGGAAAGCCGCTGGAGCTTCGCTTCAACTTCACCGCGCGCCACCAGGCCGACAACGCGGCCGCGGCCCTGCTCGCCTACGAGGCGCTCGGCCTGCCGCTCGACCGCGCCCACGAGGGCGCCGACCGGATCGCGTTCTCGCGCTGGCGCGGGGAGGAAACCCCGCTTCCCGGCGAAGGTCTCCTCATCAACGACGCCTACAACGCCAACCCGGTCTCGATGGAGGCTGCCCTGGAGCACCTGAGCGCGCGCGCGGGCGGCCGCCGTCGCGTCGCCGTGCTCGGGGACATGGCCGAGCTGGGCGCGGACGCGCCGACGTACCACCGTCTCGTGGGCGTCTCCGCCGCCGAGAACGCCGACGTCGTGGTCGCCGTCGGCGAGCTGGCACGCAACTACCTCGGCGCGGGGGCCGCCGAAGAGCGCCATGCCGCTTCGGTGGGGGACGCGGTCGCCGTTGTCGAGGAAGTCGTGCGGCCGGGAGACGTCGTGCTCGTGAAAGCGTCCCGCAGCGTCGGGCTCGAACGCGTGGCCGAAGCGCTCACGGCCGCAAAGGTCTAGGCGCTCGTGGAGAAAGTCATCGTCGCGGGCCTCTTCGCAATGGTCCTGTCGATCCTTGTCGGCCCCACGTTCATCGAGTTCCTCCGGCGCAACGAGCTCGGCCAGCACATCCGCGAGGAGGGTCCGGCATGGCATCGCACGAAGCAGGGCACGCCGACGATGGGCGGCGTCCTGATCGTCCTCGCCTCAGCGCTCCCGTTTCTGATCCTGAGCGAGTACACCTTGTCGGCGCTCACGGTCTTCGCGGTCACGCTGGCCTGCGGGGCGATTGGCTTCCTCGACGACTTCACCAAGGTCAGGCGCCGCCGCTCGCTCGGCCTGCCGGGCCGGTGGAAGCTGCTGCTGCTCGGCGCCATCACCGTCTTCCTCGCCTGGGCCGCCCGCGAGCAGGGCCTTGACACCGACGTCTACATTCCGGCCCTCGGGCAGGTCGAGCTCTCGTGGCTGTGGTACGTGCTCGTCTTCTTCATCGTCGCCGGTGCGGCCAACGGCGTGAACCTCACCGACGGCCTCGACGGCCTCGCCGCCGGGACCGGGATCATCGCGCTGCTCACCTGCACAGCGCTACCCGTGATCGCATTCATCCGCTCGCGCGGCGAC
>Ga0126306_10000875_pt1 | contig 15315 bp, 17 predicted proteins | sample Plot27_FD_92592 | JGI IMG/M metagenome (GOLD analysis project Ga0126306, IMG submission 92592) | Serpentine soil microbial communities from UC McLaughlin Reserve, CA, USA - Plot27 | ecosystem: Environmental > Terrestrial > Soil > Grasslands | place: USA: UC McLaughlin Reserve, Lake County...
TCCGACACCAGGCGCGAATATAGGCGTTGTATTCGGCGCCAGCGCCGGGACTAAGGTCAAGCAGAATTAGCGCTGGGAAGGCTCCGTAACAGACGGGGCCTTCTTTTTTATACTCTAGGAGGGGCCGGTCTCCTGTGTCACATCCGGAACAAGAGCAAGTATGGGTGCGCGGTGCATCCCCATAGGCGAACTTCCTAGAACCCCGTACAGGGGAAATTCCGAGAAGGCCCCTTCTCGGACGTTGGGTGAGTAAGGGCAAGAACGTCACTGCTCAGAACTTTGTGCGCTAAGTTATAATGGGGTAAGTCCCCGGCGGGGCCTTCCTTAGTCCTGCACGACTTCAGACCCGCCGGGGACCCCGTGCCCATTATTATTACGGCTGAACCTCTTACTTGGATCCCCCAAAGGACTATCTTGGGCGTTGTTTGCGGGTAGCGATCGTGAGTATAAGGCGCTACTAGGCCCCGATCCTAGCGGGCCAGGATAGCGGTACACAGGCGCAGTGCACGCCCTTTGCTTTTTGTGGCACAGCGAGCGGGGAGAGCTTACTAACCCGCCGCTAATGTTAAGGTCATCATCGCTCCGATTCCCACGGTATTGCCCGCCGGATCGCGCGGAGAATATACTCACAACTCCGGCCTCGTACCGAGGGCATTCCCTTTATCCATGGGCGTTTCCGTCTCCCGTTGGACATCGCGACCAAGTTGGGTCGCTTGGGGGTGACCATCTTGAGCACCTTGGTTTGCCCTCATGAGTAGCTTGGTTCTCGGGCATGCTCCACGCCCAGACGCCGTGGGGTATAACGCAACGAAGCCAAGCACTCTCCTGGTATGCTGGAGGGTGCTTTCCGAGACGGCATTCAGCTTCGCGGCCCCCATCTCGTCTCCTACTCGGTGCCTGCCTTTCTTGTAGGACTTCTCCAGTGGGCGGGGTGTGCGGAGCAGAAGGGCCCACCCCTTTAGGGGGACGGGGGTGTCGACATCGGGCGACCGACATAAGGAGATGCGCTGACGCCCCTGACGTACTGACATTAAAACCTTAGCCTCCGCCGCAAACCGCGTCGTCCTGCCTCAAGCCGAATGACTCCCTACCGCTGCAATGGCAACAGATCGTGTACTCGCGGGCCGCTAACAACGTGGCAACAGTAGCGGCAAGAGTAGGAGTGGCCCCCTCCAAGAAGCCACCGGGCTCTCGCGCCAACCCATAGGAGGGCCGAGTCCTCATCTTCTTCTCGGACCTATCTCCTGGTATCCGCCACCAAGACGAAGAGAAGAACCCAGCGCCCTTCATAGGGGTGTGGGAAAAAGAGGAGTTACGTCCATCACCCAAGAGGGGGTTAGGAAGGGCTCGCCTCCTCGAGATCTGCCTTGGCGTCATCAACCTTGTGGTGGTGCTCATCGACGGGGCCCTTTAGCACCTTCAAGTAGGCCTCACTCGACTTGCGAGCCAGTCTCTCGAAGTGCTCCCGTTGACCCCTGCCTTGATCGGCTAAGTCTTCTAACGTGGCTTGGGAGCCCTCAGATTCTTGCCCCCCCGAGCTCTCGAGCAACTCGCGGGCGAACCTGAGAGTACGCTCTTGGAGCGTGAGGGTACCTTCCACGAAGGTCTTGTAGGAGCGCTGGATCTCCTCGAAGATCTCTTCGAGCTCCTTCTCGGTTCTCTCGTGGTCCATCATCTCTCTGATCACTCCCTTCTCTTACGGAGGCGCGTCGGTAGTGCGGCAGGAATTATCGCGTAACGAGGGTACGGCGCAAAGGGGTACGGCGCAAGGGGGTGGGGCGGGTGGGAGAAGAGATCGGCTTGTGCTGCACACCTCACGCCTCTGCTTCCGCCCACCACCGGTAGGTTGCCCATCGGCACTCACCGCCTTCCGACGTCGTCGCAGTGTATAGGTGATGGACGTCTGTACTCACTAAGGTGCTAAGAATGGCCGTTATTCTGCGCTCCGCCACGCTCCTATCTCCTTTGCTTCCGCTAACTTCCGAACAGCCTCGACCAGAACCCTCGGCGTCCCGGTCCCTCCTCAGTGAACGGCTGCTTCCTGGCCTCCTGAGCTCCCCAGCGGCCGGGCGGGTCTCCTAAATCCCTAAGGTCTTCTAAACCGGGGGAGTATGTGCACCCAGTTCAAGCCAAGAGCATCTCTTGATCTGTTTCTTCTTGGTCAGGCTCGTCTTCTTTGCGCACAACCAGGACCGGACAGTGGGCGTGCCTTACCACCGAGTCAGAGACGCTGCCCATCAGGGCACGCTTGAATCCCCCGAGGCCTCGGCTTCCCAGCACAATTAGGCCTGCACCGACATCTTCCCCTACACCAAGAATCCCCTGGTCTGGTCGAGCCATCCTGAAGTGCGCTCCCGCAACGGTTCCCCCGGCCTCCTCCACCCACCTTACTCGATCGTCGAGCAACCGTTGCCCCATCTGCTTGATCTCCTCCTCGCGTGGCTCCTCGATATCGAAGCCCATAATGTGGTAGTCGGGGGTATCCTGTGTACGTAAGACGAAAGCCACGTGCAGCTCGGAGCCGGTCTTATCGGCAAGGTCCACTGCAGTGCGGGCAGCCAAGGACGCCTCTTCAGAGCCGTCTGTGGCCAGGAGGATCTTCGTCGGGAAAATGCTCATCTAGTCTCCATAAAATACACTTCTGATTTGAGCTTATTGGGGTGTCTATGGGACGCCGATTGTATCGTCTTAGTGGAACCTCGGTCATATCGGTACGATACGGACCCGAGAGACGGTAGAGGCCTTGGTGGGGCATGAGGTGTAAGGCGAATTCTCTAAGGGTGTGGAGGGGGAGGGTCGTCCCGTAGAATCGTAGTGACCCCCATTGTTAGAAGGCCGCGTCACCTCCCACGGCGCCTCCGAGTGGCCGTGGGGCATAGCGCAGGCATTGCTGCTGCAGAACTGGGTAGCCGGCTGGGCGGGTTTGGCGCTGTTTACGCCCCTGTACGTTTTGCGGGTGGGGCGCGAGGAGCGGATAATGCTCGATCGGTTTGGAGAGGAGTATCGCGCCTACATGAACCGAACGGGCCGCGTCGTTCCTCGCATCCCATAGGGGCCGGGGCATCACAGCCCGGTTCTGCTTATTGCCTCTATACACCAAGTGGTAGAAGGTAGGGATCTTCTCGGAAGCTTGCATCCGAGCGAGTGCATAGGTGCGTCCTCTGAGGTTGAGATGCGGTCCTTCACGACGTCGTGAGCGGGGAACATCGACCACGACCCGTAGAGGGGCGGATAGGTATGGGGTGTGATGAATAGGGGCGGTACAGTGATAGGGTGTTGGTCCCGAACACAAAACTGCTCGAGCTGCGCTTCCGTGCCTGGCTAACCGAGGACAGCACCCGGCACATAGAGCTAGCGAGAGCTTAGGACAAAGAGCTTAGCCTCGCGTTCAGCGGTGGAACAGCTCACTCCTAATGAGATGAGCTCAGCGGGGCGAGTCCGCTCGACGGCTCTTTATTTTTTGACTATTTTGTCGCCGCCTTGATAGGGGACAAACCCATGGCGTACATTCTCCAGAGGGCTCCCAGCACTTCGGTGAATAACGGTAAGAAGGAGAGGAGTGACTCTACGCATCCGAGCTAGCGCAAACGGTAGACGCGCGCTTCCCAAGGCTGGAGCGCAAGGTGCTGAATGTCCTCTGCGGCGTCCACCGGGTAGTTGGCGAGGACGAGCTCGGTCCCTTGCCATCGGTCGACGTCTGGGACTTCGATGGTGGCGGGCTCTCCGAAGAAGTTGGCGAGGACGAGCAGCTCGGTGCTACCGTGGCGACGGGTGAACGCGTACACCTGATCGTGGTCGGCGAGCAGCATGTGGAAGTCTCCGTGCACGACGGCTGGCTCGGTGCGGCGCAGCTCGATCAGCCGCCGGTAGTGGTGGAACACCGAGTCGTCGTCGGCGATCTCGACTTGCGTGTTGATTTCCGTATGGTTGGGGATGACCGCGATCCACGGCGTCCCGGTGGTGAAGCCAGCGTTTTCGGGATCATCCCATTGCATTGGGGTGCGAGCGTTATCGCGGCTGCGGATGCGCAGCGCGGCCAGGACGGTTTCGGGGTCGACGCCCGTGCCGACGGCTTCGGCGTAGTGGTTGAGCGCTTGGATGTCGCGGAAGTCGTCGATCGAGGCGAAGGGCGCGTTGGTCATACCGAGCTCTTCGCCCTGGTAGTACGTAGGGTGTTCCGCGGTGTAGATGCAGCACAGTGCCGAGCATCTTCGCGGAGCGCACGCGATGACTTCCGTCGTCGCCGAAGCGCGAGACGACGCGCGGCTGGTCATGGGTGTTCCAGTACAGGCTGTTCCAGCCAACGTCGGCTAGCCCGGCCTGCCAGCGCCCGAGGCTCGCCTTGAGGTCGCGCAGACGCAGCGGGCGAACGTCCCACCGCGTTTCGCCGTGGTCGACCTGAACGTGCTCGAACTGGAAGACCATATCGAGCTCGCGGCGGACGGGGTCGGTGTAGAGCTTGGCCTCTTCGACTGTCACGCTGGGCATCTCGCCGACAGTGATCAGGCCTTCCCGTCCGGCGAAGACTGCGCGGTGCATCTCTTGCAGAAACTCGAGGATGCGGGGCCCGTCGACGAAGTGAGGCGTGCCGTCGCCGTAGAGGCTGCCGTCGTGCACGTGGCCGTCGGGCAGGTTGGTATCTTTGGAGATGAAGTTGATGGCGTCCATGCGGAAGCCGTCGATGCCGCGGTCCAGCCACCAGCGCATCATCGAGTAGACCGCCTGGCGGACCTCGGGGTTCTCCCAGTTGAGGTCGGGCTGCTTGCGCGAGAACAGGAGCAGGTAGTACTGGCTCGTTTTGTCGTCGAGCTCCCACGCCGGACCTGAGAACACCGAGCCCCAGTTGTTTGACTCGGCGCCCGGGTCGCCCGGGTTCATGCCCTCGCGTGCAGGCCGCCACCAGTACCAGTCGCGCTTCGGATTGTCCTTCGAGGTGCGCGATTCCAAGAACCGCGGGTGCTCGTCGGAGGTGTGGTTGACGACGAGGTCCATCACGAGCTTCATCTCGCGCTCCTGGAGCGCTGCCAGCAGCGCGTGGAACTGCTCAAGTGAGCCGAACGTCGGGTCGATCTCTTGGTAGTCGCTGATGTCGTAGCCGGCGTCATCCTGTGGCGAAGCGTAGATCGGCGACAGCCACAACACGTCCACCCCCAGATCTGTGAGGTAGTCCAGCCGCGAGGTGATCCCGGCGAGAGCGCCGATCCCATCTCCGTCGCCGTCCGCGAAGCTGCGTGGCCAGATCTGGTAGACGACGCTCTCTTTCCACCACTGCTGCTGCATCGTGACTAATATTCCTCCTGCGGTAGTAGGTTTGCGAAGGCGGGTTTCAGCGCATCACCTTTAGGTAGGTGCCTAATCTAAGTGCCTCTCATGTCCGGAGTATCGCAGCGTTCACGCGAGCTCTCAATCAAACGCTCATGTTTGTTGGCTCGAGGCTACGTCGACATGGTGGTTTGCAAAGGAACAGCGACGCTTAAGACTCACGGCACACTGACCCTAGTTTGACCCTAACCTGCATGCCATACTCTGCAAAGGTGAGCAACACAGGAAGCAGAAAACCCTTTTCCTATGCGGAATTTGCAAACCCATGCAGCGGGGATTTTTTTCGACGTTCGCATGGGTTAGCTAGGGTGTCGGGCGGGTAAGAACCCCCGTCCATAACCCCTACGCGAGGAGGCCAGCCTTGAGCGAGCAGAACACCGAGCGAACGATAAAGGTCAGACAGGTCACCGACGTCCACTCCAACTGGAGCTACCAGGGAGACCTCGAGAACGGCAAGTTCTCCTACCAACTCATCCTCGACAACGGGGCCCAGGAGGTTCTCATAATGCCCACCGCCGACGACGCGAAGGTTTTGCGCGACCTTATTCACGACGCCGAGGCCATCTACTGGGACCTTGAGAAAGAGGTCCTCATCTTCGGCAAGATAGCCTGAGCGCCCACCCTCCGAGCCGGGTAGGCAGGCATCGGGCCGGGTCTCGCGTTCGGGACTCCGGCCCTTCTTCTTGCCCTTATTCACCGAAGTGCCTAGAAGAAGGGGTCTTCTCGGGAGCTCGTATCCGAGCAAGTGCATAGGTACGTCCTAGGTGGGGAGATATAGGCCTTCACGGCGTTGCGAGCGCGGAGCGTCGAGCAAACGTCGGTCATCTTCAACCGGATCGGTGCGTCAAAGGATCCCATTATCGTCCCTTCCAGTGGGGCGTTTCGTTGGGGTTTCATCATCGCTCACGAGGGACGAGTTTTGCCTGCACAATTCGGACAATTTTGTCCGCGCGTGTTATCCGCGGGTCGAAAATGGGGACAACAAGCGAAGAGCGCGAAGGAGGACGCATGACGAGCGAAGAGCAACAGCAGCACCCCCAAGAGCCTGCAGAAGGCGGCGAGGAGGACGTGCAGGCGCCCGGTGTCGAGAAAGTAAGCGGTGGGAATGGGGGCGCCGAGGGCGCAGGCGACGCGGCCTGGCCGAGCCAGCACCCTCAGGAACCAGCTGAGGGTCGCCAGGAGGACGTTGAGGCGCCGGGCGCCGAACGGGCCGGGGACGACGGTTAGAGGTCGGGCGCGTACGAAGCGAGTCCTGGGGGTTAGGAGGGGCTGCCCGTCCCGACGCCGGTGGCCGCTATCTCGGCCTTGAGGGCGTCGATCGCCGCGTCTACCTCGGAGAGAACCGCGCTCGCCGCGGTCATGCGGGCGTGTTCCGTGCGGACGATGCGGGTGTAAGCAAGGAGAACGAGGACGGACCCAGCAGAATACCGCCCGTACCGCCCTACCGTTAATGTGATGGTTTGCAAGTATTTCGTGCGGGCGGTATTGCATCCTGTTATCGCCCGCAGGCGGTAGGTTACCGACCGCCTGTCGAGTACCGCTCGCGTGCCGACCGCGTAGGAGTGAGGCGTTTTGCGTGGCTTTCGACTCTGTATGACCTCCGCGGTCGATGCGGGCGATGTTTTTCAGAGCTTTCCTCAAAATTTTGTGATCGTAGGATGCAGCCTGAGACCCCAACTTGACAATGTGATGATGCACTTGTGTTGCAGTCGAAAAGCTATCCTGTCTAATAACAAAACGCCTATATCCTCCCCAAGGCAAGCCGCATGGAAAGACCTAAGATTTTGCACGCTCCGGTATGCAGACTTCCGAGTACGCCTCTTCCTCGACATTCGGTAAATAAGGATGGCTGCCAGGAGTCTATGGAGAGGGCGGCATCTCCCCACTCATACGCCTTACCGAGACACTTATACTAAATGTGGTGTCTGTTCCGCAGCACACCACCACGGGGTCGGTTCCGCCAAACCCGTCGGAAATGCAGGGATGGCAAGCGACTCCGGCTCCCGTACAAACAGGAGGTAAGAAGCAACCCCAGCAGGCCCGCCAAAGTGCCGAAGAGGGCGGGAGGAAGGAGCGATAGTGAACAAAACGGAGCTCATCGAGAGAATCGCCGAGGAGGCCGCGGTGCCTACGAGTGAGGCCTACAAGCACTTCAAGGCTTTCGAGGGGGTGGTGACCGAAGCACTCAAGGGCGGCGAGGAGGTCAGGATCACGGGCTTCGGGAAGTTCTCCGTACGGGAGCGCAAGGCTAGGGAGGGCACGAACCCCCAAACAGGAGAGAAGATAAAGATTGTGGCTCAGAAGGTTCCCGCCTTCAGCGCAGGCAACGCCCTTAAAGAGGCAGTCTAGGAGCTTTCGATCCGGGGTCATGGCCAATTGAGCAGGTTCCGGCCCCTTTGTTGGCAGTACGTAGCGGTGACTAGTCGGTGACCGTTGTCGCTGAAAGAAACACAAGTATCAATAAGGTGCTATCATTCTTAGGAAGGAGGTTTTCTTGACCGAGGCGACGGTGCTGGTCCCGTGCCAGGTGCGAAGCAAGACAGAGAGCCCCTGCCCCCATCGGGCAGTCGTGGAGATCCGGGGTATAGCTTTCTGTGGGTCGTGCGCCCGCGAGCAGGAGGCCTACTTCACCATTGGCGAGCTTACGAGGGAGACGCAGGGCCTCCGCAGCAAGCCGCTCGCCGAGGCGCTGGATAGGATGCGGCGGGAGCGCGCGGGTGGTACGGAAGGCATCGCCGCAGGGAAACATCACAGGCCCTCGGGCGTGGCCAGAGCCTCCTAGAGGAAGACTAGATTACCCTACTAAGGGCCGGGTTCTAGCTCTTGGCTGGGTCTCGGCCTTTTGCTTTCTTAACCTCATCTTGACCGAACTTTGCCGGGCGTTGACCTTGGTCGGATTTCTCAGCCGCAGCGCCGGGTATATAAATAAAGGGCAAACCTACAAGGAGGAGTGAGCGAACGTGCCCAGCAGGAGCAGCAGGGAAGACAAGAATGAGGGAGCGATGGACAGGGCCAAGGGCCGGATGAAAGAAGCCGGTGGTGCCCTAACAGGCGACAAGAGCAAGAAGTCCGAAGGGCGTGCCGACCAAAGGAAGGGTAGGGCCAAGGAGAAGAAGGGCAACCTCAAAGACCTACTCTCGTAACCGAAGGGCTTGGGTGAAAGGGCCTGAGCTTACTTACAGCTCAGGCCCTTCTCCTTACCCGCCGGGGGCAATCAGATTATCCGAGGTGCGCACCCACGTCTGACAAGGCCTCATCCAGCGTCGGTGCGGGGTTACCTACGAACTCGTCCCCGCCGCCCTCGAATCGGACGTTTACGGCGTAGCGGCGGTCCTCCGCACCTTTCCCGGCGTCAAGTACCTTGAGCGTGATCTCCTGCATGCTAGTGTCCGTGTTCTCCCTGATGCCTTCGAAGGTCGTTACCCGGTACGTCTCGGACATACCAAGCTCCTTCTCGATGCGCCTGATGGTGTCTGTGGTGCTCAATGCCAACGCTACTCCTTTTCTACGGGTACGCACCCCTGCCACCCTACCCGCCTCGCTCTCTCGGCACACGCGGGCACAAGACTAGCTCCGCGGCGCACCTGCCCTTTCTCTTGTCAACTATTTACCCTGCGGCCTAGAAAGGGTGTTCTGCGAACTTCGCCAGTACGAGGAAAGTAGCGGGGCGACGGACAAGAAGAGGGCCGGAGAGTAATAGCCCCGATCCTCGTCGTCGCCTTCGAAAGGGCGCGCGTTACGAGTTCTTGGCCCTTATCTTGCGGTCGATCTGCTCGATTAGGTGTTTACTATCTTCCAAAACGTCGGGGGAGGCGCCCAGGCGAAACGTCACGCTGACGGTAGGCCTTTATTCACCCAACCTCGTGGAAGGTAGGTGTTTTTGGAAGTTCGCTACCCGCTAGCAACTGGTTAGCAATCTCAAAAATCACTCATTTGGAGGATGCGCTCGGTCCCTTTCGCTGCTAAGATGCAATCGTTACGTAGCATAGAGCCTGGGGGTTCTCACATCTATTCCTCCGGCCCTTCTTCCTGCCGGCTTGTTCACCCGAGTGCCTAGAAGAAGTAGGTGCAAGATCGGAGAAGAGTAGGCTCGTCCTCTCGCCGCTATTCACACAACGTCCTAGAAGTCTGGTGTTCTAAGACGTTCGCCCCTCGCACGAGGCTCGAAGCGGTTTCCTTACGATTAACGAGATTAGCCGCCGGGTAAAGTACGTCTAACAAACCCACAAGGAGGTAGACCATGAACGGCGGCAAGGGCATCTACATCGGAGGAACCCTGATCTCCATCCTGATCTCGCTTGCGCTGTACGCCACGGGCAGACGTGAGTCGGCTATCTTCGTGGGCCTGTGGGCCCCGACCATCCTCAACCTGGGCCAGAGCCTCCTAGAGGAAGACTAGAGCCCCCGCTAGTGCTACCTTCGCTTCTACGGAGCCCAAGCCTCTAGCCCTCGGTATCCGGCTACTTTGGCACCCGCGGTAGCGTACGGTTCACGTTCGGTATAGTTCCTGTACCGTCGCGGCACCGTCGTTCCGACGAACTTTCGCCGTAGTTTCGTCGAAGTCGCGCCCCACAGTGGGGTCTCCATGAAGTGGGGCTGTGGTGCTTGGTTACCGGCTATCGAGCACCCGGCGTACGAGGCGGAGCGTCTCTTCGGCGCAGCCCCACGAAAGCGTGATGCCCGAGCCGCCGTGCCCGTAGTTGTGAACTCGCGGCGGGCCTTGGGCGGCGTGCTCTGTCTCGAGACGTATCTCCGGTCGGCCCGGCCTCAGGCCCACTTTGTGCTCCAGCACCTCGACCCCCGCGAGGCGCGGCTCCAGCGCCGCGCAGCGGCTCAAGATGGCCGCTGCGGTCTCCGGATCGGGCTCGGTGTCCCACTCGCCTTCTTCGGCGGTGCCGCCCAGGATGCAATCCTCCGAGCGGGGAATGACGTAGGTCACGCCCTCGGGATTGTCCTCGTCGAGCACGAAGCGTTCGAGGCCGGGGTTGTGCACGCGCACGATCTGACCCCGTATCGGCGCCACTGAGGGGTCGCCTACAAGCGCGCGCGCGCCCAGGCCCGCGCAGTTAACGACGACGCTCGCCTCCCCGGCGTCCTCCAGCGAAGAGACAGCGCGGTGCTCGATGTCACCGCCGGACCCGAAGAAGCGGTCTACTAGGTAGCCGATGTAGACCGGCATCTCGACGACCGGCGCGGTGAAAGCGTGGCCGTCGGCGTAGCCGGGTGGTAGCTCTTCCCGCGTACACCGCCGGACGCCCGGCACCGCGCTAGCCCACCAAGGATCCGGGACCTTCTCGTGCCAGATCTCTACGCCCTCGCGCATGCGCACGCCGCTCTCGAGGACGCGGGAGAGCTCCTCGAAGACCTCGAAAGTCTCGCTCCCCCAGGAGAGCACGCGGTCTTCGGGATAGGCCTTGTAGGGGTACCAGAGGGCGGCCGCCACGCTAGAGGTGGTCTCGAGCGGCGACGCCGCCGTCACGATCCGGACATCAAAGCCCGCCTCCCGCACGCGGACGGCGGCCGTCAGGCCAATCACGCCACAGCCGACCACCAACACGTCCGCGCGAGCCACCGGTCTCCTCTCGCTCTGGTCCATCACGGAGCTTCTCACACTATAAGCTCTCCGGGGGATGGGCGTGTAGGATGTAAGAGGTGCCGGGAAAACTATCCCGCCTCAACGATGGGGGAGTCGCGAACCTGATGACCGCTAGTCCTAAAAGAGGAGCTGGTTCCGTCGCGGTGGAAGTGCTGGCGCACGCCGGCGTGCGGCGCTTCTATACCGTCCCAGGCGAGAGCTTCCTGGAGGTTCTGGACGCTGTAGAACAACATCCCGAGCTCTCGCTCGTCTCGACCAGACACGAGTCGGGCGCCTCCTTCATGGCCGAGGCCGACGCCAAGCTGACCGGGGTGCCGGCGGTGGCGATGGCCACGAGGGGCGTGGGCGCCTCCAATATGTCCATCGGGGTGCACACCGCGAGGCAGGACTCCACGCCGATGGTCGTCTTGCTGGGGCAGGTCGAGACGCCTTACTTGGGTAGGGAAGCTTTTCAAGAGGTGGACCTCGCCGCCTTCTACGCTCCGATCGCCAAGTGGACGGCCACGGTCCACCGCGCCGACCGCCTCGTCGAGTTCGTCGAGAAGGGGCTGCGCGTCGCCACCTCCGGCCGCCCGGGCCCGGTGATGCTCACCGTGCCCTCTGATCTGTTGGCCGAAGAGGTCGCAGTTTCCCCGAATACGGATCTGGCACGTCCGCCCCATCCGGCCCCCGACCCGGCGGAGGTCAGGGCCGTCGTCCGCCGGCTGGGCGAGGCTCGCAGCCCGGTCGTCATAGCCGGCGGCGGGGCCGGTCGTGCGCGGGAAGAGTTGATCTCCTTCGCCGAGGCGTTCGGCGCCGGCGTCTACGCGGCGTTCCGCAGGCAGGATGTCTTCCCGAACGAGCATCCCTTCTACCTCGGTCACCTTACCCTGGGTACGCCGCCTGAGACCTTGAGGGCGCTAGAGAGCGCGGACCTGGTGCTCGTCGCGGGATCCCGCCTGGATGAGGTGACCACCCAGAGCTACGCGCTTCCCCGCCCGGACCAGTCGGTCATACGGATCGACCCTGACCCTGGGGAGCTGGCCGCCACGGCTCCCGTCGAGCGCGGCGTCGTAGCCGACGTCCGCACCGCGCTCTCGGCCCTCGTCGCGCAGGCTCCGTCCCCGAAGCCGGCGCGAGACTGGACCGCCGCTCACCGCGCCTACCTCGGATCCAGCGAGATCCCCACCTCCCGGTCAGAGGGGGGGATTGACCCCTCCCAGGTCATAGCCGCCCTGCGTGAGGTCTTGCCCGAGAGCGCGGTGATGACGAATGACGCGGGCAACTTCTCGGCCTTTTTGCACCGCTACTGGCGCTACAACGAGGCGCGCACGCAGCTGGCGGCGGCTAACGGGGCGATGGGTTACGGCGTGCCGGCGGCGGTTGCGGCAAAGTTGGCGGCCCCCGAGCGGCCGGTCGTCGCGTGTTGCGGCGACGGCGGGTTCCTCATGACCGGCCAGGAGATAGAGACGGCGGTGCGCTGTGGCACCCCAATCCTGGTGGTCGTCTTCCGCAACAGGATGCACGGCACGATCGCGATGCACCAGGCGCGGGAGGTGGGGCGAACCGCGGGCGTCGAGATCGGGGAGGTGGACCTCGCCGGCTACGCACGGAGCCTGGGTGCCGCCGGCTATACGGTGCGCGAACCCGAAGACCTGACGCCCGTGCTCGCCGACGCCCTGGCCTCCGGCTCCGTCGCCCTCGTGGACGTGGTCACAGACCCGAACATCATCAGCCCTTCCGCGCGGCTCTCCGAGCTAGGTCTGAGCGCCGCCACGCGACGTCCCCAAAGGGGGGGTAGGCTTCCCTAACGCGCCAAGCGTTCCGGCGCCCGTCACAGGGGTAATAGGAAGGGGAATGAGAAAGGAGCGGGCGCCGGTTGTTCACACCTTACCCTCCGAGAGGGTCCCGCGGGTAACGGTAGGGCAAACGTTCGGTAACGGAACGGTAACACCGCCGAGATCAGAAGGGCCAGGACGGGGATTCGACGGCCGGCGCGCGACGCACGCCTCTCACGATCCTGAGAGCACGCGGAAACGAACGGCGCTCAGGCCCACGGCTCTTGTCGCACAACCGGGGGCGTCTCTCAAGGTGGAACGCTCTCGGGGCGCTCATCGGATCGGTTGTCCTCGTAGGCCGTGATCGACACAACGACCCGAAAGCACAAACAAGCGTGATCTCAGGTTCCACGCCCTGCTGACCGGGGGAGCTTCCGACGTGCAGTTCGCGCTGGGCTAGGTCGGGGCTTCGGGCTGGGCCAAGCTTGTTCTCTTCGCCGGTGGGGGAGGTATGCGTTAGCTAAAAGGGATAGGTCCGGAGAGAGTCCCTAAAGCGGTTCTCTCCGGTCCTATCTAAAACCCTACTACTTCCAGCTACTACTAGTGGGCGTTCTGACACTGCTTGAACGCATCATTACCCGGTACACACTTGTTCTGGAACTGCTTATCGTTACCCTTCCACGGCGGGGCATCGGCAAACGCCGCAGCGGCGCCACCGAACGACATCGTCAGCGCCAACATCAGCGCCGCGATCAACAACGAAATGCGCTTTCTCATCACTTCTCACCTCCTTCCCTTTTCTCCAAAAGCAAAACCAGCCCACATACTCCTACTGCGGAGAAAATGTAGCCGGTTGCGCTACTGGCTCTGCTCGTCCCTTAAGCGCCCAAATTATCGGGGCGGGCTTCTTAGCCTCTACATTTTGGCTTGGTTGTACTTTCCCTAACCGCACCTTATATCAACGAGGTGTGGCGCTGTATAGCCTAAAGAGGGAATTGTGTGAGAATCGATACAAATTCTTAACAAAATCCTAGAAGAGGGACATCTTTCCTACCTAAGAGCCTAAGAGCCGGCTAACAAAACCAGTCGGAATGCAACCGGCTTGCGCCGGTCTTGGCGGCTCTCTATTCTCAGTACGCGGTGAACGGTCTCACGCCTACCGCTGGGCTGCACGCACGGCGCTTACACGAACGAGTACGGAAACAAGGGAGAGGGACATGACATCGCCCGGTGAGAAGTTGGCGCAGCAAGAAGCGGCCCGCCAGCAAAGCAGAGCCGCGTGGAATGCCGTGGCTCCGGGCTGGTACGCCCAGCGCGAAGAACTGTGGAAGGCCTCTCACCCGGTCAGCGAGTGGATGGTCCGAAGGCTCGATCCGCAACCTGGGGACACCGTGCTCGAGTTGGCCGCCGGCTTGGCCGACACGGGGCTCATGGCGGCACGCCTGGTGGGCGAGGCAGGGCGCGTCATAGTCACGGATTTCGCCCCTGAGATGCTCGCCGGGGCGCGCCGGCGGGCGGAAGAGATAGGCGTGGAGAACGCGGAGTTTAGGGTGCTCGACGCCGAGCGGATGGACCTAGAGACGGATAGCGTAGACGGCGTCTTATGCCGCTGGGCCTACATGCTGACAACTGACCCCGCCGCGGCTTTCGCCGAAACCCGGCGTGTGCTTCGGCCGGGAGGCCGGCTGGCTTTCTCCGTTTGGGCCAGCCACAAGCGCAACCCGGCACTCTCGCTAGTGGGCAGGGTACTGGAATCACGGGGACATATTGCGCCGCCTGAGCCCGAGGCACCCGGCGCCTTCGCCATGGCCGATCCGGGGCGCATCCGAGAGCTCGTCGTTGGGGCCAGTTTCGCCGAACCCGAGATCGAGGAAGTTTCCTTTCGCTGGTCGTTCGCCGACCAAGAGGCCTACTGGCGCTATCTCACCCAGACGTCGGCGACCGCCGCGCCCGTACTGCGGTCGCTTCCCACCACAGCACAGGAGGCGGTCCGGGAGCAGGTGCACGAAGCGGCTCGGCCGTTCCATTCCGGCGAGGGCTACGACTTCCCGGCCGTATGCCTGAACGTCGTGACGCACTGACCCCGTATAGCCGGCTGCAGGTATTCGTGCACCGTCATCCGGGGGCGGGTTCATGGTGGAGGAGGATATTCGGGGGAGGATGAGCCGCCGACGGTTCCTTGAACTCTGTGTCCTAGCGACGCTCGCACCACTTGGAGGTTCGGGTTGCCGCCGAGTAGCGCGCCGAGGGGTGCGCGAAGGAATGCGCGGCGAACGCACCGACCGCGAAGGCAGGGAAGAAGACCAAAGGGGCAGGCGAGGGGGAGTGGGGCGAGGCTTCGGGCTAGGAAGGTTGTTGCAGAGGCTGTTTTAGGGGCCGAGCCCCGGTCCAGGGGTACTCAAGACGTCTGGAAAACCAGGAGGAGCTCTTGAAAATATAGTTACTGATAGCAGTTACTACGACATTGACCACGAGCATAAACATGCTCGCAACCGCTTGATGCGCTCGCGCGGGGGGCTAGTTTGGAGTCACCCGTTCGAAGCGCACCTCTCTAATGCCGCCATCCAGCAGAGCACGATACCGTAGCTCAGACCTTTTTGTATTTGCAGCACTGCAGCACTGACACGCCGCAACACTTAA
>Ga0126306_10000876_pt1 | contig 15313 bp, 12 predicted proteins | sample Plot27_FD_92592 | JGI IMG/M metagenome (GOLD analysis project Ga0126306, IMG submission 92592) | Serpentine soil microbial communities from UC McLaughlin Reserve, CA, USA - Plot27 | ecosystem: Environmental > Terrestrial > Soil > Grasslands | place: USA: UC McLaughlin Reserve, Lake County...
GGACCCGCCCGTTCCCGCCGCTTGCGCTGCCGGCGCCGGCCGTGGCCCCGGGAGCTGAGCCGGTGGGTATTCGGGTGCAGCGGGGAGACCGCCGCGGCACTGTGCGGGATCTCGCCAGCTATAGCTCGCAAGATCCAGCACACTTCCGCACGGCCTGCGGGCCGGCGGGCCGGGCTGTGGTTACCGTGGCCACCGAGCCGGCCGAGACCCGGCGGCTGCTCGCCGATCTGGACCGGCGCCACGCGAGCCCGCTGATGGCCGCGCTGCACGCGGTCGGGATCGGCTGGTCGGCGGTGACCGGCGAACGGGACCTGGTGGTCCACCTGGAAGCCGCCAACCGAGCGCTGCCGGAGTTCGAGCCGATCGTCGGGCCGCTCGCGCACCCGCTCCCGATCCGGCTGCAACCGGACCCGGCGGCCCAGCCGGCGCTGGCGCTCGCCCGCACCCGCACCACCGTGCTGGACGCGCTGCGGCACCAGGACATGCCGCTGCCGGTGCTGGTCTGTGAGCTGCAGCCGGAGGCGTCAGGCCGGCCGCCGGCGCGGCTGCTGTTCCGCTACGGACCGGACAGCTACCCGGACCGGCCGATCCGTGGCGGCCGCGTCCGCCGGCTCGCCGCTCCGGACCACCAGCGCGTCGGCGAGCCCGGGGTGACGTTCCGCGCCAGGCTCGCCGACCAGCGGTTGCGGATCGAGATCGGCACCGACCCGGCGGCCGTGGACCAGGGGTTCGTCGCCGACCTGGCGCGGGCCGTCGGCACCGCGCTGCACCGCCTGGCCGGCGGCCAACCGGTCCAGCCCGCCGCCGGCCTGGCCACCGCTGCCCGGTAGGCTCTCCCGCCACACGCCCCGGCGGTCAGTCCTCCTCGGCGAAGGCAAGCCTGTCCATCTCGGCCGGCTTGCCCCGCAGGCGGGCGATGATCCGTGGCAGGTACGGCAGGAAGAGCGCCAGCACGGTGAGGATCAGCAGCACCAGCGTGAGCGGGCGGGTGAAGAACACGCTCACGTCGTTGTTGGAGATGACCAGCGACCGCCGCAGCTGCTCTTCCATCATCGGACCGAGGATGACGCCGAGGATGGCCGGCGCGATCGGGAAGTCATACCGGCGCATGAAGAAGCCGAGCACGCCGATCCCGTAGGCCACCGCAACCTCGAACAGGCTGGCGGAGAGCGAGTACACGCCGAGGGTCGCGAAGACGAGGATGCCGGCGTACAGCAGCGGCCGCGGGACCTGCAGCACCTTCACCCAGAGCCGGATCAGTGGCAGGTTCAGCGCGAGCAGCAGCACGTTGCCGATGTAGAGCGACGCGATCAGCGCCCAGACCAGCTCACTGGAGGTGTCGAAGAGCTGCGGCCCTGGCTGGAGGTTGAAGATCTGGAACGCGGCCAGCATCACCGACGCGGTCGCGGAGGTGGGCAGGCCGAGCGTCAGAAGCGGCACCAGGACGCCGGAGAACGACGCGTTGTTCGCCGCTTCAGGGCCGGCGACGCCCTCGATCGCGCCCTTGCCGAACTCGTCCTTGTGCTTGGAACGGTGCCTCTCGTATGTGTAGGAGAGGAACGTCGGGATCTCGGCGCCACCGGCCGGCAGCGCCCCGAACGGGAAGCCGACCGCGGTCCCGCGCAGCCAGGGCCGCCACGACCGGGACCAGTCCTGCCGGGTGAGCCAGGCGAAGCCGCGCGCCGGCTCCAGCGGCGTGACGTCGGTCGGCCCGGCTCGGGTGGTGGCGGCGTGCAGCGCCTCGCCGATGGCGAACAGCCCGACGATCACCACAACGATGTTGACGCCGTCGTTGAGTTCGGGGATGCCGAAGGTGAAGCGCTCCTGCCCGGTGAGCGAGTCCAGCCCGATCAGGCCGATGAACATCCCCACCGACAGCGAGAGCAGCCCGCGCACCAGCGAGTGGCCGACCAGCGCGGTCACCGAGACCATCGCCAGCAGCGTCAGCGCGAAGTAGTCGGTGGCCTGGAACTTCACCGCTAGCTCGCCGACCGGCTTCGCGACCAGCGTCAGCAGCAGGGTGGATATCGTGCCGGCGACGAACGACCCGATCGCGGCGGTGGCGAGCGCGGCCCTGGCGCGCCCGCGCAACGCCATCTTGTGGCCCTCGATCGCGGTGGCGACCGACGCGGATTCGCCGGGTGTGTTGAGCAGGATCGACGTGGTGGAACCGCCGTACATGGCGCCGTAGTAGATGCCGGCGAACATGATGAACGCGCCGGTCGGGTCGTCGAAGTTGAACGTCACCGGCAGCAGCAGCGCGATGGTGAGCGCGGGGCCGATCCCGGGCAGCACGCCGACCAGAGTGCCGATGGTCACGCCGATGGCCGCGAGTAGCAGGTTGGTCGGGTCGAAGACGGTGGCGAACCCGTTCAGCAGGTCGTTGAGGATGTTCACAGTGGAAACACCCCCGCCGGCAGCCGGATCGAGAGCAGTTCGGTGAAGGCGTAGTAGATGCCGATGGCGAGCACCACGCCGATGATCACGTCCCGGACGAGCTTGCGGCTGCCGAGCACCCAGGCGCTGGCCACGAACGCCAGCGCGGTGGCCAGGATGTAGCCGAGCAGATCGAACACCAGCAGGTACCCGATCAGGACGGCGACCAGCAGCGCCGGTGTGGCCAGGCTCCGCAGGCCGCCGGCGCCGGGCGTCGGTACGGCCGGCGTGCTCGGGTCGCCGGCCGGCCCGTCGGCCCGGTGCGAGGTGACCCCCGCTGCCGGGGGCGAGATCGGCTCGTCAGCCCGGTGGGAGGTGACCTCCGCCGCTGGCGGCGTGACCGCAGGCGACACGGGTGCGTCCGGTGGCGCCGGCACCGCAGCGCCGCCGCGGTGCCGGTGCCGGACTGCCTGCCCGAGATACGCCAGGGCGAGCCCGAGCCAGAGCAGGCACACCACCAGCGGCATGAACTGGGGACCGGCGGGGGAGTAGCCGACCGGGCTGTTGATCCGGGTGACCTCCAGCAGCGCGAACGCCGCCCCGGCCACCAGCACCCCGCCGACGACGAACTCGCCGGCCTGCGGCCGTTCGGCCCGCTGATCGCGAAGCTCGCTCTTCTCGGCCATGTCCGCTCCCTCGCCGGCCGGGTGGTGCGTTACGCGACGCCCAGCTCCTCGATGACGCCCTTGATCCGGCTGGTCTCCTCGCTGATGAACTTCTCGGCGTCGTCGCCCGTCTTGTAGAAGTCCTCCCAGCCGCGCTCCTCGAGGGTCTTCTTCCAACCGTCGGACTCGTGCAGCTGATCGATGACCTTGACCACGGCGTCCCGCTCGGAGTCGGAGAGGTCGGGCGGGGCGACGATGGCGCGCCAGTTCATCAGCTCGACGTCGAGGCCGGCGTCCTTGACCGTCGGCGCGTCTTGCCCGGCCACCTTCATCGACTCGGCGCTGGTCACGGCGAGCAGCCGCATCTTGCCGGCCTTGATCTGGTCCTCGAACTCGCTGACGCCGGAGATGCCGGCGGTGACGTTGCCGGACAGGATCGCCGCGGTCGCCTCGCCGCCGCCGGAGTAGCCGACGTACTTGATCTTGGACGGGTCGGCCCCGGCCGCCTTGGCCAGCAGGCCGGCGACGATGTGGTCACTGCCGCCCACCGAGCCGCCGCCCCAGGCGATCGACTTCGGGTCCTTCTTCAGGTCGTCGGCGAGCTGCTGGAGGCTCTGGTATTTCGACTTCGCCGGCACGACGATCGCCTCGGCCTCGGCGGTGAGGGTGGCGATCGGCGTCACCTTGGTGAGATCGACCTTGGCCTTGCTGGTCTCGATGGCCCCGACCATGACCAGCCCGCACATCATCAGGTGGTGCGGGTCGCCCTTCTCCTTGCTGACCAGCTGGGACAGGCCGATCGTGCCGCCGGAGCCCGGCACGTTGTACACCTGAACTGGGCGCTTGACGATCTTCTCGTCCCGCAGGACCTTCTGGATCGAGCGGGCGGTGATGTCCCACCCGCCGCCCGGCGCCGCCGGAACCATGATCTCGACGTTGCGGCTGGGGAACGTCTCTGTGGTGTCGGCCTCCTCCCGGTTGCACGCGGTGGTGACGGTGGCCGCGACGAGCGCGGCGAGGGTGGCCGCGCCGATGCGGCGACGACCGGTGGACGACCAACCTGGAGCCATGATGACTGCCTCCTCGCTAAGCGGTGGACGTGCCCTCCCTCAGCTACCCGCTACGCCACGAGTGCCAATCCTGGACCGCTCTGTGGATCACTTGTGCCGCTAGGTGGTTCGCACGGTAGAATTGTTGCGGAGCCGTGTCAACGGTGTGGCGCTGACTTTCGGAGGTCAGATGTCGGAGAAGGCGGGCGCGGAGCGTCAGGCGGCGGACGGCGGCGTCCGCAGCGTGCAGCGCGCCGTGGAGCTGCTCTCGCTCTTCGACGAGACGAGCACGGTGTGGTCGGTGAGTGAGCTGGCCAGGGCCACCAAGCTTCCGAAGACCACGGTCATCCGGCTGGTGGCCACGCTGGAGCGGGCCGCAATGGTGTGGGTCCGCCCGGACGGGCAGGTCGCGCCCGGCGCCGGGCTGCTGCGCTGGGCCAGCTTGAGCCAGTCCGCGTGGGCGATGCCGGAGGCGGCGCTGGAGGTGATGGGTAGCGTCGCCGAGCTGTGCCGCGAGACCGTCAACCTGTACGTGCGGCAGGGTGTAGCCCGGGTGTGCGTCGCCCAGCACGAGGGGCCGCAGGCGCTGCGCCACGTGATCCGGGTGGGCGACGAGCTGCCGCTCTGGGCCGGCGCCGCGTCCAAGGTCCTGCTCACCGCCGCGCCGGCCGAGGTGATCGACGAGGTCGCATCCGGCTCGCCACACGGCCCGGGCTTCGCCGACGTACTGCGGCAGCAGGTCGAGCAGGCCCGCGCGGACGGGTACGCGGTGAGCCATGGCGAGCGCGAGGTCGGTGCCTCCGGGGTGGCCGCGCCGGTGGCCGACTCCGACGGCCGGGTGGTCGCCGCGCTGGCGCTCGGCGGCCCGACCGCACGCTTCACCCCGGAGCAGGTCGCCCGGTTCGCCGCCGTGATCACCGCGTCCGCCGACGAGGTCTCCGACATGGGGCTGGCCCGGGCGCTGGTCCGGGCCTGAGCCGGCGAATCTGGGCCGGCGAGTCTGAGCCGATGAAGGGAGGAGAGAGCGACATGCCGCTGCTGGACGGGGTCCGCGTGCTGGACCTGACGAACGTGCTGGCCGGGCCGTTCGCGAGCTACCAGCTCGGGCTGCTCGGCGCCGACGTGGTGAAGGTCGAGGTGCCCGGCTCGGGTGACCTCGCCCGCCAGCTCGGCGCCGACCCCGAGCTGAACGCGGAGCAGATGGGCGCGTCGTTCCTCGCCCAGAACGGTGGCAAGCGGTCGTTGACCGTCAACCTCAAGCACGACCGCGGCAAGGAGGTCTTCGCCGAGCTGGTCCGTGGCGCCGACGTGCTGCTGGAGAACTTCCGGCCCGGCGTCCTGGAGCGGCTCGGCTTCGGCTGGGAGGCGCTCCGCAAGCTCAACCCGCGGCTGGTGTACTGCGCGGTCTCCGGCTTCGGGCAGAGCGGGCCGATGCGGGCACGGCCGGCGTACGACCAGATCATCCAGGGCCTCGCCGGGATGAACAGCGTCACCGGCACGCCTGAGACGGCGCCGTTGCGGGTCGGGTTCCCGGTCTGCGACACCCTCGGCGGGTTCGCCGCGGCGATGGCGATCTGTGCCGCGCTGGTCCGGCGCGACCGCACCCGCCACGGCAGCTACCTCGACGTCTCCATGCTGGAGGCGGCGATTACCGCGATGGGCTGGGTGGTCTCCGACTACCTCATCGCCGGCCAAGCGCCCACGCCGTTCGGCAACGAGAACGCCACAGCCGCGCCGTCCGGCACGTTCCAGGCCGCCGATGGCAAGCTCAACATCGCCGCGAACAAGCAGGAGCAGTTCGAGACGCTCTGCCGGCTGGTCGGCCGGGAAGAACTGATCACCGATCCCCGGTTCGCGCTCCGGGAGGAGCGGAAACGGCACCGGGACGAGCTGCGGCTGGAGATCGAGCGGAGCCTCGCGCACCGCAACGCGGCCGAGTGGGAGGAGCTGCTCTCGGCGGCCGGGGTGCCGGCCGGCCAGGTTCTCAGCGTTCCCGAGGCGCTCGAGCTCGACCAGGTCGCCACGCGCGCGTTCGTCCACGAGCTCGACCTGCCCGGCCAGCAGCTCCGCGTGCTCGGCAGCAGCGTCCACGTGGACGGCACGGCGGTCGCGCCGGGCGGGCGTCCACCGCTGCTCGGCGAGCACACCGACGCGCTGCTGGCCGAGCTCGGCTACGACGAGGCGACCATCGCCGAGCTGCACGAGATGGGGGCGGTATGAGCGAGGCTCCGGACGTCACGGGCTGGTGGGCCACCGCGATCAGCGACATCCACCCCGGGATCATCCGGCTGCGCGGCTACCCGGTCGAGGAGCTGATCGGCGCGACGTCGTACGCCGGCATGGTCTGGCTGCTCCTCCGGGGCGAGCGGCCGACCCCGTGGCAGGCCCGGCTGCTCGATGCCGCGCTGGTCGCCGCCGTGGACCACGGTCCGCAGGCGCCGTCGATCGCCGCCGCCCGGATGGCCGCCACCTGCGGCGTCGGCATCAACAACGCGGTCGCCACCGGGGTGAACCTGCTCGGTGACGTGCACGGCGGGGCCGGCGAGCAGTGCATGACCGTGTTGATCGACATCCTGGGCCGGGCGCGGGCCGGCGCGGCGCTCGATGCGGCGGCCGGTGAGGTGGTCGACGGGTACCGCGCGCGTGGAGCCTACGTACCGGGATTCGGCCACCGGTTCCACCCGCGTGACCCGCGGCGGGATCCGCTTCTCGGGCTGGTCGCCGAGGCCAGGGTGGCCGGCGCCGTGTCCGGCGAGTACCTCGACGCCGCGCTGGCCGTTGAGACCCGGCTGGGCGCGGGGCGGGCGCGCCCGGTGCCGATGAACATCGACGGCGCGACCGCGGTGATCTACAGCGAGCTGGGCTTCCCGCCGCCGCTCGGGCGTGGGCTGTTCGTGCTGTCGCGGTCGGTGGGGATCCTCGCGCACGCCTGGGAGGAGAGCCAGAGCGGGCAGCGGATCAAGGGCCCGATGCCGCGCCCGCTGCTCGCCACCTACACCGGCCCCGCCCCCCGCTCGGTGGAGTGACCAGCGGGGTCAGAGCCTGATCTTCAGGTGGTACAGCTCCTCGAACGTGTCGCTGAGGTCGACGCCGACCAGCCCGCCGCGCTGTACCCGGAGCAGTGTGCCGTCGGCGTCGTAGAACGCGGTGACCGGCATGCCGTAGCCCCGCGCGTACTCGTCGTGCAGGCCACTCTTCTTCGACCCGCCGATGTCCCGCGCGAGCGGCCACCACTCGACGCCGTGCCGCTTCGGCATCACGTTCGCGTCGCCGGTCTCCATCGATGCGACGCCTATGAACGTGACCTTGCCCTTCAGCTGCTCGGACGCCTTCGCGAAGCCCGGCATCTCCAGGTCGCACACCGAACACCAGGACGCGTAGAGGTTCACCACCACCGGCTGGCCGCGGTGTTCCTCGAGGCTCACGGTGCCCGAGCCGTCCAGCCGCGGAAGCACGAACGCGTTCGCCTTGGTCGAGGTGCCGGTGGGCTTGTCCTCGCCGCCGCGGAACGCGATCACCGCGACCAGGACGAGGACCAGCACGGCGGCGGCCTTGATCAGCGCGCCGCGCGGGAGCACGGTCCGGGGCGCCAGCGTGGGGTCGGTCATCATGGGCGCGTTCCTTTCAGCCGAGGGTGATCAGCGGGTCGAGGCGGGCAACGGCCGCCAAGTTCTGCAGCTGGCTGGTGACCCAGGTCAGCCGGTCGAGGGCGAGCAGGACGCCGAAGACCGCCATGAAGGCGGCAGAGCTGAGCGTCACGCCGAGGGTGTGCCGCCGAACCCAGGCGAAGACGCCGAGCAGCCGACCGTACAGCAGCCCGGTGACGAGGAACGGCACCGCCAACCCGAGCGAGTACGCGGTGAGCAGCAGCCCACCCTGCGCCGCCTCGCGCTGGGTGGCCGCGACGGCCAGCACCGAGGCGAGCACCGGCCCGATGCACGGCGTCCAGCCGAACCCGAACGCCGCCCCGGCGACCGGAGCCGCGAACGCCCCGTACTTCGCCAGCTTCGGGTGGAAGCGCGCCTCGCGGTCCAGCACCGGCACCCGCATCACCAGCGCGACCAGCAGGTACAGCGCCATCCCGAGCACGATCAGCCCGCAGATGCGGGTCAGCGTGCCCTGGTGCTGGGCGAGCGTCTGGCCGACCGTGGTCGCCGAGAGTCCAAGGCCGATGAACACCGCCGAGAAGCCGGCGCTGAACAGTCCGGTCTGGCGGAGGATCTGGGCCAGGTGGATGCGCCCGCCGGAGCGGAGCTGGGCCACGTCCAGCCCGGTGATGAGCGAGAGGTACGGCGGCACGATCGGCAGCACGCAGGGGGAGAGGAACGACACGAACCCGCCTGCGAAGGCAGGGGCCAACCCAGCCCCGCCGACGCTCACGGCGCCCGACCTGCGTCCATCGCCCGCGCCTCCGCAGCCGTCCGCGGCGCCCGCCGGACAGGCGCCGTCGTGGGCCTATACGGACGCGGGGCCCGCAGGGTTGAGTCCGGACGCGCTCAGGCGCCTCAGGCGCCGAACCGGTCCGCGATCGCGGCCGCGTTCTGCTCGGCCAGTGCCAGCGCGGCGGTCCGCAGCGTGCTGCCGGAGCGCTCGGCGTCGGCGGCGACGATCTTCACCAGCCGGCGCATCGTCTGCGAGATCTTCCGGAACGAGTCCTCGGCGGTCGGCTCGATGTCGCCGAAGACCACCCACCACCACCAGGCATTGGTCATTACGTTGGCGAGGAAGTCCGGCACCACCGGGACGCCACGCGCGGTCAGCGCCGCCTCGGCGTCCGGCAGCGTCGGCAGGTTCGCCCCTTCCACCACCACCCGGGCGCGTACCCGGTCCGCCTGCCCGGCGCCGATCACGTACGACATCGCCGCCGGCACCAGCAGGTCGGCATCGACGTCGAGCCAGCCGTCGCGGTCGCCGTCCCGGTCCGCCGGGCGGAGCGCGGCGCGGTCGACCACGCCGAGCCCGTCCCGGGTGGCGAGCAGCGCCGCGATGTCGAGCCCGTCCGGGTTGGTGATGAGCCCGTCACGGTCCGCCACACCCACGACCCGGACGCCGGCGCGCGCCAGGTAGCGCGCCGCCGCGCCACCGATCGAGCCGAAGCCCTGCACGACGGCGGTGGCCTCCTTGGGCTCGATGCCCTGCCGCTCGGCCACGGCGAGCGTGGCCTCGGCCACGCCGTACCCGCCGACCAGATCGGCCAGCGGAACCCCGTCGACCACCACGGCGAACGCCTCAGCGAGCCGCTTGCGGGCCGCGTACTCGTCGTCGACCTTCGCGAACGCCGCCTCGATCGTGGACGGCACGCCCAGCTCGGCCGCGATCTCGTCGAGCACGTCCTGGCGCAGCCCGAAGTCCTCCCCGGTGTTCCACTGTTCGCGCACCACCGGCAGCACGGCCGCGAAGAACCGCCGCAACACCGCGTGCGCCTCGGGGTCGTGCGGGTTCACGTCGACGCCGCCCTTGGCACCACCGAGCGGGACGTACCGGTCGGTCGGCTCGTACACCAGCGCCTCCTTCAGCGTCATGCCCCGGGCCAGGCCGCGGACCTCATCGAGCGTGCAGCCCTCACGCAGCCGCAGCCCGCCGCTGGCGATCCCGCGCACCAGGCTGTCGATCACGAGGTAGCCACGCCGCCCGGTGACCGGGTCGGTCCAGGTGAGCTGCAGCAGCGGGTCACGGGTCATCGACGGTTCCTCTCTCTCAGCGGCCCGGGCACCGGCCGCGCCCCTACCCCCTGGGTGTTCAAGGCTTGCCCGAACGGACGGGTTCTCGAACGCGCAGCAGCGTGGGCCGGTCGGCGGCGAGCGCCCGGGCCAGCGCGCCGGCCAGCGCGGCCGGGTCGTCGGCCCGCTCCGCCAGGCAGCCGAGCGCCCGCGCCAGCGCCACGAAGTCCGGCGACTCCAGGTCCACCGCGTGCACCGGATCGCCGCGCTCGCCCATCTCGTTGCGGATCTCGCCGTAGCCGCCGTTGTCCACCACCACGACCGGCAGCGGCAGCCGCAGCTGCGCGGCCGCGGCCAGCTCGGCGAGCGTGAACATGATGCCGCCGTCGCCGAGCAGGGCCACTACCGGAGTGTCGGGCCGGCCGACCTTGGCGCCGAGCGCGGCCGGCAGCCCGTACCCCAGCGTGCCGTAGCCGGTGGGGTAGAGGAACGAGCCCGGCGCGTACGCGGGCAGGTTCGCCAGCGCGCCGTAGTAGCACACCATCGCGCTGTCCGCCGCCAGCACGCCGTCCCGGCCGAGCGCGGTGGCCAGCGCGTCGACGATCCAGAGGTACGGCGCGCCCTCAGCCCTCGCGTCGGCGCGCAGCACTGCCCGCCAGTGCGCGGCCCGTTCGACCGCGCCGGCCGGGGTCTCCCCAGCGCCGAGCCGGTCGAGCACGCCGCGCAGGGCCGACGCGGCACCACCCGCCAGCGCGACGTCGGGCACCGCGTTGGTCACGAGCTGCACCGGATCGATGTCGACCCGGACCAGCTTGCCGGCCAGCGGCAACTCCCCGTACCACAGGTCGGCCGCCGCCAGCTCGCTGCCGACCACCAGCACCGCGTCGGCGTCGCTGACCAGCGCGCGGAGGGACGGCAGGTGGACGCCGGCGCCGAGCGCGAGCGGGTGGTCGTCCGGAAGAGTGCCCTTGCCGTTGGTGGTGGTGATCACCGGCGCGCCGAGCCGCTCCGCCAGCGCCCGCAGCTCGCCCGCCGCCCCCCGCGCGCCACCGCCGGCGAGCACCACCGGCCGTGCCGCCGCCCGCAGCCGGTGCGCCGCCACCTCCAGCTCCGCGGCGCCCGGGATCGGCACTGGAGCGGGCAGCGGCGCAACCAGCTCGACGTCGTCGGCCTCGGCCAGTACATCGAGCGGCAGCTCCAGGTGCACCGGGCGGGGACGGCCGGACGTCATGGTCGCGAACGCCTGCGCGACCGCCACCGGGATCTCGGCCACGCTGGTGACCCGGTGGCTGTACGCGGCGATCGCGTCCATCGCCGCCCGCTGGTCCTTGGTCTCGTGCAGCAGCCCGTTGCCGCGGCCGGGGTGGCGCAGCGGCATGCCGGGGGAGATGAGCAGCACCGGCACCGAGTCGGAGTACGCCTGCCCGATCGCGGTCGCCGCGTTGAGGGTCGCCGGCCCGGAGGTCACCACGGCGACGCCGACCCGGCCGGTCGCGCGGGCGTACCCGTCGGCGGCGTACCCGGCGCCCTGCTCGTGCCGCGGGCTGACGTGCCGGATCCCCACCGCCGCCAGGTGGGCGTAGATCTCCAGGTTGTGCGTGCCGGGGATGCCGAACACGGTGTCGACGCCGTGCCAGGCCAGCGCGTGCACGAGCGCCTCACCGCCGGTCAGCTCCGTCACCGGGCACCTCCGACCGCGGCTCTGGCGGCTCCGACCAGGAGCGCGTCCACCGCGAGCGCGCTATCGGGTCCGACCCGGAGCGGGTTGATCTCGCATTCGGTGATTTCGGTACGTTCGGCAATGAGTCGCGAGACCGCGGTCACCACCCGCGCGGCCGCCGCCACATCGGTCGCCGGACGCCCACGCCACCCCGTGAGCAGGCCGAATGCGCGGAGCCGCCGCAACGCCGCCTCGGCCACCTCCACCGTCACCGGCGCCAGCTCGACGGTCACGTCGCGATCGAGCTCCGCCGTGGTGCCGCCGAACCCCACCAGCACCAGCGGCCCGAGCGAAGGATCCTGCCGCGCACCGACGATCAGCTCGACCACGTCCGCGCGGTCGTCCAGCTCCTCCAGCACGTACACGCCGTCGCCGAGCCGGCCGCGCAGTTCGTCCAGCGCCGCGGCCGCGGCGGACGCGTCGGCGAGCCCGAACACCACCCCGCCCGCCTCGGTCTTGTGCTCCAGCCAGGCCGCCTTGAGGACGTACGGCGCCCGCAGTTCGCCCGCCGCGGCGAGCACCGTGTCGCCGTCCCGGACCGGCCGCGCGCCCGGGTACCGCACGCCTAAGCTCGCGAGCAGCTCCCGGGCGGCCAGGTATCCCTCGACCGGCGCCTCGGCTGCCGGAGCCGGCAGCTCCACCGCCCGGGGTTCGCGCAGCGCCAGCTCGATGGCGAGCCCCAGCGACCGGACCGCGGCGTCGATCGTGTGGTACGTCGGGAGGCCGTGCTCGCGCAGTGCCCGCACCGCCGGCGAGTCCGCCGACATGCTGTGCACCACGACTGGCAGCCCGGTCGCGTGGACCGCGTCACCCAGCGCGCCGACGACCTGCAGCTCGGCGCCGACCAGCGACTCCGTGTCCGTGCCGTACGACCCGAAGTAGCCGGTCAGCACGGCGGCGTCCACCTCCCCGCTGCGGAGCAGCCGGTCGACGATCCGCGCGTAGCTGGTGAGGTCCTGCTCGCCCGCACCGGCGAGGTCGACCGGGTTGCCGACCTCGGCGCCCGGTGGCAACAGCGCGGCCACCGCGGCCGCGGTCGCGTCGGAGAGAGCCGGCACCCGCAGGCCATGCCGGCTCAGCACGTCGGCCGCCACCGCGCCCTGCCCGCCGCTGTCGCCCACCACGGCCACCCGGCGCCCCACCGGGCGTGGGGCACCGCGCAGCAGCTGGGCGACGTCTATCGCCTGCGCCGGCGTCTGCACCAGCACCGCGCCGGCCGCCCGGCAGGCCGCATCCGCGACGTCGGTCGGCGCGGTGAGCGCGCCGGTGTGCGACCGCGCCGCGGCCCGGCTCGCCTCGCTCGCCCCGACCGCGAGCACCACGACCGGCTTGCCGGCGGCCCGCAGCTCGCTCAACGTCGCGACCAGCTCGCGCCCGTCCCGGAAGCTCTCCAGGTAGAGGACGACGACCGCCGTCCGCGCGTGGTCGATCAGGTCGGCGACTACCTCGGCCGTCGAGACGTCCACCTGGTTGCCGACCGAGACGAACCGCGACACCCCGATCCCGGACTCGCCGGCCAGCCCGGCCAGCTCCAGCCCGAGCTGCCCGGACTGCGACACGATCCCGAGCGCGCCCGGGGTGAAGTTGCCCCAGGCCAGCTCGAGGTCGTTGGCCGAGTCGTAGATGCCGAGACAGTTCGGGCCGACCAACCGCGCGCCGGCGGCCCGGATCCGCGCGCCAAGCTCGGCCTCCAGCCCGGGCCGGCCGTGCTCGCGGTCGATGCCGGCGGTGATCCCGAGGAAGCCCCGGACGCCGAGCGCCAGCCCTTCGTCCACCACCTCCGGCACCGCCGTCGCCGGCGCGCAGAGCACCACCAGCTCCGGGACCTCGGGCAGCTCACGCAGTGACGCCGCGCTCGCCACCCCGTCGACCACCGCGCCCCGCCGGTTCACCAGGTGGACACCGCGCCGGTGGACGCCGCGCAGCGCGCCGCGAGCCAGCCAGTACCCCCACTTGGCCGGATCCGCCGAGGCGCCGACCACCGCGACCGACGCCGGGTCGCAGAACACCGAGAGGCTCATGGCCGGGCCAGCAAGCGCGAGATGATCAGCCGCTGGATGTCCGAGGTGCCCTCCTCGATCTCCTCCAGCTTGGCGTCGCGCATCCACTTCTCCAGCAGCAACTCGCGCGAGTACCCCCAGCCGCCGTGCGTCTGCAGCGCCGCCCAGGTGCAGAACATCGCGTTCTCGGACGCGGTGAGCTTGGCCATCGCCGCTTCCTCGGTCACCGGCTCGCCCGCGTCGTGCAGCCGCGCGGCGCGCAGCGTGAGCAGGTGTGCGGTGTCCACCTTCGCGGCCATGTCGGCCAGCCGGAACGCCACCGCCTGGTGCTCGATGATCGGCTTGCCGAACTGCTCGCGCTGCCTGGCGTACTCGACCGAGGCATCCAGCGCGGCGCGGGCCAGCCCGGTGCACGCGGCGCCGATGAGGATCCGGGACGCGTCGAACGTCCGCATCAGGCCGTGGAAGCCCTGCCCCTCCGCGCCGAGCCGGTTCTCGACCGGTACCCGGACGTTGTCCAGGAAGATCTCCGCACTGACGATCGCCCGCTGGCCCATCTTGGACATCGGGCGGCCGAGCGTCATGCCGGGCAGGTCGCGGTCGAGCACGAAGGCCGTGACGCCGCGCGAGCGCAGCGCCGGGTCGACGGTGGCGAAGACGACCGTCCACTTCGCGTACGGCGCGTTGGAGATCCACGCCTTCTGGCCGGTGAGGACGTAGTGGTCGCCGTCGCGGACCGCGCGGGTGCGCAGCGACGCGGCGTCGGAGCCCACGTCCGGCTCGGTGACCGCGAGCGCGGTGAGGGGCGGGTCGTCGCCGGTCAGCGGGGCGAGCCAGCGCTTCTTCTGCTCCTGGCTGCCCAGCGCCTCGACCGGGCCGGCGAAGAACCCGTTCGAGGTGAGCAGGTTGCCGATCCCGATGTCGCCGTAGCAGAGCTCCTGCTGGACCAGTGCCTGGGTGACCAGGTCGGTCACGCCGCCCCCGCCGTGCTGCGCGGGGAGCATGAACGAGGTGAGCCCGAGCTTCGCGGCCTTCGCCCACAGGTCGAGCGGCGACTCGTGGTCGGCGTCGTCCACCGCGCGGGCGCGCGGCCGGATCTCCTTCACCGCGAACTCGCGGGCCAGCGCGACGAAGGCACGCTGCTCCTCGGTGAGCGGGAGACCGTCGCGAATGGCGCGGGCCATGGGCTCCTCCTTCGGTCACGCGCGGCGCGGGCCCGGCCCGCCCCGGCTGGTCGCCTGACCCCTGCCCCCGTTGAGTGTCGGAATTTTGCGCGTTTTGAATCGGTTCAGCGGCGCAAAATTCCGACACTCGAGAGGGTGGCTGGGTGCGGTGGTGTGCAGTAGGTACCGGTCGGCGCCCTAAGTTGACTGGCCAGTCAGTTAATTACGCGATGAGTGTGAGCGCGGTTACGGCGTGCCGTCAAGAGCTAGGCGGTCTCCAGGTCGCGGAGGAACCAGTGGCAGACCGCGCGCATCCGGTCCACGGTCATGTTGCGGGAGTTGAGCACGACCTGGAGCGCTAGGCCGTCGATCATCCCGATCAGCGCGTTCGCCAGCTCGACCGGGTCGCCGCCGCGGAGCAGGCCCTGCGCCTGGCCGTCGCGGATGATGCCGGCCACCAGGCGGCGCCACTCGCCGTACACGCGCTCGTTGAGTTCCTGCAGGTCAGGCTCCCGCAGCGCCTCGACCCAGAGTTCGGCCCAGACTCGCCAGGCCTGGACCGTGTCCACGCTCTCGGGAAGGTAGGAGTCGACGAACGCGCGGAGCCGCTCGCGAGGGTCCTTGAGAACGGCGAGGATCGGCGTCCGGCGCTCGACTGAGCGGTCGAAGTTGAACTCGAA
>Ga0126306_10000877_pt1 | contig 15297 bp, 16 predicted proteins | sample Plot27_FD_92592 | JGI IMG/M metagenome (GOLD analysis project Ga0126306, IMG submission 92592) | Serpentine soil microbial communities from UC McLaughlin Reserve, CA, USA - Plot27 | ecosystem: Environmental > Terrestrial > Soil > Grasslands | place: USA: UC McLaughlin Reserve, Lake County...
CAGAAAATTGCGCTCGAGCCACCAGCCCGTGCTCGCCACGGCGAGCCCGAGCCCGCCCACGACGAGCAGGACGGTCGCGATGATCCTGCGGATGCGTTGCGATGGGTTCACGCTTGCCCTCCCTGCGGGTTCCGGACGGCGGATCGCGGAGGTGGCAGGAATCGAACCCACCGGACGGGGATCGCCCGTCCCACTCGTTTTGAAGACGAGGGGGGCCACCAGACCCCGTTCACCTCCGGCGCCGGTCTACCAGTCTCGCTACCATCGAGGCAGCGCCCGTCGACCAGGAGATCTGCTGTGAAGAAGTTGCTCGTCTTGCTGATTCTCGTGGCGATCGGCATCGCGGTGGCCCGCAAGGTCCGCGAAGTCTGACCGCCGGCCCACCGCCGGCTCGAGCGCCGGCGGCAAGGGCCTCCGTATCGTGCCCGGGCTCCGCCCGGGCACGTTCGCGTCCGGGCGCAGACGTCTACCGGCCGGAGAACAGCTCGGCGTAGCGGTGGGCGAACAGCGCGACGGCCCCGCCGGTGTGCCAGAACACGACCGTGTCGCCGGCGCCGACTCGCCCGGCGCGCGCCGCGCCGATCAGGCCCGCCATCGCCTTGCCGGTGTACACCGGGTCGAGGACGAGGCCTTCGAGCCGTGCGACCCGCTCGATCGCCTCGAGGGCGTCGTCGGTGATCGCGCCGTAGCCGTCGCCGAAGCGCGAATGATCGAGGACGAGCTCCTCGGCCGGCGACGCGCGTCCGGCACGGGTTGCCGCTTCGGCCGCGAGGCGGGGGATCACGTCGTCGAGGTCCGGGCGCGTCCCGACGTCCACGCCCAGCACGCGCGCACGCCCTCCCAGCCCCGCCAGCAGCCCGGCGTGTGTCCCGCCCGAGCCGTCGGCGACGACGACCCAGTCGACGTCACCGTGCCTGTCGCGATCGAGCTGTGCGAGCAGCTCGTCGCCGGCCCACGCGTACGCCGCCGCGCCGGTGACGGACGCGCCGCCGATCGGCATCGCGAACGGGCGCCGCCCATCGGCCGCCAGGCGAGCCGCGACCTCCTCGATCGCCGACTCCACCTCGTAGTACGAATCGGCGCCGGTGAAATGGAGCGTGGCGCCGAGGACGCGGTCGAGCAGCAGGTTCCCACTGTAGATGCCGGGCTCCTTCCCGCCGACCGCGAGGTGGCAGTCGAACCCCAGCCGGTTCGCCGCCGCCGCCGTCATGCGGGTGTGGTTGCTCTGCGCCCCGCCGCCGGTGACGAGCACGTCGCAGCGGCGCGCCTGCGCCTCGCCGCACAGGTACTCGAGCTTGCGGGCCTTGTTGCCCCCGAGCGCCAGCCCGGTGAGGTCGTCGCGCTTGACGAGCACCCTGGGACCGCCGAGCCACTCGGAGAACCGGTCCATCGGCTCCAGCGGAGTCGGGAGCTGCGCGAGCCGGACGCGCGGGACGTCTGCCCGACCGCCGTCGTCAGGCGGCATCGTTGCGCCGGCGCAGCCACCACCAGACCGCGACCCCGGCGCCGGCGGCGGCGAGCGCGCCACCCACCGCGAGCGTGGTACCGGCCGGGGGCACCGGCATGCGGTCCCGGAGCCGCACCGGATGTTCGAAGTCGCGTATCTCCCAGTCCCGTTCTCGCGCGACGCGCGCCATCTCCTTGTCCGGGTTCACGGCGACCGGGTGGCCGACCACCTCGAGCATCGGCAGGTCGGTGATCGAGTCGCTGTAGGCGTACGACATCGGGAGATTGATGTACTGCCGAGCTGCGAGCTCCCGGATCGCCTGCGCCTTGTTCGCGCCGTAGGCGTAGAACTCGAGCTCACCGGTGTAGTTGCCGTCGGCGTCGATGGCGGCGCGGGTGCCGACGCCCTCGTCGGCGCCGAGGAACGCGGCCATTGGCTGCACGACTTCGAGAGGCGCCGACGACACGATGACCACCTTGCGACCGGCCGCGTGGTGCTCGTCGAAGAGCTCGAGCGCCTCGGCGTAGATGATCGGCTCGATCACGTCGGTGAGCGTCTCGCGGACGATCGAAGCGACATGATCGCGGTTCCATCCCCGCGTCATCGCCGACATCGCGACGCGCAGCTTCTCCATCTTCTGCTCGTCCGCGCCGACGAGCATGAACACAACCTGCGCGTACAGGCTCTTCACGATCGACCGCCGCGACAACAGGCCCTCGCGGTAGAAGGGCCGGCCGAACGCGAGCACCGAGCTCTTGGCGATGATCGTCTTGTCGAGGTCGAAAAACGCGGCGGAGTTCGTGCGCACGCTCATTGCGGGTCGAGCCTACGCGCCCCTTGACATCCGGCCCATGGATCCCTACGTTCGTCGCACGCTCCCCGACTCGGGGAGCTTTTGCGTTCCCCCGCCCCTTCCCCTTGTCCCGTCGCGCACGTGTCGCCGCGCGCACGCGGCGGCCGCGAACGGCGCAGCAAGTGAGAGCAAGCGAAGCGCAGGGAGAAGAGGAGGGGAGAGGTGCTCCTGGCGTTGTGGTCACCCAAAGGCGGTTCGGGTACGTCGGTGCTCGCGGCCGCGTGCGCGCTCGTGCTCGGCCGGCGCGGCGGTGCCCGGCTCGCGGACCTCGACGGCGACCAGCCCGCCCTGTTCGGGCTGGCCTCCGACCCGCCGACCGGGCTCGTCGACTGGCTCGACGCCGGTCCCGAGGCGCCGACGGACGCGCTCGAGCGGCTCACCGTCGAGGCCGCCGCCGGGGTCGCGCTCATCCCCCGCGGCACGCCGGCCCGGCCGCTGGCCCCCGTCCCGGCGGCCGAGGCCGGCGCCGCCCTCGCGGTCGCGCTGCGCGACGGCCCCGTCCCCACCGTCGTCGACCTCGGCCTGGCACAGAGCCCGGCGGCGCGGGCGGTCCTCGAGGTCGCCGACGCGTCGCTCGTCGTGGTCCGCGGCTGCTACCTGACGCTGCGGCGCGCCGTGCGCGCCGCGCCGCTCGCAAACGCCGCGGGCGTGCTGCACGTCGCCGAACCGGGCCGGGTGATCGGTCGCCGCGACGTCGCCGGCGTGCTCGACCGGCCGGTCCTAGCGGAGGTGCCGGTACGCGCCACGATCGCCCGCGCCGTCGACGCCGGGCTGTTGCCGACGCGTCTCCCCGACGTGCTGTCGCGGCCCGTGCACGAGGCGCTCGGCCGGCTCGGGCTGCTCGGCGACCGGCGGGGGCGGGCGGCATGACGGCCGTGCCTGCGTCCTCGTATGGACCCTCGACTTCCACCGCTCGTGGCTCGGGCGGAGACGCCGCGCTCAAGCAGCGCGTGCACCGTCGCCTCGTCGCCGCCGGGGGCGTCGATCCGCTCGAGCACCTGGATCAGCACGACCGGCCCGGGCGTGCCCTGGCCATCCGCACCCGTCTCGCCGAGCTGTTGCGTGACGAAGCACCGCTCCTCACGCCGGCGCGATTCGAGCACGTGCTGCGTGACCTGACCGACGAGGTGTCCGGGTTGGGGCCACTCGAGCCGCTGCTCGCCGACCCAGAGGTCAGCGAGGTGATGCTCAACGGGCCCGGGCGCGCCTACGTCGAGCGCGCCGGACGGCTCGAAGCGGTGGAGCTCGACCTCGATGCCGGCGGCATCGTGCGGCTCGTCGAGCGCGTGGTCGCGCCGCTCGGCCTCCGGCTCGACCGCGCTTCGCCGATGGTCGATGCCCGCCTCGCCGACGGGTCGCGCCTGCACGCGCTGATCCCGCCGCTCGCGCTCGACGGGCCGTGCGTCACCATCCGTCGCTTCCGGGCTCGCCCCGTCGATCTCGACGCGTTCGGCGCGCGCGACGCGGCCGGCAAGTTCCTGCGGTGGACCGTCGCCGCCGGGTGGAACCTCCTGATCTCCGGGGGCACGAGCGCGGGCAAGACCACGCTGCTCAACTCGCTGTCGGCCGCGATCCCGGCGGGCGAGCGCGTCGTCACGATCGAGGAGACCGCCGAGCTGCGCCTGGCCCAGCCCCACGTCGTCCGGCTCGAGGCCCGTCCCCCGAACGCCGAAGGCGCGGGCGCGGTCAGCGTGCGCGATCTCGTGCGCACCTCGCTGCGCATGCGGCCCGACCGCATCGTCGTGGGCGAGGTGCGCGGCGGTGAAGCCCTCGACATGCTCCAAGCGCTCAACACCGGGCACGACGGTTCGCTCTCGACCGTGCACGCCAACGGCCCGGTCGACGTGCTGCCGCGCCTCGAGACGCTCGTGCTCATGGCCGGCGCCGGCCTCCCGCTCGTGGCAGTTCGCTCGCAGATCGGCGCCGCCATCGACGCCGTCGTGCACGTCACCCGCTCGGTGCGCGGGTCGCGGCGCGTCGAGGCGATCGGGGAGCTCGGGGCCGCGTCCGACGCCCTCGACGTGCGACCGCTGTTCGAGCGTCGAGGCGGTGACCTCGTGCCCGCGGGCGCGCCGACCCGGCCCGCGCGCCGTCCCGGCACGCCGGCACCCGACCGGGGATGGTTCTCGTGCTGAGCGTGGCCGTGGCCGTGGCCGGCCCGCTCGTGGTTGCAGTCCTTGTGGCCGGTGCCCGGCGCGCGTCCGCCACCGAGCGCGCACGCGCGCTCGGGTCTGGTCGGCGGTGGCGGCTTCCGGCGCGAGTGCGGTCGGTCGTGGCCCGAGCATTGGCGGATGCCGACTTGTCGCTCGAGCCCGAGCCGGCGGTGGAGCTCTGGGTCGGCGCCATTGGCGCTGCGGGACTGGTGTCGGCGGCGATGTCAACCGGGCTCGTCCCGCCGGCGGTCGCGGCCGCCGTCTTCGGCGCGCCGGCCGTTGTGTGGGTGCTGCACACGCGTGCCCACCGTCGCTACGCCCTCGCCCTCCCGCTCGCGCTCGAGCAGATCGCCGCCCACCTCCGCGGCGGCGGGACGGTCGGGCACGGCGTCGCCGCCCTCGCGAGCGGCGACGGTCCGCTCTCCGGAGACTTGCGTCGCGTCCAGGCACGCGCCGACCTCGGCGTCGGCTTCGCCGACGCGCTGGCGGCGTGGCCGGTCGAGCGCGACGTCGGCGACGTGCGCGCCGTCGCCGGCGCCCTCGCGGTGGCCGAGACACTCGGTGGCCGCAGCGCGCACGCGCTCGACGGCCTCGCGGCGTCGTTGCGCGACCGCATCGGCGCCGCCGCCGAAGCGCGATCGCTGTCGGCGCAGGCCCGGATGTCGGCGGTCGTCGTCGGGGCAGCGCCGCTGGCGTACCTCGTGTTCTCCGCGCTCGTCGATCCGGGCTCGGTCGCGCTGCTGGTAGGGACGGGCGCCGGCCGCGTCTGCCTGGTGCTCGGCCTGCTCCTCGAGGCGGCCGGCGCGCTCTGGATGCGGCGCATCCTCGGGTCGACACAGGCGCCATGAGCGGGTCGATGCCGGCGCTCGTGCCCTGGCTTCTCGGCCTCGCGTGGGGCGCGCTGGCGGCGACCCCACTACTCGAGCGCGCCCGACGCCAGGGCCTCGACCGGCGGCTGCGGCCCTTGCGTCCCGTGCCCGCGGCGCGGGCGCGCACGCCGCCGCGCCTCGTTCGGCGCGTGGCCACCTTGTTGTCGACGGGCGCGGTCGGCCGGGTCCTGGCGGGCGCGCGAGCCCGCCATCGCGCCCGCCGGGACGGCGCCGCCATCGGCGCCGAGCTCCCCGTCACGCTCGATCTGCTCGGCGTGGCCGTCGGCGCCGGCTGTACCCCCTACCTGGCCGTCGACATGGCGGCGCGGTGGGCGCCGCCGGCCATGGCGGCACGCCTGGCCGAGGTGCAGGACGCGTGCGCGCTCGGCGCCACCTTCGCGGACGCGCTCGACGACTTGGCGGCGCGCGCCCCGCCGTTGCGTCCGCTCGCCGACGCGCTTCTCGCATCCGACCGGCTCGGCGCCCCCGTCGGGCCCGCCCTCGCCCGGCTCGCGAACGAGCAGCGCGCCGAGCTGCGCCGACGCGCCGAGACGCACGCCCGCCGCGTGCCGGTGCGCCTTCTGTTCCCCCTCGTGTTCGTGGTCCTGCCCGCGTTCGGGTTGCTCACCGTGGTCCCGGCGCTGCTGGCCGGGTTCGCGCGCATCTAGCGCTTCCCCCGATCACCCACATCCCGAGGAGGAAGCATGTTTCGTCGTTTCGTGCGCGCATTCCGTGCCGAGGTCGGGCAGACCACGGCCGAGTACGCGCTCGTCATCCTGGGCGCGGCCGCGATCGGCGCCCTGCTCATCACGTGGGCGACGAAGAGTCATGCCATCGGCAAGCTCTTCGACGAGGTCGTGGGGAAGGTGCTCCCCTGAACCGCCAATCCGGGCAGGCGACCGTCGAGTTCGCGGTGCTGATGCCGCTGATCGTGCTGGCCGCGCTCATCGTGCTGCAAGTCGCGTTCGTCGTGCGCGACCAGGTCGCCGTGGTGCACGCCGCCCGCGAGGCCGCCCGCGCTGCCAGCGTCGATCCCGACTCGGGACGTGCGGTCCGGGCGGCCAGGCGGACCCTGCGCGCCGCGGAGGTCGACGTCGGCGACCGGCCCGCGGTGGGCGAGCCGATCACCGTCGAGGTGTCGTACAGGTCGGTGACCGACCTGCCGCTCGTGGGGCGGTTGTTCCCGGACCCGACGCTCCACTCGCGCGTGTCCATGCGCGTCGAGAAGTGACCCGCGACGGCGCGAGAGACAACGAGCAGGGCTCGATGGCGGTGGTCCTCATGGCCGTGGTGGTGCTCGCGGCCGTGCTCGCACTGGGCGCGGCACGCCTCGGGGGCGCATTGGTCGCGCGGGCCCGGGCCGACGCGGCCGCCGACGCCGCCGCGCTCGCCGCCGCCGACATGCTGGCGCTCGGACGCGGCGAGCAGGCTGCCGGCACGGCGGCGCAGGAGACCGCGACCGCCAACGACGCCCACCTGGTCCGCTGCGACTGCCGGGGCCGCTTCGCCACCGTCGAGGTGGAGGTGCCGGTGCCGGCGGTCGGCATGCTCGGGAGGCCGGCACGCGGCACGGCCCGAGCCGAGGTGCGTCTCGAGTGCCAGTTCGGGTGTTAGTGCGACTGGAGGACGCCGTCGTCCCGGAAGTCGGCGAACAGCGCGTCGATGCCGGGACCCGGTGCCAGGTTGGTGCCGCTGCCGCCGCCGGTTGGGATCACGACGTTCTTGACGTTGGCCGGGTCGACGGTGAGGGCGAGGCGCCCCAACCGGTAGAGCTCGCCGTAACTGACGTTCTCCATCTGCACGTGGCGACCCATGAGACCGAGCAGGTTGAGCATCCCGCCCGCGCCCGGGTTGCGCTGCTGGATGTTCTGGAGCGCGGTGATCATCAGGTAGCCCTGGTTCACGGTGCGGCTGATGTCACCTCCCGACAAGCTGTACCGGTCACGCGAGAACGCCAGCGCGCCGGGCCCGTTCAGCTTCTGCGGCCCCGGATCGAAGTCGGCGCCCGAGTTCTGGTCGTGCATCGGTTCCTGGATGACGATGTCGATGCCGCCGAACTCGTCGACCATGCGTTCGAATCCGTTGAAGTTGGTCGTCATCGCGAACTTGAGCGGGACCCCGACGAAGCTACCGATCGTCTGCGTGAACGCGCCGAGCCCCTGGTTCGCCAAGACGCTGTTGACCTTCCCGCCGCCGCCGACCGACGTGTCGCGCGGGATGTCGATGATCGTCGCGGCGCGGGCGCCCGGGTTGACGCCGATCACGTGGATCGCGTCGCCGAGCCCCACGCCGTCGGGGTCACGCGAGTCGTTCCCGACCGCGAGGAAGAACTGCACCTGGTCAGGTTGGCCGCTGAGGAAGCTCGCCTGACCCGTCGGCGGCACCTTCACGATCCGGAACCACGTTTCGCCCTTCGCGGCCAGCAGGCCGATGGCTACCCACGCCGCCGCGACCAGGCACGCGAGCAGCACGCCGCACAGCGGCGGTCCGATCAGGGTGAGCAGGACGGTGCGGGACCTTCTCACGTCTTCTGCCTCACCTCTGCGCACTCGCGGTCGGGACGTCGACTTCGGCGCCCTCACGGGTCAACGACATGTCGTAGCCGGTGATCTTCCACTGGCCGTTCTCGGGAGCGAACGTGACCGCAATGTTGCGGGCCGTCTTGAGGGTGCCGCCCTTCACGCCGACCTCGGCGGTGTAGTTGAAGCCCGCCGTCGCCAGCACGAACTCTCCGTTGTCGTTGGACAGCGCGACGATGATCACGGGCTCCGCCGCCGGCTTGAAGTCGCCGGTGCGCTCGGGCTGACCGTTCTCGAACAGCACCTCTTTGTCGGGTCCCTTGATCGCGACCTGCGTACCGGCGTCGAACAGCCCGGAGAGGTCCTTCGCCGGGGTGCCCGTCTTGACCGGCGTGATCAGCCCCTGGTCGACGTACTCGCCGAGCGCCGTCATGATCTGGGTGGCGGCGTCGTCGCCGAGTTGCGCCGGCGCTCCCGCGTTCGCGTTCTGGATCCCGCCCAGCGTCAGCTGGACGCTGCCCGAGACCGACTTCCTGCTCGTCGGCCCCGAGTCTCCGTCGTCGCTGGGTCGGAGCAAGAACACGAGCGCGGCGGCGACGAGGAGGCCGGCAGACACCGCGACCACCACGAGCTGCATCCGGTGAGAACGCCGTGGCCTGGGGGCTCCCGAGCCGGACCCGGGGCCGGCCGGCGCGCGCGGCGTCCGGCTCGGCGTCGACATGGGGCGACAGGATGCCACGCCTGAAGCCCTACGATGCAAGCGGGCGTCCACGAGGAGGCCGGTGTGGCTCTCGGCAAGGCTATGAAGCGTTTGACCAAGCCAGTCGACGAGCTCGATCGCGAGGCTCTGGGCAAATACTGCGACGAGCTCGGCGTCACGCCGATGGACCGGATCACGGCCCGCACGCCGACGCGGGTGGCAGGGGAGATCCGGGCCGTGCGCATCGTGCCCCGCGCCGGAGCTCCCGCGATGGAAGTGACCGTGACCGATGGCCGCGGCGCGGTGGTCGGCGTGTTCCTCGGGCGGCGCAAGATCCCGGGCCTGTCTCCGGGGCATCGCGTCCTGTTCAGCGGGGTCGCGGGCCAGGACGGCAGCCGGTACCTCGTGTACAACCCCGAATACCAGCTCCTCGCCTGAACCGCAGCGGCGCGCAGCTAGGCGCCGGTGAGGATGCCGCGAAGGTTCTCCTCGGAATCCGGCGTCACCATCGCGAGCACCTCGTCGCCGGCCTCGAACACCGTGTCGCCGCGTGGCATGACGACGTGCTCGCCGCGGACGACGGCGACGACCGTGACGTCTCGGGGTACGTCGAGGTCTTTGAGCGCGCGGTCGACCACGGGCGAGTTCTCGGCGAGCGTGACCTCGACGAGTCGGGCTTGCCCGCGCTCGAACTGCAGGATGCGCACGAGGCGCCCCACGCTGACTGCCTCCTCCACGAGCGCGGTGATGAGGTGCGGGGTGGAAACCGACAGATCGACGCCCCAGTTCTCGTTGAACATCCACTCGTTCTTCGGGTGGTTCACCCGCGCGATCACCCGGGGGACCGCGAACTCCTGCTTCGCGAGCAGCGAGATGACCAGATTGTCCTCGTCGTCGCCCGTCGCCGCGACGACGACGTCGCAGCGCTCGAGGCCGGCCTCCTTCAGTGACGACACCTCGCACGCGTCGGCGATGAACCACTCGACGCCCTCGTCGGCGATGGCGCGCTCGACGACCGCGGGGTTCTGCTCGATGAGCTGCACGTCGTGTCCGGCCGCGTGCAGGTCGTTGGCGATGAAGAGCCCGACGTTGCCGGCGCCGGCGATCGCGACCCGCATCGCTACTCCGGCCCCTGCTCGAGACGCTCGCTGAGGGCGTCGATCGCGGTGACGTCGACCATGAAGTGCAACACGTCGCCTTCCTGTCCGACGAGCTTGGCGCCGACGATCTGGGCCGATCCGAGCCTCGTGACCGCCGTCAGCCAGAAGCGACCGGGCTCGTTCAGGGGCGCCAGCTTCTTACCCCCCCAGGCGTTCGGCAGCACCCGCTCGACGAGGCACACTTTGGCGCTGGGGTCGATCCAATCGTGCGGCTGCTCACCGGGGAGCAGACGCCGCAGCACCTGGTCGGTCGTCCACGACACCGTGGCGACCGTGGGAATGCCCAGACGCTGGTAGATGACGGCGCGGCGGGGGTCGTAGATGCGGGCCACGACCCGCTCGATCCCGAAGGACTCCCGGGCGATACGGGCGACGAGGATGTTGGAGTTGTCGCCGTTGGTGACGGCGGCGACGGCGCCGGCCCGCTCGATGCCGGCTTCCTCGAGGTTGTCGCGATCGAAGCCGAAGCCGACGATCCGTTGCCCGGCGTAGCCGGCCGCGAGGCGCCGGAACGCGTTCGCGTTCTTATCGATCACGGCGACCGTGTGGCCGGACTTCTCGAGCGTGCCGGCGAGCTCGCTGCCAACTCGCCCGCACCCCACGACCACGACGTGCACGCTGTCCTCCCAGACGTCCGGAGGAGTTGATCGTACGACGCCGGGCGCGCCGCGGGGCGACGGCGACGATGGCCCCCGAGCAGCAAGGCCGGGCGACCGGCATGGCATGCTGGCGCCGATGGGCTGACCGGGAGGTCAGCCTTCGTTCAGGTCCGATGCGACTCGATCCCCGGAGGACGGGGTGGCGATCCTCAAGCGACTGCTGGTGGGACGGCCCCTGGCGACCGCCGAGCAGGAGCACCAGCGCATCCCGAAGTCGATCGCGCTCCCGGTGTTCTCCTCGGACGCGATCTCCTCGACCGCGTACGCGACAGAGGAGATTCTGTTCGTTACGGCGGTCGCGGGTTCGAGCCTCGCGCTTGGGCTTGATGTCCTGACCCCGATCGCGGCCGCGGTAGCCATTCTGCTCGCGATCGTCGTGACCTCGTATCGCCAGATCATCTTCGCCTACCCGAACGGCGGCGGTGCTTACGTCGTGAGCCGTGAGAACCTCGGCGAGAACCCATCGCTCGTCGCCGGCGCCTCGTTGCTCGTCGACTACGTCCTCACCGTCGCGGTGTCCATATCAGCGGGGGTTGCCGCGATCGTGTCGATCCCTGCGTTCCAGGGTCTCGCTACCCATCGGGTCGAGCTCGGCCTCGTCCTGCTCGTGTTCATCACCGTCGCCAATCTGCGCGGTGTCAAGGAGTCGGGCCGCTTGTTCGCGGCGCCAACGTACGTGTACATCATCGTCTTGGCGGCACTGATCGCCTTCGGGTTGTTCCGTAGCTACATCGGTGACATCGGCACGGTGCCCTTCGATCAGGAGGCGTTCGAGGGCACGCGCGAAGCCGGCGGGACGCTGGGGTTGTTCCTGATCTTGAAGGGCTTCTCGTCCGGTGCGGTTGCACTTACCGGCGTCGAGGCGATCAGCAACGGGGTCCCCGCGTTCCGTAAACCCGAGCCGAAGAACGCCGCCACGACGCTGGTCTGGATGGGGATCATCCTCGGCACGCTGTTCTTCGGTACCGCGCTCCTCGCGAGCCGTCTCCATCCGTTTCCGAGCGACGACGAGACGGTGATCTCGCAGCTGGGGCGGGTGGTGTTCGGCGACGGCCCCGTCTACGTGATTCTCCAGTTCGCTACGGCCGCCATCCTGACCCTGGCCGCCAACACCGCATATGCGGGGTTCCCTCGGCTGTCATCGATCATCGCGCAGGACGGGCACTTGCCGAGGCAGCTCGCGAACCGTGGCGACCGACTCGTCTACTCGAACGGCATCGTCGTTCTCGCCGGCCTTGCCGGACTCCTGATTGTCGCGTTCGGCGGCATTACTAATGCGCTGATCCCCCTGTACGCGGTGGGTGTGTTCACCTCGTTCACGCTCGCTCAGGCCGGAATGGTTCGCCACCATCTCAAACTGCGAGAGCCGGGCTGGAAACGCAACACCGTCATCAATGGCGTGGGCGCCGCTGCAACCTTCGTCGTCCTGCTCATCGTCGCGATCACGAAGTTCACCAGTGGCGCCTGGGTGCCGATCATCGTGATCCCGGCGATCGTTCTGCTCTTCAAGGGCATCCGCCGGCACTACCGGCGGGTGGGCGAGCAGCTGAAGATCCCTTCCGACTACAAGCCACCGCGAATGAATCACACTGTCGTTGTCCTCGTCGGTGCTCTCCACCGCGGTGTGCTCGACGCGCTCGCCTACGCCAAATCGCTCAATCCCACGCGCGTCATCGCCCTCACCGTGGTGTCGGACGAGGAACAACAGGACCGGATCGAGAAGGTCTGGGCCGAACGCACCATCGACGTCCCGCTCGAGATCGTCTACGACCCGTACCGGGAGGTCACCCGGCCGATCCTCCGCTACATCGACGAGCTCGACTCGCGCTTCCAGAACGACATCGTCACCGTCCTGATCCCCGAGTTCGTCGTCGACCATTGGTGGGGACACCTGCTCCACAACCAGACCGCTCTGTTGCTCAAGGGACGGCTGCTGTTCCGGAAGGGCACGGTGGTCACGTCCCTGCCGTACCACCTCCACGAGGAGTCCCGGGCCGGGGACGCGCAGTAACCTGCCCGCCGGCGAGCGCCGACCGGACGGCAGCGGCCCAGGGGGAAGGGAGCCCGTAGACCACATGTCTCAGATCGTGACGCTCGCGGCCGAGGGCGGCTACCAGGTGTTCAACCTGCGCGGCGGCGAGTGGTTCTGGCTGATCCTCTCGGCCGCCACCGCCATCCTCGCCATCGTGATCGGCTTCGTGCTCCGCCAGGGGGTGCTCGCAGCAGACGAGGGCACGCCGACGATGATCGACATCGCCAAGTCGATCCAGGTGGGTGCGATGGCCTATCTCCGGCGGCAGTTCAAGACCATCGCCATCATCGTCGTACCCGTCGCCGTGATCGTCTTCGTGACCTCCACCAAGGTCGTGGAGCCAAACGGCACGGAAGCGCTGTCGTTCGCGCAGTCCGGCCTGTTCCGCACGCTGGCGTTCATCGCCGGGTGCGTGATGTCCGGCCTGACGGGGTTCATCGGGATGAGCCTCGCCGTACGCGGCAACGTCCGCACCGCCGCCGCCGCCAAGGCCGGCTCGCTCCCCGCCGCGCTCAAGATCGCCTTCCGGAGCGGCGGCGTCGCCGGGATGTACACGGTCGGCTTGGGGCTGCTCGGGGCGACCGTGATCATCATGATCTTCCAGAACTCGGCGACCGCCATCCTCATCGGCTTCGGCTTCGGCGGGTCGCTGCTCGCGTTGTTCATGCGGGTGGGCGGCGGGATCTTCACGAAGGCCGCGGACGTCGGCGCCGACCTCGTCGGCAAGGTGGAGCAGGGCATCCCCGAGGACGATCCGCGCAATCCGGCCACGATCGCCGACAACGTCGGCGACAACGTGGGGGACTGCGCCGGCATGGCCGCCGACCTGTTCGAGAGCTACGAGGTGACGCTGGTCGCCTCGATCATCCTCGGGGTCGCCGCCTTCGACTCGATCGGCGCCAACCCCGCGCTCGGCCTCATCTTCCCCCTCGCCGCCCGCGCCATCGGCGTGCTCGCCTCGATCGTCGGCGTGTTCGCGGTCCGGGCAACCGACCGCGACCGCAGCGCGATGGCGCCGATCAACCGCGGCTTCTTCACCGCGAGCATCCTGACCGTGGTCGGCACGCTTGCGGTCGCCCTGCTCTACATCGGCAACGACCACGACAACGAAGGCTGGAAGGTCTTCGGCGCCGTCGTCGCCGGCCTCGTGCTCGCCCAGGTGGTCAGCCGGCTGACCGAGCACTTCACCTCGACCGACAAGGAGCCCGTCCAGGAGATCGCCGACTCGGCTCGGACCGGACCGGCCACGACCATCCTGTCGGGGACGAGCACAGGGCTCGAGTCGACCGTCTGGGCGATCGTGGCGATCTCGGTCGCCATTGGCGTCGCGATCATCCTCGGGGGCGGCAACATCGAGTTCTCCTTCTATCTCGTAGCGCTGACAGGTATGGGCATGCTGGCGACCACGGGCGTCGTCGTCTCCGAGGACACCTACGGTCCCGTCGCCGACAACGCGGCCGGCATCGCCGAGATGTCGGGCGAGTTCGGCGGCGAGCCGGAGCGCATCATGGTGAGCCTCGACGCCGTCGGGAACACCACCAAGGCCGTCACCAAGGGGTTCGCGATCGGCTCGGCGGTCATCGCCGCCGTCGCGCTATTCGCGTCGTTCATCGAGACCATTGGCAGCGAGCTGGACCTGCGCGAGACGGGCTCGGCGCTCTTCGGCGCAGCGCAGACGCAGATCAACGTGGCCGATCCGGAGACCTTCATCGGCCTGCTCGTCGGCGGGTCGATCGCGTTCCTGTTCAGCGCGCTCGCGATCCGAGCCGTCGGCCGCACCGCGGGGACGGTGGTGCAGGACGTCCGCGAACAGTTCTCCGACGGCAAGATCATGGCCGGGACCAAGCAGCCCGACAGCGGCCGGATCGTCGACATCTGCACCGCCGCGTCCCTGCGTGAGCTCGCCACCCCGGCGCTGCTCGCCGTGCTGACTCCCGTGATCATCGGCTTCGGGATGAATTACCTCGCGCTCGGCGCGTTCCTCGCCGCGGTCATCCTCACGGGCCAGCTCATGGCCGTGTTCCTCACCGTGTCGGGTGGTGCATGGGACAACGCCAAGAAGTACATCGAGGACGGTCACTACGGCGGCAAGGGCTCCGAGACGCACAAGGCCGCCGTCATCGGCGATACCGTCGGCGACCCGTTCAAGGACACCGCCGGTCCCGCGCTGAACCCGCTGATCAAGGTCATGAACCTCGTGTCGCTCCTGATCCTCCCGGCCGTGATCAGCTTGCGCGACAATGACCCCGCCCGCTGGACGATTGCAGGCGCCGCGCTCGTCGTGGTGCTGGTCGCGATCGCGTTCTCGAAGCGCAAGGTGGGCGGCTTCGCCGAGGAGGCCGACATCGTCGAGGGCGCCGAGCCCGAGCCCGAACCGCAGGCGACGCCGACGGCATAACACCGCCGCCGTCAAGACGGCGTTCGAACGCGTCCCCCGACCGGGGGGCTAGTCCTCGCTGAGGGCCCGGTGGAGCTCCGCCGCCTCGGCTTCGGCCTCGGTGGCCGAGACGGCGGCGGCGGCGCGGGTGCGGCGGCGCTGCTTCAGCGCCTCGATCACCGGCGGCAGGATCGACAGCAGCACGATGACGGCGATGATCGGCAGCAGGTACTTGTCGATGTCCTCGCCGACGGCTTCGCCCAGGATGTAGCCCGCCAGCGTGACGCCCACGCCCCAGACGAGCCCCCCGACGACGTTGTAGGTGGTGAACGTGCGGCGGTTCATCTCACCCACGCCGGCGAGCACGGGCGCGAACGTGCGCACGATCGGAACGAAGCGCGCCAGGAGAATCGTCTTCGGGCCGTGCTTCTCGAAGAACTCCTTGGTCCGTTCGACGTACTTCTGTTTGAAGATCCTCGAGTCGGGACGGCGAAACAGCGCGGGTCCCGCGCGCTGACCGATCGTGTA
>Ga0126306_10000878_pt1 | contig 15282 bp, 13 predicted proteins | sample Plot27_FD_92592 | JGI IMG/M metagenome (GOLD analysis project Ga0126306, IMG submission 92592) | Serpentine soil microbial communities from UC McLaughlin Reserve, CA, USA - Plot27 | ecosystem: Environmental > Terrestrial > Soil > Grasslands | place: USA: UC McLaughlin Reserve, Lake County...
CGCGAGATCTCGGCGGTCTTCGCACAGTGGGTGAACTCGTACAAGCGGCTCGTACCGGGCTACGAGGCGCCGGTCTACGTCGCGTGGTCGCAACGCAACCGCTCGGCGCTCATCCGGATCCCGCTCTACAAGCCGGGCTCCGAGCAGGCGACGCGCGCGGAGATCCGCTGCCCCGACCCGGCCTGCAACCCATACCTCACGTTCGCATGCCTGCTTCACGCCGGCCTCGACGGGATCGAGCAGGGCTACGAGCTCCCGGACCCGATGGAGACGAACCTGTACCACCTCACGCCCGGGCAGCGGGAGGAGCGTGGGATCGTGGCCCTGCCGGAGACGCTCGGCGAGGCGATCGACCAGCTCGCCCACTCCGAGCTCGCCCGTAAAGCGCTCGGCCCGCACATCTTCGACCGCTACGTCGAGCTGAAGCGGAAGGAGTGGGACGAGTACCGCGTGCAGCTCACCGCCTGGGAGCACGAGCGCTACTTGGCTGTTCTGTAGTGGAAACTCGCATAGGTGCAGGAGGTTCCCTCTAGCGCTACACGGGTGCGCGTGCCAGAATGAGCGAACACCGGTCCTGTCGAGTGGCGGACGACAGGACCGCTGACGGCCGACCGCGAGCTGTCCTCTGGGCAGCTCGTGGTCGTTACAGCGCAGGGGAAACCATGTTTCCCCTACGGGGACCCCTTCTTTGAGGTTCTTCTGAACGTTGGCCGGGCCCGGCAAGCCGGGCCCTTTTAGCGGCTTCGCCGCTGGTTTTGGGACGTGCCCCTGTGCTGAGTCGCGGCAGCCGCGCCGTCTGAGCGGCTTCGCCGCTTTTTAGGAGGTGCCGGCTTTGCCGGCGCCGTTGACGGTCAGAAGAACATTTAAAGGAGGGGTTTCACAGGGGAACCATGGGTCCCCTGTGCTGACTGACTCATTTGGGGGATCCCCCGCGGCGATTTGCGGTCGAGAATGGGCTTGTCCCTGCGGAATAGGAGGACCTCGTCTCCGAAGAGGCCCCGCTCACCGATCTCCAGGCTACGACGGCCACACGGCCGCCGCTCTCGATTATTCGTGCCGACGAGGCGCGCGGCTCCGGCTCGGGCGGCGCCGAGGCGCTGCTCAAGCTCGCGCAGGAGCTCGCGCGGTCGTTCGACCCGGTCCAGAGCGCGCGCATCGCGGCCACCGGGCTCGCCGACCTGACCGGTGCAGCCGTCGCCGCGGCCTACCTCGCCGAGCCGGACGGCGCGCTGGCGCTCGCCGCGTCGGCCGGCCGCTCTTCGGAGACCCTCGACGATGCGTTGCCGAACCTCGTCCGGCGTGCGGCCGACGAGCGGATCTTCGTCCGCGAGCGCGCGGCCGAGCTCGCCGGCCTGGAGGGGGTCGGCGCTCTCGCGGTGCCGTGCATCGCTCACGGCGAGCTCCTCGGTGTTCTCCTCCTCGCCACCCCGTCGGGCCGCGATGCATCCACCGCGCTGACGATCGCGGAGCTGGCCGCAGCCTCGTTCGAGAACGCACGGCGCTTTGCGCTCACGTTCGCCGAGGCGCGTCACGACCTGCTGACCGGCCTGCCGAACCACCGCGCCTTCGACGAGCACCTCGAGGCGACCCTCCGCGCAGGCCTCAGCTCGGAGGGCGAGGTCTCCCTCGTCCTGCTCGACCTGGACGACTTCAAGCGCGTCAACGACACCCACGGCCATCCTGCGGGCGACGAGGTCCTGCGCACATTCGGGCGTACCGTCCGGCGCGCGGTGCGGAGCGGCGAGGAGGTCTTCCGCGCGGGCGGCGAGGAGTTCGCGATCGTCGTACGGGGTGACGCCGACGCTGCTCGCGCTGTGGCCGAGCGGGTTCGCAGCGCCGTCTCGCGCCAAGGTTCGGAAAGGCCGTTTCCGACCGTCTCCGCCGGCGTTGCGGGCTTTCCGAGCGACGCCCGCACGAAGGACGAGCTCGTGCACAAGGCCGACGTCGCGCTCTACGCGGCGAAGCGCGCGGGCAAGAACGTCGTCGTCTCGTACGGCACCGACCTCCAGGGCGCCGCGGCGCGCGCAGCGACCGGCGTCTCGCGCGACCAGGTCCACGAGCGGATGGAGTCGGAAGCGGCGCGCACGGCCGTCCTGACCGAGCTTTCGGCGATCACGCAGGCGATCGGCTCGATCACGAGCGAGGCGGGCCCGCAGGCAGTGCTCGACCGCGCGTGCAAGCAGCTGACCGCGCTGCTCGGCGCGACGGCAGCCGAGATCGCCCGGCTGGAGGGCGACGTGCTGCGGAGCGAGGCTTCGCTGTGGCCGGCGCCGTACGACTCGGGCAAGCAGGAGTACGGCTACCTCCTGGGCGACTACCCCCTGACGCGGGAGGTCCTCGAGAGCGGCCGGCCCCGGTCGGTCTCGCTGGACGACTCGGGGGCCGATCCTGCGGAGGCGTTCGTCCTGCGCTCGCTCAGGATGCAGGCCGTCCTGATGCTCCCGCTCGAGGTGACCGGACGCACGTGGGGGCTGATCGAGGTCTACGACGCCCGCCCGCGGACCTTCAACCAGGCGGAGACGGGGCTCGCGGAGCTCGTGATCCGGCAGGCCGCCGTGCTGCTCGAGCAGTGTGAGAGCCGCGACGCGCGCGACCGCCTCTACCGGGAGACGCTCGCGGCCCTCTCGAACGCGCTCGAGGCGAAGGACGGCGAGACCAGCGACCACACTCAGGAGGTCGCGGAGCTCGCGATCGACGTCGCAACGGTAGTCGGGCTGGCGAGCGACGAGATCCGGCACATCGAGCTCGGCGCGCTGCTCCACGACATCGGCAAGATCCGCGTCCCCGAGTCGATCCTCGACAAACCCGGGCCGCTCTCGGACGAGCAGTGGCATGTGATGCGTTCGCATCCGGAGGTCGGCGAGCGGATTCTCGCGCCGATGGGGTCGCTCGAGGACGTGCTGCCGATCGTCCGCTCGAGCCACGAGCGGTGGGACGGAGGGGGTTACCCCGACGGGCTCTCCGGCGACGCGATTCCGCTCGGCGCGCGGATCGTGGCGGTCTGCGATGCCTACCGGGCGATGATCGAGGGCCGGCCGTACCGCACGGCCCTCTCGCGCGGCGACGCGATCGAGGAAATGCGGCGCGCGGCCGGCACCCAGTTCGACCCCGACTGCGTCAACGCGCTGCTCGAGGTTCTGCGCCGCCGCTCAGCCCGGCTTGTCCTGCCGGAATTGCATCGGCCGACGCGCTAGAGAAACGAGCGGATCGCCTCGCGGTCGACGCCGAGGCCGATCACGCGGCTGCGGTCGTCGATCTCGACGATCGTCTCGGCGGGCACGAGCCGGCGCCGCCTGGAGAGGAACCCGGAGCGGACGGCGAGCGCTTCAGGAACGTCCTTCACACGCCCGTACATCGGGCACTCGACCTTTCCGACGATCCGTCCGCGGGCGTCAGCTACCAAGAAGCCGATCGTGCGATCGAGGTTCACGTCCAAAACCTACGAGGCGCGTATTGAGGAAAATCCGCTTGCTTCGTAAAGATTCGGTTACAGAGCCGGCGCTCCAGCGGTCTGTATCGTGTTGGGACGCATAAGTCGACCACAGCGCCTGCGTTGAATCCGGGGTCCTTCTGTGTTGAAGTGGATGAATGCCGCCGCGCATCGTCATCGTCGACGACGATCCGACCTTCCTGACGACTGTCCGCACCCTGTTGGAGGCCGACGGCTTCGAGGTGGTTGGTGAGGCGCTGAACGGCGTCGAGGGCGTGGCTACGGTGGAGGAGCTCAAGCCGGACGTCGTGTTGCTCGATGTGAACCTCCCGGACATCGACGGCTTCGAGGTCGTGAAGCGCCTCACCGACCGGGGGCGCGCGCCGCCGGTCGTGTTGACGTCGATCCGGTCCGAGAGCGACTTCGGCGACCTTGTCGAGAAGAGCCGAGCCTACGGGTTCATCACGAAAGCCGAGATCAACGGCGCCGCGCTCTCGAGGATCCTGGACGGGAGCCCCTCGTCGAGGTGACCCCGCCACCCGCCACGGTGAGCGTGCCGGCCGCGAGCGTTCCTCTGGACGGGCGTCGAGCGAGAGGCGCCTTCGTCCGGCTCACCGTTTGGTCGCTGGGCGCCGCGCTCGGCATCGCCGCCTTCTTCCTGGTCGCGCGTGACGGCGACGTGGCCGATCCCTGGCTCACCGCGGCCCTGACGCTGGCGGTCGGCTGGTCGTTTCTGGCGAGTGGACTGTTGGTCTGGGCGCGGGAGGACGAGAACCCGATCGGCGTCCTCATGGCCGCGCTCGGGCTCGTCTGGCTCGCGGGTGCGGTGGCGGGCGAGGTCGGCTCGCCCTTCGCATCCTGGCTTGGGTTCGCGGCGGTGAACGGAGCGGTCGCGCTGTTCGCCCACGTCCTGGTCGCATTCCCGACCGGACGGCTCGCGACGCGCGGCGAGCGGGTGCTCGTCGGAGCCGCGTACGCGGATCTCGTGCTGCTCGCGCCGCTTTGGCGGGCGGCTCGGGGCGACGCGCCACCGGTGGACGGGACGGCCGGTCTGCTCCGACCGGAGCATTTCGGCTCCACCCTCGGAGGCCCCCAGGCGGCGATCGCGCTGCTTCTGGCAGCGGCGCTCGGGTTGCTTCTCTGGCGCCGCTGGTACTGGGCTACGCGGCACACCCGGCACACCTTGTCTCTCGTGCTCTTGACGGGCGGCGCGAGCCTCGTGCTGATGGTCTCGGCAGCCGTAGTCGAGCACTCGTTCCCTGAGGCCGGGCGCGCGCTGGGGTGGGCTGCGCTGGCGGCGTTCGGCTCGGTTCCGCTCGCCGTGCTAGCGGGCATCCTCCGCAGTCGGCTGGCACGGGCGAGCGTCGCAGTGCTCGTGCGCGACCTCGCCACGGCGGGGACGCCTGGAGCCCTCCGCGACGCCCTTCGCCGCGCGCTCGGCGATCCAACGCTGCGTCTCGCGTACTGGGTCTCCGAGACGCGGCGATTCGTCGACATCAGGGGGCGGCCGTTCGAGCTGCCCTGGGAGGGGAGCAGCCAGGTCGCGACGATGGTCGACCGCGAAGGCCGCCGGATAGCGGCGATCGTGCACGACGCGTCCCTTCGCGACTCTCCTGAGCTGCTCGAAGCGGTGACCTCCGCCGCCGGACTGGCTCTCGAGAACGGCCGCCTCCATGCCGAGCTCCAGGCGCACGTGGACGATCTGCGCGAGTCGCGCGCTCGCATCGTGGAGGCCGGCGACGCCGAGCGCCGGCGACTCGAGCGTAATCTCCACGACGGCGCCCAGCAACGGCTCGTGTCGATCGCGCTCCACCTGCGCCTGATCGAATCGAAGATCCATACCGATCCCGAGGTAGCCGCGCAGTACGTCGTCCAAGTGGGCGAGGAGCTCAACGAGGCGCTCAAGGAGTTGCGTGAGCTCGCGCGCGGGATCCATCCGGCGATCCTCAGCGACCGCGGCCTTGGTCCGGCGCTCGAGGCGGTCGCTGCGAGAAGCCCCGTGCCGGTCAAGCTGTCGGCGCCGGTCGAGCGGATGCCGGCGCCGGTGGAGGCGGCGATCTACTACGTCGTCTCGGAAGCGCTCGCGAACGTCGCCAAGTACGCACAGGCGTCGCAGGTCACGGTCGAGGTCGCCCGCGCCGACGGCCACGCCGTCGTCGCGGTCGCGGACGACGGAGTCGGCGGAGCGGATGCCGCCGGCGGGTCGGGGCTGCGAGGCCTCGGCGATCGCGTCGCGGCGCTCGACGGACGCCTGAACGTCGACAGCGCGCCGTTGGGCGGAACACGAATCCACGCCGTCATTCCATGCGCCTGACGAAAACGGACACGAGCAAGGCCGCCGCCTGCGCCGCTCGGGACTACGAGCTTCACCTCGCCGAGGAGGCGGTCGCCGGGCGGCTCTCCCGGGCGGAGCTCCTGCGCCGCGCTGCCGTCGTGGGGCTCTCCGCCTCGAGCGTCCAGTTGCTTGCCGCATGCGCCGGCGACGGCGGTGAGGAGGTTTCGCAGACGGAGGGCCGCCCGCGTCGCGGCGGTACGGTCGTCCTGGGCACCCCCGTCTCCGGCCGCGAGCCCGATCCCTGGTTCGCAATCGACTCGGGGGGCGTCGTTACGGGGCAGCTCGCATGCGAGTACCTGGTGCGGCCCGGCCGGCAGAACGTGCTCCGGCCGGCGCTCGCGGCGGCGTGGCGACCCGGCGCGACGACCCGCGAGTGGACTTTCGACCTCCGCAGCGACGTTCGCTTCCACGACGGCTCGCCGCTCACCGCTGATGACGTCGTGGCCACGTTCGACGTGATCACGGACCCGAAGCGCGGCTCGTCGGCACTGTCCGCCTTCGGCGGCGTCCTCTCGCCGGGCGGCGTCGAGAAGGCAGGCGCGCACCGGGTCCGGTTCCACCTCGACAGGCCGTATGCCGACTTCCCGTACCTGGTCTCGAACTACACGTACAGCGCCGTGATCCTGCCTCACACCTACGAACCGGAAACGTTCGTCCAGGGCGGCGTGGGAACCGGCCCGTTCGTCCTCCGCGACTACGTGCCGAACCAGGAGGCGCGCTACGTCCGCAACGCCCGCTACTGGCGCGAGACGTTGCCGTATCTCGAGGCCGTGACCCTGCGCTACTACGCGGATTACGCGGCGATCGTGCTCGCGCTCCAGTCGGGTGAGGCGCACGTGACGCTCGAGGCGCGCTACCAGGGCTCGCAAGCGCTGTTCGACAACCCGAGCATCCGCATGCAGCGCGAGCCGTCGAGCGCCTACCGCGCGCTTCACCTACGCGTCGACACACCACCCCTCGACTCGCCGCTGGTTCGCCGCGCGATCGCGCTCTCGCTCGACCGACCGGCCCTCGTCCAGGGCCTTTACAGCGGCCGCGCCGACGTCGGCAATGACCATGCGTTCGCGCCCGTCTACCCGACCCGTCCCGACACGCCGCCGCAGCGCCGCCAGAACTACGCCGAGGCCCGCAGACTGCTCGAGCAGGCCGGCCATCCGCGGGGTCTCGCCCTTCCGCTTACGATCGAGCAGTTCGAAGATGTGCCGCAGTACGGCATCTTCGCCAAGCAGATGTGCAAGGCGGCCGGAATCGACGTCAAGCTCGAGATCCTGTCCCAGGCCGAGTACTACGGGTCGGGCAAGAACCAGCCGTGGCTTACCGTGCCGGCCGGGATCACCGACTGGGCGTCGCGTGGAACGGCAAGCCAGACGATCGGGCCCGCCTACCGCTGCGGGGCGGTCTGGAACTCCGCCCACTGGTGCGACGAGCGCTTCGAGCACCTGATGCGGGATTTCGACGCCGAGCTCGATCTCCAGCGTCGTCGCGGCCTCGCCGCGGAAGCCGCCCGGATCCAGCACGACGCTGTGCCGGCCGTGATCGCGTACTGGATCGACGACCTGCGCGCCTCGCGCGTCGAGGTCGGCGGCCTGGAGACGGGCCCACGTCCGGACATGGCGAGGATGTGGCGAGCGGCGTGACCGAGCCTCCGACGGAGGGCCGGCGCTCGTCTGCGCTGACGCGTCTCGTGCTCACGAGGGTTGGGCTCGCGCTCCTGACGCTGCTCCTCGTCTCGATGCTCGTCTTCGCCACGGTCCAGCTCTTGCCGGGCGACCTCGGTCGGACCGTCCTGGGGCCGTACGCGACGGACGAGCAGGTCGCCGCGCTGAACGACCGCGTCGGGGAGGACGACCCCGCGCCGGTCCGCTACGCGAACTGGCTTTCCGACTTCGTGCGCGGGGACTGGGGCACCTCGGCCGCACTGAGGCAGCCCGTGCGGCCACTCGTGCTCGACCGGCTCGCCAACTCGCTGCTCCTCGCGCTGTACGCGCTCGCCCTTGCGGTCCCGGTCGGCGTGGCGCTCGGCATGCTCGCGGCGCGCCGCCGGGGACGAGCGCTCGACGCCGCGGTCTCGACGACGTCGGTGTCGCTGCTCGCGATGCCCGAGTTCGTGGTCGGGACGATCCTGAGCATCCTCTTCGCGGTCGAGCTCGGCTGGTTTCCCGTGTCGGCACGCGTTCCGGACGACGTGGCGTCGTTCTTCCACCAGCTGACGCTCCCGGCGACCGTTCTCGCGCTCGTGCTGTTCGGCTCGCTCACGCGAGTCGCGCGAGCGGCGACTCTCTCCGCGCTGGACGCCGAATACACGCGCACGGCGACGCTCAAGGGCTTGCCGACGCGGACGGTGCTCGCTCGCCACGTCCTACCGAACGTGCTGCCGCCGACTGTGGCCGCGATCGGTGCGCACGTCGGCTATCTCGTCGGCGGCATCGTGGTGGTCGAGACGCTGTTCGCGTATCCAGGCCTCGGCAAGCTTCTGCTCGATTCCGCGCTCGCGCACGACCTCGCACCACTGCAGGCATGCGTCCTCGCCACCGCCGTCGTGGTCATGGTCGCCAACCTCGCCGCGGACGTCGTGGCGTCGGCGCTGAATCCGCGGCTGCGCCGGGCGGCCTCCTGATGTCGGCCCACCAGTGGCAGGCAGCGGTCGGTACGTGGCCGCGGCGATCGAGCCTCGGGGTGCGCGGGCTGGGACGCTCGCCGGCCTTCCTCATCGGCGCGGCCGTGCTGCTGTTCTGGGTCGTCGACGCGGTCGCGTGGCCTCTGCTCGTTCCGTACGACCCGCAGGCGGTGGCACCCGCGGAAACACTCCAGGCGCCGTCCGCCGAGCACTGGTTCGGCACCGACGATCTCGGCCGGGACGTCTTCTCGCGCGTCCTGGCCGGGGCGACGTCCGTCCTGACGGTCGCGCCCGCCGCGGCGCTGCTCGCGGTCGCCGTCGGTGTCGCGATCGGGCTCGCGGCCGGCTATCTCGGCGGGGCGATAGACGAGGTGCTCATGCGGGTCACCGACGCATTGCTCGCGTTTCCGCTCGTCGTGGGGGCCGTCCTGGTGCTCGCCGTCACCGGCGTCTCACGGCTACACCTCGTGGTCGTGATCGCCCTGGTCCTCGCTCCGCTCACTGCGCGCACCGTCCGCGCCGCCGTGCGGAACGAACGCGAACGCGAGTATGTCGAGGCTGCCCGCCTGCGGGGCGACTCCGGCGCGTACATCATGGTCGCCGAGATCCTGCCGAACGTCGCCGCGATCGTCGTCGCCGAGTCGACGACGCGGCTCGCCGCGGCCATCTTCGCCGCCTCGACCCTCTCGTTCCTCGGGCTCGGCATCGAGCAGCCGTCCCCGGACTGGGGTCTCTCGGTCGCGCTCGGGCGGGTGTTCCTGCAGACGGCTCCGTGGATCGTGCTCTTCCCCGCGCTGGCGCTCGCCACGCTCGTCGTCGGCGCGACGGCGGTCGCCGATGGCCTTCGGCTGAGGATCGAGCGATGACGACGACCCAGGACCGTCCCGCTGCGCTCGATGTCGCCGGATTGAGCGTTTCCTACGCCCGCCGCGGCAGGGTGCGTGCGCTCGTGGACGTCTCGCTACGCATCGAGCGTGGCGAGACGTACGGGCTCGTGGGCGAATCGGGGTCGGGGAAGACGACGCTGGCGCTGACCCTGATGCGCCACCTACCGCGGGCCGCGCGAATCGACGGCGGCCGGATCCTTCTCGGCGGCGATGATCTCCTCGGCGCGCCGGAGCGGACGGTGCGGCGATGGCGCGGGCGCCGGATCGCGCTCGTCCCGCAGGGGGCAGGGAGCGCGCTCAACCCGTCGCTCCGGGTGGGCACGCAGATCGCGGAGGTCTACCGCGCGCACGGCGACCTGCTTCCGGCCGAGGCGGCGGAAGCGGCGGCCCGGACGCTGAACGAGGTGCGCGTCGGCGACCCTGCTCAGGTCCTTCGCCGCTACCCGCACGAGCTGTCGGCGGGCCAGCAGCAGCGCGTGCTGATCGCAATGGCGCTGGCGGCGAATCCCGAGGTGCTCATCCTCGACGAGCCGACCACCGCTCTCGATGCGACCGTCGAGGCCGAGGTGCTCGATTTGATCGAGGCACTCCAGGACGAGATCGACGCCGCGATCCTGCTGATCAGCCACGACGTGCGCATCGTGGCCAGGCTGTGCGACCGGGCCGGGATGCTGTACGCCGGACGGCTGCTGGAGGAAGGGCCGACAGAGGACGTATTCCGCGCGCCCCGCCATCCGTACACGGTCGCGCTCCTCAGGTGCGTGCCGCGCCTCGACGCCAGCGGCACGCCGGAGCGCCTGGAGCCGATCCCCGGCCGCTCACCCGATCTGGCGGCCGAGCTTCGCGGCTGCTCGTTCGCCGAGCGCTGTCCGCTCGTACGTCCCCGCTGCCACGAGGAGGCTCCGGCCGCCTCATCCGTCGCGGACGATTGGACGAGCCGCTGCCACTTCCACGCCGACGTTCCGACGCTTGAGACGGCCGGCGTGTCGCTGAACGGCAAGCCGCCCGCGCACGACGGCGCACCGCTGCTCCGCGTCGAGGGTCTTTCGAAGACGTACCACGGGGGAGAAGCGCGCGTCGAGGCCGTCGCCGACGTCTCGTTCGAGCTTCGCCAGGGCGAGGTCCTCGGCCTCGTCGGCGAGTCCGGTAGTGGCAAGACGTCCGTCGCCCGGTGCATCGCCGGTCTCGCCGAGCCGTCCCGCGGCTCGCTCGAGCTGGACGGTCGTGAGCTTCCGTGGGCGTTGCGCGAACGTCCCCGCGAGGCGCGTACCGCCGTGCAGATGGTCTTCCAGAACCCGGACGCGGCCCTCAACCGCGCAGTGACGGTCGGCGGCATCCTACGACGGTCGCTCCGCCGGCTCGCCGGAGACCGCGAGCGAGGCCATGCAGCCCTGTACGACCTCTCGTCGCTGGTCCACCTCTCACCCTCCGACCTCGAGCTGCGGCCGCGCGCGCTTTCCGGCGGCATGAAGCAGCGGGTCGCGATCGCGCGGTCTTTCGCCGGCTCGCCGAGAGTTGTGGTCTGCGACGAGCCGGTGTCCGATCTCGACGTCTCCGTGCAGGCGGCGATCCTCAATCTCGTTCGTGACCTGCGCGAACGGGAAGGCGTCTCGTACCTTTTCATCTCGCACGACCTGGCGGTCGTGCGGTACGTCGCTGACCGAATCGGGGTGATGTATCTCGGCTCGCTCGTCGAACTCGGGCCGGCGGCGACGCTCTTCGACCCGCCCCATCACCCGTATACCGAGGCGCTGGTCTCGGCGGTGCCGACGCTGCCGCCCGACGAGCAGCGGCCGCGCATCACGATGTACGGCCCGCTGCCGAGCCCGCGCCAACCGCCACCCGGCTGCCGATTCCACACGCGCTGCCCGCGGTTTCTCGGTGATGTCTGCCGAACGGTCGAGCCACCTTGGCAGCAGCACGTCGACGGTCATCGCTATCGCTGCCACATCGCCCCTCGGGATCTCGGGGGTTTGCAGCGCGCGGACCGCCTCGCGGGGCGACCGCCGCTCCGCAGTGAGCTCACGACCGTCTGAGAGCCGGTTATGGACGCGTCCGACCGACACCTGCGCCTGCTGACCGAGACGATCGCAGCGGTCAACTCGTCGCTCGACCTCGAGGAGGTGCTCGCGCTCGTGGCGACCGGCGTCGCCGAGGCGCTCGGCACGGACGCCTGTTTCGTCTACCTCTACGACGCCCGCGCCGACGAGCTCGTCCTGCGAGCGACGCATGGCACGCGCGTCGAGGAGATGACGCGGCGGCCGCGGATGCGCCCGGGCGAGGGGATCACCGGCGCCGCCGCCGCCGAGCGGGCGCCGATCATGATCGCCGCACAGGCGCACCTCGACGAGCGCTTCAAGGCGTTCTCGAACCTGCCCGAGGACGAGTACGAGTCGATCCTGGCCGTCCCGATCGTCGCGCGCGGCGACAAGCTGGAGGGAGCGCTGAACGTCCGCACGCGCGCGCCGCGGTCGTTCTCGACCGCCGAGATCGACCTCCTGCTCGCGATCGCCGCCCAGGTCGCGCAGTCGATCGAGCACGCGCAGCTCTACGCGCAGGCGCAGCGAAGGGTCGGCGAGCTGGAGGCCCTCGCCAAAATCTCCGAGGCTGTTTCCGAGTCGCTGTACCTGGAGGAGTCGCTGGAGGCGATCGTCAAGACGACGATGGACGCCGTGGGCGCCACCGGGGCCGCGCTGGTGCTGGAGGACGGAAGGATCGCGTGGCCGGAGGGCCGCGCCGGCGCCTACGCCGTGCGGTTGCCGCTGCGGTGGAAGCGGCGCGTGATCGGCGAGCTCGTCTGCGATCGCGACACGCCGTTCACCGACGACGACCGCGCGCTACTCGGCTCGATCGCGCACCACGCCGCCGTCGCGCTGGAGCACGGGCGCGCCGTCATGCGCGGCGTGCTGGCTCAGGAGATCCACCACCGCGTCAAGAACAACCTGCAGACCGTCGCGTCGCTGCTGCGGCTGCAGTCTCGCTCGAACGGCGTCGAGCCCCGGCGTGCGCTCGAGGACTCGGTCAATCGCATCCTCGCGATCGCCGCGGTGCACGAGGTGCTCACCGAGCAGCGCGACGAGGTGGTCGACCTCCACGAGCTGGTCGACCGTCTCCGCGCGATGCTCGTCCAGGGCCTCGGCGCCGACAAGACGATCGAGACCGCGCTCGAGTCGGTCTCGCTCGGCGGGGACAAGGCGACAGCGCTGGCGCTCGTCTTCAGCGAGTTGCTCCAGAACGCCCTCGAGCACGGTGGCGACCGGATCCGGGTCGAGCTGGAGCGTCGAGGCGCCGACGTCGTCCTGACGATCTCGGACGACGGGGGCGGGTTCCGTCGTGAGGCGGGGACCGGCCTCTCGATCGTCGAGGCGCTCGTCCGCGACGAGCTCGGCGGAGAGCTAACGTTCCTCGAAGACGACGGGTTGCGCGCGGAGGTCGTCTTCGCGGTCTAGAGCGCGGAGAGAATGTCCACCAGCGGGCGCGCCCTCGGTCGCAGCCGGTACACCGTCGCGGGCGGATAGTCGGGCATGACGCGCCGGTCGACGAGCTGGGCGGCGGCCAGGTCCTTGAGCGCCAGCGTCAGCGCTCTCGATGTCACCTCCGGCAGCCGCTTGCGGAGCTCCGAGTAGCGGCACTCGCCCTCGGCCAGCGCGAGCACGGCCGGCATCGACCACTTCTTCAGGCCGACGTCGTCGGCGTCGAGGCGCTCGAGCGCGGCAATCAGGCGGGCGCACGCCGGCGCGACCGCCCGACCTCGCTCCGTGAGGACGTACTCGGGCCGGAGGGGATGCCCGTAGCCCGGGTTCTTCATCACCAGGCCGGCTTCGACGAGCGCGGCCAGCGTGCGCCGGAGCGACTCCCGGCTAAGGCCGAGCCGATTCGAGAGCGTGACGAAGCGGCTGCCGTTCGAGCGGTGGAGCTCCGCAAGGATCGGGGCCGCCCAACGATGGTGGAAGAGCCGGGTAATTGACATAGAAGTGTACTTAGTATAAAAACAGCACAGGCCAGCGACCGAAAGGATGAGAGATGAGCGAGCAGGCCGCACCCACACCGTGCAGTCGCTTCCCTTCGAGACGACGCGCAACATCGTCATCTCGGTGAACGTGTCCGACCTCGACCGCTCGATCGCGTGGTGGGGGGAGATGCTCGGCTTCGAGCCGAGCTACGTCATGAAGGAGTACGGCTGGTGCGAGCTGGCCACGAGCATCGACGGCGTCGGGCTCGGTCTCGGCCAGCTCGAGGAGGTCAAGGCTTCCGGAGGCGTGACGCCGACCTTCGGCGTGTCGGACATCGACGCGGCCCGCTCCCACATGGAGTCGCGCGGCGTCCGCTTCGACGGCGACACCTACGAGATCGAAGGTCAGGTCAAGCTCTGCACGTTCTACGACCCCGACGAGAACCCGTTCATGCTCGCCGAGGTTGTCGACGTCAAGGAAGAGCGCGGTACGAGCTAGGCGCGGTCTTAGACTCGCCTCGTGCGAGTCCTGATCGCCGAAGACGAGACGATCATCCGCCTCGACCTGCGCGGGCTGCTCGAAGGCGCCGGCCACGAGGTCTGCGCGGAGGCGAAGGACGGGGTCGAGGCGGTGGAGCTCGCGCGGTCGAAGCAGCCGGACGTCGCGCTGCTCGACGTGAAGATGCCCCGGCTCGACGGGATCGAGGCCGCGAAGCAGATCCTCGACGAGCGGCCGATTCCGATCGTGATGCTGACCGCGTACGGCCAGCAGGAGCTCGTCTCGCGCGCCGTCGAGGCGGGCGTGTTCGGCTACCTGGTGAAGCCCTTTCGCGAGGGCGACCTCCTACCCGCGATCCAGACCGCGCGCGCCCGGCACGAGGAGCTCGTCGCCCTGCGCGAGGAGGCCGAGTCCCTGGCCGAGGCGCTCGCGGCACGGAAGGCGATCGAGCGCGCGAAAGGCATCTTGATGCAGCAGGAGGGGTTGTCGGAGGCCGATGCCTTCGCGCGGCTGCGGAAGGCGAGCCAGGTTTCCGGCCGCCCGCTCAAGGTCGTCGCCGAGGCCCTGATCGCGACCTACGACGCGTGACGCACCCGCACGCCGAGATCGCGGAGCGGGTCTTCGCTTCGTTCAGGCGCGACCCCCGGACGCTGGCGTCGCTGATCGCGGAGGACGCCGTCTGGACGGTGGTGGGCCGCGCTCCCGTCGCGGGGGTCTACCAGGGGCGCCGGGCGATCTTCGACCTCTTCCGCGCCACGCAGACGGTGACCGATTCGACATACCTCGCCGAGCTCCGGTGGGTGCTGGCCGACGACTCGCGGACGGTCGCGGTCTATCGGGCCAGCGGGCGGCGTGGCGACCGCGAGCTGGACATCGACCAGGCGCTCTTCGTTCGCGTCGAGGACGGGCGGTGGCAGGAGATCCTCGCCGTGCCGCTCGACCCGGTCGCGTTCGACTCCTTCTGGGCTTAATAGAGGACGTGGCGAAACGACGCTCATCGTCGGGCGACGTTCCACGAAGTCCTCCTACGCCTGCGACGCCTCGAAGAGCTGCTCCCAGCGGGCGAGGAGCGTCTCGAGCTGGTCGCGGGCGTGCTTGTGTGCGGAAACCGTGTCGACGTCGCTCCAGTCGTCGGCAAGTCGGCGTTCGAGGTCGGCGATCGCCTGCTCCTGGGCGCTAATCTCGGCCTCGAGCCGCTCGAGCTCGTTGAGCCGCCGCGGCTGCGGCCTTTCGCGCGGCTTTCGTGACGCTTTTGTCACGCCGGCTGCCTGGGGGTCGGCCGCCGCGTGCCTTCGTGCCAACTCCTTCACTTCTTCGCGCCGCGCGACGTAGTCGGCCCAGCCGCCGTCGTAACTCTTCACTGTCCCGTCCTCGATCGCCAGCGTTCGCTCCGCCACCGCGTCGAGGAGAGCCCGGTCGTGCGAGACGAGGAGCATCGTGCCGGGGAAGGCTTCAAGCGCCGCCTCGAGCGCCTCGCGGCTCTCCAGGTCGAGGTGGTTCGTGGGCTCGTCGAGGACGAGGAAGTTCGCGCCCGACGCGACCACGAGCGCCAGCGCGAGCCG
>Ga0126306_10000879_pt1 | contig 15271 bp, 12 predicted proteins | sample Plot27_FD_92592 | JGI IMG/M metagenome (GOLD analysis project Ga0126306, IMG submission 92592) | Serpentine soil microbial communities from UC McLaughlin Reserve, CA, USA - Plot27 | ecosystem: Environmental > Terrestrial > Soil > Grasslands | place: USA: UC McLaughlin Reserve, Lake County...
CGGCGCTGCGGCCGGCGTAGGCGCCCCGGCCGGCGTAGGCGCCCCGGCCGGCGCGGGGCCAGCGGCCGGCGCGGGGCCGGCCGCCGGCGGGGCGGGCGTGGTCGAGGGCGGGCGGGGTGGCGGGGCGATGACGGTGGCGAGGTAGGAGGCCGGGCGGTCGGCGCAGGCGGCGACCGGGAGCGTGCGGCCGCCCGGGAGGCCCAGGTTCTCGCCGAGGACGGCGTGGCCGAGCCGGCCGTGGCGCTCGAGGGCGGCGGCCACGGCGGGGAGGTGACGGCCGCCCTTGTAGACGACGAGGCTGCGGCCGGTGTCGTCGAGCAGCGGCTCGAGCCGGCGGGTGCCGTCCCCGTCGCTGTCCCCGAGGGTCAGCAGGGTCAGCTCCTCCTCCCCGTCGGCGACCACGGTGGAGGCCCGGGCGGCGAGCTCCTGGAAGGCCATGATCCCGGGGACGGTCTCGACCGGCACGCCGGGCCGGGCCGCCGTCACGGCGGCGGTGAGGCGGGGGAAGACCGACCACACGTTTGGGTCACCGAGCAGGGCGACCGCCACCAGCTCGCCCCGGTCGAGGTAGGCAACGACGCCGGCCGCCGCGGCCGCGATCGAGGCGTCCCGGGCCGGTCCGTCGCCCCGGATGTCGATGACGAGCCGGTCGACGCCCACGTCGGGGGCCGCCTCGCGCACGACTGCCTCCGCCCGTCCGATGGCGTCGACGCCGGTGGAGGGGGCCACGACACGGTCGGCCGCCCGCAGGACCGCCAGCGCTCGTCCCGTGACGAGGTCGGGGTCGCTGGGCCCGACGCCCACCCCGACCAGCCGCGGCCCGGGGCCGACCGGCGGGATGGCGGAGTCCGCCGGCGCGGTCGGCGTCCCCGCCGGGGGCGCCGCCGTGCCCGACCGCACCAGCCGCTCGATCGCCAGGCGGATCAGCTCGGCCTCGGACCGCCCGGTCCTTCCGGCCAGCGCCGCCAGCTCCGCCTTGAGCGGGCCCGGCAAGTAGACGGAGCTCTTGCGCACCGACGTAGGGTACGCGTAGGGCGCCACCTGAACGCACGCGTCCGTCCCGCTCTTCCGATGCCCGCCCCTCCCCCGCCTGCGCCCCATCCCGCCGACGGGCCCGGCGATGAGCGGCCCCCGGGGCCGCTGCGGCGGGGATGGACGACCGGGGCGTGTGCGACCGCAGCCACGGCGGCGGCCGTCGAGGCGCTGTGGAGTGGGACGTTCCCCGACCCGGTCCGGATCCGGCTGCCCCGTGGCCAGGAGCCGTGCTTCCCGCTCGCCACGCGCTCGCTGACGCCGGGCGCGACGGCCAGCGCCGGCGTGGTGAAGGACGCCGGCGACGACCCGGACGTGACCCACGGCGTCCTGGTGGTGGCCACGGTCCGGCCGGGCGTCGCGGGCAGCGGCGTGACGTTCCGGGCGGGCGACGGCGTGGGGACCGTCACGCTGCCCGGCCTGCCCGTCCCGCCGGGTGAACCGGCCATCAACCCCGTCCCCCGGCAGCTCATGACGGCTGCGGTGCAGGCGGCGGCGGCCCGGAACGGGGTCCCGGCGGATCTCGAGGTCGAGGTGGCCATCCCCGGCGGCGAGGACATCGCCCGCCGCACCTGGAACGCCCGCCTCGGCATCGTGGGCGGCCTGTCGATCCTCGGGACCACCGGGGTGGTGATCCCGTACTCGTGCTCGGCGTGGATCCACTCGATCCATCGGGGCGTGGACCTCGCCCGGGCGACCGGGCAGCGGCACGTGGCCGGCTGCACGGGGACGACGTCCGAGCGGACCGTCCAGCGCCTGTTCGCCCTCCCCGACACGGCCATGCTCGACATGGGGGACTTCGCCGGGGGACTGCTGCGCTACCTGCGCCGGCACCCGGTCGAGCGGCTCACGATCGGCGGCGGGTTCGCCAAGCTGACCAAGCTCGGCGCCGGCGCCCTCGACCTGCACTCGGGGCGCAGCCAGGTCGATTTCGGTTGGCTGGCGGCGCGTGTGGCGGAGGGCGGCGGGTCGCCCGGCCTGGTGGCGCTGGCCGGGTCGGCCAACACCGCGCTGCAGGTCCTCGAAGCCGCCGCGGCGGAGGGAGTCCCGGTGGCGGACGTGGTGGCGGACGCCGCCCGCCGGACCGCCCTCGACGTGCTGGACGGCGCCCCCGTCGCGGTCGACGTCGTGGTCGTCGATCGCCAAGGCACGGTCGTCGGGACCAGCCCGGTCGCCGCCACCACATAGGGCACCCTGCCCTACACGCGTGTAGCGTCGCCGCCGATGCCCGCCACCGGTCCCACCACCGCGCCCGCGCCCGCCTCGGCGCCGCCGGCGCCCGGGGCCATGGCCGCCCGGGGAGTGTGCCCGTCGGTGCGGCGACCGATGACCGCAGGCGACGGCCTGCTCGCCCGCGTGCGGCTCGCCGGCGGGTCGCTGACGCCCGACCAGGCCCGGGCGCTGGCGGCAACGGCCGCGCGCCACGGCAACGGCGTGGTCGAGCTGACGAGCCGGGCGAACGTGCAGGTGCGGGGCGTTCGGCCGGAGGCCCTCGACGCCCTGGTGGCCGACCTCACCGACGCCGGCCTGCTGTCGGCGGTGCCGGAGGGCGAGGCCTCGGCGGACGTCGTCGTCCCGCCCGCCTCGGGCGCCGACCCGACGGAGCGGCTGGACGTCCGACCCCTGGCCGATGCGCTGCGGGCCCGCCTGCGGACGGGGGCCACCGGGCCGCTCCACCCGAAGGCGGGCGTGGTCCTCGACGGCGGGGGGACGCTGTCCGTGCGGGGTTTGGCCGCCGACGTCTCGCTCGGCGCCACCGTCGACACCGTGACGGGCGAGGTCGTCCTCGAGGTGGTGCTCGGCCACCCGCTGGCGCACGCCCAGGAGTCCGCGACCGCCCTCGTCGTCACCCCGGAGGCGGCGCCGGACCTGGTCACCCGCCTCCTCACGCTCGCAGCCCGGGGTACCGCCGCCGTCCTCGGCCCGACCCGCGTCCGCGACCTGGTGGCGACCCACGGCCGGGACGAGACCCTCCACCTCGCCGGCTTTGCTGTCACCCCGACGACCCCTGTGCACGACACGCACCCGGTGCCGGCGCGCACCGTCGAAGACCGGCCGCCCGGCTCCGGCCCTCCCCCGACCACCGCCCCCGGCGCGGGCACGCCGGCGCCCGGGCTGGACGACGACGAACGGGCAGTGTCCGTGCGGACAGTCGGCCGCCGGTGGCTATGGCCCGAACCGGGCCCGAGCGGGATCGGTGACGCCGAGGCCCCAACGGGCGGGCTGGCTGACGACAGGCGGGTGATGTCCGTGCAGATCGTCGAGCGACTGCGGCTCCGGGCCGCCGGGGCGACGGCCGCGGACGGTGACCACAGGACGCTCCTCGGCGTCCGGGCGACACGGCGAGGGCGGGCCATGGTCGGGGCGCTGCCGGCGCTCGGGCGGCTCGACGCCGGCGCGCTGCGCGGCCTGGCCGATGCCGTCGTCCGGCACGGCGGGACCGAGCTGCGGCTGACGCCCGGGCGGGGGGTCCTCGTGCCCGACGTCGACATCGACGACGCTCGATCGCTGGTCGCGACGCTGACCCAGCTCGGGTTCATCACGGCCGCCGGGGACCCTGCCGCCGGGGTGATCGCCTGCGCCGGCCGGCCGGGGTGCCCGTCCGCCCACGCCGACACGCAGTCCGACGGCTTGTGGGTCGCCGCCAACCTCGGCGGCGCGCTGCCGGGCGCGGCCCGGCCGACCGTGCACCTGTCCGGGTGTGCCAAGCGGTGCGCGTCCCGGGGCGCGCGCGACGTCACGCTGATCGCCGAACCGGGGGGCGCCTACGCCGTCCTGGTCGGCGACGACGAACACGTCGCCGGCCGGGCACACGGCGTCGAGGACGCCATGGCGCTCGCCGCGGCCGCTGCCGCGCCCGCCGCCACGACGACGATCACCGGCCGCACCGCGGCGCAACCGACGAACACCGGCGCACCGCGATGAGCTCGCTCGACTACGTCAAGGACGGCGCCGCCATCTACCGGCAGTCGTTCGCCACGATCCGGGCCGAGGCCGACCTCGACCGCTTCCCGCCGGAGGTCGAGAGGGCGGTCGTCCGCATGATCCACGCCTGCGGGATGGTCGACCTGGCCGGATCCGTCGCCTTCAGCCCGACGGTCGGCCGGGCGGCCCGGGCGGCGCTGCGGGACGGCGCCCCGATCCTCGCCGACTCGATGATGGTGGCCCACGGCGTCACGAGGGCCCGGCTGCCCGCCGACAACGACGTGGTCTGCACGCTGCGCGACCCCGACGTCCCCGCGCTGGCGGCCCGCACCGGCACCACCCGCTCGGCCGCGGCCGTCGACAAGTGGCTGCCCCGCCTGGCCGGCTCTGTCGTGGCGATCGGCAACGCCCCGACAGCGCTGTTCCGGCTGCTCGAGCAGCTGGCAGCGGGCGCCCCGCCGCCGGCGGCGATCCTCGGGCTGCCCGTCGGGTTCGTCGGTGCGGCCGAGTCGAAGGAGGCGCTGGCGACATCGGGCCTCGGCGTCCCGTTCCTGACCGTGCACGGGCGGCGGGGCGGCAGCGCCATGACCGCCGCGGCGGTGAATGCCCTGGCCAAGGACGAGGAGTAGCGGTGAGCGAGGTCCCCGCCCCGGTCGCCCCGGGCGCGTTGTACGGCATCGGCGTCGGTCCCGGCGACCCCGAACTATTGACGCTCAAGGCCCACCGGCTGCTCCGGTCGTCCGACGTGGTCGCCCACTTCGCCGCCCGGGGCCGGCCCGGGAACGCCTGGGGTGTCGTGGCGCCGCACCTGCGACCCGGCCAGCGCGAGGTCCGCCTCGAGTACCCCGTGACGACCGAGGCGCTGCCGGCCGGGACCTCGTACGAGGACCTTCTCGTCGCCTTCTACGACGAGTCGGCCGAGCGGGTGGCGGCGCTGCTCGACGGCGGCTCGGACGTGGCGCTCGTGTGCGAGGGCGACCCGTTCTTCTACGGGTCGTACATGTACATGCACAACCGGCTGGCGCCGAAGTACACGACCGAGGTCGTCCCCGCCGTCCCGGCGATGGCGGCGGGGGCGGCCATCCTCGGCGCCCCGCTCGTCTGCCGGGACGAGGTGCTGTGCGTCCTGTCGGGCGTTCTTCCCGAGGAGGAGCTGGTGGCCCGGCTGGAGGCCGCCGGCGCCGCCGTGGTGATGAAGTTGGGGCGGAACCTGGCCAAGGTGCGCTCGGCCGTCGAGCGGGCCGGGCTGCTGGAGTACGCCCACTACGTCGAGCGGGCGACGATGGACCGCCAGCGGGTCCTGCCGCTCGCCGAGGTCGACCCCGCGACGGCGCCGTACTTCTCGATGGTGCTGATCCCGAGCCGCACGGCCTCGCAGCGGTGAGCGGCAAGCCCACCGCCGACCCGACCGCGGGGACACCCGACCCGACCGCGCCCGGGCCCGGCCGCGCGCAGGGGCCCACTCCGGGGACCGTGACCGTGGTCGGCCTCGGCCCCGGGGGACCGCCCACGTGCACGCCCGAGGTCCTCGCCGCCCTGCGGACCGCCACCGACCTCGTCGGGTACGCCCCCTACCTCGCCATGGCGGACGCCGTCCTCGCCGCGTCGGCACCCGGCCCGGACGCCCCGGCACCCCGCCATGCCTCGGACAACCGCCAGGAGGCGGACCGCGCCCGTCACGCCCTCGACCTCGCCGCCGCGGGGCGACGGGTCGCCGTCGTATCGTCCGGCGACCCCGGTGTGTTCGCCATGGCCGCGGCCGTCGTGGAGCAGCTCGACGTCACGCCGGACGCCGGCACCCGGTGGCCGGGCGTCGAGGTGGTCGTGCTGCCGGGCGTGAGTGCGGCGCAGGCGGCCGCTGCCCGGGCAGGCGCACCGTTGGGCCACGACTTCTGCGTGATCTCGCTGTCGGACAACCTCAAGCCCTGGGACGTCGTCGAGCGCCGCCTGGAGGCCGCCGCCGGGGCGGACTTCGTCGTGGCGCTGTACAACCCCACCTCCCGCCACCGGCCGTGGCAGCTGGCCCGGGCGGCGGAGGTGCTCCTGGCCCACCGCTCGCCGGACGTGCCGGTCGTCCTCGGCCGCGACGTGGGCCGCCCGGCGGAGTCCGTCCGCGTGGTGTCGCTCGGGGACCTGGCGGCAGCGGACGTCGACATGCGCACGGTCGTGATCGTCGGGTCCTCGACCACCCGCACCCTGGTCACGCCGACGGGGACGACGGCGACCTACACGCCCCGCACCTACCGGGCGCCGACCTCGACGCCCTGATCAGGGCAGGTGGGGCGCCAGCCAGGCGAGCGCCTCGGCGACCGTCGCGGCCCGCGGCCCGGGCGGAGAGGGCGGGCGGTCGACGAGGACCACCGGCAGCCCCCGCTCGCGGGCGGCGACGAGCTTGGCGCCGGTGGCGGCCCCTCCGCTGTTCTTCGTCACGACGGCGTCGATGGCCCGCTCGTCGAGGAGCGCCCTTTCGCCCTCGACCGTGAACGGGCCGCGGGCCAGGAGGACCTCGGCGTCCGCGAGCGTCGCCAGGACGGCCGGGTCCGGCGCCTCGACGGAGCGGACGAGGAGCCACGTGTCCCGGCAGACGGCGAACGGCGCCAGCTCGGTGCGGCCGGTGGTGAGCAGCACCCGCCGGTAGCGGCCCGCCCGGACCGCGGCCGCGGCGGCGTCGATGTCGGCCACGACCGTCCACCGGTCGCCCGGCTCGGGGGCCCACGCCGGCCGCTCGACCCGCAGCCGGGACACCCTCGTGGCCTCGGCCGCAGACGCCGCGTGCCACCGCATGCGGGCGGCGAACGGATGCGTGGCGTCCACCAGCACGTCGACGCCCTCGTCCCGCAGGTACGTCGCCAGGCCGTCCGCACCGCCGAAGCCGCCGACCCGGGCACGCCCGGCGGCGGCCACCGGCGCGGTGGTCCGCCCGGCGAACGACGTGGTGACCTCGACCCCCGGTCGGTCCGCCAGCGCTCGGGCCAGGCCCGACGCCTCGGTCGTCCCGCCGAGCACCAGGACCCGCACGGGCCGGTTGCCCGCCTGGCCCGAGGGCCGCGCCGGTGGGACCGGCCCGGGCTCCGGTGCCATGGAGGGAATCAGGCGCCCTCGAAGACGGCGGCGCGGACGCCGCTGCGGGCCAACTCCCGGAGGAACGGGAGGGGCTCGACCAGGCCCGCCAGGCCGAGAGCGCCGCGGTGGGTGACCTGGCCGGTGGCGATCCAGCGGGCGACCTGGCCGGCGACCGTGCCGGCGGCGACGGCGGGCCGGTCGACGGCACCGAGGACCGTGGTCTGGTGGTTCGAGCCCTGGCGTCCCCGGACCTCGACCCGCAGCCCGCCGATGCGCCCCTCGGTGTGGGGGCGGCGCAGCATCGGGAGGCTGGCGGTGAGCCGGTCGCGCCGGGTGGCCGCCAACCGGGCGGTCACCCGCTCGACGCCGGGGAAGTTGGGGACCAGCAGCAGGGCGTCCGGCAAGCTGGCCCGGTAGCAGTCGGCGCCCCCGATCGGGTCGGGGAAGAACGACAGCTCGCGGCCGGAACCGGGGGCCCGGCGGCGCCAGGCGTGGTCGCGCCAGTCCAACCCCGTGGAGCGGAGGGCGGCGTGGTGCTGGCGGGCGCAGGCGGGGCCGCCGGTGCCGTGCTTGGACACGTGCACCTCCTCCACCGAATCGAACTCGCTGGCGGCGTGGCAGGCCAGCAGGCACGACAAGCCCGGGGAGAAGCCGGCGCCGACGGCGACGACGACGCCGCGCTCGTGCGCCTCGGCATCGAGGTCGAGCAGCCGCTGCACGGTCGGGACGCTGTCGGCGACGGACACCACGTGGCGTCCGGCCGCCACCGCGTGGCGGACCAGGTCGACCTGCTTGCCGGACGGTGTCGCGACGACGACGAGGTCGGCGTCCTCCACGACGGGCTCGTCGACGGCGACGGCCCGGGGGCCGAGGGCGGCGGCCACGGCGGCGCCGCGCTTGCGGTTGGCGTCGGCCACGAGGATCGAGTCGAACGACTCGTCGGCGATGAGGTGGCGGGCGGCGCGCGCGCCCACGGCGCCGGCGCCGCAGACCAGTGCGGTGGTTCCCATCGTCAGCGGAGGTCGGGGCCCGACAGCTCGCGCCAGCCACCGGCCTGCGGCGGGACGCCACCGGACCCGCGCAGCCGGAGCACGGCGGCCACGATGCCGGCGATGCCGATGGCCGCGAGCGCACGACGCAGGAGTGCCATGGCGGCACTCTAGGCGCTCCGGCGAACGACCCCTCCGGCCCCACCCCGACGGCCCGATCGGCCGGGACGCGCAGACGCCCCCGCAGGTGGCGGGGGCGTCGAAGCCAAACTGTGGGGCTAGAAGGAATCGAACCTTCGACCTCACCCTTATCAGGGGTGCGCTCTAACCGACTGAGCTATAGCCCCGTTGGCAGGCGAATGACTCTAGCGCTTCTCCCCGGAGGGCAGCGAACCACTGAGCCGCTTGAGCACGCCGCGCCGGCGCTTGGGGCCCGAGGGCTCGCGGATGATCGTGTACTTCATGCCGCCCGACACCTCGGTAATGAGGTTGAGGAGCACGGCCATCAGCACGTTGGCGACCGAACCGGTGATGGCGATGACGGCACCGCTGATCAGAGCCGACTTGAAGACCACGCCGTCGTCCAGCACGAAGCTGTCGACGCGGACGGTGCCGTTGGGGCAGTCGTCGTCGCTCACGAACTCGGTGCCGGCGGCGACCTCTTCCTCGGGGACGCACTCGCCGTACGCCCCGAGCTGGGTGACGAAGCCCTCGAACTCATCGATGACGCCGGACGAGCGGCCGACGTTCCACAGGACGGTGCCGGCCACCATCACGACGAGGAACATGCAGGCGTAGAACATCACCGAGATCTTGAAGACCGACCACGGGTCGACCGACCACAGGCGCTGGCGGATACGCCGGCCCTCGCGGCCGCGGCCGCGGCCGCGGCGGCGCAGGCGCTTCCTGCGGGGCTCGGCCGTGGCCGGATCGGGGCCGCCGGCCAGGCCGGGGTCGAGCGGGGAGCCGTCGCCGGCCGTGCGGTCGGCGCGGAGGACCGGCGCCGGGCCGGGATGGCCCTGGCGGGACATCGGGTCGGGATCGGGGAAACCGCCGTGGGCCTGCGGGACCGCCACGCCGGAGGAGCCGTCCAGGGGGTCGAGCGGGCCGTGCCCCTCGACCTCGGCCAGCAGAGCAGCGAACCCGCCGTCGTCGTCGCCGTCCACGTCGGTGTCGAGGTCGGTGTCGGAGGTGGCCCCGGGCCCGGAGGGGCCGGCCGACAGGTCGCCCGACGGCGCGGTCGCGCCACCGTTGCCGCTGGCGGGACGGGTGGTAGGAAAAGCGTCGCTCGCCGCCGCCTCGCGGTCTGCACCCTCCGCGGAGGCGAGGCGGTCGTCGGCGGTCGCGCGCGGGGCGTCGGCCGGCATCGGCGCGAGTCTACGGCACGGACCCTGGTGTCTCGGAGCGGGTCCCGATCATCGGTGCGGGCCCACCCGGCCCGGGACTGACAACGAGCTCCAGGGTCATCTCCCACACACCACGAAGTGCACGGGGTCGGACTCGGGCAGCGGCTGGCACAGGCCGGCGAGGGCGGCCACGGCGAGGACGTCGGGCACCTCGGCTCGGGGGACGTCGACGGCGAGCCCGGTCTCGTGGTCGGACGTGCCCGGCCGGGCCACGGGATAGGGGTTGGTGTGGCGCCGGTCCCATAGCGCCTGCTGCTCGGCCCGGGTGCGCAGCCCGGAGGCCACCGTCACCGTCCGCCCCAACAGTGCGTCGGCTCGGGCCAGCGCCGCCACCATGGCCGGCGCCAGCCCGGCGCGGTCGCCACCGACCGCACCGGGTACGCCGGGCCGCGGCCCGGCCGGCGTGGGCGGGAGCCGGGTGCCACGGGCACTGGCCCACGCCGTGACGTCGCCGACCCGCACCTCGACCACGACCTCGTCGCCGTCGCGGGAGAAGCCGAGCAGTTCGGCGCCATTGGCGTCGGCCAGGCGGTCGGCGGCGTCCTCGCCCTCCGCCGCGCCGGCCAGGGCGGCGGCGTCGGCGGCCGTGCGGGCCTGCGTGCGGTCGCCGAGCACACGGCCCACCGGCCCGAGGGAGGCCGCCACCAGCAGCGCCAACGCCAGGATCGCCGCCCCCAGCGGCGTCGCCTGACCCCGGTCGTCCAACCGGCGCTGACGGAGCCGGTGGGGCGAGCCGGGCCGGCCGGGTTGACGGGCGCCCGGTCCCGGAGCAGGCGGACCGGATCGGTCGGCGGGGACCGGTCGGGCAGCAGGAACCAGCAGGTGCCCCACGGGGCCACCTCCCTCCCGGGCGCGGCCACGCGGCCGGCACCCGTCGTCGGAACGGGGAGGGGGCGGGGCCCCGAGATGGGCAACCCGGCCGGGCGTGGAGGCCCGGCCGGGTCAGCAGGTCACTCGTCGGAGGCGAGCACCGGGGCGACGGCGGCCACGGTCTGGCCCGCGCCGAGCTGCATGACGCGCACGCCGGTGGCGTCGCGCCCCTGGGACGACACGTTGCGCACGGCGAGCCGCATCAACGTGCCGGTCGAGGAGATCAGGACGATCTCGTCGTCGATGCCGACCATGAACGCCGCCACGACGGCGCCCTTCTTGGCCGTGAGCTTGATGCCGCGCACGCCCTGGCCGCCACGCCCCTGGGCGTTGAAGCGGTCGAGCTGGGTGCGCTTGCCGTAGCCGGCATCGGTGATCGTGAGCAGCGACACCTCGTCGCGGGACACGTCGGCGGACACGACCTCGTCGCCCGAGCGGAGCTTCATGCCACGGACGCCCGCCGCGGCCCGGCCCATCGGCCGCACCTCGGACTCGGGGAAGCGGATCGCCATGCCGCTGCGGGCGATCATGAACACGTCGCTGTCGCCGTTGGTGGGCAGGACCCGGACGAGTTCGTCGCCGTTGCGCAGGTTGAGCGCGATCAGGCCGCTGCGCAGCGACGAGTCGTACTCGTTGAACCGCGTCTTCTTGACCTGGCCCTCCCTGGTCACGAAGAACAGGTAGGGGTTGGTCTCGTAGTCGCGGGTGTCGATGATCGCCTGGATGTGCTCCTCCGGCTGGAGGGGCAGCAGGTTGACGATCGCCGTGCCGCGGGCAATGCGGTCCTTCCGGGGGATCTCGTGCGCCTTGAGCCGGTAGACGCGCCCGAGGTTCGAGAAGAACAGCAGGTAGGCGTGCGCCGTCGTCGACAGGATGTGTGTGACGTAGTCGTCGTCGCGCAGCTTGGCGCCGGCGACGCCGCGGCCGCCGCGGCCCTGGGCGCGGAACATGTCGGCGGGAACCGTCTTCACGTATCCGCGGGACGACATCGTGACGACGAGTTCCTCGTCGTCGATGAGGTCCTCGATGTCGATCTCGCCGACGTCGTAGGTGATCTCGCTGCGGCGCTCGTCGCCGAAGCGCTCCCTCACCTCGAGCAGCTCGTCCTTGATGACCTGCCGCAGGCGGGCGGGGTCGGCGAGGATCGCCTCGAGGTCGGCGATGCGACCGCGCAGTTCCTCGAGCTCGCTCTCGAGGTCGATGCGGGCCAGCCGGGTGAGCTGGCCGAGGCGCATCTCGAGGATGAAGTCGGCCTGCTCCTGCGAGAACTCGAACGGCTCGGCCATGAGGCCGATGCGGGCGGCATCGCGGTCGTCGGACGAGCGGATGAGGGCGATCACCTCGTCGATGACGTTGATGGCCTTGAGGAGGCCCTCGACGAGGTGCTCGCGCCGCTTGGCCTTGTCGAGGCGGAAGCGGCTGCGCCTCGTGATCACATCGACCTGGTGGGCGATGTAGTACTGCAGCATCTGCTGCAGGTTCAGCGTGCGCGGGACGCCGTCGACCAACGCCACGGTGTTGACCGCGAAGTTCGACTGAAGCGGCGTGTGCTTGTACAGGTTGTTCAGGATGACGAGGGCGGGGGCATCCTTCTTGAGCTCGATGACCAGGCGCGTCTGGCCCTGGGCCGACTCGTCGTTGACGTCGGCGATGCCCTCGATCTGGCGGGTGTCGACCAGTTCCTTGATCTTCGTGGCCGTCGCCGCGATCGACGCCTGGTAGGGCATCTCGGTCACGACGATACGGTCGCGGTGCCGGCCGGTGCCCTCGACGATCTCGGCCCGGGCCCGCAGCCGGATCGAGCCCTTGCCCGTGCGGTAGGCATCCATGATGCCGGCGCGGCCCATGATGAGCCCGCCGGTGGGGAAGTCGGGCCCCTTGACGAACTGCATGAGGTCGTCGGACGTGGCCTCGGGGTTGTCGATGAGGTGCACCGTGGCGTCGACCACCTCGCGCATGTTGTGCGGCGGGATGTTCGTCGCCATGCCCACCGCGATGCCCTGGCTGCCGTTCACCAGCAGGTTGGGGAATCGCGAGGGCAGGACCACCGGCTCGGTGAACTCGCCGGAGTAGTTGTCGGCGAAGTCGACCGTGTCCTCGCCGATGTCGGCCAGCATCAGCATGGCCAGCGGGGCGAGGCGGCACTCGGTGTAGCGGGCGGCGGCGGGGCCGAAGTCGGGCGAGCCGAAGTTCCCGTGGCCGTCGACAAGGGGGTAGCGCAGCGAGAAATCCTGCGCCATGCGGACGAGGGCGTCGTAGATGGAGCCGTCGCCGTGGGGGTGGTAGCGGCCCATGACGTCGCCCGTGACCCGGGCGCACTTCATGTAACTGCGATCGGGGCGGGCCCCGATGTCGAGCATGCCCCAGAGGATGCGGCGGTGGACCGGCTTGAGTCCGTCGCGCACGTCGGGCAGCGCCCGCGCCGTGATGACGGACATGGCGTAGGCCAGGAAGGAGTTCTCCATCTCCTCCTGGATCTCGATGGGCTCGACCGCCAAGCGGCTGCCGCCTGTGCCCTCGCCGGGCTCGTCGCCGGTGGGAGGTGTGGTGTCAGTCATGGCTCACTCAGATGTCGACGAAGTCGACGTCGCGCGCGTTGGTCTGGATGAAGTGCTTGCGGCTCTCGACGTCCTCGCCCATGAGGATCGACATGATCTCGTCGGCGAGGGCCGCCTGCTCGACCTGGACCCGTAAGAGGGTGCGGGACTCGGGGTCCATCGTGGTGACCCGGAGCTCCTCGTAGTCCATCTCGCCGAGGCCCTTGAGGCGGGCGAAGTCCTTCTTGTGGTTGGGCCGGCCCGCGAGGAACTGCGCCTTCGCGGTGTCGTCCTTCAGGTAGACCTTCTCCTTGCCCACCTCGGTCGAGTAGAGGGGCGGCTCGCAGATGTAGACGTGGCCGTTCTCGACCAGGGCCTTCATCTGGCGGAAGAAGAACGTCAGCAGCAGGGTCCGGATGTGCGCCCCGTCGACGTCGGCGTCGGTGAGCAGGCAGACCTTGTCGTAGCGCCGCTTCTCGATGTCGAACTCGTCGCCGAGGCCGGCGCCGATCGCCGAGATCAGCGTCTGGATCTCGGTGTTCTTCAGCATGCGGTCGGGCCGGGCCCGCTCGACGTTGAGGATCTTGCCCCGGATGGGGAGGATCGCCTGCGTCGCCGGGTTGCGGGCCGACACGGCGGAGCCGCCGGCGGAGTCGCCCTCGACGATGAACAGCTCGCGCTCGCCCCGGTCCTTCGACGAGCAGTCCTTCAGCTTGTCGGGCATGCCGGCGCCGTCGAGCAACGTCTTGGACCGGATGACGTCGCGGGCCTTCTTGGCGGCGGCGCGCGCCTGGGCGGCCGCGACGGCTTTCTTGACGATCTTGTTGCCCTCGGTCGGGTTCTCTTCCAACCAGTCGGACAGCTTTTCGTTGGTCGCCTTCTGCACCAGCGTCTTCATGCTGGTGTTGCCGAGCTTGGCCTTGGTCTGGCCCTCGAACTGCGGCTCCCGCAGGCGGACGGACACGATGGCCGTGATGCCCTCGCGGATGTCCTCGCCCTGGAGGTTCGGGTCCTTCTCCTTGATGATGTTCTTGGACCGGGCGTACTTGTTGACCGCGGTCGTCAGCGCGGCCTTGAAGCCCTCGACATGGGTGCCGCCCTCGATCGTGTTGATGCCGTTGGCGAAGCTGTGGATGCCGTCAGTGTTGTAGGCCGTGTTCCACTGGAACGCGACCTCGACCTCGGACGTGGCGTCCTCGTCGGCGAGGTAGCCGACCTTCGCGAACAGGCTCTCCTTCGTCTTGTTGACGTGCTTGACGAAGTCGACGATGCCGCCGGCGTACTTGAAGACGACCGGCTCGCTGTCGTGGTCGGGCCTCTCGTCGCGGAAGCGGATCTCGAGGCCCTTGTTGAGGAACGCCATCATCTGCAGGCGCTCGATGATCGTGCGGGCCGAGAACTCGGTGGTCTCGAAGATCGAACCGTCGGGCCAGAACGTGACCGTCGTGCCCTGGCGCGGGCCCGAGCCGTTGCGCGGGGCGTCGCCGACGACCTTGAGCTTGCCCTGGGGCGTACCGCCGTTGGCGAACGTCATCACGTGGCGCTTGCCGCCGCGGTCGACCTCGACGACGAGCTTCCTGGACAGGGCGTTGACGACCGACACGCCCACGCCGTGCAAGCCGCCGGAGACCTTGTAGCCCTCGCCGCCGAACTTGCCGCCACCGTGGAGCTTGGTGAGGGCGATCTCGACGCCGGAAATCTTGTGGACCGGGTTGATGTCGGTCGGGATGCCGCGGCCGTTGTCGACCACCCGGCAGCCGCCGTCGGCGAGCAGGGTGATGTCGATACGGGTGGCGTAGCCCGCCATCGCCTCGTCGACCGAGTTGTCCACGACCTCCCACACGCAGTGGTGGAGGCCGGTCGGGCCCGTGGAGCCGATGTACATGCCCGGCCGCTTGCGGACGGGGTCGAGGCCCTCGAGGACCTGCATGTCCTTGGCCCCGTAGGAGGTATTTCCCTGCGGCAAGGCGCGCCCTTTCACCGAGTCGGACGAACAGCGGTCGATGACGGTGCCGAGACGCGGCTTCTACCAGGTCAGACCGCATGTAGAACGGGAATATCCTACCAGCTGGGACCCCGGATCCCTGTGATCCGCCGGGGACGGCGATCAGCCCCGCCGCGGCGGGCGAGGTGAGCGGCGCCGCCCCCCGCCGCGCTCGACCCGTACCTCGACGCGGGTGATGCGACGCTCACCCGCCAGTTCCCCCAGGCGGGCGACCAGCTGGGGCTCGAGGAACCGCACGTGGGTGGCCAGAGCGGGGTCGTCGCAGCCGATGACGAGCGTGTCGCGCGAGATCGTGACCGGGCGCGTGCGGGCGGCCATCGCCGCCCCGACCACGTCGGGCCAGCGCTCGAAGACCACCTCGACGCCCGCCACCGTGGACGGCACGCCGAGGCCCTTGAGCACCCGGTCGAGCGACGAACCCACCTGGGTGGGCGCCGCCGGGGC
>Ga0126306_10000880_pt1 | contig 15263 bp, 12 predicted proteins | sample Plot27_FD_92592 | JGI IMG/M metagenome (GOLD analysis project Ga0126306, IMG submission 92592) | Serpentine soil microbial communities from UC McLaughlin Reserve, CA, USA - Plot27 | ecosystem: Environmental > Terrestrial > Soil > Grasslands | place: USA: UC McLaughlin Reserve, Lake County...
CGCGGCACCGTGCGGTACGCCGGGTCAAACACCGGACCCTGCAGGAGCACCGCGCGCACCCGCTGCGGGGCCCGGGCGGCCATATGCGCGGCGAGCTGGCACCCGACTGATTGCCCAATGAGCAGTACGCCGGTCAGTCGGCGCAGTTCCAGCCAGGCGGCAAGCCAGTCAGCAAGGGGCCAACTCGGTCGGCTCCGGTGTCGGGGGCTCACTTCGGGGCCACCCCGGCGGCTCGACCAGCTCGACCCAGAAGCCTTGGTCGGCCAGCGCGTCGCAGGCCGGCCAGAGGTAAGACGACACGCACAGCACCGGCACCACCACGATGACGTCGCCGTCGGCACGGCCGACCTCGAACGACGAGAGGCGCACGCCACGGACCCAGGTGTCCCGTCGGATCCCGTGCATCATCGAGGCCCAGCCCATCGGTGGAGCAGAGCGAGAAGCTCCGCGTCGGTCGCGACGCCGGGCAGGGCGACCGGCCGCACGGCACGGACAAGGGCGGCCGGGGCGGCGGCGAGGGTGGCGGCGTCCCTCCGGACCAGCAGTCGCCGTACCCCGCCTGAGCGTCAGCTCCTGGCCGACACCCGCGCTGCTTCCTCCAAGTCGTGGGACCGTGGAGGCGTCCGAGAAGCGCAGCACGGCCGGCGGTTCACCCACCAGGTCGATCAGGTCGCCTGGGAGACCACGAGTTGGGCGTCGGTGCCCGCGGCGGCGTGGAGGACCACGTCGCTCACCGTGGACCGGACGGGGGTGTACGGCGACCCGACAAGGACGAAAACTGCGCCTACCGCCGCCGCCTTCGGACTGCCGATCGGTGAATGACCACTAGCTTGAGGGGCGCCGTGGGTCAGCGCGCCATCGCTCCCCGGAGGTCCAGGACCCGACGACACATTGCATCTCCATCCGCTTAGTGCCTCTCCCGGGCCGCTAGCCTTCCTTGTTCGCCTTGATGTCGTACTTGAAGTGGAGGCCGACGTCGAGGGATCCATCGGGTTTCTGCGGCTTGTACTCGAGGTCGACCTTCGCGAACGCGAGGGCGACGCCCTCGCTCGTGGCGTCCCCCTCGGCACTGACGCTGGTGGAGACGCTCGTTACGAGGACGTCGGTCATCTTGATGACGAGGTACTCCTGCTGCGCCTTGCCGGCCTTGCGGACGGTGATCGTCGCTTCCTTGATGTGCTCACCAGTGGCGCACACCTTCATCAGCAGCGGCGACGCCTTGTCGACGTGATGTGTGAAGTTGAGGTCTTGAAAGCTCACCTTCCCGGTGCCGCCTGCTCCTCCGTGGGTCATCGTGCTGGATTGGGACACACCCCACGACCATGACAGGACCTCGATCTCATCGTTGTGTTTGGCATCCTTCGACTCGCCCTTGATCGTGCCGATCCTGACGAAGATCGAGACGGCCATGACGCCTTCCTCCCCTTGGAGTGCCTAGGCGGATGGCCACAAGGTCGACCTGTCGGCGGCTGGTGTCAACCTCCCCAGGACGCTCGCCCGCCAAGCAGCCGATTAACAACAGGTCCTTGCCTCGGCCTCCGGCCAGTTCATCTCGATGATGTGGCCCACCGCGGCGTCTCAGTGTCCGGTTCAGGGTGATCAGTCGCGCGATGGGGACGTGATGCTCCCGATCCGCGACCTGGAGCATCGTCTCGTGGATGACCTCGTTCTGGACGTACAACCGTTCTTTGGTGTCGAGAATTACGCTGGGGAGGTCAGCAAAGCAGGCGGACAGGTTGATGGCCTGCCCCCGGCCGGACCAGTCTGCGAGTGTCGATGCTGACCAGAAGGCGTTTCCTGCGACGACGACCGCGCACAGGCCCACACGGCGCGCGGGAGGAATGCCGTGCTCGTGTCGACGTCGCGGTCTTCGGCTCTGTAGCGCCGCTGCGTACGTGCCGACCGCAAGTGAAAAGCAGCACTCCGAACATCAGACACAGCGGAGTCGCGAGGTCATACGCCACCCAACTGCCCAAGCCATACATATGTCATTACGAGGCTTAGCCCTGCGGCCAGCAAGGCAACGCCTAACGCCTGGACCGCACCCGCTGCCCGCAGAACCGTGTCGCGGCGTCGTCGTGCTCGCTCCGCTCGTCTGGTCGGGCTGCGATGATGTCGCGAACAGCGAGATGCTACGCAACTGCTTCGATAGCCGCGTTCAGATCGGCCCAACCGTGCGCAACGTAGACTGCATCAGACGTTGATCAAGTGGGGGGTTGTTGTCCTAGTCATCGCCGCAGGCATCCTCGCCGGGCTATCGATCATCTTCGGCACAAGAGCGCAGACTACGAGGTGGCACTTGCGGGCGGCCGTGGGAGCGCGCGCCGGGTGGAGACAATGTCCAGGGGTCGTGGCGCGAGCCCGCCGCCGCATCGGTGGGGGAGTGAGACGTCCTGTGGCTGGAGATCCCGGGTGCACGTCAATCAGCGTGGCGTGGTGACTTCCTCCCTCGACTCTGATGACACATCGCCTCCATCTCGATGACGGGTGTGACCCGTCCCTCGGGCACCCGCGGAACACCGTGGTAGGTGACCGCCGGGGTACGGAATGCCCCACATGACACACCGGTCGACGATGCCGGCTGACGGAGGGTTCCCGCCGTGAGCGAGGTGCTGGTCGGCCCGGGCGGGGTGCGCGTCGAGCGGATCCTTGTCCGACGACACCTCGACCGGCCGGCGGGCGGAGTACCCAGCAGCGGCTCAGAGTGCACGCGCAGCCTTAGTCGACGGTGAAGCCGTACCGCTTGCCGAGCTTGGTCAGGCTGCGCTTGTCCGGAACACCTGTCCCATTCACGCCGACCCTCTGTTGCCACTTCCGATACGCGTGCACCGCCTTGGCGGACAGGTGTTCATCTAAGGCGTGGTGTTCCCCGAGCAGACCGGCGGCGAACAACGAGGCATTGAGCATGAGACACGCCTTGGGGGCAATCTCGTCAGTGGTTTGAGAGGTGGCGGCTTCCTGCAACTTTGCCAGCCGCAACTGGTTGCTGACGAAGACAGTGACGTCGTTGATGTCTTCTGTCCAGCCGCGGTAACGCTTGCCCCACTGCTGTGTGAGGTCCTTTATGGCGACCTTGTTGACCTGCGTCGCTCGCGGATAGTCCGTCGAGATGACGTACCCGCCGCCGGCAGAGATGGCGACGTGGCCGGATGCCCCACCGGTCCACCATACTGGCACTCCCACGGGCGGCGCTTTGGGTACGGAGCTCGCGCGCGGCTGGTGCTTCTTCTGCGCGTTCTCCCAAGCCTCAGCGGCGAAAGGTGTGCGGAAGTTACTCGGGCTGAAGTTCAGCGCCGGAACCCGGCGGACGCCGTTGTGGGCGTAGAGGAGGCGGACGAAACGCAGGCAGATGTTCACTTCGACTTCGTCAGTCATGATCGCCTTAGCCAGGGCAACCACCGGCGGTGCTGGTGCCATCAAATCTCACCCCCGTTATCGGGTCGGTCCTGTTCCACGGCATAGTCCGGCTGATAGGGGTCCTTGCCGTCCTCGGGCCGTACCGGGGCCGCTCCGACGTCCTCGGCTTCGTCAACCTCTGGCACTGCTGAGGGCGACTTCTGAGGCATGGTCCTTTCCCTTCCGGGCTCATCCACGACAAGGACTCCGGCTCCATCACACGCATGAAGCGTCGCCTCCCGCCTACTCCTTCGTCACGACGGCCGCAAGGCACAAACCGGACGTCACGAAAATGCGAGAAGTCGCCGTGATCGGAACGGTTGGACGCAGAGTAGGCGGACGCGCATCACCTGAATGACGTGGCGTCCCGCGCCAGACGAGTTCACGAAAGTCCCGCGGTGTCGGAGTTGGGCAATGACTGGGCGGACAGTTCTGGCGCCTACCGCTGAACATGAAGCCGGCAGCGCCCACACGTAGGCGCGCCGGCGACCAAGCAGCCGGCCACCACGAACGCTCGGCGCCTGTCCAGGCGTGGGGCGTCACGGCGGCGAGGTAGTGCTAGCTGCTGGGACGGGTGCTCGGTAGAACTGTCCAGACGTTTTCGACCTCAACAGGTGGTTGTTCCCGATCCGATTGACGACCAAGGTGCAAACGTCGATCTTCGACCCACCCTTGTCCTTCAAGATCACCTTGTCGCCAGAGTTGTTCCAGACGTAGTTATCCTGGCCCAGAAGCGGTTCGGTAGTCGGTGTCGCGCGTCAAACCGTGCTCGGGCGGCATAGATCCGAGGCTAGAACGTGCGCCGCGCGTCCCCAACCAGCGGCGCGGCGCGAGGCCCACGCCGCGCCTACGGGGATGTGTGTGGTGCGGGCTAGGGGTCATCTTTCCCGACACGGCGGGTGCCCAAATCACTTCGCCTGCGTCCGTAGCGCAGCGCGACCGGTGGGTCACTGAAATAGATCTTCCGGGCAAAGCCGGCAGATCGTTACTGTCGCCATCTAGTCGGGCGAAGCTCCGCCCGCGAAGGATTGCCCACCTTCCGAGAGGATTGACATGCGAGGACGCATTGTTCGCTGGGTCATCGCGCCGATCGCGCTCGCCCTGGCGACGACAGGGCTGATGGCGACCCCATCCAACGCCATCACGGGCAACTTCGTGCCGGACTTCGAGCATGAGTACGTCGGTCTGATCGTCTTCTACGACGAGGACGGCGAGTTCGTGCACCGCTGCTCGGGTTCGTTGATCTCTCCGACGGTGTTCCTGACGGCCGGTCACTGCGTGACGATCAATGACGAAACCGGAGAGCTCGCCGACTCTGCCCGGATCTACTTCCAGCAGGACGCGGGCGCGCACTATGACCCGGAGACGGAGCTGGACCCGGTCAGCGGGTACCCCGAGACCGGTGGAGTCACCGCGAGCACCTTCTACGCCTTCGACTTCCAGGGCATCACTGTGCCTGCGATGAACAATGACGTGGGCCTGGTCGTCCTGGACGAGCCTTACGCGCCGTACGAGGGCTTCGAGTACGCGTCCCTGGCCGCTCCCGGCACCCTTGAGCTCTATGGCACCGGGCATCAAGCGCGGGTCACGGTCTCCGGGTACGGCGTGACCTACGTCAACGGTGACCCGGCGCACACCCTGTCCTACCGCAGCCGGATGATGGCGAACACCTGGATCATAGGGACCACCGGGGTGGCCAATGACATCAACGTGCAGCTGTCCTCGGCTCCCGGTCGCAGTGGCGGCGGCACCTGCTTCGGTGACTCGGGTGGCCCGACGTTGCTGTATGGCACGGACACGATCGTTGCCGTCACCTCCTTCGGCATGAGCGCCAACGTCTGTGGCGGCACGGAGTTCAACTTCCGCGTCGACACCGAGGACGTGCAGGACTGGATGCAGTCCGTGCTGACTGAGGAGCAGTGGGAAGACATCACCATCGTTGAGTTGACTTAAGACCTTCTCGACCCCTCTGCTGAGGGGGGCTGAACTCCCCGAACGGGATGACGCCGACGTGACCGTTCGGCTGCCCTGCGGGCACATCGCGGCGTGCCGACTGTTCGCTCGACATCGGCGTACCGCGATGCCCTCCACCTGTCCCGGCTGGAGATCGGCACGTCAGGCAAACCGATGAAGGAGGTGGAACCGCACGGCAGGGCCTCTTACAAGCGCGGGGTCGCTCCCGGCCGCAGCTCCGCCCACACCTGTCGGCCCTCGGTCGCGAGATCGCTCAATGTCGCGGGGCGTCCGTGCGGGTCCCCGGCCGCCGCTCGCCAGGCGGCTAGGTGCTGCGCGTCGCAGAACAGGCTCGCCGCAGCGCAGAAGTCCGCCTGCATGTCCTCGCATGGACCAGCTGGGAGCCATCCCACCACTGACCCCTGGATCGGCGGCTGGCCAGCGGCGACAGTGACCTGCACCAGGGCACCGCAGAACCCGCACGGACTCCGCACCAGGCCGTACACAGCGAGTGCCGCGGGGATGCCGACAGCATCGAACCCGCACCAGGTGAAGAACTCCCGGCTGGCCAACCGGAGCCGGTGCTGGGTCGGCACGACGCTTAATCCGCCGGTCGCGACCAGGGTTCCGCCCGCACCCAGTGTCGCCGTGCCTGAGCCCGTCAACACGTCGGTCGCCGCCTCGACGCTGGTCTGCGACATCCCGCATAGGGCGGCGAGCTCGACGACCGACACCGGTTGCGCCGTGGCATACAGCCGGGCGAACCCCACCCGGCGGACCAGGCTGGCGTCGTCGGGAAGCCGCTCGAGCAGGCTTGCCGCCGGCTCCACGTCATGCGCCACTCTGCCGCTCCTCCCATCGCGTCGATTGTGCGCTCCGTCCGGGACTCGAGGTAGCACCTGACGACCTACGGTCCGCCGACGAAGCGGCTGGCGCTACGAGGCGCGCGGCGGGCGACTGGCATGCCTGATGACTGCCCAGGAGGCTGGCGCGTCTCACCGTCGACGGCCACCTCGCAGCGTACGTGCTGGGTGTGCCTGACAAGGGCGCCTACCGGCTGCTCGACGGACGCTTCGTCGGAACCTGGGCCCGCTCCGAACCGCGCCGGCTCCTCGAAAACCGCCGTCCTCCAGCGTGTCCTCGACGACCCACGACTGAACCATTGGACGGGACAACTGTTGTGGCACCCAAGACCCTCCTCGCAAACAACACGACGAGCCCAATGGTCGCTCTGGAGCTACCGCCGCTCACCTAATCCAGACGCGCTCGCTTGGACCCGGGCCCTCCGACCATGAAACGGCCGGCGTAACGTCGAACGGTGCGCGTGCACAGCGCCCTCCTCATCGTGGTCGTCATGGTCACGAGCGGTTGTGGCGTGTTTGGCGACGATGTCACCGAGCCGGCACCGACGGCGCCGGCGACGCTGAAGGTCACGAGTCCGGCTTTCGACGCCGGCCGAGAGATCCCGCGACGCTTCACCTGCGATGGCGCCGACGTGTCGCCCCCGCTCGAGTGGTCGGGCGTCGCCGATGGGGCGCGGTCGCTTGCGTTGGTGGTCGCCGATCCCGATGCGCCCGGCGGGACGTACGTGCACTGGATCGTCTTGGACATCGACCCATCCACGACGTCCGTGGCCGCCGCCGTGGTGCCGGCGGGGGGCAAGCAAGCGCGCAACAGCGCGGGACGCGCCGGGTACGACGGGCCGTGCCCCCCGGAAGGCACGCACCATTACCGGTTCACGGTCTACGTGCTGCGCACGCCGACCACCCTCGGGGACGGGGTCGGCACCTCACGGGCGCTCGATGCCATCGACTCGAAAGCGGTCGGCCGCGGCACCCTCGTCGGGCTGGTCCGGGCGCGCTGACACCCTGGTGGCCATAGCGGGACCATCTTCCGGCCCGGTGCGGGTCCGCAGGATCGGTCCGGCGGTGCGTCCGTCGGCGGCTTCCCGTACGGCGCGCAGCACCGGGATGGGCAGCGGGATGTTGGCGGGCTTGGCGACCTTGCCGAGCCCGTTCAGCAGCTCGTAGCCGGCCTGCTAGCGCGGGTCGGTGATGTCAGTCGCGCAGGCCTTCGACCCTCGAAGCCCGAGCATCCCGAGCAGGCAGACCAGGGCTTGTAGAGCGTTGCGACGGTGCCGAACCGGCGGGCCACCGTCGCGACCGCGTAGCCCCGGCTCTCCAGCTGCCGCACGTACATCTCCAACTCACCTCGGCTGACCGGCAGGGGTTCACGCTCGTAGACCTGGCACCAGTCCAGGAAAGCTCGAAGGTCCTGGGCGTAGGCGGTCAGGGTCGGCTCCGGTAGCGGGCCAGGAACGATCCGACCGCAAGCCTCGTCATGTCCGGACAGCAAGGCACCAACTCCGTCGTGATCGTGGTCATCGCGGCTCCTCCCGACACCACCGAAAGCCGGTCTCCCGGCGCAGCTCAGATCATCGACCCGGCCCGCCGCGGTCGCACGACCGAGCCGGCACACCGATCGGACGAGATGTTCGGGAGGCCAGTGGACGTCAGCGAGGACGGCACTCGGTGCGTGAAGTGCGCGTGCCAGCCCTCTTCCTGAGAGACTGCCCACGCTGCCTAAGACGTCGTACGGCGTACATACCGCAGGCAATGGAGTTACTGAGGCGCTTGTGGAGGAGTTCGTGAAGATCGGGGCCCATTTGCCGTTGGCCGATCTGGGCGACAGCCGCCCGACGGGCGAGGATTTGCACAGGTATGCCAGCAGCGCCCACGACCTGGGGTACACGACGTTGGCCGCGAACGATCACCTGCTCTGGGGCAGGCCCTGGCTCGACGGCCCGACGAGCCTGGCCAGCGTCATCTCCGCCGCAGGCGACATGACGTTGGCCACCAGCGTCGCCCTGCCGGTGGTACGTCATCCGGTCGTGGTCGCCAAGACGCTCACCACACTCGCAAGCTTGGCAGCGGGACCGGTCGTGGGCGGACTCGGACCCGGGTCGAGCAGCGCCGACTACGCCGCGGTCGGCATCCCTTTCGAGGAGAGGTGGGCCCGGTTCGATGAGGCGCTGCCAACGGTCCGGACGCTGGTGCGGGGCGAGCCGACACCCCAGGGGACGTACTACGGCGCCGAGTCCCGACTAGCCCCGATACCGGACCGTCTCCCGGAGATCTGGTTCGGCAGCTGGGGGTCTGATCGACGGCTCACCGCCATGGCCGCCGTGGCCGATGGCTGGTTCGCCTCGGCATACAACGCAACGCCGCAGCAGTACCACGAGGCGCGGGTAAGGCTCGACGGGCACCTGCAGTCGGCTGATCGGGAACCGGACGACTTCCCGGACGCCATCGCGACCATGTGGCTGTTTGTCACCGACAGTCGCAGTGAGTCCGAGCACATGCTCATCGACGTGCTGGGGCCGACATTGAACCGCGACCCGGCCCAGTTGGTGCATCTCCCGATCGGCAGCGCCCAGCACTGCTCGGAAACCCTGGCCGCCTACGCCGCTGCCGGCGCACACGAGGTGCTGCTGTGGCCGATTCGAGATGGGCTCCATCAGCTAGAGCGTGGCATGGACGTCGCTTCTTCGTTATGAGCGAACTTCGCCCGGGGTGGCCCGGGGATCCGAAGGCCGGTAGCCGGTTGCCGTTGTGGGTCGCCGACCGCCTCGAACTGATGCCATAACGGGGCGGGGCCTCCCGGCCAGCGGCACCAGGGCGGCGCACCAGCCACGGAACACGAACAGCAGCGCGAGCAGCAGGGCAGCGCGATGGCTTCGCCCCGGACGACGTCGCTCTGGGAGGTGCGCATCTCGTCGCGGATCACGGAGTCGTCGCCGCCGACCTGGACGCGTGCACCGGCCACGGAGCCGTGCAGCAGGTCGCGAAGCTCGTCGACGCGTATCTGCACCACCATCATGTCCCTGGTGCGTTCGGTGACGACTGCCATGATGCTGGATGCGGACGTCGCTGGAGGTCAGGTCGGCGGCCGGGAGTTGTAGGCGTTCTGGACCTCGTGCACGTACGGCAGCGCCTCCAGCTTCGCGGTCACCGCCTGGACGGCGTTGCGGGGGGCGTCGACGCGGCCGGCGGAGACGACCGCGACGACGCCGGGGAGTGCCGCTGCCCGGAGTCGAGCAGCTCCATGTCGCGAGCGGACCCCGACGCGGTCACGCCGCCGGAGTCAGACAGGTGGTTGAACACGGAGACGCCGACGGTGAAGCCGAGCACGAGCAGCGCGGACCAGAGCGTGATGATGAGGCGGCGACGGCGGTGAGCGAGCCGGCCCAGGGCGGCGAGCATGAGGTCTCCTGACGGATGGCCGCGGCAGACGGTCGCGGCAGACGGTCGCGGACTGGCTAGACGGTGGGGCTCGCGGCTGTCCGGCGGATGTCGCCGGTCCGTTCAAGGCCGGGCGGCGGCGAGGTGCTGCGTCCTGCTCGGCTGCGCGATGAGGGCGGCGAGGGTGCGGCGCTGTCTGCGGCTCAGCGTGGGCACCCACGGCAGCGTTGCGCGGCCCTGGGCGTGAGCGGTGACCACGGCGGCGGGGGCGATTGTGCTGGTCATGACGGTCTCGCTTCCAGGTGGCGTGCTCGCACGGGTGGCGGTACTGCTGAGCGTGGGCGCAGCCGGGTGTGGTCGCGCCGGCGGAATGGCCAGGTTCCGTCCACGGTGGTCATGGCGGGCTCCCTTCGGCTGGTCCCACCATCACGGCCGGCCCTGTCCCGTCGCTGTCCGGTGGCTGGCCGCCGCCGGGGCGCGTGCGCGGCTCTCGTTGGCTGTTCCGCCCACGGCTGCGGTCGAGCGGCTTACGGTCATGTACGAGGGGTGCTGGCGGCAGCCGGCGGGCGCCGCCGACGCCCGCCCTGGGTCCTGCCGCGGTGGCAGGAAGGAGGTGGCGGTGACCGACTCACTCGGCCCGGCCCATGTCGAGTTCCGGCTGCTCGGCCCGCTGGGCATCACCGCCGACGGGCAGCCTCTAGCGCTTCCCGGGGCGGCGGAGCGGGCGCTGCTGGCGCTGCTGCTGCTCTCGCCCCGCCGGATGGTCACGGCGAACACGCTCATCGACCGGTTGTGGGGCGAGGCCCTGCCGGCCGACCCGTCGAACGCGCTGCAGCTGCGGGTGTCGAAGTTGCGGCGCGCGCTGGCTGGGACGGACGCGGCCGTCGCCAGGGACGGTGTCGGGTACCGGGTGGACGTCGCACCCGAGACGGTCGACGTGGAGGCCTTCGCGAGCGGTGTCCGCGCTGCCCGCGCCCGCCGGGACAGCCCGGACGAGGACGCGGCCGGTGACGCGGCCGGGCTGTACGGCGCGGCGCTGGCCCGGTGGGGTGGCGAGCCGCTCGCGGACTTCGCCGACCAGCCGTGGGCGACGGTGGAGGCGGCCCGGCTCGGGCAGCTGCGGCTCGCGGCGCTGACCGAACGCGCGCAGCTGCTGCTGTCGCTCGGTCGGCCCGCGGACGTGGTCGCCGACCTCGACCCGGTCGTCGGTGCGGACCCGACCCACGAGACTCTCGCCGGGCTGCTGATGACGGCCCTGTACCAGTCCGGGCGTCAGGCGGACGCGCTGGAGGTGTTCTCCCGCACCCGTGCGGTCCTGGACGATGATCTCGGCCTCGAGCCGTCCGCCGCGCTGCGCGCCCTGCACCAGAAGGTCCTCGCCCAGGACGTGAGCCTCGCCCCGCTCGAGGAACAGCAGCCGGCCGCGCGCCCCGCACTACCCTCGGTGGAGCCGTCTTCCGTCCTGCGGTCGAACGTGCCGTCGCCGCCCCGTGCGCTCATCGGCCGCGAGCACGAGCTCGGGTCGCTGCGGGAGCTCCTCGCCACGTCGCGGCTGGTGTCGCTGGTCGGGCCCGGTGGCGCCGGAAAGACGTCGACCGCGTACACCGCGGCCGCGCAGCTCGCCGACCGCTATCCGGACGGCGTGTGGGCGGTGCGGCTGGCGCCAGTCACCAACCCCGACCATGTGCCGCTGGTCGCAGCCGAGGCCCTCGGCGCGCCGCTGGACGGTGCCGCGGTCGGCGGCCCGGCGCGGCAGCGGCTGCTCACGTTCCTGGCGCACCGCGAGCTGCTTCTGGTGGTGGACAACTGCGAGCACGTCGTGGACGCGGCTGCTCTCTTGGTCGACGACCTGCTGACTCACTGCCCGACCGTCACCGTGCTCACCACCACTCGGGAGGCGCTCGGGGTGCCCGGTGAGGTGCAGGTGCCCCTGGGTCCGCTTCCCACGCCGCCGGCCGGGACTCCACCGACGCACGTGTTGACCTATCCGGCGGCGCAGCTGTTCGCCGAGCGGGCTCGCGCCGTGCGTCCCACCCTGGACTTGACCAGCGACGCCGACCTGGCCGCGGTCGCCGACGTAGTGGTCGCCCTGGACGGGATGCCGCTGGCCGTCGAGCTTGCCGCCGCCCGCGCGTCCACGCTGGCGCCGCCGGAGCTCGCGGCGCGGCTGACCGACCGGTTCGGGCTGCTCACGTCCGGTGCCCGAACTGCCGACGCGCGGCAGCGCACTCTGCGCGCGACCGTCGACTGGAGCCATGACCTGCTCACGGAGCCGGAGCAGGTTGTGTTCCGTCGGCTCGCGGTGTTCCACGGCGGCTGGACCCTGGATGCCGCGGAGCTGGTCGCAGCCTGGCCGAACGTGCCGCGGGCCGACGTGTTCGACGTGCTGTCGCGGCTGGTCGACCGGCACATGGTCACGGTGGACGACGTGCATCCGGGTCAGCCGTCGCGGTACCGGATGCTGGAGACGCTGCGGCAGTACGCCGTCGACAAGCTCAGGGCTGCCGGCGAGGCCGACCAGGTCGCGGCCGCGCACGTCGCGTACTTCCGCGCCTTGACGGACGCGGCGGAGTGGACGCTGCGCGGGCCCGGGCAGGCGGCCACCTTGCGGCGGCTGCGTGACGAGCTGCCGAACCTCCGGGCCGCGTTCGCGTGGCTGGCCGCCGGCGAGAAGGACGAAACCCGGGTCGAGGACGCGCTGCACCTGGCCGGCAGCCTCGGCTGGTTCTGGCACTTCGGCCGGCACGTCGAAGGTCGCGACGTGCTGCGGCACGTCATCGCTCTCGACGGTGGTTCGCCCGCGGCCCGGGCCCGCGCGCTGCAGGCCGTCTCGCTGGTCGAGCGGCCGCGCTCGTGCCCGGTGCACCCCAGCCCGCGGTGCGCCGAAACCGCCGCGGAAAGCCTCGACCTGTTCGAGAAGCTGGGCGATGACCGCCGCGCCGCCATCTCCCGGGTTCTGCTCGCCGTCGAAGGGGTCTCCGCGCACGAAGGTGACGAGAAGGCGACCCGGTCCAAAGCGCTCCTGGCCGCGGCCGACGAGCAGTTCACCGCCGACGACGACGCGTGGGGACACGCGCTGGCCGGGTTCGTCCGGATGGAGACCTACCTCAAGACTGGCGACGCGACCCGGGCGCTGCCGACGGGGCAGGCCGCCGCCGCAGCGTTCAGGGCGCTGAACGACCCGTGGGGGCTGTCCGCGGTGCTCTACCACCTCGGGTGGGGGCTTCGGCAGTTCGGCCGGTACGCCGAGGCCGTCCCGGTCCTCGAGGAAGCCATCGAGGTGTCTTCTCGCGGCGGGATACAGAACACCGAGCTGTGGGCGCTGGCTGACCTCGGAGTTGCCCTGGTCAACCTCGGCGACCTGGACGCCGCCCGGGCCAAGTTCGACGCGGCCGGGGTGGGTTCGACCGAGTCCGGCGACGGCGCCGGGCACGTGCTCGCCACCTACGGGTACGCGCTGCTGGCGCGGGTCGCGGGCGACTGGACACAGGCCCGCGTCCGGTACGGCGCCGCGCTCGCCGGGTTCCAGGAGCTCGGCACTCCCGTCCCCGTCGGACTTGCGCTGACCGGGTTGGGCCGGTGCGACGAGGCCGACGGGTTGCTGGACGAGGCTCGGGAACGCTTCGAACGGGCCCGCGACATCGGCGACACGGCTGGGGAGCCGCATCTGGTCGCGGCCGGCCTGGAAGGGTTGGCTCGCATCTCCGCCGCCGCCGTCGACTCGCCGGAAGCCCTGGTCGAGGCGCGGGCGCTGCTCGCGCAGGCCGACGTGGTCCGGGAGCACGGTGGGCGGCCCCTGGCCCCCTACGAGCGGGCCGAGCTCGCCGGTCTCACCGACCAGCTCGCCGCGCAGGTGTAGCCGCGCTCGCCGACGCCGGCAACACGGTCCCGGGAAAGCCGGCCTCGTCGAGGGCAGCGAGGACGTCGGCGACCGTGGGCTCGCCGCGCAGCACGACGGTCGCGGTGGTGAGGTCGGCCTGCACCAGCTGGACGCCGGGCACGTCGCGCAGCACGGCGGTCACCTTCCGCACGCAGTGCCGGCAGGTCATCCCGGGCACCCGCAGCGTCAGCGTGCTCATGCCGTCCCCCTGCGGGTGTCGCTGCTAGCAGCGGCGGCGGTCCGCCGGGTCCGCGGCAGCCACCGGTCTGTCGGTGCTGGCGCGCGGTGCGTCGGTGCGGTTCTCACACCGACAGAGTCCCGGCCGCCCCTGTCCGGGCACTGTCCGCACCGACGTGCGGGGCTGTCGCTGCCGACAGTGGCTGGACAGGGTCTCCCCGAATTCTTCGGGGGCTCCACCGGAGCCGCCCGCCGGCCATGCGCAGGCGGGGACGAGAACCGTCGAAGCCCCCTGAGAGGAACCATGTCTCCCGCAACGTCTCCCGCGAGCAACCGCCGCTGGTGGGCGCTCGGCCTCATCGCCGCCGCCCAGTTCATGGTCATCATGGACACGTCCATCATCGGCGTGGCCCTGCCGAAGATGCAGACCGACCTGGGGTTCGCCCCCGAGGACCTGTCGTGGGTGTTCAACGCCTACGTGGTCGCGTTCGGCGGGCTGCTGCTGCTCGGCGGCCGCCTGTCCGACCTGCTCGGCGCCCGCAAGGTGTTCATCGCCGGCTGGACCGTCCTGCTCGCCGGGTCCGTTGTCGCCGGTGCCGCCGGCAACGCGGCCGTCGAGCTCGCCGGCCGAGCCGTCCAAGGCGCCGGCGCCGCCCTCATCGCACCGTCCGCGCTCACCCTGTTGATGGTGCTGTTCGCCGGCAACGGCAAGGAGCTCACCAAGGCCTTCGCGCTGTACGGTGCGGCCGCACCGGCTGGCGGGACCGCCGGGGTGTTCCTCGGCGGAGTCCTCACCGAGTACGCGTCGTGGCCGTGGGTGTTCTACCTGAACATCCCCATCGCACTCGCCGTCATCGCACTGGCGACTCGGGTGATGCCCGACGTCCCCGGCAGCCGCGGTCGACACGACTGGGTCGGCGCCGCGACTGTGACCGGCGGTCTCGCCGGTCTCGTGTACGCCATCGTCCGCGCCCCCGAGGTCGGCTGGGGCTCCGCGCAGACCTTGCTCGTGGGAGCCGGCGTGCTCGCGCTGCTCGGGCTGTTCCTGGTGATGCAGGCGAAACGCCAGCAGCCGCTGGTGCGGCTCGGCATCTTCCGCACCCCCGCCCTCGGGGCGGCCAACGTCGCGCAGTTCCTGCTTGGTGCGGCATGGGTTGCTACGTGGTTCTACCTGAACCTCTACCTGCAGCGCGTTCTCGGCCTGTCCGCGTTCCCGTCCGGGTCGGCCCTGCTGCCGATGACCGTGTTCATCATGGCCGGCATGGTCATCGTCGCCCCGCGCGCCATCGCGAGGTTCGGCCCGAAGCGCGTCCTGGTCACCGGCATGGGTGTGCTCGCGGTCGGGCTCGGGCTGCTCGCCCTGGTCCGCCCGGACGGCAGGTACCTCGTCGACGTGCTGCCGGCGTCGCTGGTAGCGGCGGCCGGGATGAGCCTGGCGTTCATCCCCTCCCTGGGTATCGCGCTGTCCTCGGCCCGCCCGGAGGAAGGTGGGCTAGCAGCCGGAATCGTCAACACCAGCTACCAGGTCGGGTCGGCACTCGGCCTGGCCGCGATGACCGCGGTGGCGGCCGCGAACGGCGCTGACCAGCTCGATGACGTGTCCTCGTTGACCGACG
>Ga0126306_10000881_pt1 | contig 15263 bp, 15 predicted proteins | sample Plot27_FD_92592 | JGI IMG/M metagenome (GOLD analysis project Ga0126306, IMG submission 92592) | Serpentine soil microbial communities from UC McLaughlin Reserve, CA, USA - Plot27 | ecosystem: Environmental > Terrestrial > Soil > Grasslands | place: USA: UC McLaughlin Reserve, Lake County...
CGTGGCGATTCGTGAAGACGAGCCGGCTCGGATGCTCCGCGGAGGGCGGCAGCGCGAGCTGGAGCCGCAGCGTTCCGGGCGCGTCCCAGACACGGATGTAGCCGGTGTTGGCGAGCCATCCGTCGTAGAAGCGGCCGGCGGCGAGTAGCCGGAGCCGCGGCGTTCCGGTGGGCTTCCAGAGCTCGAAGAGCCGCGACGTTGCGACGCTGGTCGCGCCGCGGAGGTCGGCCGTCACGGCGAACTCGTTGATCAGCAGCGCTCCAGTGAAGCGCTTGCCTTCGAGGTAGAGCGAGCCGTCGTCGCCTATCCGCAGCTGCGGTGCGGCGAAGACGTCGGGCGCGCCGGCCCGCTCGAGCCGCACGAGTCGCGTGATCGACCGATTCCAGAACATCTGCTCGAGCGTCAACTCGCGTCGTGAGCCCGGCGTGTTCGCGATCGTCACATCCCCGACATCCGCGTGGTCGACCCACCGTGCGTCGACAGGAAAGTAGGTGTCGCGTGCGCGCTGGGCGTATCGGGCGTCGAGCGACCAGGCGCCCGCCCCGACCAGCGCAAGAAGGACCGCGACGGAGGCCAGGCCGAAGGGCGCCAGCTTCGGGCGGATCCCGATCGCGACCGCCCCCACGGCTAGCGCCGCCACGAATGCCGCGACGAGGAGCGACCCGTTTGCGTAGCCGATGGCCTCCTCGAGCCGGTAGACGCCGATCAGGAATGCGGAGTCCTGCCGCCCGTGGTCGTCGGTCCAGCCGGACAGCGGGAACCGCGCGGACACGGCCACGAGGATCGCCCCGAGCATTGCGATCACGAAACGAGTCTGGCCTCGGTGCCGAAGGGAGAGGCAAAACGCGATCATGATCAGCGGGATCAGCGTGAACAGATAGCGCTCCTGAAACCGTCCGCCGGCGCCGTCCGTGTTGGTTGCGTAGAGCGCGGCCTCGACGAAGAGGCCGAGCGCCAGGACGACCGTGAAGCCGCTGAACGCGCGCTCGGCGGTGCCGCGAGGCGTCGCGAGCGCGACGATGGCTCCCGGGATCACGAGCCAGCCCGCCGCGTAGGCGAGCAGCATCGAGTCGACGCCGAACCAGCGCACGATCTGCGAGGGGTCGAGCGAGAACTCGCCGATCCCGGAGTAGTAGCCGAGGCCCTTGACCGCGACCGGAACCGCGGCGAGAGCGAACAACCCGTATGTGAGCCCCAGCCGGCGAAAGCCCGTTCGCGCGAGCAGCGCGGCGCCGAGAAACGCGAGCGGGAGGATGACGAACTGGATCCGCGCGAATGCGGCGAGTCCCGCAAGCAGCAGGAACGCGAGCTGGTTGTAGCGGGTTGGACGCGTCAGCACGCAGACCGCGGCGTAGACGGCTCCGAGCACGAGCGGGTATGCAATCGGCTCGGCGAGCACGAAGCCGACGTAGAAGAGGTCGGGGACGAGGAGCGCCAGACCGGCCGCAGCGAATGCGAAGCCGTGCCTGAGGTCGAGCTTCCGCGCAAGGAGGTAGACGGGCACCGCTGCCAGCGACATCGCGACGGCGTTGAGCGCCTGCGTGAGCCTGAGGGCGACCCCGGCGTCGCCGAAGAGCCAGAAGGGCGCGGTCAGGATCGGCTGCAGAAGCGCAGGGAAGCTCGCCGCGTCTCCGCGGATCGTCGGTCGGCCCGTCGTCGCGAGCTCGTGTGCGAGCGTCGAGTAGATGTACTCGTCAGCAAAGAACAGGGGGGTCGGGTGCGCGAGCGCCAGGAGAAAGCGGACGAGAGCGCTCGCCCCGACGAGCACGATGAGCGCCACCGGAACCGACAGCGAAAGCGCGCGCACACGAAGCGCGACGCGGGCTTGTGTGACCGCAGCTGCCTCCACACCGTGACTATCGGCGGCAGGCTGGAACGACTTGAAATCAGCCCAGGAACGCGAAAGGGCGCGGTCTCCCACGCCCTTTCGCGATCAAGCTGTGCTGGGTCTAGCAGGCGACGCTGGAGAGGTCGGCGCCGGGGCCGTCCTTCCTCCACGTCTTCTGGCCGACGGTGCTCTGAATGCAGTACGTCAGGGGGTTGGCCGAGGAGATGACGACGTTCTTGACGCCCTGGTCGTAGGCGCGCAGATCGGTCATGTCCATGCCCGAGTAACCCGCCGAGTTGTCGGCGTTGTACGCCTCGACTGCCGGGATGGCCGCACGCACGTTCGCCTTGGCGGCCGAGTTGTTCGCGCGGTCACGGAAGGAGAGGTAAGACGGCACGGCGATCGCCAGCAGGATGCCGAGAATGATGATGACAACGAGAAGCTCGATGAGCGTGAAGCCGCTCTCGTTCCGAGTCAGCCGCTGCCGAATTGCCTGAACCATTGACGCTCCTTGAGGTGAGTTGGATGGTGCCCGCTTGGTATCGGTCAACAAGGGGACTCCAGTAGCCCCAAACGAGGGAATCGACTCACCCACCGTGGGGGAGGTCCGGGGGAGGCGGAAAACGGCTCTGCGGCTCGCGCCCTTCGGTATTCAAGGAGTCCGTAGCGGCTGCCGATAGCTCGTCCGAGGGACTGAACGGCATGCGGACCAACTCAATAGACGAGCTTCTGGAGCAAATGGTGGCGCGTGGCGCCTCCGACCTCCACGTAAGCGTGGGCTCGCGCCCGGCGATCCGCATCCACGGCCAAGTCGTGCGCCTCGACGAGTTCGACCCGCTGACGCCCGAGGACACCCAGCAGCTGCTGTACCAGATCCTCTCGACCGAGCAACAGAAGAACTTCGAGATCAAGCGTCAGCTCGACTTCGCGCACGGCGTTCCAGGTCTGGCCCGCTTCCGCGTCAACGTCTACTTCCAGCGCGGCTCCGTCGGCGCGGCCTTTCGCCTCATCCCCGAGGCAATCAAGACGCTCGAGGAGCTCGGCCTGCCTGCGTCGCTGCATTCCCTCGCCGAGAAGCCCCGTGGCCTGGTGCTCGTCACCGGCCCGACCGGCTCCGGTAAGTCGACGACGCTCGCCTCGTTGATTGACGAGGTGAATCGCACGCGCGCCGAGCACATCCTCACGATCGAAGACCCGATCGAGTTCGTGCACCGCCACAAGCAGTGCATCGTCAACCAGCGCGAGATCGGCGTCGACGCGCCGAGCTTCGCCGAAGGGCTTCGCGCCGCGCTGCGGCAGGACCCTGACGTGATCCTCGTCGGCGAGATGCGCGACCTCGAGACGATCGCGACGGCTTTGACGGCCGCCGAGACCGGCCACCTTGTGCTCGGCACGCTGCACACGCAGAGCGCCTCGAGCACGGTCGACCGCATCATCGACGTCTTTTCGCCCGAGCAGCAGGAGCAGGTGCGGATGCAGATCGCCGGCTCGCTGCAGGGGATCGTTTCGCAGGCGCTGCTACCGACCGCCGCCGGCACCGGGCGGGTCGCTGCCTTGGAGATCCTGCTCCCCGATGACGCAACGCGGAACCTCATCCGTCAGGGCAAGGTCGAGCAGATCTACACGATCATGCAGACCGGCACACAGCGCGGGATGCAGACCATGGAACAGTCGCTTGCCGAGCTGACGCTGCGCAACGTGGTCACCCTCGATGCCGCGCTCTCGCGCTCCTCGCGCCCCGACCAGCTCATCGGCCTGCTCGAGCGAGCGGACTTCGACACGAGCTCGGCATATGGCGAGCCCGAACAGCCGGCGCAGCCGCTCCAGCAGCTGGGCAGCGGACTCCGCGTGGCCGGGGGCTGAGCCGTGGTCGACTGGAAGAAGGAAATCAAGCTGTCCGACCTCGTCGGTGGCAAGAAGCAGCAGCAGAACGCGACGGCTCCCGAGGCCGTCGAGGTCGTCGAGCAGTCGGATCAGCCCGAGCAGCCCTCGTTCTGGAAGAAAGAAGTGACGTTCGGGCGCAAGGCGAAGCCGCACGGGGAGCCGAGGCCGTCGATCTGGAAGAAGGAGCTCTCGTTCGGCCGCAAGCAGCAGCCGACGGACGAGTCCGCCGACGAAACCCCCGACGTCGTCGAGCCGTCGCCGCAGCACGAGCCCGACGTGCCCGCAGCCGTCGAGCTCATTCAGAGCTACCTTCCCGAGCCGGCCGCGACCGCAGCGCCCGTCCCGGCCGAGCCGCACGTCGAGCTCGTGCCCGACCCGGTCGAGCAGGTCTTCCCGGTCGCAGTGCCTGACCTCGATCCTGAGCCCGCCGTCCAATTCCTCGATCTGCTGGCAGCGCCCCTCTCGGAACCGGCCGCCCCCGAGCCGTTGCCGGTCGCCGAGAGCCCCGCTCCAACCGCTCCCGCGCCGCCCCCGGTCGTCGAGACCCCGGTTCCCCCTCCCTCATTGCCCGCCCCGGTCGCCGAGGCCGTCGTCGTCCACCCGCCGGTTTCCGCTGCGCGGCTGCCGCCGCTTCCCGCAGAGGCGGAGCCGAAGGCCAAGAAGAGCAAGAAGAAGAAGAAGGAGAAGGAGGTCGAGGACTACGACGAGACCGCGCGCGTCCCCTTCTACAAGCGCAACGTCTCGTTCGGGCGCAAGTCGAAGGACCCGTACGCCGCGGACGAGCCGGACAACGTGACGGAGCCGAAGCGCAAGAGCCGCTCGTTCTCGATCCCGCGCCCGGCGCTGCGCTCGGCCCGTCCCGGCAAGCTGCCCAAGCGCGTCGTCGGCTTGAAGATCGGCGCATCGCAGCTCGCCGCCGCGACCGTCTCGAACAACGGCCACGCCGAGGTGCTCCAGCTCGCGCGTGAGTCGCTCGACGCCGGAATCGTCTCGAACGGCGAGCTTCGCGAGCCTGAACTGCTCGCCGTGGCGCTGAAGGCGTTCTTCAAGCGGAACAACCTCCCGAAGCGCGGCGTCCGTCTGGGCATCGCCACGAACCGCATCGGCGTCCGCACGCTCGAGATCTCAGGGATCGAAGACGCGAAGCAGCTTTCGAACGCGATCAAGTTCCGCGCCCAGGAAGCCCTCCCGATCCCCATCGACGAGGCCGTCCTCGACTACCAGGTGCTCAGCGAGACGAAGAACGAGGAGGGCGGGACGACCCGCAGGATCCTGCTCGTGCTCGCGTACCGCGACCTGATCGACCGCTACGTCGCCGCGTGCAGGCAGGCGGGGATCCAGCTCGTCGGAATCGACCTCGAGGCGTTCGCGCTACTGCGCGCGGTCGCAGCTCCCCGCGAAGAGGCGTCACCGGCGCAGGCCGCGCTCGTCGCCGTGACGGTCGGGCACGACCGTACGACGTTCGCCGTCTCGGACGGCCGGACCTGCGAGTTCACCCGCGTCCTCGACTGGGGCGGACACACGCTCAACGTCGGGCTTGCGCGCGCGCTCGACCTGGCTCCGTCGGAGGTCGACCACTTCAAGCACGAACTGTCGCTGCAGGGCCACGAGGTGCCGGACGGTTTGCGCGAAGACCAGGCCGTGAAGGCTCGGGAGGCGCTCAACCGGCAAGTGCAATCGTTCGCGCGGGAGCTCGTCTCCTCGCTGCAGTTCTACCAGAACCAGCCCGGTTCTCTGGGCATCGGCGAGATCGTGCTGACGGGCGGAACCGCGCACCTCGGCGGCCTCGCCGAGGAGCTCGAGCGCTTGATCGGCGTGCGCGTGCGCGTGGGCGATCCGCTCGTGCGCGTGAAGATCTCGAAGAAGCTTCGCGAGCCCGAGCAGCTCGGCTCGCTGTCAGTCGCCATCGGACTCGGGATCGAGGATTAGTGGCTCACCCGGCGACAGGCCCCGTCCCCCGGCACGCGATCACGCGGCGCGCTGCCGCGTCCTCAGTCGCGTCCGTATTTATCAATACGAACGCTCCCTGCGTCCTTGCAGCGCTTGGTGCTCGCGCACCGGAAGCCGACGCCTGCCACCGGGTGATCCACTAGTGCGCGCCGTCAACCTTCTCCCCAGGGACGACCAGAGCCGCGGCAAGAAGCAGCAGAACGCGCCTGTGGTGATCTCGACCGCGGCGATCGTTCTCGTTACCGGGCTCATCGGCGTCATGTACCTGTCCGGGAAGAGCACGGCTCAAGCGAAGCAATTCGAGCTCGAAGGCGCGCAGGCCGAGCTGGCACGGCTGCCGTCGGTGGCGGAGATCGCTGCGAAGGACGCTCCGAGGCGCACGCTCAGGACCGAGCACGACGCGCGCGTCACGGCGCTCTCGAGCACCCTCACGCGCCGCATCGCCTGGGACCGGATCCTGCGTCAGATCTCGCTCGTGCTGCCGGACGACGTCTGGCTCCAGAGCATGAGCGCGACCTCGCCGACGCCCGCGAGCGGGACGACGGCGGCTGTGAGCCGGCCCGGCATCGCTCCGACGCTGATGACGATGGAGGGCTCCACGTACTCGCACGACGCGGTCGCGCGGCTGCTCACGCGGCTCTCCGTGATCCCCGACTTGACGAACGTCTGGCTGACGAAGAGCGAGCTCGGGGCCATGGCCGGGCGTCCGATCGTCAGCTTCACGATCCTCGCCGACGTGCGGCAGGCAGGAGCGACATCATGAAGGTGACCAAGCGCAAGCTCTCGCCTGCGGCGACCGCCGGCATCGGGGTCGGGGTTGCGCTCGTCGTCGCCGCTTTCGGCTGGTTCGTGCTCGCGTCGCCGCAGCGCTCGCGCGCGGCGAGCCTCGACGTGGAAATCGTCCAGGTCGAACAGCAGATCTCTGAGTCGCGTGCGGCGCAGCTGCAGTCGAGCGGCGCGCAGCCGATCCGATCCGCGGATCTCTTCAGGCTGACGAAGGCGATGCCGGCCGACAACGACATCGCGGGCGTGATGCTCGAGCTGAGCCGGGTCGCTGCCGAAACCGGGATCGTGTTCGAGTCGATCAAGCCTCAGGCCACGTCGGCCGCCGGAACGAACCGTGCGCAGTCCATCGACCTCGTCTTCACGGGCAACTTCTACTCGCTCTCCGACTTCCTCTACCGACTTCGCAACCTGGTCTCGGTGCAGAAAGGCCGCTTGCTTGCGAACGGCCGGCTCTTCGCGGTCGAGAAGCTCGCCTTCTCGGAGTCCCCGGCGGGCTTTCCGAGCATCCGCGCCTTCCTCACGGTGAGCGCGTTCCTCTACGGCAGTGGCCCTGTCGCGTCGCCGCCGGCGGGCGCAGTCGCACCGACGTCGACGGACACGACCTCGACGGCGACCGACACGACGACCACGACGACCCCGACCGGCGAGGTCCCGCCGGCGACGCCCGAGGCGCTGGGCCCGTAATGGCGAAGAAGGTCGACCTCAAGGCGAAGGCGAAGCGCCAGAAGATCATGGCCGCGGGCGGCGCCGTGCTCCTCCTCGGGATCCTCGCGATCCAGGTTCCCCGCACGATGAAGATGATGAACGGGTCGGCGCCGCCGCCTCCGCCTGCCGAGGTTGCGCCCGGCACCGTTCCCAGCGATCCGAGCGTCCTGCCGACGCCCGGTACGGTCGGAGGGGGTGCCGCGTCCACCGCCTCGGGCAGCGGCACCCTCGTCGACTCCGACCCGGCCCCGGTAGCCGCCAACGGTCAGCTGATCAGCTTCGGCCGCTTCACGAGCAAGGACCCCTTCGTCGAGCAGGTCGACGAGACGACCGCGGGCGGAGGGGCTTCGACCCCTACCCCCGCGCCGGCCGGCTCGAGCAAGACGCCTCCCGCGATCGTCGTCCCCTCCAGCCCGACCGCCGGCTCGCCCGGTGTCGGCGCGATTGCCGGGAGCGCCGTGATCTCGGTGAACGGTGTCCAGGAGACGGTCACCACCGGCAATGAGTTCCCCAAGGACTCGCCCGTCTTCAGGCTCGTCAAGCTGGGTGGCGGCGAGGCAAGGATCGGGATCGCCGGCGGCGCCCTCGCCTCCGGCTCACCCACGGTCACGCTCCGTAAGGGCAAGGCCGTGACCCTCGTGAACACCGCAGACGGCACTCGGTACGAGCTCAAGCTCGTTTCGGTCGGCTAAGGCTCCGGGCCGGTTCTGCCGATATCGGGGGGGTGCGTCTGCGTGCCCGCAACGAGGAGGCCGGCTTCGGCCTGATCGAGCTCTTGATGTCGATGACGATTCTGAACGTCGGCATCCTCGCGCTCATCGCCGCGTTTCAGTCAGGGGCGTTCGCGCTCCAGCGCGCAAGCAAGCTCTCGACTGCCTCCGCGATCGCCGACATCCAGATGGAGCGGTACCGCGGCTACAAGTACTGCGGGATCCTCTTCTCCGCGGCCGACGTCGCGGCAGTCGACTCGACGTACACCGGCGACACGGCCGCGTACACCGGGACGCCGCTCACACCTTCGAACGACCCGAAATGCACGAGCGCGACCCCGCCGGCCGACTCGAAACCGAGCCTGACGATCACCGGCCCTGATTCGAAGCGCTATCGCGTCGACGTCTACATCGCCGAGGACTCGGTCACGGCCGCCCGGCCGCTCAAGCGCGTGACCGTCGTGGTACGCGACGGCAGGACGCCAACCAAGGTCTGGGCGCGCGTGGCGTCTACCTTCGACGAGTCAACGGGGGTTTAGTGGCCACCTTCGCCTACGCCGCGATCAACGCCACCGGCCTCGAGTCGTCGGGCCAGATCAGCGCACCCGACCCGGAAGCCGCGCGCGAGCAGCTTCGCGTCCGCGGTCTGCTCGCGAACATGCTCGAGGAGCTGCCAGCATCGGGCGAGGACACCGCTCGCACGTTCTTCAAGGCCGTCAAGCCGAAGTCGCTCCAGATCTTCTCGCGCCAGTTCGCGACGATGATCGAGGCCGGCTTGAACGTCGTGAGCGCGCTCGTGATCCTGGAGGAGCAGACCGACGACAAGTATCTCTCGCAGGTGATAAGCGAGCTGCGCGCGGACGTCGAGGGCGGCTTGCTGCTCTCGCAGGCACTCGCACGGCATCCGAAAGTCTTCTCACGCCTCTACGTCTCGATGGTCGAGGCGGGTGAGGCGGCCGGAATCCTCGACCAGGTGCTCGACCGAGTCGCGTACCAGATCGAGAAGGAGACGCAGATCAAGCGCCGCGTCAAGGGCGCGATGATCTACCCGATCATGGTCCTGATCTTTGCGACCCTCGTCCTGATCGGGATGCTCATGTTCCTCGTCCCGATCTTCGTGAAGATCTTCGCCGACCTCGGCGGTGAGCTCCCGGTGCTGACCCAGTGGGTCGTCAAGGCATCGGATCTCATTCGCACGAAGTGGTTCGTGATCTTCCCGGGGATGATCGGGACGTTCCTCGCGTTCCGGCGCTGGAAGAAGTCCGAGTCCGGGCGCAAGCTCTGGGACCGCTTCAAGCTGAAGATCCCGATGAAGATCGGCCAGGTCGTCCTGAAGGTGACGATGGCCCGCTTCTCGCGCACGCTCTCCACGCTCGTCGCGGCGGGCGTCGACATCATCAAGGCGCTCGAGATCACGGGGCAGACGGCCGGCAACTGGGTCGTCGAGGAGGCGCTCGCCGACGTGCGCGTCAAGGTGCACGAGGGCGTTCCCATCGCCCAGCCGCTGATCGACAATCCCATCTTCCCGCCGATGGTCGCGCAGATGGTGAAGATCGGCGAGGAGACCGGAGAGCTCGAGAAGATGCTCTCGAAGATCGCGGACTTCTACGAGGACGAGGTCGACGCATCGATCCAGTCGCTCACCTCGATCATCGAGCCGCTGATGATGATCGGCGTAGGCCTGATGGTCGGCGTGATCATCATCGCGATGTACTTGCCGATGTTCAAGATGCTCACGCTGATCGAATAGCTCGCGGGTCGCGACCTGACGCCAAGGCACCCCGCTCTCACCGGCGGCCCCTTAGCGTGCGCGCATGGGCACGATCGTGGTGGGGGTCGATCCCTCGGATGAGTCGACGGAGGCGACGGCGGCTTCGCCGGCCTCCTCCTGGGTCGGTCAGCCTGCAGGTCGCCACGCATGCACCCTGTCCGGTCGTGATCCACCGGCGGGCGACGTCACGCTGATCCGCGACGGAGCGCGATACCCTGACACGCATGAGGGGTCTAGTCGCGGGCGGCTTGACCGCGGTCGCGTTCGCGCTCCCCTCGCCCGCGGGCGCGGCACTGGTCGTTCGCGATGACGTCGACTCGGCGGACGTCACCTTCACCGCCGGGCCTGGCGAGGCGAACCGCGTCGTGGTGAGCGAGGAGCCGGGAGGCTTCCGCTTCGTCGACACGGGTTCCGTCCTGACGACGCGCACGTGCACGCTCGTGAACGTTCACGAGGTCTTCTGCCCGGGGATCGCGGAGACGCTGATCGTGGAGGTTGGGGACGGCGATGACGCCGTCGACGTGTCCGCCGCCCCGATCGCGCTCGTCGACGGCGGCGTCGACGACGACGTGCTCGTCGCGGCGAACGCGTCGGGCGGTGAGGGCGACGACGTCCTGCGTGGGGTCGGGCCGGGTGGCCGGCTCCGGGGTGGGCCGGGCGACGACACGATCCTCGGTGGCCCCGGGAACGACATCCTCGCAATCGAGGGCGGCAACGACCGCCTCGATGGAGGGCGGGGGAACGACTCGTGCGCCCTCGACGTCGGCGCACGCGGGATCAAGGCGACGATCGCGGACAGCGGCCGCGACCCCCACGACTCGATCTCGCTGACGTGCAAGGGTGCGCGGCTCACGGCCAAAGCCGGAACGAGGGAGCGGCGCGGTCGCTATGCGCTGCCCGGCGGCACGGTGACCTTCGCCGGCCTCGACGGAGCGCTTCCCTGCGCGCTCCCGCGGTCGTCGGGCTGACACTCGCGCGCGCCCGTCGCGCGCTCGTCGCCGCCGGGTTCCGCGTCGGCAGGGTCAGCTACGTGCGCTCCACCAGGGTCCGGCGCGGAAACGTCATCTCGCAGCGTCGGGTCGGCTCGACGGTTGTGCTTGTCGTCAGTTCCGGCGGCGGCTGATCCGGGCTACCCTCGGCGGGTGGGGGTCAGGCTGGTCGTCGCCGGAGCGGCGTTGCTCGCGCTTCCCCGACCGCGCCCGCCCGCGTCTTCGCGCGTCGCGGATCCGCGCGAGCGGATTCGCGACTTGCGCAGCTAGCTAGCTAAACTGCGCCGGCTCGGCGGCGTAGCTCAGTGGTTAGAGCGACGGACTCATAACCCGTAGGTCGGTGGTTCGAATCCACCCGCCGCTATCAGCCAGCCCGCCGATCTTCGCTACCATGCGCGATTCGCGGGGCGGTAGCCCTGGTTTTCCGCGCCCTCAGAGAGAGACCACATGGCCACTGGAGTACGAGTCGGGATCACCCTCGCCTGCACCGAGTGCAAGCGTCGGAACTACCAGACGATGAAGTCGAAGCGAAACGATCCCGACCGGATCGAGTCCAAGAAATACTGCCGCTGGTGTGGCAGGCATACGCCCCACCGGGAGACTCGCTGATGCCTTCCCGCGCCCAGCGGCGCGCCCAGCGGCGCCAGCAGCAGGCCGGCGCCGGCGCAGGCGCCGCCGGCTCGGGCTCGGCCCCGGCAGGGGATCAGTCGTTCTCGCAGCGCGCTCGCTCGCGCCAGGCGCAGGTGCGCCCGTCGGCGCAGCCGTCGCGCGGGCAGACCGGCCGGCGCGAGGCCCAACGCGGCAGCTTCATCCGCGAGTCGATCGCCGAGCTCCGCAAGGTCGAGTGGCCCGACCAGCGCCAGGTCACGACGGGAGCGGTGGTCGTGATCATCGCCTGCGCGATCACGGGCGCCTACCTCTGGGTGAACGACCTGATCTGGCAGCGCATCGTGGAGACGATTCTTTGATAGCGGCCCCGCTCCGCCCGGCTCGCGTCCCCACTGTGGCTGCAAAGCCGCGCCTGGCCGCGTCCTCAGTCCCGCCCGTAGCCGCAGGCTACGAACGCTCCCTGCGTCCTTGCCCGACTTGCTTTTCGCCGGTCGGGAACACGATCCGAACGGAGCGTGACCGCTGATGTTCCGCTGGTACGTCATCAACACCTACTCCGGCCACGAGAACAAGGTGAAGACCAACCTCGAGCACCGGATCGACTCGATGAACCAGCGTCCGCGCTTCCGTCGCGTCGTCGTCCCGACCGAGCAGGTGATCGAGACGAAGGACGGCCAGAAGGTTCAGGCCGAGAAGCGCGTCCTCCCGGGGTACGTGCTCGTGAACATGGACCTGAACGACGACGCCTGGACGGTCGTGAAGAACACCCCGGGCGTGACGGGCTTCGTTGGCGCCGGCAGCAAGCCGATCCCGCTCTCGCAGCCCGAGGTCGATCGCATCCTGCACACGGGCGCCTCGACCGCCGAGCGGGCGCGCACGCTCGTCGAGTTCATCCTCGGCGAGCAGGTGAAGGTCACTTCCGGCCCACTCAGCGACTTCGACGGCGAGATCGTCGACGTCAACCCCGACCAGCAGAAGCTGAAGGTGCTCGTCGACATCTTCGAGCGCCAGGTTCCCGTCGAGCTCGGCTTCGACCAGGTCAAGAAGATCGACTGATCGCCGATGCCCAAGAAGATCCTCACCACGATCAAGCTCCAGATCCCGGGCGGGCAGGCCAACCCCGCGCCGCCGGTCGGCCCCGCGCTGGGCCAGCACGGCGTCAACATCATGGAGTTCTGCAAGGCGTTCAACGCGCAGACCGCCGACCAGAACGGCCGCATCATCCCGGTCGAGATCACCGTCTTCGAGGACCGCTCGTTCACCTTCATCACGAAGACGCCGCCGGCCGCCGTCCTGATCAAGGAGGCGCTGCGGCTCGAGAAGGGCTCCGGCGAGCCGAATCGGGTGAAGGTCGGGCGCCTGACGCAGGACCAGCTCCGTTCGATCGCGGAGGCGAAGATGGAGGACCTGAACGCGCGCGACGTCGACCACGCGATGCTCGTGATCGCCGGCACGGCCCGGTCGATGGGCGTGGAGGTGGACAAGTAAGTGGCTCTCCTCGCCACAGCCGTCGGCGCCTGGCCCGCGATCACACTACGCCAGGCCGCGTCCTCAGTCGCGCCCGGGCTTACCAGCCCGAACGCTGCCTGCGTCCTTGCCTGGCTTGGTGCTCGCGAGCCACGCATCCGACTCTGCGACGAGGAGAACCACTGATGCCTCACGGCAAGAATTACCGCGCGGCGCGCGCAGCGATCGATCGCGAGCGCACCTACTCGCCGGTCGAAGCGGTCAAGATGCTGAAGAGCTTCGGGGGGATCAAGTTCGACGAGACGGTCGAGGCGCACTTCCGTCTGGGCCTGAACGTCCGGCACGCCGACCAGCAGCTCCGGGGCACGCTGATGCTCCCGCACGGCACCGGCCGGGAGACGCGCGTTGCCGTGTTCGCCGAGGGCGACAAGGCGCGCGAGGCCCAGGAAGCAGGCGCCGACGTGGTCGGCACAGCCGACCTCGCCAAGACGATCGAAGAGGGTACGATCGACTTCGACGTCGCGATCGCGACCCCGGACCAGATGGGCGTCGTCGGGCGGCTCGGCCGGGTGCTCGGCCCGCGCGGGCTGATGCCGAACCCGAAGACCGGCACGGTGACGATGGACGTCGGCAAGGCTGTCCGCGACGCGAAGGCCGGGAAGCTCGAGTACCGGACCGACCGCGGCGCGAACGTCCACGTCGCGATCGGCAAGAAGAGCTTCGGCGAGCGCGAGCTCGTTGAGAACTACGCCGCGCTCGTCGACGAGATCGTGCGGGCGAAGCCGTCGGCCTCGAAAGGCCGCTACATCAAGGGGATCACTCTGGCCAGCACGATGAGCCCGGGGATCAAGGTCGATCCCGCTCGCACGCGCGGGATCTTGGAGGAATTCGCGGAGGCCGACTCCTCGAGCGAGGACGCTAGAGTTACGACCTAACCGACTAGACCGCCGAAGACCACTGGCAGCCGTGAGGCAGAAGTCCAGTCGAGGTGGGGCTCGTCCGGGCGCGTCGGCGCTCGTCCAGGCCCGCCTCAGGCGGGCCTAGTCATTCCGGAGGGAATGACTGTGCAGAAAGAGGACAAGCAGAAGGTCGTCGCAGACCTGACCGATCGGCTCAAGTCGAGCGACACGCTGATCGTCGCGGACTACCGCGGGCTGACGATGCCGCAGATCGACGATCTCCGCACCGAGCTCCTGAAGCACGGGGCGAAGTTCACCGTCGTGAAGAACACGCTCACCCGCCGCGCGGCCGAGGCCGCCGGCGCCGACGCGCTGCTCGCGCTGCTCGAGGGCCCGACCGCGATCGCGTTCCTCGAGGCCGACGGCGACCCCGTGGCGGTCGCGAAGGCGATCGGGGCGACCTCCCGCGAGACGAAGGTGCTCGCCGTTCGCGGAGGCATCCTCGACGGCCGCCCGATCACAGCGGCCGAGATCGACAGCCTCGCCAAGCTGCCGCCGTTCGACCAGCTGCGCGGCCAGGTGCTCGGCGCGATCACGGCGCCGCTCTACGCGGTGGTCGGGCTCTTCAACGCGCCGCTGCAGAACCTCGTCGGGCTGCTCGATGCCCGGATCGAGCAGCTCGGCGGTGAGGGAGCTCCTGGCCCGGAGCCACAAGCTGCCGAGAGCGAACCGACCACCACGGAAACCACAGACCAACCCGACGAGGAAGCGACAGCTTCTGAGGCGGCGAAAGAGGAGGAGTCCTAATGGTAAGCGGTGTCGACACCGTCTTCGACGAGCTCGGGAAGATGACCGTCCTGGAGCTCGTCGAGCTGAAGAACAAGATCGAAGAGGAGTGGGGCGTGACGGCCGCAGCGCCGGTCGCAGTCGCCGCTCCGGGAGGCGGCGGCGGCGACGGCGCGGTGGCAGAGGAGCAGAGCGCCTTCGACGTCGTGCTGACCGAGGCAGGCCAGCAGAAGATCGGAGTGATCAAGGTCGTCCGCGCGATCACGGGCCTCGGCCTCAAGGAGGCCAAGGACGTGGTCGACAGCGCGCCGAAGGCAATCAAAGAGGGCGTGGCCCGCGAGGAGGCCGACTCGATCAAGGCCCAGCTCGAGGAGGCCGGCGCGACCGTCGAGGTCAAATAACCCCCTTCGACAGCCGGTTCCGGGAGGGTGCCCACGGGCGCCCTCCCTCGGTTCAGGGATCCTTCGACTGCAGCGCAGGTTCTGGGCCGCCGAAGCATCTAATTGGGCGTACCCCCCAACCCCCGAGGAGACCCGTACCCGTGAAGCTCAAAGCACTCGTGATCACAGCCCTATTCCTGGCCGGCATCGCCGCGTCGGTGGCAGTTGCGAAGGGCCCGCCCCCGGGCAAGGGCAAGAACAAGACGTCGTCGGTCTCGACGGCCGGAACCACGACCGGAACCACGACGGACAAGCATTCCGCCAAGAAGATCTGGATCTGCCACAAGACTGGCAGCGGCAAGTGGGTCAAGATGCGGATCAACAAGAAGGCCTGGCCGGCGCACAAGGCGCATGGTGACCGCGCCCTCGAGGCCGAGCCGGGCTCGACGGGCACGACGTCCACCGCTTCGACGGCCTCGACCGGCACGACCACCGGAAA
>Ga0126306_10000882_pt1 | contig 15256 bp, 16 predicted proteins | sample Plot27_FD_92592 | JGI IMG/M metagenome (GOLD analysis project Ga0126306, IMG submission 92592) | Serpentine soil microbial communities from UC McLaughlin Reserve, CA, USA - Plot27 | ecosystem: Environmental > Terrestrial > Soil > Grasslands | place: USA: UC McLaughlin Reserve, Lake County...
CGTGTCCCTTGGTCTCCCGCAGGTGGTCCTGAAGACGCTTCTTGTACGGCGCCTTCGTCGTCATGGCGATATGAGCCTGAAGCGCGGTCTCGAGCTCGCGCTCCTTGCCATACGCCTCGTTCAAGTATTGGATGAGCTTTGTGTCCCTGGCGTTCGGATCCGCCATCGCTTCGTTGCCTCCTTCAAGGGGGTTCGACTGTCTTGGGTACCCGGTGGATGGCGTGCGCAACCTCATCGCCCCCGGTACCGTCAGGGCATGAGCTCCTGGGATGACGACGACTGGACGGGGACGCCGCCTGAGGGCCGCCACGCGGCTTCGCGCGCCAATCCCGGCTTCTGGGCCGAGAACCGGACGCCGCTCTCGATCACCGGGATCGGAGTCGGGATCGCCCTCATCATCCTGGCGATCGCGTGGATACTGTGAGCGGCGAGCGTGCCAAGCTGCCGGGCGGCCGTGCGAATCTGTCTCGTCTACGACTGCCTGTACCCGCACACCGTCGGTGGCGCCGAGCGCTGGTATCGGAGCCTCGCCGAGCGCCTGGCGCGCGACGGCCATGAGGTGACCTATCTGACGCTGCGGCAGTGGGAGCGCGGGACTGACCCGGGCGTGCAGGGTGTGCGCGTGGTCGCCGTCGCGCCACGGATGACGCTCTATGGGACGAACGGCAGCCGCCGAATCCTGCCGCCGCTCGTCTTCGGTGTCGGCGTTCTCTGGCACCTTGTGTTCCGGGGGCGGCGCTATGACGCCGTACACACCGCCTCCTTCCCTTACTTCTCGGTGCTCGCGGCGGCCATAGCTCGGCCTCTACACCGCTTCCGGCTGGGCGTGGACTGGCACGAGGTCTGGACGCGCGCCTACTGGCGCGAGTACTTAGGCCGGCTCGGGGGGTGGCTTGGCTGGACGGTGCAGCGCCTATGCGTCCGCGTCCGTCAGCACGCGTTCTGCTTCTCCCAACTGAACGTGGAGCGGCTGCGGGCCCAGGGGCTGACGGGCGAGCCCGAACGCCTGCCGGGTCTGTACGCGGGCCCGCGAGACGCCGGCGACCCCGCGACCGCCGAGCCTGTCGTGCTCTTTGCCGGCCGCCACATCCCGGAAAAGCGCGTACCGGCCCTCGTGCCGGCGCTGGCCCTCGTCCGCGAGCAGGCGCCCGAGCTGCGCGGAGCGTTCCTCGGCGACGGGCCAGAGCGAAGTGTCGTGCTGCGAGCGATCACGAACCTTGGGCTTGAAGGCGCGGTGTCCGCGCCGGGGTTCGTGGAAGCGGATGAACTCGAGCGAACCCTGCAGCGGGCGCTCTGCCTGGTGTTGCCGTCTCGACGCGAGGGCTACGGGATGGTCGTGGTCGAGGCGGCGGCAGCCGGAACCCCGAGCATCGTGGCGCGAGCCCCGGAAAGCGCCGCGACCGAGCTCATCGAGGACGGCCAGAACGGTTTCGTCGCCGAGTCGGTCGAACCGGACGCGCTCGCCGCGGCCATCCTGCGCGTGCGGAACGAGGGACAGGCTTTGCGTGTGCGCACGGCCGCCTGGTTTCGGCGGAACGCCGAACATCTCTCGCTCGAGCGCTCGCTCGACACGGTCTCAGCGACCTACGTGGACACGCCTCGCGTTACCCGCGCCGGCGCAGCCCGAGGATGGAGAGGAGGAAGGAGGAGAAGAAGATCTGGATGCCGACGATCGTGAGCGTCGCGCCGACGACGGCGAGCCGCTCCTCGCCAAGACTCCCGAAGCCCCGGTTGACCCAGGTGGCCACGACGACGCCGCCCAGCGCAAGGCCCACCACGAGGATGCCGGCGCCTAGAAGCAGCCCGTGCTCCAGCCTGAAGCGCGCGCGCATGCGATCGAACCATGGGTCCCGTCCGCCCATGAAATAGGTCCCGTAGGCGTGAGCGCACAGCCCGAGCGCCAGCACCTGCGTTCCGACGACCATCAGGAGGCCGCCACCGATGATGGCGTGGATGTCCCAGTCCCGGCCGAGTACGTCCATCTGCGTGAGCACCGCCAGCGTGATCAGGGTGCCGAGGAGCGCCATCGCCGCTCCCGGGATGAGGAACAGGTGGGTGGGGCTATGGACGAGTAGGAAGCGGAGGTGGCGCCAGCCGTCCCGGAAGCTCGACAGCTTCGACTCCCCCGTCCTCGGGTGGTATTCGATCGGCACCTGGCGGATTTCGAGCTCCTCCCTGGCCGCCCTGATGACCATTTCGGAGGCGAACTCCATGCCTGTCGCGCGAACGTCGAGCTGGGGCAGCACGTCGCGTCTCAGGGCGCGCATCCCACAGTGGGCGTCCTTCACGCCGGTGCGGAAGAAGAGGTTGAGCACGCCTGTGAGGAAGGGATTCCCGACGTAGCGGTGGAGCCACGGCATCGCGCCCGGCTGGATGTTGTCCATCCGGTCGCCGATCACCATGTGAGCGCCCTGCTCCAGCTCTTCCACGAACCGCGGAATCTCCGCGAAGTCGTAGGTGAGGTCGGCGTCCACCATCACGATGTAGCGTCCGCGGGCCGCCTTGAAGCCCGCGATATAGGCACTCCCATAGCCCGGCTGGCGCTCGCGTGTGACACGCGCACCGGCCTTCGCCGCGAGCACCCCGCTTCCATCTGTCGATCCGTTGTCGCACACGACGACCTCGCCGTCGAGGTCGTGGGCCTCGAGCGTCTCGCGGGCGAGCGTCACGCAGCGCTCGATGCATTCGGCCTCGTTTAGGCAGGGGATCACGACCGAAACCAACGGCGCGTGCCCGTTCCCGTTGTCGACAGCGACGGGCTGGGAGGGGAACTGGCTCTCGTGAATGCGAGTCGCTGGCCGGTGCATGCGTTACCAAAAACCGCCGTGGGCGGCGAAGTTGCGTGGGACGCCTAGCGAGCGCCCCATAGCCTCAGTTTGGCTCAAGTTGCCGTCGATCGCCACGATCGCGTCGACTCAGACGGCCGGGTCGGCGACGCGCTTGCGCGCCCGCGCCGCCTTCTGGCGCCCGACCGCATCGAGGACGAGCTTGCGCAGTCGCACAGCGTCCGGCGTGACCTCCACGCACTCATCCTCACGGATGAACTCGAGCGCCTGGTCGAGTGAGAGCCGGTGGTGTGGGACGAGCTTCACGGTCTCGTCCGAGCCGGCGGCGCGCATGTTGGTGAGCTTTTTCTCGCGGACGGCGTTCACGTCGAGGTCGTCCGAGCGCGCGTTCTCGCCCACGACCATTCCCTCGTAGACCTCCTCGCCCGGGCCGACGAACAGCTGCCCGCGCTCCTGGAGCTTCAGGAGCGCGAACGTGGCCGTGGGGCCGCGGCGGTCCGCCACCAGCGAGCCGGTCGGCCGCGTGCGGATGTCGCCCTGCCAGGGCTCGTAGCGCTCGAAGACCGAGTGGAGGATCCCGGAGCCGCGCGTCTCGGTGAGGAACTCCGTGCGGAAGCCGATGAGGCCGCGCGTCGGGACCAGGAAATCCAGTCGCACCCAGCCCGTGCCGTGGTTGACCATGTTCTCCATGCGCCCCCTGCGGAGGGCGAGCATCTGGGTGACCACGCCCAGGAAGTCCTCCGGCACGTCGATCGAGAGCCGTTCGATCGGCTCGTGCAGCCTTCCGTCGATCTCGCGCGTCACGACCTGCGGCTTGCCTACCGTCAGCTCGAACCCCTCGCGGCGCATCGCCTCGACGAGCACGGCCAGCTGCAGCTCGCCGCGGCCCTGAACCTCCCAGGTGTCCGGCCGCTCCGTGTCGAGCACCCGGATCGCGACGTTGCCGACCAGCTCCTGCTCGAGCCGGTCCTGCACCATCCGCGCCGTGAGCCGCGAGCCCGACTGGCCCGCCAGCGGCGAGCTGTTGATGCCGATGGTCACGCCGAGCGCCGGCTCGTCGATCGCGATCACGGGCAGCGGCCGTGGGTCGGCGGGGTCGGCGATCGTCTCGCCGATGGTGATCTCGGGGATCCCCGCGAGCGCGATCACCTCGCCGGGCCCGGCCCCGTCCGCCGGCACGCGCGCGAGGCCCTCGGTCACGTACAGCTCGCTCACCCGCAGCTCCGCGACCGCGCCGTCGCGCTTGATCCAGGCGACCTGCTGGCCCTTCCGGATCATCCCGTGGTGCACACGGCAGAGCGCGAGCCGGCCGACGTACGGGTCGGCGTCGAGGTTCGTCACGCGCGCTTGCAGCGGATGCCGCTCGTCGTACTCCGGCGCCGGGATGCGCTCGATCAGGAGGTCCAGGAGCGGCCGCAGGTCGGAGCCCTCCACGCCCTGCTCCGTCGACGCCCAGCCGGCCTTCGCGTTCGTGTAGACGATCGGGAACTCGATCTGCCCCTCGTTCGCGTCCAGGTCGAGGAACAGCTCGTACACCTCGTCGACCACCTCGTTGATGCGCGCGTCGGGTCGGTCGACCTTGTTGACGATTAGCACCACCGGCAGCCCCGCCTCGAGCGCCTTGCGGAGCACGAAGCGCGTCTGCGGAAGCGGGCCCTCGGACGCGTCTACGAGCAGCATCACGCCGTCGACCATCGTCAACCCGCGCTCGACCTCGCCGCCGAAGTCGGCGTGGCCAGGCGTGTCGACCAGGTTCAGCTTCACCTCGCCGTAGCGCACCGCGGCGTTCTTCGCGAGGATCGTGATGCCGCGCTCGCGCTCCTGGTCCAGCGAGTCCATCACGCGGTCGGCCACGGCCTCGTGCGCCGCGAAGACGCCGGACTGGCGCAGCATCACGTCGACCAGGGTCGTCTTCCCGTGGTCGACGTGGGCGATGATCGCGACGTTGCGGATGTCCAAGCGTTGGGGCACCGAGGCCCCAACGCTAGTCATCCCTCTTGCGGCTCAGTCCTCGCCGCCGTGGCGCTGCCGCGCAGCGCCCTACGCGGCCGCGGCCACCTGGCGCTGCTGCTGCTTGACCTCCTCGAGCGTGTGCTGCTCGATCTCGAGGTTCTGCTGGAGCAGCCGGACGACGTCGGGCTGGCCCAGTTCCTCGGCCTGCGTAATCAGCGTCTCGTAGACGGCGATCTCGTGGTGCTCGGTCTCCGCGGCGCCCGCCAGGATCACCGTGTCCACGACGCTGTCATCGGCCATCTTGATGTTCGCCTTGGCCTCCTTGTCGAGGGCCTTTGTGATCACGCACGGCGACTCGTCGGGCTCCTCGCCGAGGGCGCGGAACACCTGCTCGATGTTGTCGATCTGCTGGCGGGTCTCGTCAGCGTGATGGCGGAACTGCTGCTTCAACTCCTGACGCTGCGCCTTGTCCTCCAGGTCGCCGAGCATGTCGAGCACGTCCTGCTCCATCGTCAGCGCGGAGCCGAGCGTGTGGCCGAATACCTCACGGCTGTTGTTGAGCTTGTCGAACATCGTGATTCCTTCTCGTCGGGTCCACTATTCGGCTACCCGGCGATTCCGGCAGGCAACACGAATTCCGCGTTTGAGGGTCAGGGCCTACTGCGGCGCCTGCGGCCCCTGGCTCGGCGCCTCAGGGCGCGGCTGGGCCGGCGCCGCCGGCGGTGGCGGCGCCGCCGCGGGCTCGGTCGGCGGCAGGCTGGCCGGCGTGCCGGGGGCCTGCGCCTGCCACGCCTTGTTCAGCTCGTTCTGCGCGTACCAGATCCCGACGGGGCCGATGATCAGCAGCAGGATGAAGATGATCGGGCCGTTTGCGGGCCGCTCGACGCCGGCGACCTCCTGAGCGCGCTGGATCCGGTCAGACGTCCTCCACAGCGTGACCAGCGCCGGCACGATGATGAGGGCGCCAAGTGTGAGAGCGAGGACCGAGTTGCCGGGGCTCTCGCCGAGGTCGACGTTGCGAGCCCGACCGAAGTCACGCATCTCGCGGTTGATGAAGTACCACCAGAAGACGTAATAGATCCCGAGCGTGATGAGGCTGAGGCCGACCACGCCCAGCGGGTTGCGTAGCTTCGCCGTCGAGCCCGTCCCTGCGATTGCGACCTCTTCAGCCATCGGTGCCTCCCGCGTTGCGAGCCTTCGGTCGGGCCGATCGTAAGCGAACCACGGTCGGCTTGTGAAGCACCGGCTCACGGCCGGGGTTGGCGACCCCCTGACCTGGAACCCTGTAGGGCGTGGACGCAAGCGCCGCCAGCGAACCGCGCTTCACCGACGAGGAGCACGCCTTTCTCCTCTCACGAGTCCAGCCCGCGCTGATCGGGTTGATCGACGGCTCGCTCTCCACCCTCGCGCCGATCTTCGCCGTGGCGCTCTCGACGCAGGACTCGCACATCGCCTTCTTCGCCGGCCTCGCTACCGCGATCGGCGCGGCGGTGAGCATGGGTTTCTCGGAGGCGCTGTCCGACACCGGCGAGTACACCGGGCGCGGCAACCCCTGGCAGCGCGGCGCGATCACCGGCGGCGGCACGTTCGTCGGCGGCGTCTTCCACACGCTGCCGTTCCTGATCAACCACTACCACGTGGCGATAGTGGTCGGGATCATCACGGTCGCCGTCGAGCTGGTCGTGCTCGCGGTGATTCGAGCGAAATTCTTCCGGACCGGCTTCCTACGCTCGTTCGCCACCGTGACGCTCGGCGGCGTGATCATCGTCGTGGTCAGCGCGGCCCTCGGCAGCGCGGCCTAGCGCCTCGTCGAGCGTCAGGAACATGTCCCAGCGCGTCACGAGGCCGTCCCGCAGACGGAACACGAACACGATCTCCGCCTCGACCTCTATGTCCATCGAATGCGGGCGCCCGCCGTGGATGGCTCTCACGATCAGGTTGCAGGGATCGGGGGCGAAGATGCGCTGGGGCTCGATCCGGAAGTCCTCCCACTGTCGTGGCCAGTCGAGCAGCGCTTCGATCATGCCCTCGTGCCCGGTGTAGGCGCGCGCGTCCGGGATCTCGGGCACCTGGACGATCTCGATCTCCGGGTCCGTGTGCTCCAGCACCCACTCCAAGTCGCCCTGCCGGTAAGCCTCGATGATGCCTTGGGCAAGCTCGGCGAGCTCAGGCGGGAGGGCGGGATCCACGGCGGCCTCCCAGTCGCCGCGCGCTGCGACCTGGCGCATCACCTCGCGGGCGGCCTCGATCCGGTCCTCCATCGCAGACCAGGCTAGCCCGGCGCCGAGCGCGCCTGCCAGCTGGCCGCGCGAGCCGATCCCGAGCTTCGGAAAGACGCGGTAGAGATCTGAGCCCACGGTGCGATGCGAGAGGTAGAGCTGCTGCCCGATCTCGCGGTTGGTGAGCCCCTGCGCCGCCATCCGGGCGATCTGGAGCTCCTGCGGCGGGTGAGCTCGTCGCGCGCCTCGGGCGTCCTCGGGACGACGAGCAGCGGCGAACGCGACGCGCGCGCCGAGCAGCTCCAGCGTCGCAAGCGCGATCAGGAACGGGTTCGGCGCGGGCCGGGAAGCGCGTCCAGGTCGGCACCCTGGTGATCATGACGGACTCAGCTTGTTGGGCCGAAGCGCTCTGTGCGGATCGCTCCCGCGTCCATGCCGAGCTCCAGCAGCAGGCTGCTCGCCGTCTCGACGAACCCGTTCGAGCCGCACACGAACGCGAGCCGGGCGCCCTCGGCGGGCCCGCGGAGCAGCTCCGCGTCAATATGGCCGGTGTGGCCGGTCCAGCCCTCGGGCGCCTCGCGCGTGTAGGTGAGCACGGCGGCGGCGCCGATCTCCTCCGCGTAGATCACGTCGTCCGGATAGCGCACCGAGTAGACGAGCCGCATGTCCACCTCGGGCATCGTCCGCCGCTTATGGCGGAGCATCGCCACGAGCGGCACGACGCCGGACCCTCCGCCCACCAGCAGGACCGGCGACTCGCCCCGCCACACGAAGTAGGAGGTGAACGGGCCGCGCAGCTCGACCTGGTCGCCCAACTCGACGACCTCGTGAAAGTAGGGCGAGACCTCGCCGTCGTCGAGCAGGTCGATCGTGAGCTCGATCTCGCCGGCGTCGAGCGGCGACGACCCGATCGAGTACGAGCGCTGCGCGCGGTAGCCGTCGGGCGCCGTGAGCCGCACGTCGTAGTGCTGCCCCGGCAGGTGCTCCATCCACATCGGCACGTCGAAGCGGAACGACTTCACGCGCGGCGTCTCGACCTTGACGTCGGTGACGGTTGCGATCTGCCACTCGCCGGGCGCGCGGATCTCGACCGGCGTCAGTCGTTCCAATAGCGCTCCTCCTTCCAGGGGTCGCCGCGGATGTGGTAGCCGTTCTGCTCCCAGAAGCCGGGCTCGTCGTGGTCCATGACGCGCAGGCCGGCTACCCACTTGGCGCTCTTCCAGAAGTACAGGTGCGGCACGAGCAGGCGCGCCGGACCGCCGTGCTCGCGCGGGAGCGGCTCGCCCTCGTGCTCGGTCACCACCCACGCCTGCCCGCCGGTGAGATCGGCGAGCGGCAGGTTGGTGGTGTAGCCGCCGTACGAGTAGGCCATCGCGTAGGCGCCCCGCGGGTCGGCGTTATCGAGCAGCGTGTCCACCGACACGCCGCCAAAGCTCGTGCCGAGCTTCGACCACTTGGTCACGCAGTGGATGTCGCAGGGGACGTTCTCGAAGGGCAGCTCCCGGAACTCGTCCCAGGTCCACTCCTGCTCGGCGCCCACCATGCCGTCGACGCGGAAGCCCCAGGCGTCGGTGTCGATGCGCGGCGTGGGCCCGGCCGTGAGCACCGGGAAGCCGCGCTCCACGTACTGCCCCGGCGGAACCCGGTCGGCGAGCTCCTCGGGCGTGTGACGGCGGCGCGTGAATCCGCGCGAGACGAAGTTGCTCATGCGTGAACCGTAAGGCGTCGGCTCACGCCGTTACATCCGTCATATGACTGAAGGTGCAGATTGAGTCATAGTGACGCACGCGAGAGCGCCCGCGGGCCAGGGCTTCGAGGAGGTGGCCGATTGCGCGCCTCCCCGGGCGACCGAGCACGCCGACCGCGGTACGCCGGGCGACACCGGCCGCCGCGAGTCGATCACGACCGCGTGACGTGGACGCGGGAGTTCGGCTCACCCACATCGGCGGCCCGACGACGCCCCATCGAGGTCGGCGGCTGGCGCATCCTGACCGACCGACGTTCGACGCCCCCGGCCGGAGGTACGGCTTCGGCTGGGGACGTCGTCGCGGAAGACCGCGTCGCCACGGACCGCCGCTCAGCCTTCCGCTGGCGGGTCACGTGATCGGGTTCGCCGTCCGCTGGGACGGCCAGGAGCACGGCGTGCTGTGGATCTCGGGGGACACCGTGCTCTACGACGGCGTGCGCGACGTCGCCAGCCGCTTGGAGGTCGACACCGCGCTGCTCCACCTCGGCGGCGTGCGCTTCCCGGTGCCTGGCCCCGTGCGCTACTCGATGACGGCCGGCGATGCGGTCGAGCTGTGCGGCCTGGTGCGCCCGCGCATCGCGGTCCCGATCCACTACGAGGGTTGGGGCCACTTCCACAGTCGCGCGAGGAGATCTAGAGCGAGTTCGCGCGCGCTCCCGAGGAGACCCGGAGCAGCGTCAGGTGGTTGCCGGTGGCACGCCGGTCGACCTCGTGCGGGAGCCCGCTTGACGGCCACTCACAGAGTCGTGACGGCTGCTTATTGTTCATGCATGAGCGCGACCCAGTGCACCCACCTCGATAGCGTCGAGATCACCGAGCTGCCCGAGGAGGTCGCCGGCTGCGAGGCCTGCCTCGCGATGGGCGGCCCGTGGTGCCACCTGAGGGTCTGCCTCCAGTGCGGGTACGTCGGCTGCTGCGATTCGTCGCCGAACCGCCACGCGACCGCCCACGCCAGGGAGAGTGGCCACCCGATCATGCGCTCCATCCAGCCGGGCGAGGACTGGGCCTGGTGTTACGCCGACCGGCTCGCGGTGGCCGTGCCCCAGGTCCAGGGCGAGCCGCGCATCCCGCCGTCGCCGCTCTGCCCCTGAGCGACTGCGTTAGCTCTTAATCCTCCCCTCGATGTCGCGTCAGAACGTGAGCTGGTTCGGCGGATATACGACGCCTGGGACCGAGAGGAGTCGGCGCGGGACTTCACCTCGCCCGACGTCGAGTACGTGATTCCGAGCTATGCCGTCGAGCCGGGCGTCCGCCGCGGGCGCGCCAGCTTCAGGGTCGTGCGCGAGACCTACGAGGAGCGCTTCCGCTGGTTCAACTCGCATCGCGAGGCCTTCGAGGCCGCGGGGCTCGACCCGCACGACGCCGGCTGATTTTTCTCGCACGTCGCGTAAGAAACAGAACGCAGCCCCTCTCTCGGGGTGGAGCACAAGCTTCCGGCTGCCCGCCAGCCGGCCGCCCCGATGGAAAGGACTCGTGTGTTGCGCAAACCCTCTCGTCACCATCTCTATGAAGTTCCCTCCCTGCCCATGGACGGGCAGGAGGCTGCCATCGCCACCCTGTCCAGGCTCGCCGCGGAAAGCGCGCCCGACGTCGCGGGTCACATGGAGCGAACCGGGCGGCTCGCCACGGCCTTCGTGAAGGAGCTCGCCCTCGGTGAGCCGCTTGCAAGGCTCGTGGTGGACACCGCCCGGCTCCACGACATCGGAAAGCTCGGCGTCCCGCCCTGGATCATGGAGAAGGCGGCCCCGCTCACGCAGCTCGAGTTCGGGCTGATGCGCGAGCACTCGCTGATCGGCCAGCAGCTGCTCGAGCGCAGGCGCGAGCTCTTGCCGATCGGGTGCCTCGTCCGCTCGACCCATGAATGGTGGGACGGCAGCGGCTACCCGGACGGGCTGCGCGGTGCGGCGATCCCTCTGCCGTCCCGGATTGTCGCCATCTGCGACGCCTTCGACGCGATGACCAAGCCACGCTCGTACAGCGCGTCGATGTCGATCACGGCCGCGCTGTCGGAGCTCGATCGCTGCGCGGGGACGCAGTTCGACCCGGGAGCGGTGCCGGTGTTCTGCGGCCTCTTCGAATCGCGATTTGACCACTGGGCCAAAGGGGCCTAGCGTGGCCATGAGGCCTTGTGAAAACGCTCGCGGTAGCCCGCCGCCCGACCTCCACCCCGGACGGTGTGTTGGTTCAGGAAGCCGCAGCGGGCGGCGGGAAATCGTATGCCGCCCTGTACGACCGGTACTCGCAGCGGGTCTTCAACTACTGCCTCCGATTGACGGGCTCGCCGGAGGACGCGGCGGACGCGACCCAGGACGCGTTCGTGAACGTGCTGCGGCGCCTCCAGGACGACGACCGCCCCGTCCTCGACTTCTCTTCCTACCTGTTTGCCGCTGCGCGGAACGAGAGCTATGCGCTGATGCGGCGCCGCAGCCGCACCCATCCCACGGAGGAACCGCCCGAGCCGGCGGCGCTGGTGCCTGACGTGGAGACCGATCCGGAACGCGCCGTGCTGCTGCAGGACTCGCAGGAGCAGGTCAGGCAGGCGAACGCGCAGCTCGCGCCGCGCCACCGCGAAGTGCTCGCGCTGCGCGAGGTGGCCGGGCGCTCGTATGACGAGATCGGGCAGATCATGGGGATCTCCGAGAACGCGGCCGCACAGCTCATATGGCGCGCACGCGCCAAGATGAAGGAGGCGCTCACCGCGGGCGCCGTCGCGTCCGTGGTCGCGACCTCGGAGGACTGCGAGACCGCCCAGCTCCTCCTCAACCGGATCCACGACGGAGAGCCGATCACCGACGAGGAGCACATCTGGCTCGACGAGCACCTCGAGGAGTGCGGCTCGTGCAGGGCGACCCGCGGGCTGGTCTCCGAGGTCGGCGCCTCCTACCGCGCATGGGCGCCGGTGGCCGTGCTCGCCGCCATGCGGCCAGAGGTGCTCACGCAGGCGGGCCACGTGGTGGGCGCCGACTGGAGTGGCGTGGCGGGCAAGGCGGGAGTCAGCCACGGGGCGGTGGGTGGGGCGGTGACGGGGGTCGCTGTCCTGGCGGCGGCCGGAATTGCCATCTCGAGCCTGATCCACGACGACGCCCAGATCGCTCGAGAGGCCGCGCCGGCAGAGCAGAGCCCGCCTGCATCCGAACCCGCGAAGCCGAAGCCGAAGCCGAAGCCGAAGCCCGCCACGCCCGTGCGCGCCAAGGCCGCGAGCATCCGCGCCGTGAAGAAGGTCGCGAGACCGGCCGAAGCGGTCGAGCAGATCATCGCGGCGCCGCGGCGCGAAGCTCCGCCGGCTGCGGCCACCCCGCAGCCCCAGCCGCCGGCCCCGCGGGTCGAGCGACCGGCGCCGCGGCCCCCGGCCAAACCGGCGCCTGCTCCCGTGATCCCGACAGCCCCGCCGCCGCCAGCCAGTGTGTGCAGCTTCCCCGGCCACGGCAACGGGCCCGGCGGCTGCCCACCCGGCCACGGCGGTACACCTCCTGGCCATGGCGGCACCCCGCCCGGCCAGATCGGCGAGCGCTAGCGCCGCTGCGGGACAATCGGCGCCGTGTTGCGTCGCCCGCCCCTTGCCACCCTGGTGGCCGGCGGAGATCATCTCCCGCCACCGGCCCGTAGCTGACGTATCTGGCGTTGCCGTGGTTCGTCCTCACGACGACGGCCTCGTCGTCCCGTATGGCGCTGGTCGTGGCGGCGGAGGTGCTCCCCTGGGCGGCTCTCGGCATCCCGGCGGGAGCATGGCGGCTCGTCTGGGGTTGAGGCGCACGCTCGTGGCGTGCAACCTGTGCTGGGTCCCGCTGGTCGGTCTGATAGCCGCGCTGCACTACGCCGGGGGCGCTGTCCTTCGGCGTGCTGCTCGGCTTGGGCGCACTGATGGGCGCGCTGTGGCCCGCCTACGTCGCCTCGCAGCACGCGCTTCTGTCGCTGCTCGACGGGGTGCTGGCGCTGGCAATCCGCCGGGCCGGAGCTCGAGGAATTCGGCACGGCCGCGGCCTTCGCCGGCGTGGCCGTGTTGTCAACGGCGGCCGCTTGGGCGGGGATCGTCGCGATCGGAAGCGAGCGCATTGGCGCTCGGGCCGGAGCCATCCCCGAATTTCCGGGCTCGCGTAATAAAGCGACCGCGTATCCCTCTTCAGAGGTGTTGACAAAACGATCCCGGTCCGCCCTTAGACCGGCCGCCTCGATCGAAAGGACTCGCGTGCTTCACAACGCCCCTCGTTGGAACGCCATGGAGGGCGCGCACTGGCGACCCGACGGTGTGGAAGTCTCAATCGCCGCTCTGCTGGAGCTGGTGGAGGAGGCGGCACCCGCCGTCGCCTCCCACATGGAACGGACAGGCCGCCTCGCCCGCCTGCTCGCGCTCGAGCTGGGCCTCTCGAGCCAGATGGTCGACCTCGTCGTGCGCACCGCCCGCGTGCACGACGTCGGAAAGCTGACGATCCCGCCTTGGCTATTCGAAAAGCCCGACCCGCTGAGCCCGTCGGAGCGTGCGCTGAGGGAAGCCCACTCCGTGACCGGCCAGCGCATCCTGGAGCGAAAGCCCGCATTGGTCGGCCTCGGCCCGCTCGTCCGCGCCACGCACGAGCGCTGGGACGGCAACGGCTACCCCGACGGCCTGCAGGGCTCCGCCATCCCGCTGCCCGCCCGAATCGTCGCGGTCTGCGACGCGTTCGACGCGATGACCGATCCATGGGAACCGGATTCGTCGTCGGTCACGTCGGCGATCGATGCGCTGCGCCAAGGCTCCGGCAGCCTCTACGACCCGTGCGTCGTCGAGCCCTTCTGCGACCTGCTGGAGACTCGCGTCGGCGACTACGCGAAGCAGACGTAGCCCGGCTCAGGAGCCACCCGGCGCCCGGAGGAAAGTGAAACCGCGACGACGCGCCGGTGGTAGTCCGGCGCGCACCGATGTCGAGCTTTCGGAAAATGTTCGCGACGTGGCCCTCGAGCGTCTTTGGGCTTAGGAACAGGCGCTCACAGATGCCGTGGTTGTGTCGCTCCGCCATCAGCGCGAGCACCTCGCGCTCGCGCTCAGTGAGCTCCGCCAGCGGACCGGCAGCTCCTCGAGCTAGCGGGCCGCTGGCACCACCCGAACGTCGCCTTCGCCCCCAGCAGGCCAGGCTTTGGGTTCGCTTCGGGGGACCCGGGCAACAACGGCCTTCTAGCCCAGCCGACCAGGAGGTCACCGTGATCTTGCGCATCGACCGTTGGGGAACGGAGCTCCCGCGGCTCTACCGCTTCTCGCCGGACGATTACCAGGAGCTGACGGCAGTCTTCAGAGGGCCGCACCCGGAGACCGGTGAGGACCTCGAGGTGGTCGACGGGCCGCCCGAGGGGGCGGCGCCGAACGACCTGCCGCCGCAGCCGAAGGCGTTCGTCCCTGACGCCCATCCGCAGGAGATCGCCGAGATCGCACAGATGCTCCGCACGTCTGCGGGCTTGCCGAGGGAGCCGAGCGGCGACGTCAACGTCCCGGCGAGCGGCCAGGGCGTCGTCGACAAGGTCAAGGGCGCAATCAAGTAACTCGTGAGGAGAGGGCGCCGCCGGGCGCCGCCTCTCCCGTCGCGGGTCGAAATGCGAATCACGACCGCGCACCGTCTCGGCTTCGCGGTGAAGGTCCTGGGCGCCGGCGGCCTACCGTCCCACGACGCTCGGCGCTGGCAATCGGGTCCCCACCTGCGGCATTCGCTTGAGCGGTTGCGGCGGATCCTCGACTACCTGGATGAGCACGACATCCGGATGTACCGCGTGGCGACGGCGCTCGCCCCCTACGCCAGCCATCCGGAGCTGACGAATTTTCACGGCCAGGTCGACGATTGCGCTGCGGGGCTCGCGGAGCTCGGCCAGCTCGCGCGGGAGCGCGACATCAGGCTCTCGTCGCACCCCGGGCAGTACACGGTCCTCAACTCCGTGGACCCTGAGGTCCGGGCCGCGGCGGTCGCCGAGCTGGAAGTTCAGGCCGCGCTTTTCGACGCGATGGGTCTCGGGCTTGACGCGGTCGTGGTCCTGCATGTGGGCGGGACCGCCGGCGGGATCCCGGCTGCCCGCGACCGCTTCCTCGCCGGTTTCGAGCGGCTCAGCGACGCGGGTCGGCGGCGCCTGGTCATCGAAAACGACGATCGCTCGTTCGGGACTGCCGACGTCGTGGAGCTCGCCGGCGGTACCGGGTTGCGCGTGGTCTGGGACGTCCTGCATCACCACTGCCACGACCCTGCCGGCATGAGCGACCGCGAGGCGATCGGGGCGGCCCTCGCCACGTGGCCGAGCGAGCTCACGCCAAAGATCCACTATTCGTCGCCACGGCTGGACGTCGAGGCCCGCAAGGTCCGGCGCGGGCGCCGGGTTGAGCGGCAGATCGTGCTACCGCAGCTCCGAGCCCACGCGGATCTGGTTGACCCGATGGGATTCGAGCGCTTCATGCTCGACGTGGCGGGGGAGCGCGATTTCGACGTGATGCTCGAGGCGAAGGCCAAGGACCTCGCACTGCTTAGGCTGCGCGCCCAGCTGACCGCGCGAGGCTTCCGGAGCGACGACGGCCGGCTGTTCGTGGCGGCCGGACCGCA
>Ga0126306_10000883_pt1 | contig 15252 bp, 13 predicted proteins | sample Plot27_FD_92592 | JGI IMG/M metagenome (GOLD analysis project Ga0126306, IMG submission 92592) | Serpentine soil microbial communities from UC McLaughlin Reserve, CA, USA - Plot27 | ecosystem: Environmental > Terrestrial > Soil > Grasslands | place: USA: UC McLaughlin Reserve, Lake County...
CCGGTCATCCTCGGCGGGGCGGCGCTCACCCGGCCCTACGTCGAGCAGGACCTCGCCGACGTCTACGAGGGCGAGGTCCGCTACGCGCGCGACGCGTTCGAGGGACTCCGGCTGATGGACGCGCTCGTCGCGGTCAAGCGCGGCGTCCCCGGCGCCGAGCTCCCGGCGCTGCGCCAGCGCCGGGTGCGCACAACCGGTCGCCCGGACCTTACGGCGCCCGACGAGATGCCGGCGCGGTCCGACGTCGCGACCGACAACCCCGTGCCGGCCGCCCCGTTCTGGGGCACCCGGGTGGTCAAGGGCATCCAGACCGCCGAGTACGCCGCGCTGCTGGACGAGCGGGCCACCTTCATGGGCCAGTGGGGCCTGAAGTCGTCTCGTGGTGACGGGCCGACGTACGACGAGCTGGTCGAGACGGAGGGCCGCCCGCGCCTGCGGATGTGGCTGGAGCGCCTGCACGCCGACCGCATGCTCGAGGCGGCGGTGGTCTACGGCTACTTCCCCGTGGTCAGCGAGGGCGACGACCTGGTGCTGCTCACCGAGCCGTCGATCGACGCCCCCGAGCGCTACCGGTTCACCTTCCCGCGGCAGCGGCACGGCCGGCACCTCTGCCTTGCCGACTTCTTCCGGCCCCGCGAGTCGGGGAAGGTCGACGTGCTCGGCCTGCAGCTGGTGACGGTCGGGTCGCGGATCGCCGAGGTGACCTCGGAGCTGTTCGGGCAGAACGCCTACCGCGACTACCTCGAGCTGCACGGCCTCTCGGTGCGGCTGACCAAGGCCCTCGCGGAGTACTGGCACAAGCGCATGCGGGCCGAGCTCGGCTTCTCCGGCGAGGACCCGGACCGGGCCGAGGACTACTTCGACCTGCGCTACCGCGGGGCCCGCTTCTCCTTCGGCTACGGTGCGTGCCCGGACCTCGAGGACAGGGCCAAGCTGGTGGACCTGCTCGAGCCGGAGCGGATCGGCGTCAAGCTCTCCGAGGAGTTCCAGCTGCACCCCGAGCAGTCGACCGACGCGCTGGTGCTGCACCACCCCGAGGCGACCTACTTCAACGCCAAGTGACCGGCGGCCCCCAGGCGGGCGGGCTCCCGGCGGCGCTGCTCTTCGACATGGACGGCCTGCTGGTCGACACCGAGGGCACGTGGTACGTCGTCGAGGCCGAGGTGATGGCCGAGCTGGGCGGCCCGTGGGACGAGGAGCACCAGCTCGCCCTCTTCGGCGGGCCGATCGAGAAGGCCGCGGGCTACATGCTCTCCCTGGTCGACCGGCCCGACGTCAGCGTGGACCGGGTGGCGCAGGCGCTGGTCGACGGCATGGTGGGCCACCTCAGCACCGGGCCGGTCGCCTGGCGTCCCGGCGCGGAGGCGCTGCTGACCTCCGCCGCCGCGGCCGGCGTCCCGTGCGCCCTGGTGTCGTCGTCGCTGCGGCCCGTCGTCGACGCGGTGCTGGACGCCGTCGGACGGCACCACTTCGCGACCACGGTGTCCGGGGACGACGTCGAGCGCACCAAGCCGCACCCGGACCCCTACCTGCTGGCAGCGGAGCTGCTGGGCGTCCGCCCGGACGACTGCGTCGCGCTCGAGGACTCAGCCGCCGGCGCCGCCTCCGCCCGGTCGGCGGGCTGCCGCACGATCGTGGTCCCGAGCCTGTCCCCGGTGCCGGAGGACCTCTCCCACCTGCAGGTGCCCTCGCTCGCCGAGCTCGACCTGGACCGCCTCGCGCGGGTCTGAGCCCGATCGACCGCCGTCGTGCAGTGCGGTGCAGGTGGGGCTGGTGTGAACCGACAGCGGGGCCGTGCACCGATCAGGTGTGAGGACGGCAGGGCCGGGCACGCGGACCAGGTCAGAGAGATTCATGACGACGAGAGGAGCATCAGCAATGACGACCGCTCGCGAGATCATGACCAAGGGCGCGGAGTGCGTGACCGAGACCGACTCTCTGGTCGACGCGGCACGCAAGATGCGCGACCTCGACGTCGGCGCGCTGCCCATCTGCGGCACCGACGACCGGCTCAAGGGGATGATCTCCGACCGCGACATCGCGGTGAAGGCCGTTGCCGAGCAGATCGACCTGACCCAGCCCGTGTCGACGTTCGCCCAGGGCAAGCCGGTCACGATCGGCGCCGACGACTCGGTCGACGAGGCCCTGCGCACCATGTCGAAGCACAAGGTGCGACGGTTGCCGGTGATCGACGGTGACCGCCTGGTCGGGATCGTGTCCCAGGCCGACGTCGCGCGGAACATCGACGAGAGCAAGACCGGGGAGCTCGTGGAGGCGATCTCCTCCACCAGCTGACGCTCCCGGCACCGCTGACGGGCTTCCCGCACTCGCGGGAAGCCCGTCAGCGCGAGCTTCACTCCGTGGTGATGGCGCCCAGGATGTCCAGCCGGGACGCCCGCCGTGCCGGCCAGACCGCGGCCAGCACGCCGATCAGCGCCCCGACCACCAGGTAGATCACCAGCTGGCCGTACGGCACGACCAGCTGGTCGATGCCCTCGCCGCTGAGCGCGGTGACCAGCGCCGACCCGAGGGCGACGCCGAGAACCAGACCGAGCAGTGTGCCGAACACGGCGATGACGACCGACTCGAGCCGCACCATCCGGCGCACCTGCCGGCGACCCATGCCGACGGCTCGCAGCAGCCCGATCTCACGAGTCCGCTCGATCACCGACAGCGCCAGCGTGTTGACGATGCCGAGCGCAGCGATCAGCACGGCCAGGGCCAGCAGCACGTAGATGAAGCCGAGCAGCTGGTTGATCTGCTTGCGCTGCTCGTCCTTGAACTCGCTCTGGTCCCGGATCTCCAGGTTCGACGAGTCCGCCGTGGCCTGCAGCTCGGACCGCACCGCCTCCGGGTCCGCGTCGGGCTTGATGGTCATGGCCACCACCTCGTCCAGCCGCTGGGAGTAGTTGGCGTCGTAGGTGTCGAGCCCGATCAGGTAGTTGCCCGCGATCTGGTTCTGGTCGTAGGTGCCGCCGACCGTGAGCTGGGTGTCACCGGTCTTGCCGAAGGTGACCGGCACCCGGTCGCCGGCCTTCCACCGTTTGTCCTTGGCGACGTCCTTGTCGACGAGCATCGTGTCCTCGTCGGCCAGCGAACCGACGTCACCGGTGACGACCTCGAGCTTCAACGTCCGGTCGACGGTGTCGGCCGTGACGCCCTGCAGCGAGACGACGCTCTTGCCGACCTGCGCCTGGCCTGACCGGAAGGACGTGACGCCGTCGACGCCGTCGACGTTGCGGACCTCCTCCGCCACGTCGCCGGGGATCGGCATGAAGTTGCTCGCGGTCACGATGAAGTCGGCACCGACGCTGCGGTCGATGATGCCGTTGGCGCTCTTGACGATCGACGCGCCGAGTACGCCACCGGCGGACACCAGGGCAAGGCCGATCATCAGCGCGGACGCCGTGGCGGCGGTCCGGCGCGGGTTGCGCCGGGCGTTCTCGCGGGCGAGCCGGCCGATGGACCCCCACACCCGCGGCAGCAGGCTGCCGATCCCGCCGACCACCGGCCGGCTGAGGAACGGGCTGAGCATGGCCGCGCCGAGGAAGATGCCGAGGGCCCCGAGTCCGACCCAGAGGATCCCGGCGTCGCCCATCAGACCGGCAGCCATCGCGGCGATGCCGGCAGCCAGCATCGTCGTGCCCACGAGGGCGCGCCGGCGCAGCGACGACTCCGGCAGGGCGACGTCGTCTCGCAGCGCCGCGACGGGCGGGATGTGCGTCGCCCGGCGCGCCGGCGCGACCGCCGACACGACGGTCACGACGACCCCGGTGAGGTAGGCCCAGACCACGGTGCTGCTCTGGAACACCAGGCCGTCCGTCGGCAGGTCGCCCAGGAAGAGGCCGATCAGCTGCTGGAGCCCGAGCGAGAGCAGGACGCCGAGCCCGAGCCCGATCGTCGACCCGATGATGCCGACGACCCCGGCCTCGAGGATGACCGCACGGTTGACCTGGCGCCGGCTGGCCCCCAGAGCCCGGAGGAGCGCCAGCTCCCGGCTGCGCTGGGCCACCAGCATGCTGAAGGTGTTGAAGATGATGAACGCACCGACGAACACCGCGATGACCGCGAAGACGAGCAGGAAGGTGCTGAAGAAGCTGAGTCCGCTCTTGATGTCACCGGAGTCGGCGTCGGCGAGCTGCTGACCGGTCAGCGCCTCGGTCCGCGGCGGCAGCACCTCCGACACCCGGTCGCGCAGGCTGGCGTCGTCCACCGAGCCGTCGCCCAGGGCGAGGACCTCGGTGTAGGTGTCGGGATCACCCAATTCGACCTGCGCGGTCTGCGGGTCGAACAGGGTGACGGTGGCGCCGGCCAGGCTGCCGCTCTCACCGAAGCTGACCAGACCGCTGATGGTCTCGTCGAGAGGGCCGCTCTGCGTCAGGACCTGGATCCGGTCCCCGACCGCGAGGTCGTGGTCCGCGGCGGTGGTCTCGTCGATGAGGACCTCACCGGGCCCGGCCGGCGCGGCACCGTCCTGCAGCACGTAGGGGTTGAGCGGTGTCGTGCCGAGCCAGGTGCCACCGAGGGTCGGCGCACCGGAGGTCTCGACGACCTTGCCCGACGGCGTCACGATCTGCGCGAAGCCGCTGGTGTCGCCGAGCGCCGTCCTGACCCCGTCGACGCCGCGCACCGCTTCGACGACCGAGGCCGGGACCGGCGCGCGGGACTGCGTGCTGTCTCCGCCGTCGGCGACGTTGACGTCGAAGGCCGACTTGCCGCGCACACCGACGTCGGTGCCGGAGTAGGCGGTCGCGAAGAGGTTGTCGAACGTCTTGTTCATCGTGTCGCCGAGGATCAGCGTCCCTGCCACGAACGCGACGCCGAGCACGACCGCCGAGGCGGTCAGCAGCAGTCGGAGCTTGCGCGCGAGCAGGCTCTTGAGGGTGACTCGGAACACGTCAGTTGCCTCGCTGCGCCGGGACGTCGAAGTGCTTCATCCGGTCGAGCACGGCCTCGGCCGTCGGCTGGAGCATCTCGTCCACGATCCGGCCGTCGGCCAGGAAGATCACCCGGTCCGCGTAGGCAGCGGCCGCCGGGTCGTGGGTCACGATCACGATCGTCTGCCCCATGTCGCGCACTGAGCGCTGCAGGAACATCAGGACCTCGGCGCCGGACCGGGAGTCGAGGTTGCCGGTCGGCTCGTCGGCGAAGACGACCTCGGGCCGCGACGCCAGCGCCCGGGCGACGGCCACGCGCTGCTGCTGGCCACCGGAGAGCTCGCTCGGGCGGTGGCTGAGCCGGTCGCCCAGCCCGACGGTGGAAATGACGTTGTCGAGCCACTCCTTGTCCGGCTTGCGGCCGGCGATGTCCATGGGCAGCGTGATGTTCTCGATCGCGTTCAGCGTCGGCACCAGGTTGTAGGCCTGGAAGATGAAGCCGAGGCTGTCGCGGCGCAGCCGGGTCAGCCGCTTGTCGTCGAGGGTGGACAGGTCGACGTCACCGATGAAGGCCGAGCCCGACGTGGCGGTGTCGAGGCCGGCCATGCAGTGCATCAGCGTCGACTTGCCGGAGCCGGACGGCCCCATGATCGCGGTGAAGTGGCCGCCCTCGAAGCTGCAGGACACGGAGTCCAGGGCGACGACCCGCGTGTCGCCCTGGCCGTAGACCTTGGTGAGGTCCACGGCACGGGCGGCTGCTGGGGCGGTGGCCTGGGCCGAGGCGTTCGGCGGGGCAGGCTGGGGCGTGCTGGTCACGAAGTCTCCTTGGCTGGGAACACGATCAACGTAGACAGGCAGGGCCGGCACAACCAGCCTTTTCAGGGTCCGTTCCGCGTGGTCTCCGGCACATCTCAGGGTGACCCTGAGCCGCACCCAACCGTTGTCCGCACAACGGGACCGAGCGCCAGAGGTCAGATCTCGTCGCCCGGCGTGTGCGGTGAGGGGCGCTCCGAGTCGGCGAGCACCCCTGTGGTGGGGACGGCCGGCACGTCGGGCACGGCCGGCACCGGCAGCACCTCCAGCGCCGGCAGGTCCGGCGGCGTGCCGCCGAACGCCGGACAGAGCTGTTGGTGGTCGCACCAGTCGCAGAGACGGGTCGGGTTGGGGCGCCAGTCCCCCCGCTCGGTGGCCCGGGAGATGGCCGCCCAGATCGCCTCGAGCTTGCGCTCGGTGGCCCGCAGGTCGGCCTCGTCGGGTTCGTAGCGCAGCACCTCGCCGCTGCCGAGGTAGAGCACCTGCAGCAGCCGGGGCACCTCGCCGCGCAGGCGCCACAGCACCAGTGCGTAGAACCGCATCTGGAACATCGCCTTGGCCTCGAACCCCTCGCGAGGCGCTCGGCCGGTCTTGTAGTCGACGACCCGCAGGGCACCGGTCGGGGCGACGTCGAGCCGGTCCACGTAGCCGCGCAGCCGCAGGCCGGACCCGAGGTCGTGCTCGACGAAGAGCTCGCGCTCGGCGGGCTCGAGGCGCGTGGGGTCCTCGAGCTCGAAGTAGGCGTCGAGCAGGTCGCGGGCGGACTGCAGCCAGGCGTCCTCGTCGAGCCGGCGTGACGCGGCGTCGGCGTCAGCAGGGTCTGCGTCGGCTGCCGGAGCGAGCGGGAAGAGCTCGGCGAGCTCGGGCTCGGCCTCGAGCAGCCGCTCCCACTCGGGGACCACCAGGTCGTGGGCGTGTTGGGGGGTCCGCTCGACGGCCGGGAGGTCGAAGAGCCGCTCCAGCACCGAGTGCACCACGGTGCCCCGGGTCGCGGCCGGGCTGGGCCGCTCGGGCAGCCGGTCGATCACCCGGAAGCGGTAGAGCAGGGGACAGGTGAGGAAGTCGGCCGCCCGCGACGGGGACAGCGACGCCGGCGCCCGCACCTCGGTCCCGTCCAGCACCTCTGCGGTCATGTGCCGAACCCTAGGCGCAGGGGCGGACACAACCCGGCTGTCCACACCGGTGAGCCGCAGGGTGCCACCGTAGGCTGGCCGGTGTGAATGACGGCCGCATCGTCATCGCCCGGCCGTTCGGCGTGCCGGTCGATGTCACCCCCACCTGGTTCCTGGTGGCCGCCCTGATCACGTACGGCTTCGCGCCCACCGTGGAGCGCACCGTGCCGGGGATCGGCGACTGGCGGTACGCCGTCTCGCTGGCCTTCGCGCTCCTCCTCTACCTCTCCGTCCTGGTCCACGAGCTCACCCACACCGTCGTCGCCCTGCAGGCCGGCCTGCCGGTCCGGCGGATCAGCCTGCACCTGCTCGGCGGGGTGTCCGAGATCGAGCGGCCGGCCAACACGGCCGGCCGCGAGGCCGGCATCGCGGCCGCCGGCCCGGCCGTCTCCCTGGCGATCGCCGCGGTGGCGTTCGGCGTGGGCGAGCTCCTCGAGCCGGGCACGGTGGCCCGCCTGCTCGCCCGCGGGCTCATGGTCAGCAACCTGGTGGTCGGCGTCTTCAACCTGCTGCCCGGCCTGCCCCTGGACGGCGGCCGGGTGCTCTCCGCCGGGGTGTGGCGCATCACCGGCCGCCGACACCTCGGCACCGTGGTCGCGGCCTGGCTCGGGCGGGGTGTCGCCGTCGTCGTCCTCATGCTGCCGTTCGCCCTCTCCGCCCGCACCGGGGGGCGCCTCGACCTGGTCGACGTGGTCTGGGGCGCGCTGCTCGGTGCGTTCATCTGGGTCGGCGCCACCCAGTCGCTGCAGCAGGCGGGGCTGCAGCAGCGGCTCCCGGCGCTCAGCGCGCGCCGGCTGACCCGCCGGGCGATCCCGGTGCCGGCGAGCCTCCCGCTGTCCGAGGCGCTGCGGCAGGCCCACGAGGCAGGGGCTCGCGGGATGGTGGTGGTGTCGAGCGGCGGCGACCCGGTCGGCCTGGTCGTGGAGTCCGCGGTCCGGGCGACGCCCGTCGACCGCCGGCCCTGGGTCCCCGTGGGCGACCTGTCGCGGCGACTCGAGACGGGCCACCAGGTGGTGGCCGACCTCGAGGGCGAGGAGCTGGTCCACGCGCTGACCGCCCAGCCGGCCAGCGAGTACCTCGTCGTCGAGGCCAACGGCGACATCTACGGCGTGCTGGCCACCTCCGACGTCGAGCGGGCACTCACCGCCGGCCCCGCCGCCCGGCAGAGCAGCTAGACGCACCTAGACTTCCGGCCCGTGCCCGACGCCGACCTGCCCACCGGTGCCGCGCGCCGCCGCGGACCGCTCGCCGTGGGCGACCGCGTCCAGCTCACCGACCCCAAGGGGCGGATGCACACCATCACGCTGACGGCAGGCAAGGACTTCTTCACGCACAAGGGCTCGATCGCGCACGACGCGCTGATCGGCGGCCCCGAAGGCACGACCGTCACGACCTCCGGCGGGGTCAGCTACCTCGCGCTTCGGCCGCTGCTCGCCGACTACGTGCTGTCGATGCCGCGCGGTGCGGCCGTCGTCTACCCCAAGGACGCCGGCCAGGTCGTGCACATGGCCGACATCTTCCCGGGCGCGCACGTCGTCGAGGCAGGCGTCGGGTCCGGTGCCCTGACCATGTCGCTGCTCCGCGGGGTCGGCGACCACGGTCGCGTGTCGTCGTACGAACGACGACAGGACTTCGCCGACATCGCCCGCGACAACGTCGAGTCCTTCTTCGGCGGCCCGCACCCGGCCTGGCGGCTCACCGTCGGTGACCTGGCCACGACCCTCGACGAGCGCGACGTGGACCGGGTGGTCCTCGACATGCTGGCGCCCTGGGACTGCCTGGACGCGGTGTCGGGCGCCCTGGTCCCCGGCGGCGTGCTGATCTGCTACGTCGCGACGGCCACGCAGCTCTCCCGCACCGCCGAGGCGATGCGCGAGCACGGCACCTTCACCGAGCCCAGTGCCTGGGAGTCCCTGGTGCGCGGATGGCACCTCGAGGGGCTGGCCGTGCGGCCCGAGCACCGGATGGTCGGCCACACCGGGTTCCTGCTCACGACCCGCCGGCTGGCCGAGGGCGTCGCCCCGCCGCTGCGGCGCCGGAGACCGGCGAAGGGGGCGTACGGGGAGAACGCGGTCGAGTCGGGCTGAGCCGGCTCCGGGAGCCGGTCGGATATTGATCGGGGGACACGCCCAGGTGCAGGTCCGCTCCGGACCTGCCGAAGGTAGGTTGGTCAGCGAACGGCTCCCGCCAGTCAGTGGACCGGGAGTGCCCCGAAGGGGAGGTGACGCCGTGTCCGCAACGGACCGACCGACCGACGACGGCAAGCGCCGCTCGTCCCGGGCCGACGGCGGTGCCGTCGGTGCCGCCGATGCCCAGCTGCAGGCCCTCCAGGACGAGGTCGAGGCCCTGCGCCGCAGGCTCACCGACTCGCCGCGCCACCTGCGCGCCCTGGAGGAGCGGGTCACCGACCTGCAGACCAACCTCGCGGCGGTGACGACGCAGAACGAGCGGCTGGTGAGCACCCTCAAGGAGGCGCGCGACCAGATCGTGACGCTGAAGGAGGAGGTCGACCGGCTGGCTCAGCCGCCCGCCGGCTTCGGCGTCTTCCTGCAGCACAACGACGACGACACGGTCGACATCTTCACCGGCGGCCGAAAGCTGCGCGTCGCCGTCAGCCCCGGCGTCGAGCTCGAGGGCATGGTCCGCGGCCAGGAGGTCATGCTCAACGAGGCGATGAACGTCGTCGCGGCGCTCGCGTTCGAGCGTGTCGGCGAGGTCGTCATGCTCAAGGAGGTGCTCGCTGACGGCGAGCGCGCCCTGGTGGTCGGCCACACCGACGACGAGAAGGTCGTCCGTCTCGCCGAGCCGCTGCTCGACGGCGAGCACCTGCGGGTGGGGGAGTCGCTGCTGCTCGAGCCGCGGTCGGGCTACGTCTACGAGCGGGTGCCCAAGTCCGAGGTCGAGGAGCTCGTCCTCGAAGAGGTCCCCGACATCGACTACACGCTGATCGGCGGCCTGGCCGCCCAGATCGAGCAGATCCGCGACGCCGTCGAGCTGCCCTACCTGCACCCCGACCTGTTCACCGAGCACCAGCTGCGCCCGCCGAAGGGCGTGCTGCTCTACGGCCCGCCCGGCTGCGGCAAGACGCTGATCGCCAAGGCGGTCGCCAACTCGCTGGCCAAGAAGGTCGCCGAGGTGACCGGCAAGCCCGAGGGCCGCTCCTTCTTCCTGAACATCAAGGGCCCCGAGCTGCTCAACAAGTACGTCGGCGAGACCGAGCGGCACATCCGGCTGGTCTTCTCGCGAGCTCGTGAGAAGGCATCCGAAGGCACGCCGGTCATCGTCTTCTTCGACGAGATGGACTCGCTCTTCCGCACCCGCGGGTCCGGCGTCTCCTCCGACGTCGAGAACACGATCGTGCCGCAGCTGCTGTCGGAGATCGACGGCGTCGAGGGGCTCGAGAACGTCCTCGTCATCGGTGCGTCCAACCGTGAGGACATGATCGACCCGGCCATCCTGCGACCCGGCCGCCTCGACGTGAAGATCAAGATCGAGCGCCCCGACGCCGAGTCGGCGCGCGACATCTTCTCGAAGTACATCAAGGCCGAGCTGCCGCTGCACGAGGAGGACCTGCGCGAGAACGGCAACAACCGCGAGGCCACCGTGTCGGCGATGATCCAGCGCACGGTCGAGCGGATGTACTCCGAGCTCGAGGAGAACCGCTTCCTCGAGGTCACCTACGCCAACGGTGACAAGGAGGTCCTCTACTTCAAGGACTTCAACTCCGGCGCGATGATCCAGAACATCGTCGACCGGGCCAAGAAGATGGCCATCAAGGACTTCCTCGAGCTGGGCCAGAAGGGCCTGCGGATCTCCCACCTGCTCGCCGCCTGCGTCGACGAGTTCAAGGAGAACGAGGACCTGCCCAACACGACGAACCCGGACGACTGGGCGCGCATCTCCGGCAAGAAGGGCGAGCGCATCGTCTACATCCGCACGCTGATCCAGGGCAAGCAGGGCACCGAGGCCGGCCGGTCGATCGACACCGTCGCCAACACCGGCCAGTACCTGTAGGTCCCGGACCCGTCAGACCAGACGGCCGGACGCGAGCAGGGCCTCGACCAGCTCGCGGCCGTCCGGCACGAACGGCCAGGTCGGGTCGGACAGACGCGCCTGCAGCTCGGCGAGGGTCATCCAGGTGCCCCAGGCCACCTCCTCGGCCTGGTGGACGACCTCGCCGTCGTACGTCGCCAGGTAGCTGTGCCAGACGTGCCGCGTCGACCCGTCCTCGTACCACCCCGTCGCGACGGCCTCGAGGACCACGTCGTGGGCACCGAGCTCCTCGGCGACCTCCCGTGCGGCGGCGTCGGCGGGCTCCTCGCCGGCCTGCACCCCGCCGGCGGCGAAGCAGTCGTGCAGACCGGGGAAGACGTCCTTGGTGTCCGTCCGCCGGTGCACGTAGACCCGCCCGGCGGAGTCCCGCAGCATGACCGCGACGACCGCGTGGGGCAGGTTGTCCCGTCGCACGACCGAGCGCCGAGCCGACCCGACGACCCGCCCGTCGCGGTCGACGACCGCCAGCTGCTCCTCGCCGTCCGCCGTCACGTCGGCCGATCCTGCCACCCTCGCGCGTAGGCTCTGCGACATGAGCGTCTGGCGCGTCATGGGCACCGAGACCGAGTACGGGATCATCGTGCCCGGCAACCCCGGTGCCAACGCGATGCTGATCTCCAGCCAGGTCGTCAACGCCTACGCCCAGCAGCCACCCTCCGGTCGCAACCGCCGCACCCGCTGGGACTTCGAGGAGGAAAGCCCGCTGCGCGACGCGCGCGGCTTCGACCTGGCGCGGGAGGCGGCCGACGCGTCGCAGCTGACCGACGAGGACGTCGGCCTGGCCAACATCATCCTGACCAACGGCGCGCGCTTCTACGTCGACCACGCGCACCCGGAGTACAGCTCTCCCGAGACGACCAACCCGCGCGACGCGCTCATCTGGGACCGGGCCGGAGAGCGGATCATGGCCGAGGCCAGCCGGCGCGCGGCGCAGATCCCCAACACGCCGCCGATCAACCTCTACAAGAACAACACCGACAACAAGGGTGCGTCCTACGGCACCCACGAGAACTACCTGATGCGGCGAGAGACGCCCTTCGCCGACATCGTGAAGCACCTGACGCCGTTCTTCGTCTCGCGGCAGGTCGTCTGCGGGTCGGGCCGGGTGGGCATCGGCCAGGACGGCCGCGGGCACGGCTTCCAGATATCGCAGCGCGCCGACTACTTCGAGGTCGAGGTCGGCCTCGAGACGACGCTGAAGCGGCCGATCATCAACACCCGCGACGAGCCGCACGCGGTGGCCGAGAAGTACCGCCGGCTGCACGTCATCATCGGCGACGCCAACCTCGCGGAGGTCTCGGCCTACCTCAAGCTCGGCACCACGTCGTTGGTCCTCGCGATGATCGAGGACGGCTTCCTCTCGGTCGACCTCACCGTGGACCGGCCGGTGACCACGCTGCACGCGGTCTCGCACGACGCGTCGCTGCGCCACCTGGTCACGCTGCGCACCGGCCGCACCCTGACGGCCGTGCAGCTTCAGATGGAGTACGCCGAGCAGGCCCGCAAGTACGTCGAGGACCGCTACGGCTCCGACGCCGACCCGGTCACCACCGACGTCCTGGACCGCTGGGAGTCGGTGCTCACCCGGCTCGAGACCGATCCCATGTCGCTGGCCCACGAGCTGGACTGGGTGGCCAAGATGGCGATCCTCGAGGGCTACCGGGCCCGCGACGGGCTCGACTGGAGCTCTTCGCGGCTCGAGGCCATCGACCTCCAGTACTCCGACGTCCGCCCCGAGAAGGGGCTGTTCAACAAGCTGTCGGCCAACGGCCGGTTCACCCGGGTGGTCTCCGACGAGGAGATCGACCGGGCGATCACCGAGCCGCCGACGGACACCCGGGCGTACTTCCGCGGCCGGTGCCTCGCCAAGTACCCCGACGAGGTGGCCGCCGCGTCCTGGGACTCCGTCATCTTCGACCTGCCGGGGCGCGACTCGCTGCAGCGGGTGCCGACCCTGGAGCCGCTGCGCGGCACGAAGGAGCACGTCGGCGACCTGCTCGACCGCAGCGCGACCGCTGACGACTTGGTGCGGGCCATCACGGGTGGCTGACGACGGGGAGCAGCTCCCGCGGCTGCCCACGGTGCACCCGGACGTCAGCGAGTGGGACTTCCCGCGCTGGTTCGGCCCGTCGACGCCGTTGCGCCCGGCAGCGGTGGCCCGGCTCTTCGAGGGCACCGGGGTGACCTGGTGGGTCGTCGGGGGATGGTCCCTCGAGGCCGACCCCGCGCGCCCGCGCCGCCACCACGACGACATCGACGTCGCGGTCCGCCGCGACCAGGCCGACGCCGTCCGGGAGGCGCTGACCGGGTTCCACCTGTGGCAGACCTATCCGGGACTTCGACCGGTCTATCCGGGCGAGCCGCTGCCGGAGGGGCTCGACCAGATGTGGGTCCGCCGGGACGCCTTCTCGCCCTGGCTGATGGACCTGCTCCTCTCCCCCGTGGACGGCCCCGACTGGGTCTACAAGAAGGACCACCGGGTCCGCCTGCCGCTCACCGAGGTGGTGCGGACCGGCCCTGACGGCCTGCCCTACCAGGCGCCGCAGGTGGGGCTGCTGTTCAAGGCGAAGCACGCGCGGGTGAAGGACGTGGGCGATCTCGACGACTGCTGGCCGAGGCTGGACGAGCCGGACCGCCGGTGGTTCCTCGAGACGCTCGCCCTCACCGACCCCGGCCACCCGTGGCTGGACCGGGTCAGCGTCCGCGGGTGAGCCGCAGGGCGACCGCCGGGCAGGCGTCCCGGGCCTGGGCGGCCCGCCGGACCTGGTCGGACGGCAGGTCGTCGACCACCGGGTAGCCCCACTCGTCGAGCGTGACCGCCTCGGGCAGCAGCTCCGCGCACAGGCCGCGGGCCTGGCACCGGGCCCAGTCGACCACCAGTCTCGCGCTCATCGCCACGACTCCGCTCCGGCGACCGCCGTGTGCGCCGGCAACGGCGCGACCGGCGAGCAGTCCAGGTCCCGGCACCGCCCGGCGCGCAGGTGCTGCTCCACGTGCGCCCGGAACACGTCCAGCGTCGACCGCACCAGCCGGACGGCGCCGTCGGGGTGGTGGCAGGCTCCCCGGCCGGCGACCAGCGAGGCCCGCCGGTCCAGCCGCGACAGCGCCGACCCGTCACCGGTCACCATGGCCGTGAGGTCGGCCGCCATGGCGGGCAGCCCGTTCAGGCACGGGCCGCACTGCCCGGCCGACTCCGCGGCCAGCCAGCCGACCAGCCGCTCGGCCTCCGCGAGCGCGCACCGGTCGGCCGGCAGCGCCAGCAGGAGCCCGGTGCCGAGGTCGGCACCGCGGGCCGCCAACGAGGCCCGGGCCAGTGTCGCGGTGCGGGCGGCGTCCCAGGAGAGCCAGCTGCCGCCGTACCCCCCGACGAGCAGGGCGGACACCGGCGTGCAGAGGCCGCCGCAGGCCTCGAGCGCCTCGACGAGGGGCGCCCCGAGCGGTACCTCGACCACACCCGGCCGCACCACGCCACCGCGCACCGTCGCCAGCATCGTCCCCGGCTCGTCCGGCGGGCCGACGGAGCGGAACCAGGCCGCCCCGTGCCTGGCGACCAGTCCCGCGTGCGCGAAGGTCTCCGCGTTGGCGAGCAGCGTGGGCCGCCCCCGCACGCCGCGTTCGGCGGTGCGGTACGCCGTCGCGCTCGGCATGGCCGGGCCACCCGACAGGTGCCGGACGATCGCCGACGCCTCCCCGGAGACGTAGCGGTCCGGGCCGGCCACGACCTCGACCCGGACGGTGTCCAGCCCGACCGACAGCCGCTCGAACGCAGCGGTCTCGACGGCTTGCTCGGCCCCCTGGCCGCCACGGTGCACCCAGACGACGACCTCGCGGGCGCCCACGGCCCGGGCGCAGGCCGCCGCGCCGTCGAGCACGAGGTGCGGCGCCCTGGTCACCAGGCTGGCGTCCTTGACCGCGGCCGGCTCGCTCTCGGCGGCGTTCACCACGACCACCGGCCGGCCCCGGAGCCGGGACTGGCTCTGGACGGTGCGCATCTTGCCGGCGAGGGGATAGCCGGCGCCGCCGCGCCCGGTGAGCCCGCTGGTCTCGACCTCGTCGACCAGTCCGCGACCGGTCCTCGGCAGGGCACCGTGGACGGCCAGGTGCTCGGCGAGGGTCAACGGCCGGTCCGGCCGGGTCCCCGCCATGAGCCTCATCGCAGGGCTCCCGTGCTGCCCAGCCAGGCGCCGAGGAGCACCGGCAGGGAGACCGCGACCAGCCGGGCGACGACGCCCGGTGCGTGGGTCGAGGAGGTGTGCCGCTCGGTCCCGTCCAGGGTCCACCGGCGGGCCAGCGTCGACGAGGTGGCGAGCCCGCCGTCGTACGTCCGGAGGCTCTCA
>Ga0126306_10000884_pt1 | contig 15244 bp, 15 predicted proteins | sample Plot27_FD_92592 | JGI IMG/M metagenome (GOLD analysis project Ga0126306, IMG submission 92592) | Serpentine soil microbial communities from UC McLaughlin Reserve, CA, USA - Plot27 | ecosystem: Environmental > Terrestrial > Soil > Grasslands | place: USA: UC McLaughlin Reserve, Lake County...
GCCTGCCAGCGGTCGAGGTCGGCCTCGTCACGGAGCAGGAAGAAGAGAATCGAGCGGACGGAGGCATCGCAGGCCAGGTACCGGATCGACTCCGCGTAGATCCGTGCCTGCGCGGCCTCGTCGGTCGTCTGAACGTTCTCCTGGCCGATGTACGACGTCTGGACGCTCGGGGTGACGCCGACCTGCCAACCGAGCTCGTCGAGCCGGAACGTCATGCTTCCGCGCGCTCGGCCCTCGCCGAAGGTGGCCTGGGCAGTGCCATGGAACGCGTCCCAGAAGGCCTGCTTGATGCGATTGAGGTTGGGGATGCCGGCGTTCGGCCAGCGGTACCCCTTCATCAGATCGTCGCGGTCGTGATCCGGGTAGGGATGGAAGGCGAGCTCGTCCATGATCGGCTTCGTGCGACCCCTGCGGCGGTACGCCTTACCAAGGCCGTGGAGAAAACGGATAGGAGAGGTCGAGACGTTGTTCGCCGCGCCCGGCTGGTCGTTCCCGCGCGGCGAGAGTCCCAGACCGATCACCCGGATCGCGGGATCGACCGCCTTCAGCGCGTCATAGGCGCCTGCGAGCATGGAGTAGTACGCGCCCGCGGACACGTTCTGGCCGGCCGAGTTGAATTGCGGCTGGAAGAACCGCGGCTGGTTGGGCTCGTTGCCGACGATGAAGTCTTTGACGGTGGGGTAGCTGCGCGCGAGCAGCGCGACGTAGTCGGCGTACTGGCGCACGGCACTCGGGTTCTCCGTCAGCGCCCGCGCCTTGGAGGGAGCAACGGAGAAAACGACCTGCACGCCGCGCAGCGTTGCCAGCGGCACGTAGAGGTCGAGTGCGAACTGGTGTTGGATCGTCGTGGGATCCGATGCGTCGAACGGCACCGACACGCGGTTCTCGCGCATCCCGAGCTCACCGAGGCTGTCGAAGAACCACGTCGACTGATCGGCCTGGAAGCCCAGGTCGTCGGCGACGCCGATGCCGAGATCGGCGGAGGCGTTGCCGACCAGCGCAAGCGAGGCGACAAGGGAGCAAATCAGGGCGCGATGGAACTTCACGGCGGCTTGCACCTTGTCTCGGGATCGCCCCGAAGCCGCTCGATCCCCCTGCCGGGTGAGTTGAATAAAGTGACGGCAGCGAAACGAGGGGAGCCATGGCCAGACGCGTTGCGATCAACGGATTCGGACGGATTGGACGGAACTTCTTCCGCGCCTACTTGAAGCGCGAGCCGGACTTCGAGGTCGTCGCGTTGAACGACCTCGCAGCACCGGATGTGCTGGCGCACATGCTCAAGTACGACTCGACGCACGGAGTCCTCGCCGCCGACATCGGTCACGGCGACGGCGAGCTGAGCGTCGACGGCAAGAGCGTGAGGGTGAGCTCAGAGCGCGACCCCGCAGCACTGCCGTGGGGTGACCTGGGCGTGGACGTCGTGATCGAGTCAACCGGACTCTTCACCGACCGTGAGGGCGCCGGGCAACATCTCGAGGCGGGCGCGAAGAAGGTCGTCATCTCGGCTCCCGCAACCGATCCCGACATCACGGTCGTGCTCGGCGTCAACGACGACGCCTACGACCCCGACCAGCACCACATCATCTCGAACGCGTCGTGCACGACGAATTCGGTCGCGCCAATGGCCAGGATTCTGCTTGACGAGTTCGGGATCGAGTCCGGGTTCATGACCACGATTCACGCGTACACCACGGAGCAGCAGCTCCAGGATCAGATCGCCTTGACGCGCAAGGGCAAGCCCGACCTGCGCAGGATGCGGGCCGCCCCGCAGAGCATCATCCCCTCGACCACCGGCGCCGCGAAGGCGACCTCGCTCGTCATCCCCGAACTGAAGGGCAAGCTCGACGGGATGGCGATGCGCGTGCCCGTGCCGGACGGGAGCGTCACCGACCTCGTTTGCGTGTTGGAGCAGGAGGCGTCGGCGGACGAGATCAACAGCGCGTTCCGCAATGCCGCCGGGGCGGACCGCTGGACCGGGATCATTCAGTACACCGACGAGGCGATCGTCTCGGCGGACATCGTCGGCAATCCACACTCGCTGATCGTCGACGGCCTTTCGACGATGGCGAACGGACGGATGGTCAAGGTCATCGGCTGGTACGACAACGAGTGGGGCTACAGCTGCCGGCTGGTGGACGTGGCCGAGAGAGTCGCTTCGGCGGTCGGCGCGCCGGTTGGCGCGTAAGCCGCGGTCGGTCCGCGGCGCGGACGTCGGCGGCAAGCGTGTGCTCGTACGGGCCGATCTGAACGTGCCGCTGGAGGAGGGGAGGGTCGCGGACGACACGCGCATCCGGGCGGCGCTGCCGACGCTGGAGCTCCTCCTCCAGCGTGAGGCCAAGGAGGTCGCCGTCTGCTCGCATCTCGGACGGCCGAAAGGCTTCGATGCGGCGTTCTCGATGCGACCCGTTGAAGAGCGACTCCGCGAGCTCGTGCCGGCCGAGCGGCTGGTCGTGCTCGACAACACCCGTTTCGACCCACGTGAGACCGAGAACGACGAATCCTTCGCGCGGGAGCTCGCCGACGACCGCGACCTCTATGTCAACGACGCATTCGGCTCGGCGCACCGCGCGCATGCATCGACCGTCGCGGTTGCGAAGATCCTCCCGGCCTATGCCGGACTCTTGCTCGAGCGAGAACTGGAGCAGCTGGGAAAGCTGCTCGGCGAGGTCGAGCGGCCCTTTGTACTGGTGTCGGGCGGAGCCAAGGTCGAGGACAAGCTCGGCGTGCTCCAGAATCTCGGGGGGAAAGCGGACGAGGTGCTGATCGGGGGCAAGATGGCAGAGCAGGTTCGTGACGAGAATCCCCTGGAGTTCGACGTCGTCCTGCCCAGAGACGTTGTCGCCGCATCTGCCTTCGAGCCCGACGCGGAGACGCAGACGCTGCCGTACGACGAGCTGCCCGAGGGCTGGCTGGGGCTCGACATTGGCCCGGAGACGCGCGCCAACTTCGGCGAGCGCGTCCGCCGCGCGAAGACCGTGTTTTGGAACGGGCCGATGGGCGTCTTCGAGTGGCCGCGGTTCGCGGAGGGGACGAGGGCGGTCGCCGAGGCGGTCGCCGACGTCGGCGGCTTCACAGTCGTCGGCGGCGCCGACTCAGTGCGGGCTCTGCACGAGCTGGGGCTCGCCGAGCGCGTCTCGTGGGTCTCTACCGGCGGCGGAGCGGCGCTCGAGTTCCTCGAGGGCAAGAAGCTGCCCGGTGTCGCGGTGATCCCGGAGGTCTAGAAGATGCTGATTGCCGGCAACTGGAAGATGTACAAGACGGCCACCGAGACCGCCGAGTTCTGCCGAGAGCTCCGCGAAGCACTTGGTGAGGTCGAAGACGTCGACGTCGCGGTCTGTCCACCGTTTACCGGGCTCGCGCCGGCCGTGCAGGCGCTGGCGGATACGGAGATCGCGGTCGCCGCGCAGAACGTCCACTGGGAGCCGGACGGCGCCTATACGGGCGAGATCTCCGCGCCGATGCTCGTCGACCTCGGCGTCTACGGAGCGATCGTCGGACACTCCGAGCGCCGGCAGTACTTCGGCGAGACCGACGAAGCGGTGGGCCGACGCGCAGCGGCGGCGCTTGATGCCGGGCTCTCGGTGATCGCATGCGTCGGCGAGCTGGAGGAAGAGCGCGAGCGCGGCGAGACCGAGGACGTGCTCCGCCGTCAGCTCGCGCCACTCGGGGCGCATGACAACCTCGTCGTCGCCTACGAGCCGGTCTGGGCGATCGGCACGGGGAAGACGGCGACGCCCGATCTGGCTCAGGAGGCACACGCGTTCGTCAAGTCGCTGCTCGACGTTCCCGTTCTCTACGGCGGCTCCGTCAAGCCGGAAAACGCGGCCGAGCTGCTCGGGCAACCCGACGTCGACGGCGCGCTCGTCGGCGGCGCGTCTCTCGAGGTCGACTCCTTCGTCGCGATTTGCCGCGCAGGTATCCGTTAGTCGCGCTCGTGATCCTCGACGGGTGGGGCTGTGCGCCGCCCGGTCCGGGCAACGCCGTCGAACTTGCGGACACGCCGGTGTTCGACCGGCTCTGGTCGAGCTATCCGCACACGACGCTGAAGGCATCCGGCGAGGCGGTCGGCCTGCCGCCGGGCCAGATGGGCAACTCGGAGGTCGGGCACCTGACGATCGGCGCGGGGCGGATCCCGTACCAGGATCTCGTTCGGATCAACCAGTCGATCGAATCCGGCGAGTTTTATTTGAACGCCGCCCTGCGGGCGGCGTTCGATCGCGCGAAGCAGCGCGGCGCGAACCTGCACTTGCTCGGGCTCGTTTCCTACGGCGGGGTGCACTCGCACATAAACCACGTGCAAGCACTCCTGGCAATGGCTGAGCGGGAGGGCCTGGCCGATCGGACCTGGATCCACGCGTTCACGGACGGAAGGGACGTCTCGCCGACCTCGGCCGTGGCCGATCTGGCCGAGCTTCCAGTGGAGAAGATCGCGACCGTCGTCGGCCGCTATTACGCGATGGACCGCGATCAGCGCTGGGATCGCACCGAGCGCGCCTTCGCGGCGCTGCTCCAGGGCGGCGAAGCCTCGACGGGGTCAGACCCCGTTGAGGAATTGCAACGCAGTTACGACGAGGGAGTCACGGATGAGTTCGTCGAGCCGATCGTGCTCGGCGGCCGGCCGCGGATCGCCAAAAACGACGCGCTGATCCTCTTCAACTTCCGGCCGGACCGGATGAGGCAATTGACGCAGAAGCTCCTGGCCTCAGGATTCGATGTAACGACGATGACGCGCTACCGCGAGGACTTCGACTGCCCAGTGGCGTTCCCGGAGCAGCAGCTTTCGGGCGTGACGGCGGAGGTGCTCGCCGAGAACGGCGTGGGTCAGCTGCACGTTGGCGAGACGGAGAAGTACGCGCACGTGACCTACTTCCTGAACGGCGGGGAGGAGGCGGAGTTCCCGGGCGAGGTGCGAATCCTCGTGCCGTCGCCGCGTGACGTTCCCAGCTACGACCATAAACCGGAGATGTCGGCGCGCGCGGTCGCCGATCGCTTCGTCGAGGCAATCCAATCCGGCGACTTCGGCTTCGCCGTACTCAACTTTGCGAACCCGGACATGGTCGGACACACAGGCTCGATCCCCGCGACCGTGAAGGCGGTCGAAACCGTTGACGCCTGCCTGGGCAGGATTCTCGACGCGATCGCTGAGACCGACGGCGTCTCGCTCGTCACCGCGGACCACGGCAACGCGGAGCAGCTGCTGGAAGCCGACGGCAAGCCGCATACGGCGCACACGTCGAATCCAGTACCATTTGTGCTGACCGATACGACCGTTTCGCTCCGGGACGATGGGGAACTATCAGACTTGGCCCCTACGGCACTGCGGCTGCTCGGACTTGAACCGTCTTTACAAATGACCGGTAAAAACTTGATCAAAGACCCCGGATAGCCGGGATATAATCGACCTCCTTTGGCGCTCCCGCAGCCAGATTTCGGTGTCCTGAAGAAAGCCCAGCGCGGCGATGAGCGAGCGTTCAATCTCATCGTCCGGGCTTACGAGACGCCGGTCTACAACTACGTCTTGCGTCTCGTCGGCGATCGCGCCCTGGCCGAGGACCTGACGCAGGAGGTCTTCCTCCGCGTCTACCAGGGCCTACCGAAGTTCTCGCTCCGCTGCCGGTTCACGACCTGGCTTTTCCAAGTGACCAAGAACCGCGTGCTGGACGAGCTCCGGGCGAACGAGCGCCGCCCGCGCTCGGTCGTGACCATCGACGACATCCCGCCGCTCGAGGTTCTCGACCCGCCTGCCGAGCGAGTCGAGGCGATGGACGCCGTCTGGCGCTCCGTCGACGACCTCAACGTCGACCTGAAGATGGCGCTCCTCCTACGCGACGTCGTCGGCCTGTCGTACACCGAGATCGCCGACTCGCTGGAGATCACCCTCGCTACGGTCAAGTGGCGCATCTACAAGGCGCGGGAGGAAGTTCAGCTCGCGCTGGCCCGGGAGGGCATCACCTTCGGCGAGCCCGAAGAAGCCGCGTCGAACGCCGCCGTGCCGGTTCCCTAGCCGGCTCGCTGCCGCAGCCACTCCGCCAGTAGGCGTGCGGAGTCGGCCGGCGTCTCGCCGCGCGGGAGCACGTCGGCGCGCGGCGGCGGCTGAGGTGGCGGCGAGCTTCCGCCGTCGCCGTCGTAGGCCAATGCGAGCCCCCCGGCGATGAGCCCGGCGCCGACCAGAGCTGCGAGCGCAAGCAACGCCCGTCGCGGGATGTGGAGCGGCCGCCGCTGCGACAAGACTTCCGTGACCGCGGTTGCTTCGCGCCGGTCAAGCTCTCGGGCGAACGCAGCGGCGGATGGCCGGTTCGACGGCTTGAACGCGAGGGCCCGCAGGACTGCCCGCTCCAGCTCTGGCGGTACGTCTCGCATCGGCGGAGGCGACTGTCGCTGCTTCTGGGCCAGATCGGCCAGGGATTCGACCTCGTACGGCGTCCGGCCGGTCAGGAGCTCGTAGGCCACGGCGCCGAGTGAATAGATGTCCGCCGCGGCCGTGACCCTCTCGCCGGCCGCCTGTTCGGGCGCGAGGTAGGCCGCCGTCCCCAGGACCGTCCCGGTCTGTGTCAGCTGCGTTGCCTGCAAGGTCCGAGCGATGCCGAAGTCCGCGATCTTGACGACGCCGTCCCTCCGGACGAGGAGGTTCTGGGGCTTGATGTCCCGGTGGACGAGCCCTGCAGCGTGCGCGTGCTCGAGCCCGGCGCAGACCTGCAGCAAAAGCTCGAGGGCCTCGTCCGGGTGCATCGGACCGGATCGCGCCGTCAGCTCGGCGAGCGTCTCGCCGTCGACGTACTCCATGACGATGTACGGCAGCCCATCTTCCTCTCCGACGTCGTAGACGGCGACGAGGTTCGGGTGAGAGAGCGCCGCGGCCATGCGCGCCTCCCGGACGAACCGCTCCTGGAAGACGTCGTCTCCGGCGAGCGGTGCGAAGAGCCGTTTGACGGCGACCTTGCGCCGCAGCTCCGTGTCTTCGGCGAGCTCGACCGTCGCCATGCCGCCCCTCCCGAGCGTCTTCTCGACGGCGTAACGGGTCACTCGTCGTCGTCTTTCTTCTCCTTCTTCTCCTTCTTCTTCTTCTTCTTCTTGCCCTTCCCGTGGCCCTTGCCCTTCTCGTCGTCGCGCCGCTCCAGCTCCGCGCACAGCGGAATCTGCGCCTGGATCTCATTGACGACGCCGGAGAGGTCCTCGAGGTAGAGCGAGGGGACCTTGCCGTCATTGATCGCGTCGGTCAGCTCATTCCGAAGCAGATCGGCTTCGCGCTTCGCTGCGCAGGCTTCGCCGCTGTCGAGCAGGCTCGCCACCTTCTCGCTGCGGCTCGCCAGGCGGTCGGCCACCGCACGTTCGATCGTCGGCCCGAAAACGGTGCGCTGCTCGACCTCCTTTTGCTCGCCCCCGCAGGCTGCCAGGGCGAGCGCGCTACATACCGTGGGCAAGACGCTCTGCCAGCGGATCGGGCAACCCCCTTTCCCGGATCTCCTCCTGGGTTCGCTCAACAGGGTAGGGGACCCGGCGGAACCGGGCCCGCTTCGCGGCGAGGTCGAGCTCGAGGAACGCGGCATTGGGGTTTCCGTCCCGTGGCTGGCCGACGGAGCCGGGATTGAGCAGCCAGCGGCCCTGTTCGAGCGAGGCTTCGAAACCTTCGGGGGCGACACCGCCTTGGAGCTTGTCGCCGTCGAGAACCAGCGCGGTGGCGACGTGCGTGTGGCCGACGAGGACGAGCGGCGCGGTTGTCATCGCCAGCGACTCCAAGGCCACCAGCTCGGTCAGGACGTACTCCCAGACCGGATCCCTGGGGCTTCCGTGGAAGAGCTGTGCCCCGTCGATCTCGGCCGTCGGCTCGAGACCTTCGAGAAACGCGCGCGATTGCTCGCTGAGTTGCTCCGACGTCCAGATCGAAGCGGCGGCGGCCTCGGGATTGAACTCGTCGAGCGCGACGTCGGCGGAACCGAGCGCGACCAGATCGTGATTCCCGATCAGGACGCGGTCGGCCCGTTCCCGCACCAGGTCGCAGCACTCGTTGGGCCGCGGCCCGTAGCCGACGGTGTCGCCCAGGCACCAGACTGCGTCGGGCGGCTCGCGGTCGATCTCGCCCAGCACCGCCTCGAGCGCGTAAAGGTTGGCGTGGACATCGGAGATGACGGCGACGCGCACGGCGAGATTCTGGGCCATCGCGGCAGGGGCGGGCTTCTGGCTTGCGGCCGCCGTCTTGCTGTGGCGGACCAGCGTGCCAGCCGATCTCGACCTGCCGCGGGTCGAGGCGAGCCCGTTCTTCGACGAGCGCGAGCTGGAGCGCAGCGGGCGCTACGAGCGCGGGTTGCGGCTGATCTGGCTCGGGGCTGTGGTCGTCGAGCTCGTGCTTCTCGGCGTCGCCGCGTGGCTTGCCCCGCGGGCCCGTGTCCGCGGAGTGCTCGGAGGGGTCACGCTCGGCGCCGGGACGCTCGTCGCCGTCTGGCTCGGGCGGCTGCCGTTCGTCCTCACTGCGCACTGGTGGCGCCGCCGCTACGGAATCTCCCGGTCGGACTACGCCACGATCCTCGTCGATCCCTGGCTCGAGCGCCTCGGCGCCCTCGCTGCGGCGTGTGCCGCGATCGCGCTCGTAATGGTCCTCGCGCGGCGTCTCGGCGAGCGCTGGTGGCTCGTCGGCGGCCCGGCGTTCGCCGCGCTTGGCGCCGCCTTCCTGCTCGCGCAACCGCTCCTGCTCGTTCCGCGCCTGGCACCGCTGCGTGACGACGTCGTCACCGCCGAGATCAGGACGCTCGCTCGACGCCAGGGAGTCGGGGACATCGAGGTTCAAGTCCGTGACGCAAGCCGCCGAACGCGCGCGATCAACGCGGAGCTCTACGGGCTTGGCCCGACCAAACGGATCATCCTCTGGGATACGGCGCTCGATGGACGGCTGTCCCGGGCCGAGATCCGGTCGCTCGCCGCCCACGAGTTCGGACACGTCGAGGCAAACCACATCTGGAAGTCGATCGCGTGGCTCGTCCTGTTCGCAGTCCCGGGCGCCTTCGTCGTCGCCCGCGTGACGCGCCGGCGCGGCGGGCTCGGCCGGCCGGCGGCGGTTCCGCTCGCTCTACTCACCGTTACGGTCCTCGGTCTGGCCGTCCTTCCGGCCACCAACGCGATCTCGCGGCGCTACGAGGCCGAGGCCGACTGGCTCGCGATCCGCGCAACAAAGGATCCTCGAGCGTTCGAGGGGCTGACACGTAGGCTCGCCCAGGCGTCGCTCACGCACCCCGATCCGCCGCGTTGGGCGGCGCTACTGCTCGAAACTCATCCCAGCCCGCTGCAGCGAATCGCTATGAGTCGCGCGGCGGCGCTTCGGGGAGGTTCTTGATTCCCTCCCGCGTCGCCCATTTCGACCATGAATCCGTCATCGCGTCGAGCAGCTCCTTCATGAAGCGCGAGGAGACGTTGACGCGACTCACCACGACGCCCGGGATGTCCCCTTCCTCGACCTCGTGGTCGATGCGGGCAAAGGTGAGTGTGAACTCGTAGTCCGAGAAGCTGATGTTGGCGAAGTTCGCGTAGACCCCGGCGAGATTCTCGGGGTCGAGATGGATGTTGAGCTGGCGCTCGGGTCCGTCGCCGTTCACGTGGCGATACTACCCCCGTGGAGGACGCGTTCAGCGTACGCCGCTTTGTCCTCGCGCTCGGGGCGTTTGCGTTCGTGCTGCTGATGGGGACGATCACGTTCCACTTCGCGCTCGACGAGAACTGGATCGATGCGCTCTATCGCTCCGTCGTCACGGTGACGCTGACTGGGCTCGCGTCGCCGCCCGGCGGTGACTGGGCGGAGATCTTCACGATGATCTTGCTCTTCTCGGGCGTGGCAATCTTCCTCTACGTCGCGGGAGCGATCGTCGAGGTGATCTCCCGCGGCGTTGCCAGCGGAGCATGGGCCGAAAGGACAAGGAGGCGCGCGATCGAGAAGCTGGAGGGTCACTACATCATCTGCGGCTACGGCCGGGTCGGCCGCCAAGTCGGCCGGGAGTTCCGCGACGGCGGTGTGCCGTTCGTGGTCCTCGACTTTAATCCTGACGCGATCCAGGCCGCCAAGGAGTCCGGCGTTCCGTACATCGAGGGCAACGGCACGGAAGACGAGGATCTCGAGGCGGCCGGGCTCGACCGTGCGCAAGGCCTGGTCGCATCATCGGACTCGGATGCGGACAACCTCTACATCACACTGTCGGCCCGCTCGGCCCACCCCGACCTGCTCATCGTCGCCCGCGCATCCGATGCCGACGCGGCGAAGAAGCTGCGGGTAGCTGGCGCCGACCGCGTCGTCCAGCCGTACTCGAGCGCCGGTACGGAGATGGCCAAGCTCGTGCTCAAGCCGCAGGTCGCCGCTTTCCTGGACGCTGTCTCGGCGACGGGAGGAACAGATCTCAGGTTCGAGGAGATCGAGGTAAGACACGCGTCCGGGCAGACTGGGCGAACGATCAAGGACCTGCGCGTGCGGCGCAAGACTGGTGCGTTGATCATCGCCCTCCGCAAACGGGACGGCAGTTTCGACACCACGCCCAATCCCGACGTCGTGCTGGAGGAGGGTGATGTGATGATCTGCGTCGGCACGCCCGCCGAGCTCTCACTGCTCGAAGAGCTGTTCGCCTCGCAGCAGGCCGTTGCCCGCTAACGCCGTTCGGCGTCTCACAGAGGAACTGGGGCGGCTGGTCGGCGCTCCCGTGAAGCTCGAACGCCCGAATAACCCGGAACATGGGGACTACGCGACGAACGTCGCCATGCAGCTCGCCGGCAGAAAAGGAATCGGGCCGCGGGAGCTGGCCGAGGAGATCGCCGAGCAGGCGACCGAAATCGATCACGTCGAGCGGGCCGAAGTCGCGGGTCCCGGTTTCGTGAATCTCTTCCTCAAGCCGTCCTGGTACGGGGAGGCGCTTGCCGAAATCGATAGCGCATACGGCGGTGGTTCGGCGGAACAGAGCGAGCGGGTGCAGGTGGAGCTCGTCTCCGCGAACCCGACCGGCCCTCTGACCGTGGGTTCCGCTCGCAATGCAGCCTACGGCGACTCGGTGGCAAGCCTGCTCCGGTTCGCGGGTCACGAGGTCGAGCGCGAGTACTACGTCAACGACGTTGGTCGCCAGATCGAGCTCTTCCGCGAGTCGGTCGAGGCGCTACGGCGAGGAGAAGAGCCGCCGGCCGAGGGCTACACCGGCGAATACGTCACCGAGATTGCGGCTGAGCCGGGAGACCCGGTCGAGCGGATGCTGAAGGTGATCGCGGAGGAGCTCCAAGCGTTACGGGTTCCCGTCGACACGTGGGTGCTGCAGCGTGAGGTCGAGCAGGAGATCCCTGACGTCATTCCGCTGCTCGACACCTATGAGGCGGAGGGAACGACGTGGGCCCGGACGAGCGCTTACGGCGACGACAAGGACCGGCCGCTCGTGCGCTCCTCGGACGGGAGTTTCCTCTACTTCGCCGGCGATGTCGCCTACGTCCGGAAAAAGTTCAAGCGTGGTTTCAACCGCCTGATCTACGTTCTCGGCGCGGACCATCACGGCTACATCGGCCGCTTGAAGGCCGCAGCGGCGATGCTCGGCCACGATCCCGAGGAGCTGGAGGTGCTCATCTACCAGCTCGTCCACATCGTCGAGGGAGGCGAGGCGAGGCAGGCGTCAAAACGCCGCGGCGACGTCGTCTTCCTGCGCGAGCTCGTCGAGAAGATCGGCATCGACGCAGCCCGCTGGTACCTCGTCTCCCGCGGTCACGACCAGCCGATCGACATCGACGTCGACCTCGCGAAGGAACGGAGCGAGAAGAACCCCGTGTACTACGTGCAGTACGCGCACGCCCGGATCGCCGGAATCCTCCGGAACGCCGGCGACGCCCGCGAGGCGTCCGAGGCTCCGCGGGAACTCGCCGCGGAGGAGCGCGAACTCATCAAGCGGCTGGCGGAGTTTCCCGAGGTCCTGCGCGACGCGACAAAGCGGCGCGCGCCGCACGCGCTGCCCACGTACACGATCCGAGTCGCGGACGATTTCCACCGTTTCTATCACCACCATCGTGTCCTCGAGAGCGAGCAGCAGGCCTTCCGACTTGCGCTCGTGATGGCGACAAGGAATGTCCTCGCCCGCTCACTCGACCTGATCGGAGTCGAAGCGCCCGAGCGAATGTAAGGAGCTCAATCGGCGTAGGATTGAGGGCGTGGGGGAGACAATCGAGCGGACGGCGCTGCCTGTGCAGAGCCCGCCTGACAAGGCGCCAGATCGAAACCTCGCGCTCGAGCTCGTCCGTGTGACGGAAGCTGCCGCGATGGCGGCCGGCCGCTGGATCGGGCGGGGCGACAAGATCTCCGCCGACCAGGCTGCGGTTGACGCGATGCGGATCATGCTCGATACCGCGGCGATGGCAGGAGTCGTCGTCATCGGCGAGGGCGAGAAGGACGAAGCGCCGATGCTCTTCAACCGCGAGGACGTCGGCAGCGGCCACGGCCCTGAGGTGGACGTCGCCGTCGATCCGCTCGAGGGAACGCGGCTGACGGCGCTCGGCATGCCCAACGCGATCGCGACGATCGCGCTCGCCGAGCGCGGGACGATGTTCTTCCCCGGCGCAGCCGTGTACATGGACAAGATCGCCTGCGGCCCCGAAGCGGCCTCCGCGATCGACATCGAGGCACCTCCAGCGGAGAACGTCCGAGCGGTGGCCAAGGCCCGCGGTGTGTCCCCTCATGAGGTCTCCGTCGTCGTTCTCGACCGCGACCGTCATGAACTCCTGATCGCCGAGCTGCGAGAAGTCGGCGCGAAGGTGCTGCTGATCACCGATGGGGACGTGGCCCCTGCGATAGCGGCTGCGCAGCCCGGCACCGGGGTTGACCTGTTGATGGGGATCGGCGGCACGCCGGAGGGCGTCCTGTCGGCGGCGGCGCTGAAGTGCGTCGGCGGCGTCATTCAAGGGAAGCTCTGGCCGCGGAACGACGAGGAGCGACAGAGCTTGATCGACGACGGGTACGACCTCGACCGCGTGCTGACGACGGACGATCTCGTGGGCGGCCGCGACGTCTTCTTCGCCGCAACCGGCGTGACGACGGGCGCGCTGCTACGCGGCGTCCGCTACTCGCGCGACGGGGCGATTACGGACTCGATCGTCATGCGCTCACGATCCGGGACCGTGCGCCGCATCGAGGCGACCCACTCCTTCGAGAAGCTCGAGCAGATCTCGAACCTCGCGCTGCGCTAGGCCGGGACTTCCTCCTTCTCCCACTCGGGCGCGTAGGTGCCCGTCCGCGCGGCGCCGTTGAACTTCGCACGCCGGTAAAAGGCCTGCTGGGCGGCCTCTACATTCGCCGAGTCGCCGACCCAGGCTTTGAGCGCGGGGGCTTGCAGCGCACGCCCGTACGAGAACGACAGCTCCCAGGGATGCGGTCCGAGCGCGTTCATCGCGTTCAGGTGGGCGGTCGCGTCCTCGTCGGTCTGGCCGCCGGAGAGGAAGACGATGCCGGGCACGGCTGCCGGGACGGTGTTCATCAGGCACTTGATCGTCATCTCGGCGACTGTGCGAACGTCGGCTCGATCCGCCGTGTCGTAGCCCGAAAGCACCATGTTCGGCTTCAGCAGCATCCCCTCGCGCTCGACCCGTTGGTCGAAGAGCTCGATGAAGACGGCGCGTTGCGTCCGCTCCGTGACGACGAAGGAGGTCTCGATGTCGTGGTCGCCGTCCATCAGCACCTCGGGCTCGACGATGGGCACGAGCCCGGCCTCTTGGCTCAGCGCCGCGAAGCGGGCGAGCGCGTGGGCGTTCGTCCAGATCGTGTACTCGCTCGGCCGGTCGGCACCGATCGAGATCACCGCGCGCCACTTCGTGAACCTGGCGCCGAGCCCGCGGTACTCCTCGAGTCGCTCACGGAGGCCGTCGAGGCCCTCGGTGACCGTCTCGTCGGGCGCACCGGCCAGCGGCTTCGCTCCGGTATCGACCTTGATGCCCGGGATGATCCCCTTGCTCTCGAGCAGCTTCGGGAACGGCGTGCCGTCCGCGGAGCTCTGCCGGATCGTCTCGTCGTAGAGAATCACGCCGCTGATGAACTCTTCGGCGCCCTCGGTCGTGAAGAGCAGGTCACGGTAGGCGCGCCGGTTTTCCTCGTTCGACTCGACGCCAATCGAGTCGAAACGCTTCTCGATCGTCCCCGAGCTCTCGTCGGCGGCCAGGATTCCTTTGGCCTCCGCAACGAGCGCGTTGGCGGTCTCCTGCAGCTCTGACATCTCGCACCCTCCCTTGAAGTCTGGGACGGATTATGGCTTAGCTTCTAGCTACTCCGGACAGTCGGTCCGCGCAAAGCCGCGTGCGGCACGGTCGGCCAGCACCCAGCGCCAGCGATTGCCGACGCGGACGACGTGGTACGACGCGGTGTACTCGCTCTCGTCCGTCGTCACCCGGACCTTGACCGCCTTCGACGGCGTGCGAATTCGCAGGCCGTAGACGACAAGCGGCTCGTCGCGGACGTCGAGGATGAGCACCGACTCGATCGTCCCCTCGACGTCGATGCCTCGGCGGCACTCTTCGTATTCCTCGCGCGTGACCAGCCGCTGATGACGCGGGTGGAGGCTGTCCCAGACCGTTCCGTAATCACCGGTGTACTCGTGTTCGAGCACGTTCTTCACCGCCGTGCCTGCCTCGTGATCCTGCGTGTTCTCGTTCAATGCGCAGCCCGATACGAGGAGGCCGAGCACGAGGAAGGCGAAGATGCGGGCGAGGGCCATTCGGCGGGTCGGACGCTATCGTTACGGCTGACGCGGACGTAGCTCAGTTGGTAGAGCGTCGGCTTCCCAAGCCGAAGGTCGCGGGTTCGACCCCCGTCGTCCGCTAGGAGAAAAGCCCCGCTCAGGGGCTTTTCTCGTTGTCGAAGCCGACGCGCCGATCGCCGCCTGCAAACGATCCTGCAAGCGGGCCACACTCGGACACCCTCTAAAAGGTGGCGCCCGAGCCGCAACCAGCGGACCGAGCAGCGCGACGGCGGTGAGGCCGAAGGCGATCCCGAGCAACCGGCCCGCTCGCCACCGAAGCGACCGCGTCAGCGCCGCCGCGTGAGCGTCGAAGCGGTGTTCGAGGAGGGCGGCACGCAGCGGGCTAAAGGTCGATGCCGAGCTTGTGCAGGTCGACGAGCGCCGCTCTGCGCCACCGGGTCGTGTTGGGGGAGAACGGCAGTGTGAAGGGCATCCCGTTGGCTTTGCGAAGCGGCTTGCCGTCGCGCAGGACGCGATAGTGCCCGGGCGTCGACTCGACCGTGAGGCCGACGGCTTCGAGC
>Ga0126306_10000885_pt1 | contig 15242 bp, 13 predicted proteins | sample Plot27_FD_92592 | JGI IMG/M metagenome (GOLD analysis project Ga0126306, IMG submission 92592) | Serpentine soil microbial communities from UC McLaughlin Reserve, CA, USA - Plot27 | ecosystem: Environmental > Terrestrial > Soil > Grasslands | place: USA: UC McLaughlin Reserve, Lake County...
CGAGTCGCAGATCTTCCGCATCGACCACTACCTGGGCAAGGAGACGGTCCAGAACATGCTCGCGTTTCGCTTCGCGAACGGCATGTTCGAGCCGATCTGGAACCGCAACTTCATCGACTACGTTCAGATCACCGCGGCCGAGGACCTCGGCATCGGGCGGCGCGCGGGCTACTACGACTCGTCGGGGGCGCTGCGGGACCTGGTTCAGAACCACATGCTCCAGCTGCTGAGCCTGCTGTGCATGGAGCCGCCGGTCACGTTCGACGCCGACGAGGTTCGCGACGAGAAGGTGAAGGTGCTGCACGCCGTCGAGCCGCCCTCGCCTGACGCGGTGGTGCGGGGCCAGTACACGGCCGGCATGGCCGAGGGCAAGGAGGCGGGCGGTTACCTCGAGGAGCAGGACGTGCCGCAGGACTCGCACACGGAGACCTACGTGTCGCTGCGGCTCGAGGTCGACAACTGGCGCTGGGCGGGCGTGCCGATCTACCTGCGCACCGGCAAGCGGCTGGCGCGCAAGGTCACCGAGATCGCCGTGACCCTGAAGCCGGTGCCGCACCTGGCCTTCCAGGGCCAGGGATCGATCGGCGTCCAGCCGAACCAGATCATCCTCGCCATGCAGCCGAACGAGGGTGTCTCGATCTCGCTCGGGGCAAAGATCCCCGGTTCGCGCATGCGCATCCGGCCGGTGAACATGGAGTTCCTCTACGGCACGTCGTTCCTGTCGCAGTCGCCCGAGGCGTACGAGCGGCTGATCCTGGACGCCATGCGCGGCGACGCCACGCTCTTCACCCGCAACGACGAGGTGGAGGCGCAGTGGCGCATCATCGATCCGATCCTCGAAGCGTGGGAGAAGGACGAGCGGCCGTTGCCAACCTACCCGGCCGGCTCGCACGGCCCCGAGGAGGCCGACTCCATCCTCGCCCCCGGCCAGCGCTGGCGGGCCATCTAGCGATGGCGGCGAAGATGGTGCCGGAGGTTCCCGACGAGGGCGCCGTCTGGTCGGAGGAGGACACCACCCCGAGCGCGATCGACGAGGCCCTGCGCAAGCTCCTCCAGCAGCAGCACGCGCGCGACCACGCTCACGCGCCGGCCCGCGTGCTGAACCTCGTGGTCGTGGTGGACCGCGAGTGGAGGGGCGAGATACTGAACCGCCTGGAGCAGGTGGGCCGCTACCACGCGTCGCGCACGATCCTCTGCACCGTGGAGCGGGGCCGCACCACGCTCGACGCGTCCGTGGTGATGACGATGGAGGGCGAGCGGCAGCCAGGGGACCTGGCCCTCACGCGCGAGCGCGTGACCGTGGACGTCGGGGAGAAGCACCTTCCGAGGCTCGACACGGTGGTCGACCCGCTCGTGGTCACGGACCTTCCGACGGTGGTCTGGTCGCCGCACGGCCACCCCGAGGCCGTGGACGCGCTCCTTCACCTGTCGCAGGTCGTGCTGATCGACTCGGTGAACGAACCCGACCCCGTGAGCGCTCTCAGGCGGGCCGAGGAGCTCGCGACCGAGGCCTACGTGGTCGACCTCGCCTGGCTTCGCACCACGCCGTGGCGGGAGCGCGTGGCGGCGACCTTCGACCCGCCCCGCTGGCGCGAGGAGCTCGGCCGCATCGACTCCGTGACGGTCCGCCACCGTCCCGATTCCGGAGTGGCCGGCGTGCTCTTCTTCGGCTGGCTCAGCTCGCGGCTCGGCTGGGGGACCGGCTCGCTCATGCCCGCCAACGGCCAGGTTCGCGGCCACGCCAGCGGGCGGCGCCAGGACGTGGCGCTGACCCTCGCGCCGGACCCGCAGCAGGCGGTGCCCGGCCTCGCCGGGATCGAGATCGGCACCGCGTCGGGCGTGTCGATCTCGCTCGACCGCGGGCCCGGGGGGCTGAGCGCCCGCCGCCGCGACTCCAAGGGGCGCGAGCTCCAGTGGACGATCCTGGGTGCGTCACGCGGCGAGGGTGGGATCCTTGGAGAGGGGATCCGGCAGGCCCTGCTGCGCGACCCCGCGTACCGCAGCGCGCTGGACTGCGCGGAAGCGATGCTGCGCTGAAGGCCGACTTCCGCATCTCGGAGGACCCGGCCGGGGCGGCGGCCGAGCTGCTGGCCGGAGCGCAGGGCCACGTGGCGCTCACCGGCGGCTCCACGCCGCGCGCTGCCTACGAGCGCGCGGCCACTCTGAGGCCGGACTGGTCGGGCGTCGACTTCTGGTTCACGGACGAGCGCTGCGTGCCGCCCGACCACGAGCATTCCAACTTCCGCATGACCGAGCAGGCGCTGCTGGCGAAGGTGGACGGCGCGACCGTGCACCGCATGCGCGGTGAGCTCGGCCCTGACGACGGCGCAGCGGCGTACGAGCAGGAGCTCGCGGAGTTCGGGCCCGAGGAGCTCGACCTGATCCTGCTCGGGCTCGGGCCGGACGCGCACATCTGCTCGCTGTTCCCGGGCGATGACGCTCTGGGCGAGCGCGAGCGGCGGGTTGTGGGGGTCGAGACGCCCGGAATGGCCCCACTGGTGGCGCGTATCACGCTTACTCTTCCGATGGTGAACTCGAGTCGGCAGATCGTGTTCCTGGTGACCGGCGAGGACAAGGCCGAGGCGGTCGAGCGCGCGTTCAGGGGGCCGCCGGATCCGCGCGCGCCGGGCTCCCTCGTGGAGGACCACGTGGTGGCGTTGCTGGACCCCGCCGCGGCGGCACGCCTATGACCGAGTGGGCGCCGGACCGGGGTGTCACGGCCAGCGCGTTCCCGCCGATCGCCGACTACGCCTTCCTGTCCGACTGCGAGACCGGTGCACTCGTGGCTCCGAACGGGAGCATCGAATGGCTCTGCCTGCCGCGCTTCGACTCGCCGAGCGTGTTCGGCGCGATACTCGACCGCGACGCCGGTGGCTTCCGGCTGGGGCCTGCCGACGTGGACGTGCCCGCGGCCCGCCGCTACCTGCCCGGGACGAACGTGCTCGAGACCAGCTGGGGCACGAGCGGCGGCTGGATCATCGTCCGCGACGTGCTGCTGATCGGCCCCTGGCACCACGAGCACGAGCGCTCGCACACCCACAGGCGTGCGCCCACCGACTACGACGCCGAGCACGTGCTGCTGCGGCTGATCCGCTGCGTGAACGGCGAGCTCCAGGTCACGATGGACTGCGACCCGCGCTTCGACTACGCCCGCAAGCTCGGCGAGTGGGATTTCACCGGCTCGGGATACCACGAGGCGGTGTGCAGGTCCGAGGGCTGCGACGTGGAGCTGCGGCTCACGACGGACCTGAACATGGGCTTCGAGGGTCCGCGCGCCACCGCCCGGACGCTGATGAAGGAGGGCGACACGCTGTTTGTGGCGCTCTCGTGGTCGGAGCACCCGGCGCCCGTGAACTACGAGGAGGCCTACGACCGGCTCGTCTGGACCGCGCACCACTGGCAGCACTGGCTCGACCACGGCAACTTCCCGGATCACCCGTGGCGCACGCACCTCCAGCGCTCCGCGCTGACCCTTAAGGGGCTCTCATACGCGCCCACCGGCGCGCTCGTGGCCGCGCCGACCACCTCGCTGCCGGAGACACCCGGCGGCGAGCGTAACTGGGACTACCGCTTCAGCTGGATACGCGACTCGACGTTCATGCTCTGGGGGCTCTACACGCTCGGCTTCGACTGGGAGGCGAACGACTTCTTCTACTTCATCGCGGACATCGCGGAGAAGGAGTCGGACGACCTCCAGATCATGTATCGGATCGATGGCGAGGGTGAGATCCCGGAATACACGCTCGACCACCTGTCCGGTTACGAGGAGGCGCGGCCGGTCCGGGTTGGCAACGGCGCATACAAGCAGGAGCAGCACGACGTCTGGGGTGCGCTGCTCGACTCGATCTACCTGCACACGAAGTCGCGCAACTTCCTGCCCGACCGCATCTGGCCGATCGTGAAGGAGCAGGTCGAGAGGGCGCTCGAGAAGTGGCGCGAGCCGGATCGCGGGATCTGGGAGATCCGCGGCGATCCGAAGCACTTCACCTCGTCGAAGATGATGTGCTGGGTGGCCGTGGACCGCGGCGCGCGTCTCGCCGAGATGCGCGGCGAGCTCGAGTACGGGGCGCGCTGGCAGTCGGCGGCCGAAGAGATCAAGCGCGACATCCTCGAGAACGGGCTCGACGAGCGTGGTGTGTTCACCCAGCACTACGACACCGACGCGCTCGACGCCTCCGTGCTCCTCACGGTGCTCACCCGCTTCCTGCCGGCCGACGACGAGCGCGTGGTGAAAACAGTGCTTGCGATCGCGGACGAGCTGACGGTCGACGGGATGGTCCTGCGCTACCGCACCGATGAGACCGACGACGGCCTCCAGGGCGAGGAGGGCAGTTTCGCGATCTGCTCGTTCTGGCTCGTGTCGGCGCTGGTCGAGATCGGCCAGGTGCGCCGGGCCCGCGACCTCTGCGATAAGCTGCTCTCCTACGCGAGCCCGCTCGGCCTCTACGCCGAGGAGATCGACCCGCGCTCGGGACGCCATCTCGGCAACTTCCCGCAGGCGTTCACGCACCTGGCCCTGATCAATGCGGTGATGCACGTGATCCGCGCGGATCAGGGCCTCGAGTTCGGCACCCTGCCGCTGGGCCGCGAGCTCACCCGCCAGCGCTCGACGCAGAGCTAGCCCGCCGCCGGATCAGCGGAAGAACTCGACGAGCAGCTCCGAGACGCGCTCGGGCTCGTCCTGGTGCACCCAGTGGGACGCCTCCGGGAGACGCACGACGCGCTCGAGGTTCGGCACGTCGGCCGGCTCCGGCTCGGCCAGCTCCGCGCCAAGGTGTCTGTCGCGCTGGCCCCAGATCACGAGCGTCGGCGCCTCCACGGGGCGGATGCGAGCCGCGGCGCGGCGGCGCGACTGGCGGAGAGCTGCGCGGTAGTAGTTGAGCATCGCCGTCGCCGCGCCGGGCTGGGACCAGGCCTCGATGTAACGCTCGATGTCCTCTGAGGTGAACGCACCCGGTCGGGCCTCCTCGAACGCGGTCCGGAAGACCCACCAGCGGCGAAGGCGCGCCGCCCGCTCCGGCAACCAGGGCACCTGGAAGGCGAGGATGTACCAGGACTTGGCGAGCTGGCGTGGGGTTCGCAGACCCTGGAGCATCCGGTGCGGATGCGGCACGTTGAGGATCGCCAGCCGCTCTACGACCTCCGGGTAATTCATGGCCGTGATCCACGCCACGGCGGCCCCCCAGTCGTGCCCCGCGACGAGCGCCCGCTCGGCCCCGAGCGCGCGGATCAGGCCGCGCACGTCGGCCGCCAGCCTGTCGGTGTCGTACGCCGCCATCTTCGACGGGCGCGAGGACAGGTTGTAGCCGCGCATGTCGGGAGCAACCACGCGAAATCCGGCCGCCGCGAGCGCCGGGATCTGGAAGCGCCAGCTGAACCAGAACTCCGGGAAGCCGTGAAGCAACACGACGAGCGGCCCCTCGCCCGCCTCGACGTAGTGGAGGCGCACATCGCCGAGATCCGCGTACCCCTCCTTCACGGCTTCATCCTGGCAGGAACCTCCACCGAACTGGGGCATGGGTTGACTGCCCCTGCGGGCTTGATCAGAGTAGTTCGAGAACCCTGAACGGTCCAGCTGGAGGTCGGCACGGACGTGAACGGCGAAGCACAAGACGGTTCCACCGGCGGAAACGAGGTCGGCCCGCCACCGAGTGGCATGGAGGCCGCCGCCGCTGCGATGGGGGAGGTGGCGCTGGACGCGCCGGTGCCCGGCGAGATGCCCCCCGGCGGGATGCCCGCGGACGAGATCGAGCCGGCGGAGGGCGCAGACGCTGCGGAGGAGGCGGCGGACTCGTGAGCTGGAGCGGCTGGGAGAGCCTCGGCGGCCAGTGCCTCGAGGGCCTCGGCTCCGCGTCCTGGGATACCAATCGACTCGACATCTTCACGGTTGGTACGGACCTCGCCATGTGGCACCGCTGGTGGGACGGCACGTCGTGGCGCGGCTGGGAGAGCCTCGGCGGCGTGTGCACCTCGGCGCCGGCGGCGGTCTCGTGGGGCCCGAACCGGATCGACTGCTTCGTCGTGGGCACGGACCGCGCCGTGTGGCACCGCTGGTGGGACGGCACGGCGTGGCGCGGCTGGGAGAGCCTCGGCGGGGTCTGCCTCGAGGGAGTCGGCGCCGCCTCGTGGGCCGCCAACCGCCTCGACATCTTCACGATCGGGACTGACAGAGCTCTCTGGCACAGGTGGTGGGACGGCACGAGCTGGCGCCCGTGGGAGAGCCTCGGCGGCATCTGCATCTCCGCGCCCGCCGCCGTCTCGTGGGGTCCGAACCGGATCGACGTCTTCGTGATCGGCACCGACAACGCCACCTGGCACCGCTGGTGGGACGGCGCGGCCTGGCGCGGCTGGGAGAGCCTCGGCGGCGTGTGCATCGACGGGCTCGGGGCGGCGTCGTGGGCAGCGAACCGGCTCGACATCTTCACCGTCGGCACCGACAAGCAGATGTGGCACCGCTGGTGGGACGGTGTGGCCTGGCGCGGCTGGGAGCCACTCGGCGGCGTGTGCATCTCGGCGCCGTCGGCGGTGTCGTGGGGACAGGACCGAATCGACACCTTCGTCATCGGCACCGACCAGGCGACCTGGCACAAGTGGTGGGGGCTCGTCCCGACCGTCCGCCTGCACGCCAAGGTGCTCACGGCTCCGACCGTGGCCATCCAGACCATGGTGGACCGCATGCGCACCGTGTATGCCACCTGTGGCATCCAGGTCGAGCTCGCCTCCACGGAGAACCTGAACCTGCCGGCCCTGAACGACGTGGACGTCGGGCAGTGCGTGCGCGGGCAGACGACCGCGGAGCAAAACCAGCTGTTCGGCAACCGCAATGGGGTGGGGGCGAACGACGTGGTGGCCTACTTCGTGCGCTCGACCGTGCCGCCCTTCAACGGCTGTGCGGCGCATCCGGCCGGCCGACCCGGCGCGGTCGTCGCCCAGGGCGCCACCCAATGGACGCTCGGGCACGAGCTCGGGCATGTCCTGGGGCTGAACCACGTGAACGACAACAATCGCTTGATGACGGGCAACGGAACCGGCAACATCACCAACCCGCCGCCGGACCTGCTGGCGGCCGAGTGCACCGTGATGGACGGAAGCCCACTCACCCCGAGCATCTGAGAGGAGGTGCGCCGTGGCCGTGACGATGGAGGAGGTCCGCGCAGAGCTAGAGCGCGACGAGCCGAACTACGCCAGGGCGGCGGGGCTCGGGCCGGACGCACTCCCGCATCTCGAGGAGCTGGCGCGAGGCGATGACACGATGCTCGCGACCAAGGCGGTCTACCTCGCCGGCCTGATCCAGGACGAGCGGGCCAAGAAGCTTCTGGAGGAGGCGGCCTCGGCGGACGACCCGCGCGTACGGGTGGCGGCTGCGGCTGCGGCGCGCAACGTCGAGCCGGAGGGCGCGAGCGAGGTCCTCACGCCGCTCGTGGCAGACGACGACCCCGGCGTGCGAAAGGTCGCGCTCAAGTCCGTACCGCCGGACGGCACGGAGGAGCTGCGCCGGGCCGTGGCAAAGGTGGCCGACGAGGAGCAGGCGGACGCGACCACGCGCCGGCTCTCGCAGGAGGCCCTGAGGCGACTCGGCGAGGACTGACTCAGAGCCGCACGTCGGCCACCATCGCCGCGAACAGTGCCGCGAGGTAGCCCAGTGAGAACAGGTAGAGGCGCAGCGCGTTGCGGCGCTCCGGGTGGCGCATCAGGCGCCACGAGCCGTAGATGAACGCCGCTCCGAGCAGGACCGACGCGACCAGGTAGGTCACGCCGAACGCGCCCGCGCAGAAGGGCAGCTGGCTGACCGCGTACAGCAGGATGGTGTAGAGCAGGATCTGGCGACGGGTCTCGCGCTCGCCGCGCACCACCGGCAGCATCGGCACGCCGGCGCGTGCGTACTCGTCCTTCATCAGGAGTGACAGCGCCCAGAAGTGCGGCGGGGTCCAGAAGAAGACGATCGCGAAGAGGTAGATCGGCGTGCCGGTGAGCTCGCCCGTGACAGCGGCCCACGCCACGAGCGGCGGGACCGCGCCCGCGGCGCCGCCGATCACGATGTTCTGCGGCGTCGTGCGCTTCAGCCAGAGCGTGTAGACGAACACGTAGCCGAGCAGGCCGGACAGCGACAGTGCGGCGGCGAGCAGGTTGACGGTCGTCGCGAGCAGCACGAAGGCGCTGGCGCCCAGGATCACGCCGAAGGCCATCCCGGCGGCCGGCGATATGCGGCCGCTCGCCACCGGCCGGTTCGCCGTGCGGCGCATCGCGGCGTCGATGTCGCGATCGAGCACATGGTTGATTGCCCCGGCTCCGCCGGCCGAGAGCGCGCCGCCCAGGCAGGTGAGTGCCACGAGCTCGAGGGACGGGTCGCCGGCCACGTACATCGTCGTGACCGTGGTGAAGAGCAGCAGCGACTGCACCCGCGGCTTGGTCATCTCGAAGAGGTCCGCGACCGCCGTGCGCCAGGCGCTGCGTGTGACCACCGCCTCCATCAGGCAGCCACCGCCTCCGCGCGCCGGGGAGCGCGGTCGCGCGCCGGCGCCAGCTCGAGCGTCATCCCGAGCGTCGTGGCCCACAGGAGTGTGCCGAGCGCCAGGTGCAGCAGGATCATGAGCTCGTACTCGTCGAGCCACACGTTGAGCGCGCCCACGAGCACCTGGAGCACGAGCAGACCCGCGAGTGCCAATGCGTAGCGCATGGCCACTCCGCGCCGGATCGCCACGACCACCAGCGCGATCACGAGCAGCGAGGCCAGGTACATGAACACCCGGTGGGTGAGGTGGATGTCCACGAGCTCCGCCTTGCCGAACGGCATGAACTCCCCGTTGCAGGTGGGGAACTGCTTGCCGCAGGCGTGGTGGGCGCCCTGGCCGAGCTGGTAGTCGGCGCGCCCGTAGTTCTGCGTTCCGGCCATGTAGCCCCCCGCCACGATCGTGCACAGCACCGCAACGCTCGCCGCGATCGAGAGCACGCGCAGGCCACGCCCGCCCGCCACCTGCGGCGTGCCGTTCACGCGGCGCCAGAGGTAGAGCAGGAGGCCGAGCAGCAGCATCGCCAGACCCAGGTGCGCGGCGACGTAGGCCTCCTCGAGGTTCTCCTCCACGGTCGCGCCGCCGAGTGCACCCTGCGCGATCACGAGCACGAGCAGGGCGGCGGCCGGCGCGAGGAGCTCACGGTGGCGCCGCCAAGCCAGCACGAAGATCGACAGGATCATGAAGCCCACCACGATCGCCACCACGCGGTGGGTGTACTCGACGATCGTGTTGAGATCCATCCCGGGCACCACGTCGCCGTTGCAGAACGGCCAGCCGTGGAAGCCGGATCCGGCCGGCCCGCAGCCGAGGCCGGAGTCGGACACCCGAACGACGCCTCCGACGATGATGAGGACGAAGGTGGCGATGCCGGTGGCCAGTACGAGCCGGCGCATCACAGACTGCGCGGGGCCACCGGCTGCGCGACCGTCTCCGCCGGCGTGGCCGCGGCGGCCACCTCCCGGCGGATGTCCTTCATCGGCTCAACGCTGCGCACGCGTGGGATCACGTCGAAGTTGTTGGGGGGCGGGGGAGAGGTGGTGAACCACTCGAGCGTGTTGCCCTGCCAGGGGTCGTTGCCCGCACGCTTCCCGTTCTTGATGCTGAGCAGGACGTTCACCACCGTCACGAGCACGCCGATGCCGAGGATGAAGGCGCCGATCGTGGAGATCAGGTTGTAGGTGCCGACCCCGAGCGACTCGTCGTAGTCGTACACGCGGCGCGGCATTCCCTCGAGCCCGATCGAGTGCTGGACCAGGAAGGTCATGTTGAAGCCCACGAACATGAGCCAGAACGAGAACTTCCCGAGCGTCTCCGACATCAGGCGCCCGCTCATCTTCGGGAACCAGTAGTAGAGCCCGCCGAACAGGCCGAACACCGAGCCTCCGAAGAGCACGTAGTGGAAGTGGGCCACCACGAAGTAGGTGTCGTGGAGGTACCAGTCCACCGGGAAGATCGCCAGGATCACGCCGGAGATGCCGCCGATCACGAACAACCCGGGCAGGGCGGCGGCGAAGTAGAGCGGCGTCTTCATCACGATCTGCCCGCGCCAGAGCGTGGCTATCCAGTTGAAGATCTTGATCCCGGTGGGGACCGCGATCGTGAACGACGCGAGCATGAAGAAGGCGAGCACCACGGTCGGCGTCGGCGTGGTGAACATGTGGTGCGCCCACACGAGCAGCCCAAGGAACGCGATCGCCACCGTGGATGCCGCGATCGCCTTGTAGCCGAAGATCGGCTTGCGGGCGAACACCGGCAGGATCTCCGAGACCATGCCGAAGACCGGCAGGATCATGATGTAGACCTCGGGGTGGCCGAAGAACCAGAAGAGGTGCTGCCACAGGAGGGGGTCGCCTCCGGCCGAGGGGTCGAAGAAGCCGGTCCCGAAGTGACGGTCCGTGAGCAGCATCGTCACGCCCGCAGCGACCGAGGGCAGCGCCACCACCAGCAGGTAGCTGTAGACGAGGATCGTCCACACGAACAGCGGCATGCGCCCCCAGCCCATGCCGCGCGTGCGCATGTTGTGGATCGTGGCGATGAAGTTGATCGCGCCTAGGATCGACGAGATGCCCGTGAGGTGGATCAGGAAGATCCACGCGTCCACCCCTCCGCCCGCCGAAAAGGCGTCGTCCGACAGCGGCGGGTACATCGTCCAGCCCGCCTGCGGGGGCTCGAAGAAGATGCTCATGTAGAAGGCGATCCCGCCGAACAGCAGCAGCCAGAACGAGAGCGCGTTCAGCCTGGGGAAGGCCATGTCGCGCGCCCCGATCATCAGCGGCACGAGGTAGTTGCCGAAGCCGGCGAGCACCGGGACGATGAACAGGAAGACCATCGTCGTGCCGTGCATCGTCACGAGCCCGTTGTAGGTCTCCGGGTTGATCAGCGTGTTGTCCGGCTGCGCCAGCTGGAGGCGCATGATCAGCGCCTCCACGCCTCCCAGGATGAAGAAGAGGAAGGTGGCGAACAGGTAGAGGATCCCGATCTTCTTGTGATCGGTCGTGGTGAGCCAGCGCAGCCAGCCGCGCTGCTTCGGTCGCGGCCCGTGGAGAAGGATCTCGGGGCGCGCGATGCGGCGCTCACCCGTTGCGGTCCCGGCTTCCACTAGTTCTCGTCGCTCTCTTCCCGCTGCTTGCGCTCCTCGGCGAGTCCCTCGCCGGCTGCCTGGATCTCGTCACGCTTGTCCTGCGCCCACTGCTGGAATTCGTCCGGCGACACCGCCACGACCTTCGCCCGCATGTCCGCGTGGCCCGAGCCGCAGAGCTCGGCACACTGCCCGCGGTAGGTGCCCTCCTCGGGCACCTTGAACCAGGTCTCGTTCACGTAGCCGGGCACCGCGTCGGCCTTAGGACCGAACTTCGGGATCCACCAGGAGTGGATCACGTCGGAGGCCTCGAGCTCGAGCACCACGGTCGTGTCGGTGGGCACCACCATCTCCTCGTAGGAGAAGAGCTGGCCCTCGCCGGGGTAGTCGTAGCGCCAGAGGTACTGCTGCCCGTTCACGCGGATGCGCAGGATCGGGCCGCCGTCCGTCGGCGGGTCCGGCTGGTCCACAGAGGCGAACTGGGCCTGGCTCGCGCTCAGGCCGTTGGGGCCGGAGGCGGGCGGGCTCTCGATGTCGTCCAGGTAGAGGAACACGACTGCCGTGAGGATCACGAGGATCGTCGCGGCGCCCACGGTCCAGCCGATCTCGAGCGGCACGTTTCCCCGAATCTGGTCCGCCGTGCCGCCGCGCCGGGCGCGGTACTTGACCAGCGACCAGATCAGCGTGCCCTCCACCAGCAGGAAGATCGCGAGGCCGATGTAGAGGGTCAGCTTGTAGAGCGTGTCGATGTCGTCCGCGTTCGGCGACCCACCGGATTCGGGCGTGATCGCGTCCGCGAACGCCGACGGCGCCGCGATCAGGATCGCGAGGGCGGCCGCGAAAAAGGCGACGACGAGCAGGCGTCTGGGCATGCCGTGGGGCAAGGCCGCGGGATCATATCTTTGCTTCCGACAGGGGATCCACTTCGTGCGACTTGCCCCGAGCAGGCCCGCGCGCGGCAGTGGGCGGCGCCCACGCGACTCAGTCGGGCGGGCCGAGCGGAGCCTCGCTGCGCGGCGTGTCGCCCGACTCGACCTCCAGCTCCCGCACCCGCAGCCGGCCCACGTCGAGCTCCTCGATGCGGAGCTGCTTGATCACCGCACGCTGGATGGCGAGCCTGCCGATCGCGACCGCCCCGAAGGCCGCCGCACCCACCGCGAGCGCGCCGAGGGCGCGCGCCACCTCACGCCCCCTCGAAGGCCGGCTCGCGCTTCTCGACGAACGCGGTCACGCCCTCCTGGAAGTCCCGCGTGCGCGCGAGGGCGTGCTGGAGCTCGGCCTCGAGGTCGAGCTGGCCGTCGAGGTCCGGATAGAGCATCCGGTTCAGCGCCTGCTTCGAGCCGGCGTAGGAGCGGGTGGGGCCGCCGGCGAGCTTGGTCACGAGCGAGTCCGCCTCGTCCATCAGGCGGTCGTCGGGGTGCACGTAGTTCACGAGCCCCCACTCGAGCGCGCGCTCGGCGGGGATCCGCTCGCCCAGCAGCGCCATCTGGAACGCGCGCGCCTTGCCGACCGCCGTGGGCACGAACAGCGTGGAGCCGCCGTCGGGCATCAGGCCGATGTTTACGAAGGCGAGGCCGAAGTAGGCCGACTCGGCCGCCAGCACCAGGTCGCACGCGAACGCGAACGACGCCCCGATACCAACGGCGGGCCCGTTCACGGCCGCCACCACCGGCTTCTCGAGCCGCCGAACGCCGGCGATGATCGGGTGGTAGAGCTCGTGCAGCTCCTTGCGAATGTCGGGCATGCCGTCGTCGGGATGTGGATGGAAGCCCGCCTTCAGGTCCGCCCCCGACGAGAAACCCCGCCCGGCGCCCGTGATCAGCACCGCCCGAACGCCCTCGTCGGCGGCGTCGCCGGTGATGACCTGCTTCAGCTCGCGGCCGAAGTCCTCGGTCCAGGCATTGAGGGAATCGGGCCGGTTCAGCGTGATTCGCCCGACGCCGGCGTCTTGCTCCCAGACAACGTGTTCGTAAGCCATGGGCCGGAGCCTAAACGGCAGCGGTGAAGGGGGTGACCGCCCTCAATGCCCGTCGTCCATCCGTTTGCAGTGCTTGCGCGATTGTCTCCGCGGTGGGAACCTTCTCAGCGCCGAAAAACCTGGTCTGGACTGGCCCCCGGACCCCTTGCCGATTTGACTGGTCCCAGGAGGAACGTTGGCCGCTACCCAGACCGCTAAGGCGCCCGCGAGGCGGGCGAAGCCGTCCAAGGGGAACGGGGCGGGCCGAACCGCCACCCGACAGCCCTCTGCCGCGAACGGCTCCGGCGTCGAACCGGCCGTGCTCGAGGAGATCCTCGACGCGATCGTGGCCGCCCGTGACGGCGACTTCTCGAAGCGCCTCTCGCGCCGCCGTCGCGGCCTCCTCGGCGAGATCGGCGCCGCCTACAACGAGCTCGTGACCATGAACGCCCGCATGGAGAAGGAGATGGCTCGCATGCGGCGGGTGATCGGGCGCGAGGGCCGGATGGACCAGCGCGCGTCGCTCGGATCGGCAGGTGGCGGCTGGGAGTCGAGCGTCGAGTCGCTCAACGCCCTCATCGACGACCTGGTCCGCCCGACAACCGAGGTGGCCAGCGTGCTCGACGCCGTTGCGGACGGGGACCTCGACCGCAAGATGGCGCTCACCATCGAAGGGCAGCCGGTGAAGGGCGAGTTCCTGCGGATCGGCACGACCGTGAACACGATGGTCGACCAGCTCTCGTCCTTCGCGGACGAGGTCACGCGCGTGGCGCGTGAGGTCGGTACCGAGGGCAAGCTCGGCGGCCAGGCCGAGGTCAAGGGCGTGTCCGGAACCTGGCGCGACCTCACCGAGTCGGTGAACGGCATGGCGTCGAACCTCACCGACCAGGTGAGAAACATCTCTCAGGTGGCGCAGGCGGTCGCCCGCGGCGACCTCTCGCAGAAGATCACCGTCGAGGCCAAGGGCGAGGTTGCCGAGCTGGCCGACACGATGAATGAGATGACCGGCACGCTCGCGATCTTCGCCGAGCAGGTCACGAGCGTCGCCCGCGAGGTCGGCACCGACGGCAAGCTCGGCGGCCAGGCCGAGGTGCCGAACGTGTCCGGCACGTGGAAGGACCTCACCGAGTCCGTGAACGGCATGGCCTCGAACCTCACCAGCCAGGTGCGCAACATCGCCCAGGTCATGACGGCTGTGGCCGGCGGCGACCTCACCCAGCGCATCACCGTGGACGTGAAGGGCGAGATCCTCGAGCTGAAGATCACCACCAACACGATGGTCGACCAGCTCTCCTCGTTCGCGGACGAGGTCACGCGCGTGGCGCGCGAGGTGGGAACGGACGGCAAGCTCGGCGGCCAGGCCGCTGTGCCCAACGTGGCGGGCACCTGGAAGGACCTCACCGACTCGGTGAATCTGATGGCCTCCAACCTCACGAGCCAGGTCCGGAACATCGCGCAGGTCACGACCGCGGTGGCCGAGGGCGACCTCTCTCAGAAGGTCACCGTGGACGTGAAGGGCGAGATCGCCGAGCTGAAGGAGACCGTGAACACCATGGTCGACCAGCTCTCCTCGTTCGCGGACGAGGTCACGCGCGTGGCGCGCGAGGTCGGAACCGAGGGAATTCTCGGCGGCCAGGCCGAGGTGAAGGGCGTGTCGGGCACCTGGCGTGACCTCACGGAGTCCGTGAACTTCATGGCCTCGAACCTGACGGACCAGGTGCGCTCGATCGCCCAGGTCTCGACTGCCGTCGCCGACGGCGACCTCTCGCAGAAGATCTCGGTCGAGGCGAAGGGCGAGGTGGCCGCGCTCGCGGACACGATCAACAAGATGGTCGACCGGCTGCGCTCGTTCGCGGCCGAGGTCACGCGCGTCGCGCGTGAGGTCGGTACCGAGGGCAAGCTCGGCGGCCAGGCCGAGGTGGAGGACGTGTCCGGCACCTGGCGTGGGCTCACCGAGAACGTGAACTCGATGGCCTCGAACCTCACCGACCAGGTCCGCAACATCGCGGAGGTCACGACCGCCGTCGCGAACGGCGACCTGTCCAAGAAGATCACCGTCGACGCCAAGGGCGAGATCCTCGAGCTGAAGGAGACCGTGAACACCATGGTCGACCAGCTCAACTCGTTCGCCGCCGAGGTCACGCGCGTCTCGAAGGAGGTCGGCACCGACGGCAAGCTCGGCGGCCAGGCCGAG
>Ga0126306_10000886_pt1 | contig 15240 bp, 14 predicted proteins | sample Plot27_FD_92592 | JGI IMG/M metagenome (GOLD analysis project Ga0126306, IMG submission 92592) | Serpentine soil microbial communities from UC McLaughlin Reserve, CA, USA - Plot27 | ecosystem: Environmental > Terrestrial > Soil > Grasslands | place: USA: UC McLaughlin Reserve, Lake County...
AACCGGACAGGCAGCCTCATCGAAATCCAGGCCCTGCAGGCGCTCGCGTTGGTCGACGCCGGCGACGAGGGGGGCGCTGTGGCCACGCTGGCCGACACGCTCACGCTGGCCCACCCCCAGGGCTACGTCCGGGTCTTCGTGGACGAGGGCCGAGCGATGGGCCGCCTGCTCGGCCGGCTCATACGCACCCAGGAGGTCGCTGTCCCCGGGGACTACGTCGGCCGGCTGGTGCGGGCGCTCGAGCACGACATCGCAGCCACCGCCTCGGGCGGGACGCCGAGTACCGCCGCCGTGCCCGGCCTGGTCACCGCGCTGAGTCAACGTGAGCTCGAGGTGCTGCACCTGCTGGCCGCGGGCAAGCAGAACCAGGAGATCGCCGGCGAGCTGCACATGGCGCTCAACACGGTCAAGAAGCACGTCACCCACATCTTCGAGAAGCTCGGCGCCGCCAACCGCACCGAGGCGACCGCCCGCGCCCGCGAGTACGGCCTCCTCACCTAGCACTCCCGGCGGGCGAGCCGGGTGTGGGGAGGTCCGAGGGGATGGCCGGGATCACCTCGTCGAGGAGCCGGTCCATCTGCGCCGGTTCCTCATCGACTGGTTTGAAGCTGATGGTGCCCGCCCCGTGTCCAAGAGCTCGGCCGCCACAGCCGCGCAGTCCTCCTGGCCCGAGGGAGTTTCCCGCCTATCGAGCCCGCCGCGTCGCCCATCCTCGCTGGGTCGATCGTGCCCACCGACCGCTTGTGTCCGAAGGCCCTGTCGCCCATTCTCGGGCCGGAGGTGTGATGACGGTCGAGTTCGAGGTCACCACCGTGATCGCCGCGCCGATCGAGGCCGTGTTCGACCTCTCGCTCGACATCGACGCTCACGTCGAGTCGATGGGCGCCTCCGGCGAGCGAGCCGTCGCCGGCGTGACGAGCGGCCGGATCGGGCTCGGTGAGGACGTCACCTGGCGAGCGACGCACTTCCGCATCCCGTTCACGATGACCAGTCGCGTCACCGAGCTCGACCGACCCCGCCGCTTCGTCGACGAGCAGCAGCGAGGACCGTTCCGGCGTTTCCGGCACGAACACGTCTTCGAGATCGATGGGTCGGGCGGCGGCACCGTGATGGTCGACCGCATCTCGTTCGACGCTCCCGCCGGCATCGTCGGCCGCCTCGTCGAGCGCCTCATGCTCGCCCGGTACCTCGAGGAACTGATCGAGCAACGCAGCCGCCACACCAAGGCCGAAGCCGAGCGGCACCACCGACCCGGGCGGAGCTGAGCACCGATCTTCGCTCCCCCGGCACGGAGCCGCACGCCGCCGGCGATCCCGTGCCGATCCTCCCAGCCGGTCAACCTGGGCCCCGATCAGGCATGTCCGGCTGCGGCAACGCTTCGCGGACGCGACTGCGCTCAGACCGGGTTGGCGGCGCGCCATGCGTCCCAGACCTCGGCGCGGAGGCGCCCGGCCCTCGGGACGTCGAGGCCCCGGGCCTGCGCCCAAACCCGGACCTCCGCCGTGGTCGGCTCCGGCGCCGCCGGACCCGTCGCGGACAGCTGCGTCTCATCGACGCCCATGCGAAGTCGGGCCGCGGCGTCCTCCCGGGCCGAGGCGAGAGCGGCGGCCAGGAAGCGGTAGGCCCACTCCTCGGCCAGCTTCCGGGTGTCGCAGAACACGATCGGCACGTTCGGACGCCGCACCTGCAGCTCGGCGAGTCCGTCCGCCACCGTCGCCGGCCGGACGAAGTCCAGCTTGAACACGTCCGCGTAGCGGTCCTCGATCACCACCGCCGCCCGCCGCACCGACGCCAGCTCGGCCAGCGCGTGGTTGAGCGTGCCCGTCGTCAGGCTCGTCACCAGGTCCGCCAGCGACTTGCGCTCCACCACCGCCACCAGCGTCCCGTCCAGGGTCACGCCGTAGTCGCCACAGGGCAACGCCCGCCGGACCGTCGCAACACCCGGCCGGGCGAACCGGTACGGGTAGCGCTCGTGGCTGTCGACGACCACCTCGAGCTCGCCGGCATCCCGGACGCCGGCCGCCCGAGCCGTCGGCGTCCGCACCTGCGGGCGGGCCTGCTTGCGGGTCTTCGGCGACTGCCAGAACACCATGTCCCGGCCGCGGCCCCGGGTGAACACGATCTGCGAGCGGTTCTCCCGCCCGCGATCCAGCACCAGGTCGATCGCCGCGCCCCGCCGGGCGCACGACCGCACCGGCACCCGCTCGACCACCTCCGGCTCGTCCGGCCACTCCTCCAGCCCGACCGGGTAGCAGAACAGCGCCTTGGTCCTCGGCCACGTCCCCGACGTGCGGAACACCAACCCCGCCCCCAGCGGCACCCGCAGCAGGAAGCCGAGGCTCGACTCCGGGTCCGGGTTCCGGGCCAGCACCATCTCCACCCGCCCACTCTGCCCGCCGCCGCGCCGACGCCGTCGGACCCAGCCACCCTCCTTCCGACGCCGCAGCCGGGCCGAGCCTCGGGAACCTGGGGCGGCGGGCTCGGCGTCACGCCGCCGGCTCGCGGGATCGGAACGGCCCTCTCGGTCTACATCCGCCGGGCCACGCCCTTGCTGCACGCGCCTGGCAGCTCGGACGGCGACCTCGCGCTCGTCAGCCACGTCAGGGAAGCCAACCCGTTCAGCACCTCAGCGTGCCGGCCACGTCGTCGTCGAGGAGCGTCGTGAGCCGTCCGTCATCGCCGCCCCTACTCCGCCAGGAAGTCGTCGACGTCGAACGCGTCCGCCGGGTAGGGCTCGGCGGCGGTGCCAGGCTCGACCGACCCGAGGACGACCCCGAGCGCGTCGGGCAGGCGGAACAAGCTCGAGAGGTCGACGCCGAGCTTGCCCGGGTTCGAAGTCGGACACCCACTTGCGCGACACGCCGGCCCGATCGGCGGCCTCGACCTGGGTCCACCCCCCCGGTTCAGCGGCCAATTCCGGGCGCGGCCCGACAGGTCCTGCGGCGTACGCACCAGCACAGCCGCCATCATCTCGCGTCGACGTCACCAAACGGTGACAGAGCTACCGAGATCACCGTCCGGTAGCCGACGAAGTGAATGCGGCGAGAGTAAACGTCCATATGAATGCCGAACCTCCCGAGCTGTGTGCTCAGGTTCGAGTGCCGACTAGGGCACAGCGAGGACGGGGTGTTTACCAGGGTTGCCTTGGGGGGCCTCGCCCCAAGCCATGCGACCCGGCGTGGCAGCCTGCGCTCGCCGAGCTGCCGGAGGTAGTCGGAGACGAGATGTCTCGGGATACCTGCGGGGCAGCCCTGGGCCCGGTTGCGATCGGCCCAGCTGTCGATGTGCTCCTCGCAGGTCGCCAGGAAGCCGGGCAGGAGGCCGAGGCGACGGTTGGGCTGGCGCGCCGTGGCCAAAGAGCTTCGAGAGCCGCCGTCGTCAATCGCCGGGCGGGCAGGGCGGGTCGACCGGCGTCGGGACCTCGTCGGCGTCGCCATGCGCAGCGGCCACGATCCGCGTGTTGCGATGGGCCGTCCCCTCCGGCTCGGGGCCGCAACGAAGCGCGCACCGCCCGTCGTCCGACGGCTCGGCGTCGTAGGACGACGAGTGCAGGCGCCATCGCCGTCGGTCGCCCGGAAGGTGGCCAGCGTGTCCCTCTCGCTGTCGATGACGCCCTCCACCCAGGGCACGGCGTCGGCCGGTCCTTCGGGTCGGATGACGTACTCGGCGTGAGTGCAGGCGGGCACGACGGCCTCACCGGCGATCTCCCGTGGCAGTTCACCGAGCAGCTCGTGCACGACGGGCAGCGTGCTCAGCCTCTCCCCCGGCTCGAGGGCGGTCGCGTCCAGCCCCCGACGCGCCCACGAGCTGGACGGCGCGCACGCGCCGGTACTCATCCGACGACTGCCCGCCGGCGATCGACGTCGGTGCCAGCGGCGAGTCGGGTGTCAACAGGGCGGCGATACGGCGATGTCCATCGTGCTCCGGCCCGGGCCCGTAGAGCGCCGCCCGGTCTCCGACCGATCTCGGCGTACAACCGGTCGTACTCGTCGATGAGGGCATCGAGCGGATGGACCGTCGGCGGCGCCGGTGGCCCGGCCTCGAGCGGGGCGGCAATGCTCGAGGTGGCTGAGTCGGGCTCGTCGATGCCGTCGGCCGACGTCGACGGACGGCCTCCCGGTGAGGACGGATCGTCCGCCGCGATTCGTGCCGCCAGCCCCAGGCCCGCGGCGACCAGCACGGCGGCGATGACCACGAGGCCCGCGTGACTCCCCGCCAGCCGGGTGTCCTCGGCGCTGTCACGGAACGATGTCGTGCCGGACATCGGCGGTAAGGCGGCGGACCACTGCGGCGGCGATGCGCTCGCCGGCACGACCGTCGCCGTAGACGCCGCACGTCATCTCCAGGTCGGCCGCCACCGCGCCGCCACGGAGCGCGTCGGCGGCTCGGGCCACGACGGTTTCGACGTCCCACCCGACGACGTGGACCAGGCCGGTGGCTACGCCCTCCGGTCGGTCGGTCGACTCCCGGAGGACGAGGACCGGTCGCCCCGCCGTCACCGCTTCCTCTTGCAGCCCGCCCGAGTCCGTCAGGACGAGCCGACTGCGCAGGAGCATCCCCACCATGGACGCGTGGTCGAGGGGCTCCAGGAGAGCGATACGAGGATGGCCCGACAGCCGACCTATCGCCTCGGCCCGAACGCGCCGGGACGGGTGGAGAGGGAAGACGACGTGGACGTCGTTTTCGTCTGCGATCCGGCGTACGGCCTCGCAGATCGCCCGTAGCCGGTGCTCCCGGTTCTCGCGCCGGTGGACCGTCACCAACACGACATCGCGGTCACAACCTCGTCGGTGGGCGATGCCCGGAGGGACGCCGCGCAGCAACCTGGCGCGCGTCCGCTGGAGGCTGTCCACCACGGTGTTGCCCGTGACCTCGATGGCGTCGCCGGCGATGCCCTCGCGCCGGAGGTTCGACGCCGTCTCATGGGTGGGCGCGAAGTGGATGCTGCTGACGGCGGTGATCATCCGCCGATTCCCCTCCTCGGGGAAGGGCTCGTCGAGCCGACCCGTCCGCAGCCCCGCCTCCACGTGCCCGACCGGCACGCCCTCGTAGTAGGCGACGAGCGCGCCGGCCAACGCTGACACCGTGTCGCCCTGCACCAGCGTCATCGCCGGCCGTTCGGCCTCGAAGACGGCCGGGAGCTGTTGGAGCACCTTCCCGGCCACCTCGCTCACGCTCTCGGTGGCCCCCATCGCATCGAGCCGGTGCGCCACGTCCAGCCTCAGGAACCGCACCAGGTCCTCCACGAGCTCACGGTGCTGACCGGTGAGGCACAGCACCGGTCGGACGCGGCTGTGGTGGTGCTCCTCGTTGAGCGCCTGCAGCACGGGTGCGAGCTTCAGCACCTCGGGCCGGGTGCCGGCGACCACGAGCACCGTGGGTCGTGCGGCACCGAGCCGTCGCCCTCCCGGGCCCGGGAGGGTCATGCGAGGTCACGCCAACCGAACGCATTGGCCTTGGCGTCGCTCGCGTCCGTCGCCGCCACGAGCAACCACAGCGCCTGGACGGCGAAGATCGTGGCCCAGACGTTGACGTGGTGCAGCGGACGTCCCTCTGCGGTCGAGCCGAACCTGAAGCCGCCGTCGCTGCGGGGATTGCCGCCTCGCTCCTGATAGCCGAGCAAGGTCTCGGCCAGCGCCCGGCGTTGGGCGTGACCGGCCAGGCCCGTGAGCACGGCGAGGCGCAACAGTTGAGCCAGCACGTCGGCCCGCACACTGACGCTAACTGCCCCGGCGCGGCCTCGGCCGTCCGTCAAGGCGCCCGCGGGCTGCGACGGCGATGGCCACCACGTCCGTGCCGCCGACCCCGGCGGGGACACGTCGAGGGCCCAGCGTGTCGCACGAGTCGCTCGATCGAGGAGCTCACGATCGCCGAGGGCCATGCCGATCGCCCAGGTGGCCTCGGCGGCGTACAGGTGCGGGTGCAGGTGGGTCGAGCCCGACACCGGGTTCGTGACGAAACGACCGCTGGGCCGCTGCGCGGCGACGACCGCCGCGACGGAGGCCTCCGCAGCCGATCGGTAACGCAGGTCGCCGCTCACCTCCGCGAACGCGAGCAGGCCCAGCGCAGCCTTGGCGTGGTGGCAACCGGGCCGGGTCGACCAGTCTGCGGCCACCGAGGACCAGGGCGGGTCACCGGCGAAGGGCACGAAGGAGCCGTCCGGCCGTTGGTGACGGCGCAACCACTCCGCCAGGGAACGAGCCGTCTCGATCCTCAACCCGGGGCCACGGAGGCGTTCGGCGCCTATGGCGAGGGCGTGGAGCACGATGGCGGCGTCGAAGGTGTAGCGGCGAGCGGCCTTGCCGCGGAACGTGGTCGACCCCGCGACGCCGTCGCCAGTGGGGACGAGGCACGGAAGGCCACCCGACGGGTCGACGACGAGCCGCAACCAGTCGAGGGCTCGTGATGCCGCTGTGACGCAGTCGAGGCCTTGGTCGCCGCTGGGGGCCCAGGTCGATGCCCAACCGCACACCGTCGCGAAGTATCCGGTCACCTCGGGATAGAGCCACTCGTAGCCGACAGCGGGCAGGTACCAGGCGTGACAACCGCCGCTCGGATGCTGTATTCCAGATCTCACGAGCCAGCGCAATGCGGCGCCAGATGCGTCACGGACGGCGCGAAGCCATGCAACATCACCACTGCTCGTGTCCCCAACCATTCAGCCACCAAGACCGATCGGTCGCTTCGCCAGCGCCGGCCCATGGAGCCTAACATCGAGCATTCCGAGCACCACGACCGGCGCCGAAGGTATCCGTGACCCGGATTCCGGCGCTCGAGTGGCTTCTGGGTCGCGCATCGATTGAACTCGGCGACGCCTGGCGTGTCACACGGTGTGAACGTTGCGGGCGTGATTTCCTCAGCCGGAGCGGTCAGTCTCCGTGCTTTTCCCGCTCATGTACATCACACGCCCTGCGGCTACGGCCTCGCTCGACACCGCTTGACGGCGGAGCGTTGTGGCGGCGGTTGTCACAGCACTTCGGCAACGCAGGGTTCACGACCCCGACCCCTCGGCCCATCGTCAACCCGACCGGGGAGACACTGTTCACGTCAGCGGCCCTCCAGGTCATCGACCCGGTGGTCCACGAGGGAGCGCCTCGTCACGAGGAGCCGATGATCGTCGCGCAGGCCGTCATCCGCCTCAACAGCACGGACGCCGTCGGGCTACCCGAGGGGTTCTCGACATCGTTCGTCAACATCGGGACCGAACAGGTCGTTCGAACCTTCGACGCGTTCGGCGCCCACCTGGGGGCGTGGCTGGCAGGCCTCCGGTCCGTGGGCCTCGAGCACTCGCGCCTGTGCCTCATCGCCGAGCCGGTGCGGTTCCGCGGCGGCCGCTACGAGGGCTGGTACCTCGTGCTCGATCACGGTGGAATCGAGATGGGCGAGGCCATCGCCATTGACACGGTACGGGGTCACCCGGGCATGAAGGTTCTCGACTTCGGTTTCGGCCTGGAGAGGATCCTCTGGGCGGTGAACGGGACGCCGACCTACTACGACAGCATCGGCCCGCTCAGCGAACGGCTCGAAGGCCATGTAGCGCTCGTCGATGCCGCACGGACGGCCATGCTCATGGCGATGACCGGCATCGAACCGGGACACCGCTCCCACGGGTATCGCATGCGGCAGGCGGTCGGAAGGCTTGCCGATCAGGTCGACGGTTTCGACGTCCCCGAACGAGTGCTCCTGCACTCGTACGACTACTGGTCCTCCTTCCTCGTGCCCACCGTGCCGCCGGCCGAGTCGCTACACGTGATCGGACTCGAGCTGATGCGCCGCACCAACCTCCGGCTCTGCAGGGACCTGGGAATCGAACCACCCGCAGGGAGCACGACATCGCCGCCGGACTCGTTCATCGAACACCTGCTCACCCGGGGCATCACCTACGGCGAGTTGCTCTCCGCCAGGCAGGGAGCCGCTCACGGAGGACGAGCTCACCGGTGAGAGCACTCATCGTCATGGAAGGCACCCTCGAGCACGGCCGGGGCCCGCTCTTCCGGAGGCTCGGGTCGATGGCCGACCTCGCCAGACGGTGTCACTTGGCGATCACGTGCCTCGCCGAGCCCGACGCGACGGTACGGACGTGCCTCGAGGCCGGTGGCGTGCCGTACACGGTGCGTCCGGCACACATCGAGGGGTGGGCGGTCACGAACCTCGACGGGCTTGTGGCGGCGATCGTCGCCGACGCCCGGGAGTGGGAGGCCGAACTCGTGGTGCTCGACTGGGAGGTCTGGGACCTGATGCGTGAGCTCTCCCAGGCGCTCCCGCCCGCCGGCATCCGCTTCGCCACCGTGGTGCACGCCGTGCCGTTCCTCAACGCGCCAGCGCACCCGAGCGGCGACTTCGCGCGCGACGTGGACGTGCGCCTCTCCACCGAGCCCGACGACGCGGTGGCGTCCTACATCGTCGAGCACGCTCACGAAGCCAATGAGGTGCTGAGGCGGATCGACGTCCTGGCTCCCAACAGGTGCGTGCTGGACTACCTAGCTGGCTACTTCCCGGGCGTGCTCACACGGCTCGTGGAGCCCGGGTACGCCGTCGAGATCGACGAGATCGACATGGCCGAGGCGGCCGGCGAACCCGTGACGTTCGCCTTCATGGCGAAACTCGTCCGGGAGAAGGGCACACACGAGGTGCTCGCCATCCTGGCCGACGTGTGCGCCGATCCCGGCTTCGCTTCGTCACGCCTCGTCGTGATCGGCTCCTTCGAGGGCGTCGACGAGCGCCACGAGTTCCTGTCCGTGGCACGACGCCTGGGCGTCGAGGATCGCCTCGAGCTCACGGGCTGGCTGAACGGGCGAGAGAAGTACGGCCAGCTCAAGCGGGCGAGCGTCTTCATCTACCCCCCGGCCGAGTCCGACACGTTCTCGATATGCCTCATGGAGGCGCTCGCGTGCGGGCTCCCAGCCGTCTGCGCCGATGTGCCGTTCATCCGGTCGACATACGCGACCGCAGCCGTCGAACGGTGCCGACCCGGCGACATCGCCGACTTTGCGCAGACCGCGGTCCGCCTGGCTCGGCACGGGACGGCCGGGACCCCGTTCCACGGGACCCGGGACTTCGCCGCGCCGTACGGGTCGTGGCGCACCGTGGCGTTGGCCGAGGCCGATACCTACGGACAGGTCCTCGGCCTCGGCGCGCCCGACTGAGGTGCCGTGCTGCCGACGAAGCCGTACATCGTCTGTGCGACCCAGCGCAGCGGGAGCACGCTCCTGTGCGAGGCCTTGCAGTCGACGGGCGTCGCGGGTCAACCCGACGAGTTCCTCGAGCCGACGAACGTCCGCCGTTGGACCGCACATCTGCGAACGTCGAGCCCGGCGGGGTACCTGGCCGCGCTACGGGCACGACGATCGTCGGCGAACGGCGTCTTCGGCCTCAAGCTGATGTTCCCCGACCTCGTGGCGTTCATCGCCGCATCGGGCAAGCCCATCGACCATGCCGCGATGGCCGATCAGGTCGACTCGCTCCTGCCCGGCGTCTCCTACTTGTGGCTCACCCGACGAAACAAGATCAGGCAGGCAGTCTCGTACCTGCGAGCCGTCCAGACGGAGGTCTGGCAGCTCCGTGACCGGGCCACGAGCCCACCGGGGCAGTACTCCTACGACGGGATCCGGACGATGCGGCAGTACATCGTCACGTGCGAGGGCCACTGGCGTTCGTACTTCCGCGCCGGCGGCATACGGCCGCTCGTGATCGAGTACGAGAGCTTCACCGCCAGCTACAGCGACACCGTGAGTGAGACCCTCGAGCACCTCCGGCTGCCACACCGTCCGGTCGGCCCGCCCACCCTCCGTAGGCAGGCCGACGTCATCTCCGACGCCTGGGTCGAGCGCTTTCACCGGGACGACGCTCGCCGAGACGGCGCCGACGTCGACGCGTCAACCCACGGGCGTCAAGTGCGAGGTGCCGCCCATGTACGGCACGAGCTTCTCGGGTAACTGCACCGAGCCGTCGGCCTGCTGCCCGATCTCCAGGAGGACGGCGATGAGGCGATCGGTGAAGCCGGTCGCGGAGATCGTGTACGGGTAGACGCGCGGGCCCTTGGGCGGCTTGTGCCGGATGTTGCCCCGACGAGTCTGGTAGTCGGTCAGGTTCGTGTTCGACGTCATCTCGCGATAGCGCTGCTGCGAGGGCAACCACGCCTCGGTGTCGTACTTGAGCGCACCCGGTGCCGCGAGGTCGGCTGCTGCACAGATGATCACGCGGTACGGCACGCCGAGTTCCTGCATGAATCGCTCCTCGTTCTCGAGGCAAAGGAGATGCAGTCGTTCGGCGTCGTCGGGGTGGGCGTAGACCACCTGCTCCAGCTTGTAGAACTGGTGCACGCGAATCATGCCCTTGACGTCTCGCCCGTAGCTGCCCGCCTCTGTGCGGAAGCACATGGAATCACCGAGGTACATCACCGGCAGGTCAGGGAGGATTTCGTCGGCGTGCATGCCCAGCAGGGACTGTTCGCTCGTACCGATCAGCGAGAGGTCGGTGCCGTCGATCTTGAAGTTGTCCTTCTCGGCGAACGGCAGGTAACCAGCGATGTAGAGCGTCCGCTCCTTGGCGAGGTACGGAGGGGACACGAGCGTGAACCCCTGACCCCGCACCATGTCGAGGAACATACGCGTGAGCGCCATTCGGAGCATCACGCCTTCGTTGACGAGGCTGTAGTACCTGCTGCCGGCCGTGTTCACCGCGTGCTCGAAATCCAGGACGCCGAGTCGCGTACCGATCTCTTCGTGCGACTTCGGCGTGAAGTCGAAGACTGGCGTGTCACCGACCTCGCGAAGCAACGTGAACTCGTCCTCACCACCGAGTGGGACCCGAGGGTCGAGCATGTTGGGCAGGTAGGAGAGCAGCCGTTGCAGCTCGACCTCAACAGCCTGCAGCTGCGTGCCAACCGATCCCTCTTCCTCACGCAATGCCCGAGCCCGCTCGCGTAGCGCATCCGCGGGCTGACCTGCGTTACGACCTTGCTTAGAGAGGACCTTGCCTTCGGCGCGCAGCTCATCGATCGTCACGATAAGACGCCGGCGCTCGGCGTCCAGCGTGATGATCTGGTCCACGTCGATGTCGTAGCCGCGAACCTTCGCATTGTGCGCGACCCGATCGCGTTCCTCGATGACATACCGGATGTCCAGCACGCTGGCTCGCTTTCTTCTGCACGGGGCGGCGCCGGCTGGCCATGACACGGCGGCATTGCCGCCGCTAGTGCGCCTCCACCTCACCTGCGATCAGCGCGTCGGTGAGGGTTGGAAGAGTAGCAAGGCAGGCTTCGACCACCGGACGGACGTCCGCCTCCTGAAGCGTCGCCTCGGTTCGGAGGAGCACCTGCCACGGGTCGTCGAGCCGTCGGCCCTCCTGCCCGACGAGCCATGCGTCGGCCCGGGTGCCGAAGGCGCTCCCCACGCGGCGGGCAAGGTCGAACGCGAGCAGGCTGTAAAGCTTCCCGACGTGGTACACGGGATTCTTCCCGCACACACCCTCCATGCTGTAGGGCCGGTGCATCGCGATCAGGCCGTTGGCTCGGTTGCCTCGGCCGACCAGTCCCTCGTCGCCGGTTTCGATGGACGAGCCGATCGCAGTGAGGTAGAGCTCGGGACGCTCGACGTCGTCCTTGGTGTTCAAGGACAAGGAGAGGTGGACCTCCGGAAGTAGTTCGTCGACCCACACGACTATCGCGTCGCGCACGGACGCGAGGTTCGACTGGTAAGCATCCAGGTCGTCGACGGCACCGGCGATCTGCGGGATGCACAGCGTCAAGCCAAGGTCGTTCCCGCTTCGGACCGCCATGACCTTGATATCGGTGCCCAGCCATGGCGTCAGTCGCCATTCGTCGGACTCGGTTAGACGACGTTCGATGGTGAGCACGGCCTCCTCCGTCGGTGTCAAGGGCCAGTACCCACAGCCCACCGACGTGTCGTTCGACGCGAGAACGTCCCGCTCGCGGAGGTCCGAGATGTCGCGCGGCGCGAACCACGTCGCACGCGCACCCCTCGGGGCGCCGCTATCGTCGATCGCTCCGGGGCTACTCCCGTCGCTGACGTTGTACAGGAACGTGAGGTCACGATCTGCGTCGAGCAGGGGCAGGCGCTCGCCGAGGAACGCCTTGGCCCGCGAGACGAGCAGCTCCTGCACCGGCACGGGCTCATCGCCCAGAGCCGGCGTCGCACGGCCGTTGAGCAGGACCCGGACCGGGCTCGTGAGCCGTCCACGGCCCAACGCGACCTCGGATCGACCACCGAGGAGGCCCACCTTGTCGAAGTTGTGGTGGAGCACTGCGCCGAACTTCTGGAGGGTCCACTGCGAGTACTCCTGGCTGAGAACTTCCGCCAAGCCGTCCGACAAGGTGTCCGGATGGCCACGTCCCTTCCGCTCGATCACCTCGAAGCCCGGTGCCATGCGGCTGTCGTGAATGGTCGTAATCCGCATTGATCATCCCTCGCGGTGCACTGGCTGATTGTCGACGGTGTCGGCGCTCGACACGCCGCCGAGGACGTCGAGTTGACCGAAGACCTTTCCGATGGCACGCAGGCAACGGTCGAGAACGGCAATTGGTGTGCCGGTGAACGGGGCCAGGAACATGGTCTCTTCCTCCAGTTGTTCGGCGACCGGCAGACGCTCGTGTGCCACTCGTCCCGCATCTCGCCCCCAGGACCGCGCCACGACGCCTTCCAAACCCAGGCCGAACACGGGCAGCCGGTGGATCGCCTGCGTGTTGCTGTGGGCGATCGGCACGTTCTCCGCCCGCAACGCCTTCACCAGCAGCTCCATCGACACCCCGTCCCGTCGATGTACCTCCACTCTGATCGGGTACTCGTAGAAGGCGCCGCGCGACACGTGGGAGGCGGTGGGCGGAGCCACCGCACGACCGCACGTCGCCTCCCCGAGGCGCTGGCCGATGTGGTCGAGGCTCGAGCGCCGTGCCTCGCACAGTTCATCGAGGTGTCGCAGGTGGTGCAGGGCGTAGGCCGCACTGAGCGGGCTCATGCGGTGCTTGAGGCCGAACCCGGTGAGCTGGAGGTCGGGCGGGCAATCGAGGCCGCTTCCCTCCAGGCGCCGGATGTTGGCGAGCGCCGCCGCCCGCGTCAGGACGTCGGGGTCGTCGGTGAGGAGCAGGCCGCCTTCGCCCGCGCTGAGCATCTTGCCGCTCTGACAGCTGAAGGCGGCGGCGGCAGAGAACGTCCCGACGACGCGCGAGCGGTACCGGGCGCCGTGTGCATGCGAGCAGTCCTCGACCAACACGAGCCCGTGGCGCTGGCAGAAGGCCACCACGGCGTCCATGTCGGCCGGGTGCCCGGCGAGGTGCGTGACCACCAGGCCTCGTGTGCGATCGGTCAGGCGTCGTGCAGCGTCGGTCACGTCGAGGTTGCCGGTGACCGGGTCGACGTCACAGAAGACCGGCGTGGCGCCGATGTGGAGCAGAGGGCTCGCCGTGGCGAAGAACCCATACCCCGCAACGAGCACCTCGGGTGAGGGTGCATGGGGGTCGAGCGCCCAGATCCCGCCGCCGAGGCCCGTCGCGAAGAAAGCGAGGAGGAGGGCCGTCGTCCCTGAATCGGTCGCCTGGGCATGGGCGCGGCCGTGGTAGGCAGCGAACTCGTCCTCCAGCCGACGGGCCGTGGACGACGGGCCGTAGTAGAAGGCCTCCCCCTCCAGCGATCGAGCCACCAGGTCGACGGCGCCCGGCGTGGGGCACGGCCACTGCGGCCTGTCGTCGGCCGCCATGCCGGGCGGTCCGCCAAGGAGCGCCAGCCGCTCGGCCTCACCCACCGGTCGCTGTCCGACGGTCGAGGAGTGCCTCGGCCACGGATGGCGCATGGTTCAGGATGAAACGCACGTAGTAATCGACGAGGTCCTGCCCCTGCAGCTCACAGCCGGAGCAGATGTCAAAGGTTGGCGTGATGCCGAATGTGCGTCGGAGGATCGAGGCGTAGTCGTCGACCTCATCGATGTTGAACAGGACGTTCTTGCTGTTGATCTCCTGGACACACGGTATGAAGTCACCGTCCGCGTTCACGTGGAGGAACATGAGGAGCTTGTGGCAGGCCTCCGTGGCCTCGGTCTTGAGGACCTCGTCACCGTCGCGGCCCTCGACCGGCCGTTCGAGCGTCGGGCGGGAGCGGTAGTCGCCACGAGCGAGTCGTACTGGCACGGCTCGCGACGGCAGGTAACCGCCTCGACGATGAAGGGCCTTGACCTCGACGTGCTCGACCCCTCGGGCGGCCCAGAAGCGGCGAATGTCGTCGGCCGACGACGTGGGCGTCTCCAGAGTCGCGATGACGAACGGACGGCCATCGGATCGGAGTCGATCGACGACCGCAAGCACCTCGACGAAGCTGAGCCCACCCATGGCTGCGGCGTACTCCGCGTCCGAGATACCGACGATCGACACCTCGAGAAGGTCGAGGCCCGATGCGAAGAGCCGATCGATCAGCGAGGGCCTGAGCAGCGCGCCGTTCGAGGTGACCTTCAGGAAGAGGTCGGGCCGCACCTCGCGAAGCATGCCCAGCATCTGAGCCAACCTGCGATGGAGGAGTGGTTCACCGAAGCCCACGATCGACACCATCGGGAGGTCGCTGGCCTCCACGACGCGTAGGATCGAACGGAACGTGTGCTGGGACATCATGCGAAGCGGTCGGTCCATCGATTCACGCGGGCACATAGCACACGCTGTGTTGCACGCGTTCGTCGGCTCGAGGTGGAGATACAGGTAGCTACGCCGACAATGTTCGATAAGAGCTCGCCGCAGCTCATCGGATCGCACGAGACGACCGGTAATCTCCGAAAACGCCATGACCACGAGCCCCCAGTCGCTCCGAATGATCCAGGACCACCTACGCAAGCGCCAGCCCTGGGACACTCCGAGCCGTCAGGCTAGCGACACCCGATAGCGTTCGCCAACGAGCCTGACCAATTCGAATTCGCGGCCACCAGGCTGGCATTCATCCCACTATTTCGGGCGTGAATCGCGTCGTTGTGCCGACTGTCACCCACCATGATTGCTCGTCGGCGGTGACCCTCAGCCGGTCGAGGGCCATCCCGAAGATGCGCTGTGCGACATCCCCGGCAGAGGCCAGGATCACCGGCCAGGACTCCCGCTGGAACGCTGCCGCCGCCTCGCGGAAGGGAGCCAGGCAGGGCGAGGCGCCGTCGAAGGTGGCGATCATCCCTTCCGAGGCGCCGAACCCAGGCGTCAGGCCGCCTCGAGCACGTCCAGCGCGCCCCAGCGCTCCTCCGCAACGCACCAGAAGG
>Ga0126306_10000887_pt1 | contig 15240 bp, 19 predicted proteins | sample Plot27_FD_92592 | JGI IMG/M metagenome (GOLD analysis project Ga0126306, IMG submission 92592) | Serpentine soil microbial communities from UC McLaughlin Reserve, CA, USA - Plot27 | ecosystem: Environmental > Terrestrial > Soil > Grasslands | place: USA: UC McLaughlin Reserve, Lake County...
GCCCACGGGATTCTCAGGTCGGCGAGAGGCTATGAGAGCGCCCACAGTCGAGAAGAACACGGTGGTAACCGTATTGTCGAGCCAGGGGGCGTAGATGTGAGTGTTGGGGTGAGAGAGGTTTAGGACCAGGAGAAGGAGACTCAGCGCCGTCAGCGCCAGTGATAGTGCACACAACCCCCAGGCAAGGGGGGTCGCGGCGCGGATACTCATCCCACCAACTTCTCGATTCTGCTCCGCTGCCCCTTCTGTCACAATCCAACTCTACAGCACTACCGTCTCCCAAGCGTTACGACAACCGTTACGAGGAGGAGTTCCTAGAACAATATTTGCCCGCACCAGCTACCCACGAGCACATGGGGCGACACCGAGGATGTGGAGGTGAGGGACAAGAGTCTACTCACCAGCTTCAGTATTGATGGTGAACATTGTCTCAACACCTCCTCAGAGGCCACTCAGAGCCTTTCTAAGGTTCTCCGTGTCGATTCTAATGGTTGGGTACTGGTAAAAGCGTACAGACGATCCTCGTGGCTGTTTTTCTAGGTTTCTCATGCTCAAGCCCAATATCTTCTTCCCGTCCTGCCGATCACCATCGGCTACGATGACCGCTGGGGAATGATGCTCGTTGGAGGAGCTGGGGGAGAGGAGTCGTGTGGGCGGTGAGGTCGTCCATCTCGGTCATCAGGCTGGGGAGAAGGAAGACGAGAGGGAGATCCCTTCAAGCCTCGCTGAAGTAGTCGGAGTCCACCCGCTTCACCCCACGCTTTCTGGCCACCTCTACGGCCAGCTTTACCAGCCCACGACCGACTCCCCGACGACGGACGTTGGGGTGCACCGTGGTGTCAAGAACGAAGGCGTGGATACCTCCGTCCCAGGCCAGGTTGACGAAGCCGATCGGTTCGTCTCCCCGCCGAGCGCAGATGTGGCCCAAGCTGCGCCCAAGGACCGGCTCGAAGTCCCTCCGCTGAAGCCCCTCCCACGAGGACGCGAACAGGTCGTTAAGTCGGCAGTTTGTCACGGGAGAATTCACCAGGTACCGCAGGTCTTCACCGCAGTTCTTCCATCTAGACAGCATACCTCCCGGGTCCGTCTCAAGCCCTAACGACCCGAGCGCCAAGAAAAATGGGGTATATGGGGTTTGTGTTACTGTCAATATCAAAGACCCCCTAACGTGGAGGTAAGGCGATGAAAGACGATGATCTTTATGACGTGATCGGGCTCGGCGACCGGGGCCGGGTATCCTTGGGGGCATCCTGTCCCACGACTATGAGGAGGATAAAGTGGAAGGCGTAGAGCCAAAGGTAGAAGCGGAGATCCGTCGGTGCGTAGCCGACATTGCGGAGAGGCGCTACCCGCGGGTGGAGGTAGGCAGCTGGGTGCCCGATGTCTCTGTGGACTGGATCTCTGTGGGCTGGATAGAAGGCGAGAAGGCTCTTTCGCTGATACCCGACCACTTCGCAGAGAATGAACTCGGAAGCCTCCAGGCCGAGGTAGAAACGATTCGGGCTGCAAAGGCAGGTGCGGTCATGGTGCACTCGGCCTCCAGCATCGCCTACGCGGTGGGCGATGAGCGATATGCGCTGTCGGAAAGCGACCTGTTAACCACATGCGCCGCGTGGATCGAGCCCGATGGTGGGCCTGCGGTGATGTTCTGGACAGGTTCCCGCTACCGCATGGTTCCCTTGGACGAGCTGACCGGTGGCGATGTGGACGAGTATTTGCTAGAGGACCTGGAGTTCTACGCTAGCGGCGATGGCTTCGAGCCCTACGTTGTGGAAGACACACCGCGCTCCCGTGCCCTGGTCGAATGGCGTTTGGGAGGTTAAGGCTGGGCCTCAAGAGCTCCGACCCTTCGCTCTGCCCCGCCTCGATGCCCTAAGACCTCGCTCGGCTTCACCCGCTGTTCTGGCGCATAATAGGCGACGATTTGACCATCCCCCTCGGCGGCCGTCTCGGCCCTATCGGGGTGGGGTATATATGCCCCTTAGCCTCACCCCGATGCTCTAGAAGTAGGGTGGATGCACTGATGGGTCAATGTCGATATCGTCGAAGGGGTCCTCACCGTAGAACTTCTCCAACACCTCGCAGAGCTTTGCGACGATCTCTGACTCTTCGGCTCCGAGGAAGAGGCTCTTGTTGTGGCGCTCCAAGCCTATGTCGAATGACATGATGGTCCTGCCCTTCGCCCTAGGGGACAGCTTTCTCGTCTTGAGCTTCGGGTCGTAGGCCTTCAAAAGCCCCTGGTAATACTCCTGAGCCTTCTGAACACGTTCTCTCTTAGGCTGCTCCGTGTCAAGGTCTCGTAGGTAGACCTTGAGGTTCAGCCGACCGTCCTGGTTGATCTCCAGGTAGGCCGGTAGCTTACTTTGTCCGAAGTAGAGGACGGTGTCGGGTGCGCTACCATACGGATACACGAAGGGATCTATGCCGATGTCCCGACCCGATAGAGATTCGGTCAGCTTCTCCTTCAGGTGACCGAGGAGGTACAAGTTCCAGGTCTTGCCCCTGTACTCCTCGATCCTGCTGGGGTCTGCGGAAAAGCACCTTTCCCGGAGGTCCAACTCCTTGCCTATGGCTTCACGCCATCTCTCGATGAAGAGATCGTCGGTCGAGATGCCCTTCAGGGCTTCATGGAAGCGCCTGAGACGGATCCACTCGACAAGCTCCTCGCCGTGAGGGGCATGATAGAACTCTCCCACCCCGAGAGTCACGAACAGGAACGGAGTGTCCGGAGTCTCTTCATCCAGCCGCTTGCGGTAAGCGATCGTCTGGGGTACTCCTCTGACCAGGCCCTCGTGAGAGTCAACCTTCATCTCGATGGCTACGATGGCAGAGTCATTCTCTCTATCACGAATGACTAGATCGATTTGCTTCCACTCCCGATGGGGATGGAGATCGTTCTCGGTCTTCAACGATACTCCCAAGCCATCGAGTAAGGACCCAAGCGGCTCTCGCTCTCCCTCATTCCAAAGATCGCAGAGATAAGCAATCATGCCTGAATGGAAATTTTCAGCAGCATATCGCCCGATAGAAAAAAGTTTGCCACGATGCCTCCATCGACGAAGTCCAGTGAAACTACATCGTAGCACTGGGGGAGATAACGTGATGGTAGCGTCTGCCCCACCCCAATGCCCTGAGAGCGCCCCCGAGATTACCCTAATCGTTCCCGCACATAATGCCTCGCAGAAGAACTATCCTGATCCGCGAGTCCTAATCCCATCGGGGCGTGGTGTAGTTTTATTCACCTGAGTGCGTGGAGTAAGAGTTCTCGTACGTTCATATCTAGTATCCCGCATATCCCCGGTCTAACAGGCCAGGATCATCCCTTCAGGCGCCCGCCGGGCCCCAGTTCGGGGAGCTTGTAGCACCGATGGATATACAGGTTCCTGGATGTGCTCTCACCCCGAGGATGAGGCGACCCTCAATCTGTTGGCTGCTTCAAGAAGGAAGTGTGGATCTGGGAGCCAGCCGCAGAAAGCGACGCTGACTAGTACATTCTTTCTTTTATCCGCCAATAGCGGTTAGAATGGCAAGGAATATACAGAGGTTGGGGGATACACAGAGTTAGCATGTCGGTCACCGCAAAAGGAAGAGACTGGGAGTTCCTTCACTCTTTGTGGATCGGATGGACGTTCACCCTTGGTTTGTTCAACTGGATCGCCTTCATTTATATCGGCATTCGGGCGAAGCAATGGAAGTGGATTCTTTGGGGAGTCCTTTACTTGGTGCCTATTGCCGTTGTGATCCTTCTCCTTGCGGCAGATGCTTCAGCTGCCTTGGGAGCGCCCGCAGTGCTTCTAACGTTCGGGGTGGGAGTTGCCTCGATATTTCACGCCTTCAGGGTACGGGAAGGCTATCTGCGACGCTTGGAAGCGCTACAAGTCGGTGACGCTACCACAGACCCTGCTTTACGCTCCTCTCCGGCTGTTTCATCGCGGGAGCGAAGTCCCAAGCCACATCGTTCCTGGTGGGTCGGCTGGACCTTTGTCCCGGTATTGAATTGGGTGGCGTTTGTCTACGTCGGGATTCGGGCGAAGCAGCGCAAATGGATCTTCTGGGGAGTGGTGTATTTGGTCCCCTGGATGATACCTGGGTTTAATAACACCATTGTGCAATGGTTGACCGGTATCTTGGCCCTGGTGGCATGGATTGCCTCGATAGCACATGCTTTCCTGATACGCCAAGAGTATCGGATGCGTCTGGAAACGTCGTCCGGGACAGCTAACGAAGTAGAAACGGCACCGAGCGGAGAAACTTCAGGTCCCGCTAATGCATCTGTGCCAGCAAGAACTCATACTCAAGAGCACCCGCCACGCCCCACCTCGGAGGAGCCGGACGCCTCGTCTGATCAACCACCTGAAGTCTCACCCTCACAAGAACCTGTGCCTCCGCTGGTCGCTGTCGACGATTCTCCAAGAAAGGTAGCATCTGAACGAGTCGGAGCACCCTCCATCCCAACGAATTACCCCCTTCCCCTAGCGTATTCTTACCGGCTCGCCGATGCGGAGTTCGAGACCTTCAGAGTCTTGAAGGAGTTGTACAGGAACGCCGAAGGGCTTACGGCTTTCCTAGCCTCTCTGGCCTTGGTTCTTGCTCCTACTCCCACGGGGAAACGCAAGGACACGCTCCTTAGGGCGTGGAGGTGGAAGGGAGCAACGTTCGGAAGTTGGTACGCCATCTTGGAGAAGACAATCCCCACCATAGAAGAAGATAAAGGACATCTCTACCGTTCGATGCAGCAGCTGTTGGGAACGAAGGCGAATCCATCATCCTTCGCCGAGACGATGCCCTGGCTCATAGATCGACGTAACGACCTACACCATGGGGATTTGCCCGTTGGACCTAGAGCAGATCTGTTGATACAAGAGGTTCGCAGCAGGTTTGAGCATTGCACCTCAGAGAGCGCAGCACTTTGGAAACACCCCTTACGCTTGGTGCTCGACTATGACGCCGTAAGAAACAAGGACTACGTTGTCGCAACTTGCCTGGACTTCTCGGGTGACCATCCGGTAGGCCGCAAGGTGCAGGAGAGGTACCAAGGAATTCCCAAGAAGCAGGACCTGTATATCTTGCAGGACAGGAAGCAGTGGATCTCTCTGTATCCTTTTATTTCCGTTCACTATTGCCCACATTGCAACGCCAGAGAGACCTACTTCGTAGATGCCTGGCAGGGCACAGGAGAAGAGGCAAACCTGCGGAGCTTCGAGCGTTCCCACGAGGAAGTGTCGGAAGAGATCGGGCAGGAGTTGACCCTGCGGTTGGGGTCATGAACTTCAAAGTGTTCTGAAGGGTTTCTCTAGTCTGAAAGGAATACCAGCACAGTTCGACTGGTGGAGCGCAGAAACGATGGCACCGTACCGGTTGTCCAACTCCTATGGACTAGGCTACGGTAGCCTCACATCTACAGCACAAAGCTCGCCGATAGAGGTGGTCTCGTTGCGAGGCCACCGGTCGCTGCTTCGTCCCGCCCGTACATTATCGGTTACCATGCCAACCAGAGGGGAGCTACGCAAAGCGGAAGCTGGATCAGCATGAGGGAGGTGCCCTTTTGACGAAGAGCGGGGGATCATTGGACGTTTCTACCCTCGAAGGATGGCTCTGGGATGCGGCTTGCCAGGTCCGGGGACCGCTGGACGCCCCGAAGTTCAAGGATTACATCCTTCCCTTGATCTTCCTCAAGCGCCTCTCAGACGTCTTCGAGGACGAGTTCGGACGCCTGGTTAAGGATATCGGGGACGAGGAGATCGCCCTTGAGGTGGTAGAGGGTGACCGCAAGGCGGTCAGGTTCTATGTCCCACAGAAGGCTCGCTGGCCCCAGATACGCCAGAGGACCACAGGACTTGGTGAGTATCTCACCGATGCGGTGCGGGCGGTCGCCAGGGAGAACCCGAGGCTGCAGGGCGTGATAGACGTCCAGGACTTTAACGCCACCGCGGCAGGCCAGCCCATCGTAGATGAGGGGCGTCTGGCTGCACTCATGCAGGTCTTGAGTCGCTACCGTCTGGGTCTTGAAGATGTGGAGCCGGACATATTGGGTAGGGCATACGAGTATCTCCTGAGGAAGTTCGCCGAGGGTCAGGGTCAGAGTGCGGGGGAGTTCTACACCCCACGGGAGGTCGGGGTACTCATGGCTCGCCTACTTGAGCCAGAACCAAGGATGGAGGCGTATGATCCCTGCTGCGGATCTGCTGGCCTGCTCATCAAGTGCCACCTCAGGCTCCTTGAGACCCACGGGCAGCAGGTAAACGATCACAGGGAGCTTCCCTCTCACGACGCTCCCTTGAAGCTCTATGGGCAGGAGATAAACCCCTCGACGTTCGCCCTAAGGCTTCCATTCTATCAGTCATGACCATCAACCTGAGTGGACCTAGAGCCAAGATCGAGCGAGCGTACGAGCATCGCAACGCTCTTGAAAGCGAACTGGTGCCGGTGCTCAGCGGGGAACGCCACCAAATCCAGCTTAGCGCCAAGCTCGATCCTGATACCGGTAATCACGTCTTTCGGGTCGCTTCGATGCCGGAATCCTTCCGACGCCGCGTGGCTGTGATCGTGGGCGATCTCGTCCACAACTTGCGGAGCGCACTCGATCAACTCGCATGGCAGTTGGTCCTCGACTACAGCGGACGCCCTACCAAGCGGGGAGAGATTAAAAGGATCAAATTCCCTATCGAGACGGACAGCCAGAGGCTTACCCGGACACACACCTTCAACAAAGTCTCGCCGTCCGACCAGACACTTCTCGACCGGGCGCAGCCCTACAATGGACTTGACGACCCGAAGCTGCATGGCCTCACGATCCTCGAAGAACTCTCCAATCGGGACAAACACCAAACACTTAACCCAAGCCTTGTCGTCACCAACCGCGGGGGCGTTCCCGACACCCAAACGAACGTTGCTGGCTTCGATATCTTTCGCTTCTGGTTCACGGGGGCCGGGGAAAGCCTGGAAATCGGCACAGAGGTTTTCCAAACCCGGATTGTCGGCACTGTTGATGCCGAAGTGGAAGTGGCAGGCCACGCGACGCCCGACATACGCCTTCCACAGCGGCCTGATTTCCCGCTCATAAACGGGCTTGATGTAGTGATCGGCTCCACCCAGCAGACTGTCGCCGCCTTTGCCGCCGCGCATGGCGTCTAGCGGGTCAGTCATCCAAATCGCCTCCCTTTCGAATACTGCCGCCAAGGGAATGAGTTCCATCACTTACATCCCTCAATCCCGCTGCTCCTCGAACCACTTCCTCTCCTGCCGGTGGCGCTCCCTCTGCCTCTCGTCGGCGAAGTCCTCGGCCCCCTCGTCCTGGGCCAGCTTCAGTAAGTCCTGCCACTCGGGGGTGAGACGCACGTGCCCCTTCTTGGTCCTGGCGTCGATGATCCCAGCGTCCTGGAGCCTCTTGAAGGGAGGGGCATCCTTCATGCTCTTGGTGTGGGCGTAGGACAGGAGTGAGGCCAGGACATCGTCGGGGATGTACTCCACCTCTTTTGTGGCGGGCTCCAGGACGTTGAGGATCTCCTCTGCGCGGGCACCGAGCCTCTGGATGGACTCCCTGGCATCGGGGGGTAGGGACTGCCTGACCCTGGAGGTCCCCTTGATGACTCCACTCCTGCCGGAGGAGGAGGGAGATCTCCCGCAGGACCAGGAGCTGACCAACTTCTTCGCCAACAAGCGCAGGCAAGAGTTGGGGACAGGTGGGGAGGAGGGCGCAGGACAGTAGTAGCCTCTGAGAGGTTCGAGGATGCCCTCTAAGGACCGAGGCAAAGCGGTATTCCCAGTCCTATCGGTGACACGCTCTATATTGGGAAAGGTGGAGAGTAGTCTCAGAGCTGGGTGGAGGTAGGTTAGACTGAGGTGGGACCTCAGGGCTGCTCCTCGGCTAACTGATTCGCACAAGCGTCTTCCTAGTACGTCTGCTATGGCGAGTGGCGTCTATCCAATGTCGGTGTAGTTAGTCGGGGGGGATTATCGACCCTTGCAGTTACTTGCACGCACGAATGTCGGTAGTGCACCACCATGTTCTTCCCTCCCAACTCTTCTACGTCGGACTCTACTAGGCCGGACATTAGCTCCTCGAACTCGGCCATGTCTAGAGAGTCCTTATACGAGTAGGTATTTTGCATGACGAGGGTGGTCCCTTCATACCATCCGTCGGTCTTAGGCATCATTGTCTCCTTTGTTCATCTTTGCATTGCCTTCGGTCCACATCAGAGCTGTGGGTCCATCGGCGCAGTGGGGGCAGTAGGCGGGACGTCATGCCCGCGGGCTACCGTCAAGAACAATTTCATGTGCTCGGGGGACCCGTCTGCCGCTCCCTTTGCTACTACTTCATAGACCTCGGGCAGGTGCTCGAAGAGCTTCATCCGACTCTCCTCGGCGGCGAGGGCATCCAGCTTCCGAGACCTCCACTTGAGGATCGTAGCCGGACGGACTCCGATCTCCTTAGCAAGCTCCTCGATGGTATGGGGCTCTCTCCGGTCCCTTGGGGTGGTCAACCACGAGACCACTCTCATCTGATCAGCAGTGAGTTCTCTTGCGTTTATAATTGCCTCCTAACAAGACGGTTGTGGTTATGCGTAGGTGGTAGGGCTCACAGGACGCCTTAAGAAGCGAGTGAGTAGGCAAGATCCGATCTGTGGCCTTCTCCCAGGCTTGGTCGAGCGTCCTCTTCACAGTCCTGATAAATGAGGTTGGTGTGGGCAAACTCGCCGAACATCTCCTGGGCCGCACGATAATAGGCCATAGCGGCACTTCTCTCGTCCTTGAAGCGGCCCAGGTAATGGTTGACTCTATCCTTCTTGATCTGGGCCTTGTATCTCCCACGGCTCTTGTCCCAGCTGACGCCTTTGAAGGTAGAGGCGGTGGGCTTGCCTTTGAAGGTATGAGATTTGCGGCGGTTGAACATGTTCTGCTGGTGGGTAGCCAGCCGGAGGTTCGCCTTCCTATTATCCAACGGATCGCCGTTGCGGTGGTCTACCCACTGGTCATGGGGAGCTTCAAGGAGGAAGCGGTGCAGGTAGATCTTCTTCCCCTCGATGCGGGTCGAGACGTACATCCTGTCACCCCCGTCGCTGCTGACGCTCCACTTGTATCCGGAGATCTTCGGCAAGTCTTCAGCATCGATAGGGAACAGGTGACCCGCACGTGCGCGGATCCTCATGCCGGGGTTCTCGGGCGTGGAGATCCCATCGTCCACAATGATGGTTCCGAAGCCATCATCGGGCTCCTCACTCTCGTGCACTTCTCCATCTTCAGAACCTATGATCTGGGGCTCGTCTAGATTGATCTCTACCTCTTCGATGATCGCTTCATCTGCCACGTGCTTCCTCCTAAGGGAGTAGTAATTTGGTCTCTACTCTCTAGGTAGAAAGTGTCCATTCCGGTTGTCAGAAGCACAGATTCCGCTTAAATAAGGGGTAAAGCGGACAAGATACGTCGAGAAACTTGCCAAGTGGAGAGCAAACAGCGCAGGGTGAAGATAAAGAAGAAGGACTCGGTGGAGGCACGCACAGAGAGAGCCCGCAGGGCGGAGGCGACCTCCTACAACTCTAGTACCTCGTTAGTCCGCTTCTCTGCGAGTCATGCGCATGAAGTTCAGGAACGACTCGAGTTAGCCAGCGTCCATCCTAGAAGAGAGCCTGGATACAGAGAAGCTGCTTTGCCGAGCACCGACCTAGGACTGGATTCTCTTCCCGGTAATAATGGCCATTACGGAAGCACTGCAGAGAATCCCATAGATCTTCTGCACCTGCTTCAGCTCCTAGCTATCTCAAGCCGAACGAGAGCATCACAGCGTTCATTGGCCGGTATCCCGGCATGTCCCCTCACTTTCATCCACGTTACGGTGTGGGACCGGGATAACTCCACCAGCTCCTTCCAGAGGTCGGCATTCTTGACGGGCTTCTTGTTAGCGGTCTTCCACCCGTTCTGCTCCCATTTGAGGTGCCACCGCTGATTCATCCCATTGATCACGTACGCTGAATCGGAGTAGAGCCTAACCTGGCTAGGCTGCCTCAGGTACTCCAATCCCTCAATCGCTGCCGTAAGCTCCATCTTCTGATTCGTGGTGTCGGCCTCGTATCCTGAGATCTCCACGGGTCTAGGACCATCGTAGATCATCGCAGCCCGACCACCTCTACCAGGATTACCATGGCACCCACCATCGGTGTAGATGTCTATCGTGTCCAATCCTCACCCCTCTTGATCTTCTTCATCATCTCCCATTCTGCCCATCTCAGAGCCCATTCCTGGCGTCTAAGTAATTCGTAGTCGTCTATGCTCCTGGGCCGCGATACTTCCTCTACGGCCTTGAACAGAGCTTCCCGGGAACTTATGTTCTCGTCCTGGATGAGCTTGATTATGGCATCCTTCAGGCGACGCTGATAACGGTAGAACCGACGCTCGTTCTGGGCATCCCTCCAGGCGCGATCGTCCCTATCGAAGTCCCCCTTTCCCAACCGGACTCCATAGAGGTCTTCTGCCACATTCTCACTTATCCGGTAAGGATCACGGGGTTTGTCCTGGGTGAGCAAGCCATCCTTCCTCAGTCTCTTCAGCGGGCGAGAAGTAGAAGTGGGCTTAACCCCCACAAGCTCTGCTACCTCGCTGTTAGTGGCTTCCCCTCCGAGAAGACAGACGGCGAGAAGATATCTGATCGTAGAGGGACCGGCGTAGCGGTACCACGTCGTGTGTACTATTGCATCCAGGAAACCCTTATCCTCCAGAAGGGCTTCGATGGTGTCCGTGCTAACTCCTTTATGCTGAAGGAAACTAATGTGTTGGTGGTGTGTTTTTTCACCTTTGTTTACTTCAGCATAAACCCCCTCTTCATCGATCTCTTCAATCTCTTCACTGATCCCCCAGGCAGGCAATCTCATAACCCTCTCAAGGTCTATGACGAAGTGTCCTGTCCTTTCTCCCTTCCTCCTACCGGGTGAAGCCATCCCTGTAATCTGCAGTTCCAGCAGAGCCTTGCTTAACGTCCTCTTGCTCCCGATCCTGGCCTGCTTCCTCAGGGCAACCCAACCAATGTCTACCCTGACCTTATGGTCTGTTGTTACTACATCCCTGCCGTACTTCCTACCGTGCTCCTCTAAGGCTTTGAGGACCTTCCACATCGAATCCTTGCGAGTACGAACCCTAATCAACTGGAGGAAATGTAGTAACTCGTCCAGCCTCTTCCGTACACACCAAGCGGGCTTGTTAATGAGATTGGGGAGGTCCTTGGTGACCTTTGTGTAGATTTCCTCAATCTCCTCATAATCCAGGGGAGCAAGTTCACCGTTCTCATCGTAGAGCATGGTCTCGTTGGCTAGGTTGATTAGTTCCCACATATCATCCCGTTCTGGATGAAGATGGGACTCCTCGTCGATCTTCATAATCTCGTTGCGGGCTATCTTCCTGAAATATGAGAGGAGGGTGCTCTTCCTGGACCCTTCCATTATAGGGTGAGGGGAAAGGCCATATTTCATGAAGAGCCGCTTGATCTTCTTCCTTTCCTCCTCAAGATCTTCGGGGAGGTCTACTTCTGGTAAGGCCTGTATGGTGCGGGTAGAGCTCTTCTTGGTGGACTTCTTGGTGGGGTGCTTGCGTGCTTTACGTAGAGAGTTCAGGAAGTCCTGTGCCTCCTTAATAGGGGAATCGTGGACGACGAAGTCGGTGAAGGTTAGGTACCTGTTCTTATCGTAGACTTCAAAGACGTGCTCCTCGCCGGTATCAGGATCGGTGTAGGCGTAGTTCCCCCCTGTGCCGTCTAGAGTCCCCTTCACCACAATCCTCACACCAAGATTCGGTGTGAGGTATGCATATGAGCCCAGCATGTCCATGAGCTTTGAGATCCATGCAGGTATCTCCCCAGTCACTTCGTCTATGCGTTCATCGAAGTCGAGGAAGCATAAATCATCGTTCTCGGTGGTGACGAACCCGATTCCCTCCAGGAAGGAGGAGGATTCGCTATGTAACACGGCCTCGTCGTAGGCCATCCAGTTCGAGGGATCAAGCGGACTTATATCGTAGCCCCCTGTGGGGTGAGTGGGGGGTTTCTTGGGTTTCTGTCCTTTGTCCTTCTTATAGCTCCAGCAGATCCACTGGTCGAGGGACTTCACCTCGGAGAAGTTATCGCCAGAGGTACGGGGGTCGGAAACGTCAGTCAACGGGAATCACCCCACTATCTCCATGGACCAGTAGCTCATACCGCCGGGAAGCGGGGGAGCTACCTGCATCCGGTCCACATGCCACCGCTCCAGGTCAGAGGGCCTCCTACGAAGCCTACCGACCTTGAAGTAGGGGATACTCCAACCATGGAAGTGACACCGGTTCTCACCGCCCTTCAGAAAGGGGTGAGCACTGCTGGAGGATGTCCGGGCCCTGGGCCTTGTGTTCATCTCGCTCCTTCCGCGAAGCGTAGTGCTTCGCGTCCGGGCCTCAAGCGAGCGAGAGAATCAAGCTACGTGTTAGAGCAACCCTACTACCTCTAGAAGACCGTCTGCCCGCTCGCTCTATAGAGGCTGTTGGCTGGGTTGGGGAAACCCAGAGCGAGCGATGGTCGGGATGACCTCAGGGCTGTAAATATAGGCAATCACTTTAACTAATAGTAACACAACCGTCGACTTTATCCGCCCAGAAGCGGGGCGACGACCACCCTCATTAGCGAGGTTCACTCGAAGCTGGGCGTCGCAGATTATCGCTGGTAGCTGTGGGATTACGGCAGGTGCTGCGCCGGTATTGCGGAGCAGGTAAAAGATCCTTTCTTCACAAGAACAGTTAGGAATAGATGCCAGTGGCCTATTAGAACGGGGTTATACGGAAGTCCATTAGAAACAGCCAAACATAAATACCCGCTATTAACCATTGAGGGTTGAATCTCTCGGATTCTACGGTATACTTACATTGTAAGGCTACTGGGACTTGAGGTACTCTTCCAATGGTTCCGATGTGGCCTGAATATTGTTAGAGAGTGTGCTCGGTGTGCTGCACTCTCTATCTCCTCCTTCCGGGGACCACCCTATCCGAGGTGGTCCCTACTTGTGTTGTGGGATTGCTCTTTGAGGAGAGATCTACTTGAACACAAAGTGAGGATAATCCGGCGTATCCCCGATCCTGTAGAGACCCATCGATGTGGCACCTAACGACTGTCATCACCACATGCTAGCGACGCCCTTTATCGCCCATGTGACGAGGAGCTTTGCTGCTTCGGGTAGTGTGTCTCCTCTGGCTGGTAGCAATGTACAGATGCTACAAGCGGTAGCCTGCGGTAGCCGTGATTCAGGTGGTGTGGGGGAGAGCTACGTATATCGAGAAATGGCAGAATGCTCAAAAAGGAGATGACACCGGCCATCTTCCTGTTACTGTGCTTAGATATTCTCATGGATACCGAAGCAGACTTCATCAAAGAGATAAGGTACCTATCAGGACTCATGCATCAGAACTGCCACGATGCCTCGTGGAGGATGGAGCGACTACTCTCGAAGGTCGAGCGGGGAGAGTCGTTGGACACGAGAAGCACCTCTATCCAGCTTAGCGAGGCCCGTGACGAGTTGCAGCAATTGATGAGGGGCATCGAGGGTATCCAGAAGCTCTGTGAAGAACTGGAATCGGACGACAGCTAAGAGCTTCCGTCAATAGGCTGGCTATTTTTTTACCTGACAGCTCTCCGAACGATTGGATCGCCTCTTGTCCGACCGTTGTCACATTTGCTACTCGCCTATTGACGGAGCCTCTAAGCCTCTTCGGAGCTACTCAGTGCCCATTGTGATTCCTTTTCCAGCACGCGTAGGCGCTGATAGCATAAATAAACTGCGTGAACACTACGTACCTATGTGGAGAAGCTGGATGCCTGGCTCTTGGAGTGGCCTTCGTCGCTGCCATAATGGTGCTAGTGGCGATTGGCTGGTTCTACGAGTTGTGGCAGCAGCGGGCGAATAGATATCTGGAAGGAATAGAGCAAGAGATACGGCGCGAGCGTTTCCTCAAGGCACTTGACCAACACGAGGATAAGCACAGCAGAGATGACGAGGACGCTGCATAAGATAAGTTAGTGTCCTACTCTATGCCGAGACTCACTAGAGTGTCTACCCTAGAGCCTCGTCAATGCCGTGTGCTGCCATGCTACGCTACCACCTCCGCTCCTGCGGGCGCTGTGGGTCTGGCGGAGGCGCTCCGTCGGCGTCGGTGGGGTACAGGTAGGACCGCGGGACTCTCGGACGATTCTCCGTCTTCTCTACGATCCTCTCCACGACGAGAGAGGAGATGCGATGACCGAGAAGAAGAGACGAACCCTCAAAGCCCTTGCAGCGATCCTTGAGCAAGAGGTCCTTGCTTTGAGAACAGTGCCATCCGGTTCGGTGAGATCCTGATGGAGATCAAGGGCAGCGAGGCCTGGAAGATGGAGGCGGGCTACGCCTCCTTCCAGGGCTACTACAAGGCCCGCCAGCTCAAGAGGATCGAGGACTCCCTCAAGAGGGCAGAGTTCTGGGAGAAGCTCAACCAGGGTGAGGAGCCCGTCACCCGCAAGAGGGTGAGCGAGGAGATCAGGAAGGAGAAGGCAAGGGGACCCGTGACTGTCTACGGCAAGCCCCACAACATGGGCAAGTGAATGAGGGACCGCTAGGAACGGGAGAAGAAGCAGGGCGAGCGGTCCCAGTTCATCAACAGCTACTTGAGCCTGGCAGGGGATAGGGAATAGAGGGGTATTCTCCCTCCTTGAGGTGAACAAAGCTGTGCCACGGTCCTATGGGATAGGTGTTCAGGGTGGTTGGACCGGGGCTATGAGGATTGTTGTCATCTCCTTGTGGATACAAGAGAGTGGGACGTGCTGTACATAAGAAAAGGGGAGTCCCCCGTCCGGGGTGGGGAGCCCTCCTGTGTTGGACCGGGGGCGAGGGGTCTGTCCCCGAGAACGCTCTGAGGCTCCCTATCTCTCCTTCTTGAGAATGACAAGAAGAGGGTTATAGTCCATACCACTCTCTATCTCCCCATGGATTGGATGAGTGGTACAGAGTATTACCCCCTCAAGAGTTGAATTGACAGCTTATCTGACAGCTCATGAGAGCCCACCTCTGTGTTATTGTGTGCACGATGGTGTAGAGACTGCATATACAAACAGGGGATAGTGGAAACTATAAACCCTCAGCAACGGTTTCCGGGGCCGTGTGTCGCAGGTTCGAATCCTGCCAGGCCCGCTGTTTTTCCTCAGTCTTCTGGCCCTTACGTGCCGCGACTCCTTCCAGGCACTCGGTGAAGCGTAGAGGTGCA
>Ga0126306_10000888_pt1 | contig 15233 bp, 13 predicted proteins | sample Plot27_FD_92592 | JGI IMG/M metagenome (GOLD analysis project Ga0126306, IMG submission 92592) | Serpentine soil microbial communities from UC McLaughlin Reserve, CA, USA - Plot27 | ecosystem: Environmental > Terrestrial > Soil > Grasslands | place: USA: UC McLaughlin Reserve, Lake County...
CGTGCCGCAGGGTCACGGACGTCCGCCAGGTGCCGCCGGCCACGAAGCGCGCCGACACCGCCAGCCCGCGCAGCGAACGGCCGCGCCGCTCGCGCCGTGTGAGCACCCGCGCGATCAGGAGCTCGAGCGCCCGCTCGAGCTGCTGGCCCGACGCCGCCTCGGGCAGGTCGAGCCGCTCGACCACCGGCTCGAACGGCCGCCGCGGCTCGAGCGGGGTGTCCCGGCCGCGGCTGAGGTCGAGCGCGAGCAGCCCGGGATGCCCGAACCGCTCGGCCACCGCCCGCGAGGGCAGCGAGGCGAACTCGCCCAGCGTGCGGATGCCGAGCCGCTCGAGCACGTCGGGAAGCACCTGCAGCTCTGGTCTTGTGCGAAGGAGAGACACAGAGAGTGGAGAGAGAAATTCTCTGACCGTTGAATCGATGACGATGTGTGAGTTGCGGCCCCTGCGTGGCCGAACCTGGAGCGCTGCCGCGTGGGACGCGAAGCGGCTCGGGGCGGCGCCGAAGCGGGCTCCCGGGCCGAGTGCCCGGCGGGCGGCGGTCAGGACGCCGGCGAGGTCGCCGCCGTGGAGGCCGTGGAGGCCCTCGGCGCCGAAGAAGGCCGCTCCGGGGTGGTCCGACTCGACCTGCGCGCCGATCCCCTCGAGCCTGTCGAGCACCGCGCCCCACAGCGAGCGCACGCCCTCGGGGTCAGGCGCCACGAGCCGCAGCCCCGGGCAGCGCGACAGCGCCTCCCCCAGCCGCATCCCGCGCACGATCCCGTACGCCTCCGCGGGCGCCGAGACCTCCCCCACCACCTGCTCACGACCGGCCTCGGGCGCGACCGCCGCGGGCTCCGAGAGGAGCGCACGGCGGTCGCCCAAGGCGGCAAGCAGCTCGAAGCGGGGGTAGAGGACACATACGATCATGTGGCGAACACATGTTCGCATCCGCTCCGGCGGCTTGCAAGAGAGATGTCACGAGGCGTTCAGCCCGCACCGGACCCTAAGTTCACGACGACCGGCCTGCCGCTTTGCGCAAACGATCTAGAGGATTCCGGCAGCCACGCTCGCCAGACCCGTGCAGATGACGACGATTGACACGATGACCGAGAAGCGCTCGGCGTCCAGCCGCCGGAAGCCCGCCGCGCCGAGCCCGTAACCCACGAGGATGCAGGCCAGAAGCGGCCCGAGCCGGCCTGGATCGACCACGCCCGTGCCCTCCCTGGACACGATCAGCGCGATGCCCGCGATGTCCAGGATCAGGAACGAGGCGGCCAGCGTGGTGCGGAAGACCGCCGGCGGCACGCGCTCCGATTCGAGCCACAGGGCGAGCGGCGGGCCGTTCACGCTGATCGAGGTGGTGAGCACGCCGGACAGGAAGCCTGCCGTGAGCGCGTTCAGCCGGAGCGCGGCGGCTCCGTGCCGAAGCTGCCACAGCGCGGCCGCCACGACCACGACCCCCACCCCGATCTGAAGCGCCTCCTTCGACAGCGCGGCCAGCACCACGACCCCGACGGCGAGCCCCGGGACGGCCGGCACGAGCAGGCGGCCGAGCCCATGGGTGCCGACCCGCCGGCTCTCGAACAGCACCAGCGCGCACAGCACCGTGCCGAGGATGAGGACGGCGGTCACGGCCTCCTCCGGGTCCATGACCGCGAACAGAGCCGGCGAGAGCACCAGCGCGAATCCCATCCCGGTGGCGGACTGGACGAACGCTCCCGCGAACGCCGCGAGCGCGGCAAGCAGCATCAGCGGACGGTGACGAGGTCCTTCGGGAACGCCGTGAGGACGCATGGCTCCGCCTCGGTCACCACCACGAGGTCCTCGATCCGGACGCCGAACTCACCGGGGAGATAGACGCCCGGCTCCACGGTCACGGCATTGCCCGCCCCGACCTGGCCCTCGGCGGTCTTGCCGAGGCGAGGGGTCTCGTGCACCTGCAGGCCGACTCCGTGACCGAGGCCGTGGCCGAAGTGGTCGGCGTGACCGGCGGCGTCGATGATCTCGCGCGCCACGGCGTCGAGCGCCCCGCACTCGGCTCCGGCCGTGACCGCGGCCAGCGCCTCCACCTGCGCGCTCTGCACCAGCCCGTACACCTCCCGCATCTCGTCGGTGACCGAGCCGGTCGCGAGCGTGCGCGTGCAGTCGGAGCAGTACCCGTCCACCCGCGCCCCGAGGTCGATCACCACGAGCGTGTCGCGCGCGATCTCCACGTCGCGTGGCACCGCGTGCGGCAGCGAGCCGTGGGCGCCGCTCGCCACGATCGGCGGGAAGCACGGCGGCTCCGACCCCTGGTCCTCCATGAAGCGCACGAGCCCCATCGCGACGTCGCGCTCCGTGCGCCCGGCGAGCCCGCGCTCGCGCTCGCGAAGCGACTCGTAGGCGGCGGTCGCGATGTCCGCGGCCGCCGCCATCGCGGCGACCTCCGTCTCGTCCTTCACGGACCGCAGGCGCTCGACGAGGCCCGGAACGGGCACGAGCTCCACGCCGTCGGGCACGCTCTCTCCGAGCTTGCGGTGCGCCGCCACGGTGAGGTGGTCCTCCTCGAACCCCACCGTGCCGCGCAGCCGTGCCGATATGTCCGCGAGCAGGTCTCGGCTCGCATCGGCGCGCTCGAAGTCCCGCACCTGCTCGCCCGACTGCTGCACGTAGCGGAAGTCCGTGAAGAAGACGCGCTCCTCGCGCCCGACGACGCACGCGCCATTCGTCCCGGTGAAGCCGGTCAGGTAGCGCACGTTCGTCACGTTCGTGACGATCAGCGCATCGAGCTCGCGCTCGGCGAGCAGGTCGACGAGACGGTCCGCGCGCCGAGCGCTCACTGGAGGCGGGACTTGAGCAGCTGGAGCGCCTCGGCGTAGCCGTCCGGGCCCTTCCCCTGGATGGTGCCGATGCACAGGTCGCCGATCACGGACACGCGGCGCCATTCCTCCCGCTGGTCCACGTCCGACAGATGCACCTCCACGGCCGGCAACCCCGTCAGCTCGAGCGCGTCCCGGATCGCCCACGAATAGTGCGTCCACGCGCCCGGGTTCAGGATCAGCCCGTCGGCGCTCTCGCCGGCGCGATGCAGGCGCTCGACGAAGTCGCCCTCGTGGTTCGTCTGGGAGAAGCTCGGCTCCATCTCGAGCTCGCGGGCGAACTTCTTGATCTTCACCTCGAGCTCGGTGAGGGAAATGCCGCCGTAGTGCTCGACGTTGCGGGACCCGAGCACGTCGAAGTTCACGCCGTGCATCACCTCGATGCGGTGCCTCACCCGGCGTACACCTCCTCGACTGCAGCCCGCAGCTCGGGCCCGTCGACGTCGTGCCCGGGGGTCACCTCGCCTGGCGCTTCCACGAGCACGAACGGTACTCGGCCCCCGGCGCGCTTCTTGTCCCGCTCGACGAGCGCGAGTACGTCGTCCACCGGCGCCCCGGTGAAGGTGAGCGGCAGCCCGCGGGCGGCGAGGAGCTCGGCCACCTCGCCACGCAGCTGGTCGCGCCCGGACAGCCGCAGCGCCACGAGCAGCCCGATCGCCACGGCCTCCCCGTGCCGGTAGCGCGTGTAGCCGGTGGCCGCCTCGATCGCGTGGCCGACCGTGTGGCCGAGATTCAGCACCTGCCGGCGCCCGGAGTCGCGCTCGTCCTCGGCCACCACCGCGAGCTTGGTGCGCACGCAGCCGAGGATGGTGCCGGTGTCGGGATCCCCGCCCTGGCGCACCCTCGCCCAGAGCGGACCGCCCGCGATCAGCGCCGTCTTCACGACCTCGGCGTAGCCAGCCGCCAGCTCCTCGGGCGGGAGCGTCTCGAGCGCGGCCGGGTCGCAGATCACCGCAGACGGCTGGTGGAACACCCCGGCGTAGTTCTTTCCCTCGGGAAGATCGACGCCGGTCTTCCCGCCGTACGCCGAGTCCACCTGCGCAACGAGCGAGGTGGGCACCTGCACGTGCCTGATGCCGCGCTGGTAGATCGCGGCGCAGAAGCCGCCGAGGTCGCCCACCACACCGCCGCCCACGGCCGCCACGATGTCGCCGCGCTCGGCGCCCGCCTCGGCCAGGGCGCGCAGGACGAACTCGGCGGTGTGGATCGACTTGTGCTCCTCGCCCGGCATCACGACGATGCGCTCGTCCCCGTCGAACGGCTGGGCGCGCGCCACGGTCTCGTCGGTGACCACGAACCTGCGTCCGTCGGACGGATGGAAGAACCCGGCGGCGATCAGGCCGCGGCCGAGGAAGACCGGGTACTCGCCCGACCACGCGGAGGCCCAGACGAGCCGCGTGCCGTGTGGCGCGGACTCGAGCGCGCGCAGCGCCGGGAGGGCGCGCCGCACCGCGTCGCGGTCGCCCGGCGGCAGGAGCGCGTCGGCAACCGACTCGTACAGCGCCACGCGGTCGCCGTGCAGCTGGTCGAAGCGGCCACGGTCGCGTGCGAGCGGCCGGCCCTTCCCCGACGCGCGCCGCCACGCCTCGTCCGGCTCGACCTCGAGGTGGACGACGGTGTGCCGCGTCAGCGCCTCGCGCACGCGCTCGGACCCCACGGCGCCGCCGCCGAGCGCCACCACCGGCACGTCCTCGCGCGCGAGCAGCTCGAGCACGAGCTCCTCCTCGCGCGCGCGGAACGCGTGCTCGCCCTCCCTGTCGAAGAACGACTCGAGCGGCTCGCCAAGCCGCCGCTCGAGCTCGCGATCGGAGTCGAGCGCCTGGGCGCCGAGCTCCGCGCCGAGCGAGCGGGCGCCGGTGGACTTCCCGGCACCCATGAAGCCCACGAGCACGAGCGCTATGCGCGCCTCCAGCCGATCCGGTCCCGGTAGGCGGCCAGCGCCGCGCGCACGTCGTCCATGTGGTCACCGCCGAACTTCTCGCGATACGCCGCCGCCAGCACGAGCGCGACCATCGCCTCCCCCACCACGCCTGCCGCGGGCACAGTGCAGGAGTCGGTGCGCTCGCGGAGCGCCTGCGCCGGCTCCTTCGTCTCCGTGTCCACCGAGCGGAGCGGCTTGGTGAGCGTGGGCAGCGGCTTCATCGCCCCGGTCACGACCAGCGGGTCGCCGGTGGTCATCCCGCCCTCGATGCCGCCGGCGCGGTTGGTCTCGCGGTTGTAGCCCTCGTCGTCCGACCAGAAGATCTCGTCGTGGGCCTTCGAGCCCACCCGCTCGGCCAGCGCGAAGCCGTCGCCGATGCCCACGCCCTTGAGGGCCTGGATCGACATGATCGCCTGGGCCAGCCGGCCGTCGAGGCGCTCCTCCCAGGAGACGTGCGAGCCGATCCCCGGCACGACCCCGAAGGCGATCACCTCGAACTCCCCGCCGAGCGATTCGTTCGCCTTCCGGGCGGCGTCAATCTCGGCGACCATGGCCTCGCTCGCCTCCGAGTCGAGCGAGCGCACCGGCGATTCGTCGACGTTGTCGAAGTCGGTGGGGGTCAGACCCCTCGTCGAGGGGTCTGACCCTGAGCCCGTCACCGTTCCGATCCGCGTCACGTGCGAGCGCACCTCCACTCCCAGCGCGCGCAGGAAGGCCTTCGCCAGCGCTCCCGCCGCCACACGGGCGGCCGTCTCGCGCGCGGAGGCGCGCTCGAGGACGTTGCGGACGTCCGAGTGGCCGAACTTCTGGATCCCGGCGAGGTCGGCGTGCCCGGGCCGGGGCAGGTGCACCTCGTCCACCTCCGCGTCCACCGGCCAGGGGTTCATCCGCTCCTCCCAGTTCTGGTAGTCGCGGTTCTGGATCCACATGGACACGGGGCTGCCGAGCGTCCGCCCGTGCCTCACCCCGGCGGTGACCTCGGCGCGGTCCTTCTCGATCTTCATGCGGCCGCCGCGCCCGTGGCCGAGCTGCCTGCGGGCGAGGTCCGTGTCGATGTCCTCAGGGGCCAGCTCGAGGCCGGCGGGCAGCCCCTCGACGATGGCCGTGAGTCCCGGACCATGGGACTCGCCGGCGGTCACGAACCGGAAAGACATAGCGCCCACACCCTACAAACGAGGGTGTGGGCGCCAGTTGGAGGAGGAACTGCGGGGAGGGAAGTGCTACTCAGTCGGAATGCGGGGCGGGCAGCTCCGCGAGGCCGGGTCGGGCGCGCACGGGTTGTACGGATTGACGGCCCAGTCGACGCCGCCGCGGTCCATCGACGGGACGAGCCCGTCGGGGCGACCACACCAGGCCGGGTTCACGCCAAGGGCGCCGTTCCCGTCCAGGTCCTTCTCGGTCTCGTAGAGCTCGACGATGTTCGTGTAGTCGTCGTTGTCCTGGTCGTCCTCGCCATCGAGGAGCCCGTCGCCGTCCACGTCCGAGTCGGCCAGGTCGAGCTCCGCGAACGGGCGCTCGGCGAACTCACCCGGGCGCTGGCCGCAGTAGGCCTCTTCCTTCCAGGGCTTGATCTGGATGGCCTCCTGGCCGAGGTACGCGGGCCACCAGGCGGCCTGGCCGGGTCCGCGCTCCGCCTCGAGCCAGTTCGCCAGGCCGTCGCGGTCGGCGTCACGCTCGTCGTCCTGGTAGACGGTCGGGTTCTGCCACAGGTCGTACGTCGCGGGGAAGGGCTGCGGCGGGTTCGAGAGCCCGAAGCTCGCGGACCGCCATGCCGGCACCGGCGGAACCTCGTCCTCGCGGCTGTACTTCGTGCCGTCGCTGTAGCCGAGGGTCGACTGGAGCCCCACGGACACCCGGGAGCTGTCGAAGTCGCTGCCCGTGACCCTCCAGGCGCGGTACTCCTCGAGCGTCGTCAGGCCGTCGCCGTCGAAGTCGTAACTGCTGAAGGTCGCGCCCGCGGCCGTGTTGCCGTCCGACGGATCGAGCGCGTTCGGGAAGGGCCGCTGGCCGGGGTAGGGCACGGCCTTGATGTTCAGGTCCTTGGCCGACCAGTACTCCCACCCATCGGACATGCCGTCCTTGTCGGTGTCGGCGAGGCACGGGTCCGTGCCGATCGACTGCTCGAGGCTGTTCGCCAGCAGGTCGTCGTCGTCGGGACAGACGGAGTTGCCGCCGCCCGGCGAGCCGTCGCCGTCGCCCAGGCCGGTCACGACCGGGGACAGGCGCCGCGGGGTGAACTTGGAGAACTGGCCCGACAGCACCCGCAGCTTCAGCCGCGTGGGCCGCTGCTTGCTGTTCGCGACCGTGAGCAGGCGCGCCACCGATGCGGGCACCCGCACGACGAGCTTGGTGGTGCTCGCGCGGCGCGGCTTGGCGAACGCGGTGCGGCCGCTGCTGTTACGGAAGATCACCGTGTTGCCGCTGCGGCGAGCCTTGAAGTGCGAGCCGCGGATCGTGAGCAGGTTGCCCACGCTCACGCGCATCGGCGTGACGCGCTTGATGGTCGGCTTCGGGCCAGTGGCGGCCCCGGCCACCGGCGGCACTGCGAGGAGGGCCGCGGCGGCAAGCGTGATGCAGATGATGCTGATGCGTCGCATTGCCCTCTCCTTATCGGTTGGTGGTCTGGTTATTTGAGTCGGCGAGCTCGTCGTTGGCCACGACGACCTCGTCGGCGAACGCGGGTGGCGTGAAGCGGCGCGGGGCGCCCACGGATGCGTGAGCCTTCGCGCCCTTCGCGGATCCGGCCTTCGCGGCCGTCCCGCCGGGCGACACCTTCACCTTGCGGATCTCGTCGATCTTGACCCGGTAGCTGTCGCCGTCTTCGTTGCTGAACATGTACTCGGAGCCGGCGCCGATGTAGGCAAACGCGCACTGGCTCGCGCTGGGCTTGCACTTGCCCTCGCCGGCCGCCTTCAGGGTCGAGTCGACCATGAAGACCGCGTTGCCGCCGTTCGCCGTAACGCCCATGAAGATCAGGAGCGGCGTGTCCTGGCTCGGCAGCATGTCGAGCTTCTCGAGGCCCTTGATGTGGCGCACGCGGCCGTTCGCCTCGAACGTCACGTCGACGACGTACTTGTAGACGGTGGTAGTGGTGGTCGTGCCACCGCCGGTGCCGCCGGTCGTGCCGCCGGTGGTCCCACCGGTCGTCCCACCGCTGGTGCCGCCGCCGCTGTCAGAGCCGGAGTCGCCACCCGCGCTGGGCTCGCTGGCCGAGCCGGGGCCCGAGCCGCCGCCACCGGTGGAGGCAACCTGCTTCTTGATCGCGCCCTTGGGCGCCTTGAAGGGGTTCTTCGGGTCGAACACGCCGAGCGTGGAGCCCGAGCCGACCTTCTCGTCGCCGAGCTTGACCTGCGACAGGGCGGCAAGCGCGCGGTCCGCGTTCTCACGCTGGGCGGCGCTCACGCGCGGCACCGGCGCGGACGAGTTCTCCTCGGCCGGCTTCGCGAGCAGGACCGGAACCGCGACGAGGCCCAGGAGCAGCGCGACCGCCACAGGCGCAAGGCGCTTCTGCTGCAGGTCGTGCCAGAGATCGAGCATGAAGATCTTCATCGCTGGTCCTTACGGAGTCGCCGCGGCGGTCGGAGGAGTCGGGGTCGAGCTGGGCGCCGCCGGGGTCGACGCGGGGGTCGTGGTCGGCGCCGCGGGCCCCTGCGGGGTCGCGCCGGCGGTCACTCCCTCGGCCGTCGGCGTCAGGTAGACGGTCGCCGTGAGCTGGGCCTTGATCGCCGGGAACGTCTCGGCGCTGCTCGTGTAGTTGACGCTCTGGATCGTCAACAGGCGGCCGTTCACCACCACGTTGTTGTTGACAACGTGGACGAACCGCTTGACCTGATGGAAGAAGTCCGCCAGGTGGAAGAAGTCGCCCGTGAACTCGAGCTCGAGCGGCACGGTGTCCAGGCCGGCCGGCGCCGGCGCCGCGGTCGCCCCACCCGTGGCGGCACCGCCGCCGACGGGGAGGCCGCCCTGACTGGTGGAGGTCGAGGTCTGAGTGTCGGACGGGTTGACGCCGGACGCTGCCGCGGCCTGCTGGTTGCTCGTGGCCGCGGCGTTGTTCGCAGCCTCGGTCGCCCCACCGGGCGCGCTCTGGGCCGACTCGCCGCCGGCCGCCACGGGCGGAGCCGAGGACGAGCTGGAGCTCGAGGCGGAGCTGGTGCTGCCGGTATCCGATCCCGCGGAAGCGGCGGGCGGCGCCTCGGTGATGACCGACTCGCGGGCGCCCGCGGTGATCTTCGTGAACTCGATTCCGGTGCCGCGCGCCGCGCCGTCGAGCTGGAGCAGCAGCGAGGGCATGTCGACCTGGGCCGGGATCGCCTTGCCGAGCCGGACGATCTCGCCGTAGTCGGCTGCGAAGCTCGTCTTGGACGTGTTCGCCTGCGCCACGACGGCCTTGGCCGCATCGAGGCGGTCCTGCTGCTGGGCCAGCTCGGTCTTGGCCTCGGCGGCCGCCTCGCGCTTCGGCGAGAAGAGCAGGAACCAGAACGCGGCGAGCATGATCACCGGGACGAGCCCGATGAGCAGCTTGCGGTCGCGATCAGACATGTTGCTCACGATCCACCTCCGAGCGAGGCCGGCACGCTGTCCGAGCCACGCGGCGCCTCACTGGCGGGCGGGGTCGGAGCGAAGGACACGGTCACGTCGAACCGGTAGAAGCGACCACAGTTGTCGAACGTCGTCTCGGTGGCGCCGGGCTCACGGATTGACTCATTCAGCGCCACGTCGCTCACCCGGTACATCTGGCGGAGCCGGACGAGCAGGCGCGCGACGTCGGTCTGCTTCGGCGTGCAGCCGATCAGGTTGGCCGACGGGCCCGTCGGCTCGGCCGATGAGGTCGAGCTCGACGTCGAAGGTGTGCTCGAGGAGTCGCCGCCGCTTACGGACGCGTCCGTGGTCTGCAGCCAGCTGTTCTCCGGCATGACGCGCGAGAGCTCGCGCATCAGGCGCTCCCAGTCGAAACGGGTCTGCGCCGTCGTCATCACGGAGACGAGCCGCTGCTGCTTGATGGTGGCGAAGTTCGTGAACGAGCCGAGCTGCTTCGCCTGCGCCTCGAGCGCGTCGGCCTGCTGGCTCGCCGCCTCCGCCTTCGAAGTGCTGTCGTTGACCTGGTTCGCGGTCAGCACATACAGGAGCGCCATCACCAGCAGCGCGCCAAGCACGCCGACGGCCACGTAGGCGCCGCCGGAGCGCTCGCCCGTCGGGCGCGCCTTCCGCTGCTCGCTCGGGATGAGGTTGATGGCCTTCACGCCGCCTCCCCCATGGCCAGGCCTGCGGCAACGGTGAGCCTGTGCGGATCCTCGCCGCCGATGGCGGAGCCCTCGAGCACGCCGAGCGGTGCCGCGACCGTGGTCGGGATTCCAAGATGCAGGCCGAGGGCCTCGACGAGCTGGTCGTCGGTCGAGCCCGGCCCCGAGAGGACGACCTCGCTGACCGGACGGGCCTGGCCCTGGGTCATGTAGTAATCGATCGAAAGACGGATCTCGTCGGCCAGCTGGGCGCCTGCGTCCTCTTCATCCCACACCGCGGCGAGCGGGCGCGTGAAGAGGCAGGTGGTGCCGACGGCGATGGCGAGGTTGGACACGCCGCCGAGATGGCAGTACACGCGAGCGCTCTCATCCGGCTCGCCGGCGGAGGTCGCGAACATCCGGACGAGGGCGAACGCATCGAGGTCCACGCCCTCGGGCTTGAGGCCGGCCTTCTTCGCGGCCTCGAGCAGCGCCTCCACCATCGAGCGGCGCGCGGCCACGACCACGACCTGCATGCGCGGGGAGCCGTCGGGCGCCTCGGCGTAGCCGGCGACCTGATGGTCGAGCACGGCCTCGTCGAGCGGCATCGCGATCGCGTCGGCCGCCTGGAAGCGGACTGCGGCGTCGCGCTGCTTCGCGTCCTCGATACGCGGGAGCTCGATGACCCGGACGACGATCTGCTGGTTCGACACGCCGAGCCTGACGCCCTTGGGGAGGCCGGCCTTGGCGACGAAGTTCTTCAGGGCCTCGGCGAGCCGGTCGCGATCGGCGACTTCGCCGTCCTGGATCACGCCGCTCGGCAGCTCGACGCTCGCGCCGTGAACGACGCGACCGCTCTCAACCTGGGCGGCGGCAAGGTAGCGACCGTCGATGTCCAGCCCGACGGAACCACCTGAGGAGTGCTTGCGGAGGGAAAACTTCATGGGCGTACGCAAAGGGGTATCGGCCGCCCGCTGGACACACTTAACGCCACGCGCGAAATGTCCAGACTTGCTGGACACCCGCGGGACGCGTCAGCGCCTAGTCGAGGAAATTCGACTCGTAGACGTCGATCAGCCCGGGCCCGAACAGCACCCCGACGATGCCGCCGAGCGCCAGGAAGACGCCGAACGGGACGGCCTTCTTGCGCCCCGCGGCGCCCTCGCGGGCGATGATGAAAACGCCGACGATGCTTCCGGACAGGAACGCCGTGAGCAGCGCCGGGATGACCGACAGGCCCAGGTACAGGCCCATGGCGCCGGCCAGCTTGACGTCGCCCATCCCCATCCCGCGCGGGTATGCCAGCACGGCCAGAAGGAGGAACGTGAACGCCCCCGCGCCGGCGATCAGGTTCTCGACGAGGTCACCGCGGTCCACCAGGACCGTGGCCACGACGCCGTAGACCGCCATCGGATAGACGATCCTGTTCGGCAGCAGCCGGTGGTCGAAGTCGATCGCCGCCAGCGCGATCAGGAACGACACGAACGGCAGCTCGAGCACCAGGTCGTCGTCGAACCCGCGCGCGGCGACCACAGCAGCGAACGTGAGCGCCGTGAGCAGCTCGACGAGCGGGTAGCGCGGCGAGATCGGCGCCCCGCAGTTGCGGCATCGCCCGCGCAGCACGAGCCAGGAGACGACCGGCACGTTGTCGTACGGCTTCACGGGCGAGCCGCACTCCGGGCAGCGCGAGCCGGGGCTGACGAGCGACTCGCGGCGCGGCACGCGCCACGCCACCACGTTCAGGAAGCTGCCTATGACGCCCCCGAAGAACCCGGCGACGACTATCTCAGCGGCGGACGCCATCGGCCCGGCACGCTATCCGCGGCGGCGGCGGGTTTAGCCGCCGCTGACGGGCACGATCTCGCGCCAGGTGTTCTGCACCACGCCGGCGGTGCCGACGGCGTTGATGTTGTTGAACGCGGTGGCGTTGTACACGATGTTCTGGCCGGACGAGCCCGCCCAGACGCCGCCGCGGCCGTCCACGAGCGCGGAGCCGCGGATGACGGACGTGCCCGAGGTCTCGATCAGCTTGGTCCCGTTCGAGTTGTCCAGGTTGGCGTTGTAGACGATCCCCCAGAACTCGATGTTGCCGCTGAAGTTGACCGTGCCCTTCTTGAGGATGAACACGCCCGGGTTGGCCTCCGTGTTGCAGCAGAACTGCTGCCCTGGCGCGGCCGGCGTCTGGTTGTTGTACAGGCACCCCTGGCCGTTCTCCACCACAACGACCTTCCCATTCGGGTTTGCCGGGCAGGTCTGGTAGTAGGTGCCGTTCGCCTTGGCGACGTCCTGGAGCGCCTGGAGCGCATCCGAGTCGATCGCCGGGTTGTCCGGCGGGACGGCAGCGCTGTCGCCCTCGATGCCCAGCTCGAAGGCGGTCGGCGGCACGAGCTGCGGGCCCTTGGTGGGGTCCAGGTCGATGCAGTCCGCCGACTGCGGCGGGGAGTCGCAGCGCACGCCGAGCCCCAGCGGGCTGCCCGTGGACGTCACGAGCGTCTTGTTGCCGTTGTTCTGGCCCTTCACGAACCCGGCAAGCACGGAGTACTGCGGGAAGTTGATCGGCTTGTCCTCGATGCGCACGTACGCGACCAACGCACGCGTCCGGCCGCGCACCGTGGCCTCCGCGCGCACCCAGACGTGCTTGTTCGGAGCGCCGGCCGGGCCGCCGCCCTGGTCGTACCGCGCCCAGCTCGTGTTGCTCAGGTTCACGTCCTGCCAGAACTGCACGGGCGTGCCGTCGGGGGCGGCGTCGTCCCGCACCCACGTCTTCCAGCTGGCGGTGCCGTCGAAGTCCACCTGCGCGTTGATGTTGTAGCTGTTCATCAGCTGCGTGTTGGACGGGCAGTAGTACTCCGAGCTGGTGCTGGTGGTGCAGAGCGTCGGGTACGGCGCCTCCAGGGTGCCGGTGCCGAGCCGCCCCAGCACGAAGGTCTGCGCGGACAGCGCGGCCTCGGCGAGGTTGAAGGCCGACTCGCGCTCGCGCTCCACGCGCGACTGCGAGGTCTGGGTGTCCACCTGCGCCATCGCCGCGAGCCCGATGGCCGTCATCAGCGTCACCGCGATGATCGCGGTGATCATGATCGCTCCGCTCTCGTCCCTGAGTCTCTTCATCAGCAAGACACTCCCGCGGACGGCACGCAGATCGTCTGTGTGTCTTCGTCGGGAAGCACGCCGTCGGAGACGACGAGCTTCACGGTGTGGGTGCCGGCCGATACCGCCTTGGTCAGCAGGATCCCGCTGCCGGCGCTGGTGGTGGAACCGTCGAGGTACCACGTGTAGGTCATGGACTTCTCCTCGGGGTCGGTGGACTCGGAGGCATTCAGCACCAGGCTGCCGTTCACGGCGTCCCACGAGAACGAGGCGATCGGCTTGCGGTTCTGATTGCGCAGGAACACCGAGGTCTGGAGCGTGCTCTCCGAGGGCTTCACCGTCGCCGGGTTCACGTCGATCCACAGCGTCGCGCTGATCTCGGTGATGTCCTTCACCTGATCCGAGTTGTATGTGAAGATCGGCCGGTCGTCGCCGTTCACGATGTTGGACGCGACGACGGAGCTCGAGGCCCACGCACCGCCGGCGCCCGTCAGCTTGCCCGGGCAGCCGGTCTCAGCCGGCGCGAGCGGCGGCGTGGCGGTCGTCCAGATCTCGATCTGCCGGTGCAGGTTGCCCTCGGGGTCGAGGCAGAACCGCACGCGCTCGGTGTTGCGCGCGTTCGCGCCACCCGCGATCGAGTTGCCCTCCGACTGGAACATCATGTCGAAGGCCTGGGCGCGGTCCACGGCGTCCGGCGACTCCGTGATCGGGCTCGCGAGGTTGCGGAGGTCGCGCGCCATCCGGTCGAGCGCGGTCCGTGCGCCGTCCTGCGCCTCGTTGACGCGCTCGTTGGTGCGCGCGTTGCGCTCGAACGTCTCGACGGCCGAGAGCGTCGCGCCCAGCACGATCACGCTCAGGATGCAGACCATCAGCATCTCCACGAGCGTCATGCCGCGCTCGTCCGCGGCGAGCTGTCGTATGCGGGCGATCATGGGGAGGCGGACAGCGGGTCACTCAGCGCCGACTCGCCGAACAGGTCGTCGACGGCGCTGATCCGGTACGTGTGGACGGCATCGTCCGGCTCGGGCTCGATCCAGGCGAGCAGCTCGCCGGTCTTCGGGTAGAACGAGCTGTGCCGGTCGGCGTAGGCCACACCGTCGCGGTAGATCCGGTACAGCTGGATCGACCCATCGGAGTCCGCGGACGGATCCCAGCGGATGACCAGCACGCCCTCGTCGGCGGGAAGGTCGTTGGCCACGTTGCAGTCAGGCTGGCCGCCGATGCAGGCAGTCAGGTTCGTGGGCACGCTCGGGAGCGCGTTCGAGCCGACCGGGCCGATGTGCAACACGTCGCTCCTGGTGCCCTCACGGATCGTGCTCCCGTCCGTCGTCGTGTCGACCGCGACCACCTGGTAGTAGACGTCTCCCCCGCCCGGGTTGTCGATGCAGCCGTCCGCTTCCCGGCCGAGCGTGGTCGAGCTCTCGCCCACGCAGGTCACCGGGGTCGTGATGCTGGCGGCGCTCGTGCCTCGGTACACGCGGTAGCCGACCACGTCGCACTCCGGGTTCTGGACCCAGCTGAGATCCACGAAGTTGCCGTTGCCGTTGCGGCCACCCGCGAAGGTGGTGGGCTTCACGGGCAGCATGCGGTTCAGCCGCACCGTCTTCGACAGCGGCGCGCCCGAGCGGCCCCCCGTGTCGAAGGCGTCGGCCTGGATGATGTAGGTGCAGTCGTAGTACTCCGGCGCGCTCGACGCGCCGATGTCCCAGTTAAACGACCAGGTCTTCGGGCCGCCCGTCGCCTTGCCCTGAGCCTTTCCGCTGACCGACCAGGTCATCTCGGCGGCGCTGCTCGAGGTAGTGGCCTTGAACTGCACCTGGCTGACGTCGGCCTCCACCGTGAGCGGAGTCAGCGTCGGGCTCGACGGGCTGATCATGGCGATGTCCGTGACCGTCGGGCCGAGGCCGCCGACCGGGTTGATGATCGACGAGGTCTGGGTGACGCTCTGCCCGGTCGCGCGGGTGTTCCAGTTGAGCGTGACCCGGACGCGCTTGTAGTCGTCCGGGTTGCGGTCGTTCGACGTGGCGCCCGCGGCGAGCGCGGACGAGTCCGCGCAGAAGGTGATCGGGCCGTTGTGGGTGCCGAGCCCGTCCTGCGGGTCGTCGAGCGAGCAGACGGTGAGCGTCGCCTCGTAGTCGATCCCGCGGCTGCGCATCGTGTAGTCGGAG
>Ga0126306_10000889_pt1 | contig 15231 bp, 9 predicted proteins | sample Plot27_FD_92592 | JGI IMG/M metagenome (GOLD analysis project Ga0126306, IMG submission 92592) | Serpentine soil microbial communities from UC McLaughlin Reserve, CA, USA - Plot27 | ecosystem: Environmental > Terrestrial > Soil > Grasslands | place: USA: UC McLaughlin Reserve, Lake County...
GATCCTACCTCGGGTTCATGATCTACTAAAGCGCAGAGCCGCACCTCGCAGCTGCGCTCGCAAATCCGTTGCATTCGGATATTATGTGATTTTCCCTTCGAGGCTTCCGAGTTCGAAGTTAGCAGCATCGGGGACTGGTTGACCGCCGTGCTTACCCGGTGGTGTCTGCGTGGTGTCAAGAAGGCCCGGTCTGAGCTCCGAGCTTCGTATTTATACTGCTAATCGGGGGTGACCGACGGGGCTCGAACCCGCGCCCTGCGGAGCCACAAAATGCGCAGACATGTGTTTCTTCGTGTTGCCTGGGGTTGCAAAGACCGCTTATCTAAGCCAATTACTTTGCTGACGGTCGCCAGGGGTTTCCGGGTGTTGCGCTCTGAGTGGTGTCAGCGGTGGTGTCATCCATCACCGCCGTTTCAGGCAACACGTGCTCGATGATGCTGTCACTCTTCACCTAGGGAGCATGTTTTCTCGGAGTTCGCGGATTCGGAAGGAGGGGTCAGCCGCTTGCCGCTTCCCCCCCTCCAGGGCGTAGGATACGGCCTCATCTAGGGTCATCACCCGGCCCTTGCCCCACGCCTCCTCCCATACTTCCTCTCCCATGCCCAAGCGCACAGCCGAAATGCGAACTTCAGCCTCGGCGAGGAAGTCGGGATCTCTTGGAATGCCTTTTGTTTCATGTAAGATCTGCGCTGCTCCCCACAGCCGCGCCGCCCGTTCCGCGTCTCCTTTTCCTCCAGCCAAGCATGCTAATCCCTCCAAGTCGTGGGGGATGTTCTGATTCATCCCAGTGTCCCATGCGAGGGAGAGGCTTTCTCTGTAGAGATCGGCAGCCCTGTCGAGATCGTCTTGGAGCAGAGCGATCCATCCCAGGTTGTAGAGTACAATAGAGACGCCTCCTCTGTCTCCCAGATTCTTGAACAGCGTGGCGGCCTCTTCGGTGAGTTGTGCAGCCCGCCCCAGATCGCCCTGGGAGTACACCACCATTGCCAGACTGCCCAGGCAGGTAGCGAGGAATCCCTTGTCGCCCTGCTCTCTGAAGAGACTCATGCTCTCTTCGTAGAGTTCGGTAGCCCTCTCATAGTCACCCTGGGAATGAGACACAAATGCCAAGCCTAAAAGAGATTCTGCGATCCACCAAGTGTCGCCCATCTCCCGGCTCAAAGTCAGGCTTTCTTCGTACAACTCCTTTGCCCGCCTGTAATCCTCCCTCTCCGATGCCACCCACCCCAAGCTTTCGAGGAGCTTTAGCTTAGCCTCGCTAGCTTCCTCATGCGCCAGGAGCTCAAGACCCTCTTCGCAGGCCTCCTTGGCCCGGTCGAAGTCTCCCTGTACAGAAGCCAGACTTCCTGCCCCTGCCAGTGCCATCGCCCTCGACCCAGGCGATCCTCGCCCATCCATTGACAGCGCCTCTTGGAGCCAGCGTCTGCCCTCGCTGTAGTAGCCCCGCACCGACCAGAACCACCACAGAGCGCCTCCCAGCCTGAGGGACACCTCTACCTCTTTGCGTTCCAAAGCCCAAGAGAGAACGGCCCTCATGTTGTCGTGCTCGGCCTCTAGCCTCTCCAGCCACTCAAGCTGATCTGGGCCTTTGAGTTCTGGGTGAGCCTCCTCTGCTAGGGTAAGGAAATACTGGGCGTGAACCCGCTTGATCTCCTCGGCCTCGCCGCTCTGCCCGAGTTTCTCGCGAGCGTACTCGTTGACAGTCTCTAGCATCACGAATCTAGGTTCCCCGCCCGATCCCTCCTCCTGCCTCAAGAGGCTCTTGTCCAGCAGGGAGGAGACGCCCTCGAAGGTGTCTACGGCCAGATCGCCTTCCGCGTCGCAGATGGCCTCTATGGCTTCCAGGGTACGTCCCCCGGAGAAGACCGCGAGCCGCCCGAAGAGTAGCTGCTCACTTTCGTCGAGGAGGGCGTGGCTCCACTCGATCGTAGCCCTGAGGGTCCTTTGCCGCTCGGGGAGGTCGCGTGCTCCTCCGGTAAGGAGCTTCAGGCGACTGGTTAGCCTCTGTAGCATCGCCTTGGGCGGTAGCATCTTGATCCTCGCTGCAGCAAGCTCTATGGCCAGGGGAAGACCGTCAAGCCTCACGCAGATCTCGGCAACTGCCGGGGCACTCTCGTTGGTTATGGAGAAGTCGGGCTTGAGTGCCCGCGCCCGCTCCACAAAAAGTCCCACCGCCTCATACTGGGTCAGACGTTCTAAGGGAGGTGGACTCTTTAGGTCGGGCAAAGTGAGGGGAGGAACGGGAAACTCATGCTCACCGTAGAGCCCTAGTGGGGTGCGGCTGGTCGCCAGCACCTTCAGGCCCGCCGCTGCCGAGAGGAGTTCCGATACAGCTGGCGCCGCCTCCAGGACCTGCTCGAAGTTGTCGAGCACGAAGAGTAGCCTCCTCTCGCCGAGGTAGTCCTTGATGCTCTCATCGAGCGGTTGCTCTGCTGTCTCCCTCATTCCTAGCGTCTCAGCGACGGTCGGGATGAGCAGTTCGGCTTCGGTGAGGGTTGCAAGCGGCGCGAAGAAAGTGCCATCGGGGAAGTCATCCAGGAGGTCCGCTGCTGCCTGCAAGGCGAGCCTTGTCTTACCTGTCCCGCCAGGACCGGTGAGGGTGAGTAGGCGTGTCTCGTCGCCGCGCAAGAGGTCGCGCACCTCAGCGACCTCCTTCTCGCGCCCTATGAGCGGAGTGTGCTGTAGGGGGAGGTTATTCCGGTAGGTGTCGAGGGTTCTCAAGGGCGGGAACTCGGAGGTCAGGTCGGGGGCGACGAGCTGAAAGACCCTCTCAGGGCGGAAGAGGTCTTTGAGACGATGCTCGCCCAGTTCAGCAAGGCTTATCCCGACCGGTAACTGATCACGGACCATCTCGTGGGTTGGAAGTGAGAGCAGCACTTGCCCACCGTGGGCTGCGGACAAGAGCCTCGCTACCCTGTTGACCGGAGGGCCGAAGTAGTCACCGTCTCGTTCCTCTGCCACGCCCATGTGCAGGGACATCCTCACCCTCAACGGACCGCTCTCAGCCCACCGCTCCTTAAGCAGCAGGCGCTGAGCGTCTAAGGCGGCTTCCAGAGCGTCAGGGGCCTTTGGGAAGGCACAACAGAAAGCGTCACCGACCGTCTTGAAGACGTAACCGCCGTGCTGCTCTGTGGCATCCCTTAGGATCTCGTCGTGGCGGGCGAGGGCTGACTGCATGGCAGCGGCGTTCTGCTCCCACAGCTTGGTAGAGCCCTCTATGTCGGTGAACAGGAACGTGACAGTGCCTGTGGGCGGGCTAGCCACTACCTCGATGTCCTCCTTGCTTTCCTAAAGGGGACACTATAGCAGCGCAGCCTTCCTTGGGCCCGCTGTTCACCCAAGTGCCTAGAGGCGTCTACTCAGCCTTTGCAGAATGCGCTTATGCGCTGTGTAGCAACCTGTGTGAGAGGGTGACCGACGGGGCTCGAACCCGCGACCTTCTCTAGAGCCACAATCCGATGTCATCGGTTTCTGAGCGTTGCCGGGTGTTGCATAATCGGCTTATCTAAGCCCATTGCTTTGCTGGCGGTTGCCCAGTGTTTCTGGGAGTTGCGCCCTGGGTGGTGTCAAAAGTGGTGTCAATCGGCGCACGCTGCTCCCTGTTGCTACATCAGGCCCAGCTCCTTAGCTCGCCCTACAGCTTGGTGGCGGGCGCGAACGCCAAGCTTGGCGTAGATGTGCTTGGTGTGGGATTTGACCGTGTCCAGGGATACGAACAGCCTCTGTGCGATCTCCCTGTTGGAGAGTTCAGAGTCCAGTAGCCTCAACACCTCCAGTTCGCGCTCGGTTATAGATTCTTCGAACAACCCTGCGGTTCCACGGCTACTCGCTCGGGTCGACGCCGTTACACCGGCTCCGCATGCCTCAAGCACCTTACCCACGTATTCTGGCGAAACCTTACTTTCGGCGCCGGACGGTTCCCTGCTTTGCACCCTAAGCAGCCGCCGGAGCAGATCCACCATGGTTGTTCCCTCGTCAGCGAAGGTGCGGACGTAGCCCTCGGGTTCCGCGAGCGTCAAGGCCCTACGCAACGCGGCTATTGCCCCTGGTTCATCACCCTGTGTCCGCAGGGCCGAAGCCTTGAGGGTGAGCAGCGAGATCACGCTCCACCCTAGCCCGCCTGCCTCCGCATCCGCCAGCAGCCGCTCGAGCAACCTTATGGCCTCCTCGTGCTTGCCTTGGGCGATGAGCAGGCGTGCCAGCGTCACATGCTCGAGCTCGGTCTCGGGGGAGTAGCCGAGCTCCTCTTCAGCGCTCAATCCCCACTCTTGTGCCCATCGAACTGCAGCCTTGACGTCGCCTCGAGCCAGCCTCAGTCGGGCTCGCCAAGCCTCTATCTGTGCCTTCCATCGGGCGCCAATGTGGGGGTTGGGTGCTACCGGTTCGGCCTTCCGGAGCGTCTCGAAGGCACCCTGCGTGTCCCCTTGCGCTTGCCTTGCCCGCGTGAGTGCCAGGTAGCCGGCAAACAGGGGACCAGCTGCATCGGCATCGACCGACATATCTTCTAGCCTGCTGGACCGCCCGTGCGCTTCAGTGCCTTCTAGTAGCTGGCTCGTCACGGCCCCTATCCCGCTCCACTCGAGCAGCGACTCGACACCTTTCTGAAGGTGGCGCGTGGCTACTTCCAGGTAGTTGCGCTCGAGCAGCAGCTCTCCCACTCCTATGTGCGCCTCGCCCTCCGCCCCCAGGATTCCCACATCGCCGTGCTTGGCTGCTAACCGCAGGACCCGCTCGTAGGTTCCTGTGGCCTCGGAGAGGCGCCCCTGCATCGCCTGCAATCGGCCCTGCAGGATCAGGGCCCTGGCCATCCAAGCGGGGAACCCAGCCGCACGGCTGAGGCCGATGGCCTCGTCGTTAGCTTGGTTTGCCGCTACCAGGTCTCCGCTGTCGAGATAGGCGTCGGACAGATTCATGGCGCCAACGGTCCGGAAGAGTAAGTTCTCCTCGGCCAGCAATGTGAGCGCACGGTGAGCAAACGAGATGACACTTGCCGTGTCCGCCCGGACACCGGCGATAGCGGCTCGAACGGTGGCCACCTCTCCGGCGCGGTCGGCGAGTTGTTTGTCTTCGATCTCCACGGTAGGAATCACCGATGAGTCCTCGGCCAGGCCTACATCGCCGAGGCCTAGCATACGCTCGACGTCCCGCAACCGAGCCTCGGCAGCGTCGAACCGGCCGCTGCTAGAGAGGGCATATGCAGCGTAAAAGATCTGGAGGCGTGGCCGGGAGCGGAGCACTTCTTCGGGCATAGCCCTCAGCAAGCTCTCCAGCGCAGGACCCTCGCCGCGTCCCCCCATCTCGCCCGCCAACCGCTCGGTCAGGTCCCCGGCTCGGTTGAAATCCCCGGCGGCAACCGCATGGCCGATAGCCTCGCTCGCCGTGCCGTTTCTCTCGTGCCACGCGCTCGCCCGGCGGTGCAGTTCAGAAACCAGCTTGGGGTTCTCCTGGCGCAGGCGCTTGCGCAGGAAGTCCGAGAAAAGGTGATGGTAACGGTACCAGCGCCGCTCGTCCCCGAGTGGAACCACGAGCAGGTTTATCCGCTCTAGCGCTTCCAGTTTAGCCTGCCCGCCTTCCTGAACCGTCACGGCGTCGCAAAGCCCCCCGCTCAGCCGGTCGAGGATGGAGGTCTCCAGCAAGAACGAGCGTGTATCTTGGGACTGCCTGTCGAGCACCTCTTCGGCCAGGTAATCAAAGACGTGACGGTCGGTGCCGGCGAAGGCCGAGATGAACCGCGAGACGTCCTCGCGACCCCGCACGGAGAGCGCGGCCAGCTGGAGCCCCGCTACCCAGCCCTCTGTACTCTCTTCCAGCGCCGCGAGGTCTTCAGCCGAAAGTTCCAATCCCATTGCCTCGTTCAAGAAGCTTCCCGCCTCCTCGGGTGTGAACCGCAGATCTGGGGCGGCGAGCTTCGTTAGATGGCCGCCCACAAGCAGGCGGGCCAGCGGTAGGGGCGGATCGGTGCGGCTCGCGATGATGAGGTGCATCTGGGGCGGAAGGTGCTCTAGCAGGAAGGCGAGCGCGGTGTTTACCGCCTCGTTTCTTATGACATGGTAATCGTCGAGGACGAGCGCGAGGTCTCTCTTTGAGATTGCGGCTATCTCGTTGACGAGCGCTGTCAATACCGCCTGGGTTGGCGGTGGCTGTGGTGAGTGCAGCGACCGGAGGATGCCCTCGCCAATGTCTGGCTCCACAAGCTGAAGTGCGGAGATCAGGTAGGAGAAGAACGTTGTCGAGTCGTTGTCCCCTGCGTCGAGCGAGAGCCAACCGACCGGCAGCTCACTTCTAAGGACCCATTCACCTAGGAGAGTGGTCTTGCCGTAGCCGGCCGGGGCGGAGATGAGTGCAAGCTTGCCCCTGCTCCCCTCATCCAGCCGCTCGAGCAGGCGCGGGCGTACCACCAGGTTGGCCCTGGTAGATGGAACGTTGAGCTTGGTGGTCAGGAGCGGATCCCCAAGCGAGGCGCCGCCCGACATGATATCCGCTGAGGGAGTTCTTGTCGCCGAAGGTTTCAAAGCTAGCCGCCTTTGGAAGGCGTGTGCACCAGAGTACCCTATTTCCTCTCCCAGTCCACCGCCAGCATAGCGTCCGTTTCTACTGGGCGCAACGATCAATTACATCCTTTGGCGCTTCCCACTTTAACCCTGATAGGGCCGTAGGCTTCACCCCGGCGCCTTACTATCACCCTCGTTTATCACCCTATGGGGTGATGTCTCTCACCCTGGCCGTCCCTTACGCTTGAGGGTGCAATGGCGAACGAAAGGAGAAAGCGATGATTGCGAGATTCGACCATCGACCGATGCTGACGGCGGTCTTGGCGCTATCCACAACAGTGTTGGTCGTGGTGGTTGTAACGTTGGCCACGTTGCTCTATACGGCGGCGCCCCCAGCGGCAACTTCCTCGAGCGTCAGTGCCGGCGACAACCCCGGCGCGGCCCCTGCTGAACAGGTAAATGACTACGGTAATATCCGTAACCCAAGATAAGTAAACTCTGCGTGATAGTGCTCTTTGCAGTGCACGTCGGCTGAAATAGAGAAGCGCCGCTCCAAGAAGGGAACACAACGCGCAGGAGGTGGCGGAGGAAGGGCCAGAGCTTCTAGGAGTCTCGGCCCTTCCATTTGCCCTTATTCACCCGAACTCCTGGAATGACCTTTCTCCGAATCCCAAACTCGGGACTGACCTCATCTCAGTGGTATCAAAAGACCCCTGCCCTTGAAACGTGGCTCCCTTTTAATTCACCTATCCGGCTTACCTATGCGGAATATTGGAGGGTGACCGACGGGACTCGAACCCGCGACCTTCGGAGCCACAATCCCTGTGAGCAGCTCCGCATACGTCCTACCATGTCTCGCTCTGTAGCTTATCTAAGCTGGAAACCCGGCATTCGCGGAGCCGGGTGTCCTTGTGTGTCCGGGTACGCCCTAGCGTCTATTGCTGCCACATTGCTGCCATTTTCTCAGACACGTCACGCTTCCAATTGCGCGGCCGGGTCCTAGTGAGATGCTCTGTGGATCCGACGTGGGTGCTAACGGGCCCAAGTTAAGCAGTGGGATCGAGGCCTCCCCTACACTTGGTTTCTCAGAGTAGGGAAGATGTCCCGCGAAAATTGCCCGAACTAGTCGGGAAACCATCCCCTACCTCCCGGAATAGTGTCGCCGCCAGAGTGACGATATCGGGTTCAAGCGAGAAGTGTTCAGGAGGGTCTCTGCTCGTTCCTCTGTTTGCGAGGAGCCTCGAGTCCAACACGCGGCGGGGGTTCGAGGAGATGAAGCACGCCGTTAAAGGACTTGCCGAGGCGGCTCCTACCGAGCAAGACTAACCTTCGTACTTCGCAGAAGAGCCCTTCCACGCACTCCGGTGAATAGACTGAAGAAGAGGTTCGGTGTTCTCATGTCACCTTAGCCCTTGGGCTATCAGTGCCCTGCTGGCTGGATCGAGGATCCTCTGGCACCGCCCTAACCCTACTCACAGCGAGCAGCGGCAAACCTAAGTCACGCACCTTGTTCAGCACGCCGTGCAGCGCGGACTGGTCGACGATCTCACCCGAAAGGAGGGCATCGCCGTCCTCCACGTTGACGATTGTGAGCCCGTCGAACCACTCAGACCAGCGCCCATCAAGGTGCCCTTTTACCCGTATCTCGTAAGCGGCCATCCTTCCTCCTTCCATGGTCTCGTACGCCGCTGCTTGTCCAGCGTTGGGGCGCACTGAGTAAGCGCCCCAACGCTGGCTGCTGCTGGGTTACCGGCTCAGCGGTTGATCGGTGCGCACGGCTTGGACGACCTGCTGGATCGCCGCGCTCGTCACCTGCGAGTCGCCCTTGTCGTACAACAGCGATTCGTGCGTTGCCCCTTTAACTACGCTGTGGATGCTGTTGGGCGAGAGGGCGGCCAGCTCGTCCTGCATCTCGAGCCAATCGGGCGACTGTTTGCCTGCGCTGATAACCGCAAGCGGTTTGTCACCAAGGCTGCCCATGTTGCTCACCTGAGCGTTGGTTTCGGGGGTGACACCGAATTCTTCGACGGTAGTGACCCACTGTTGGGTCGAGGAGTTGAATGCCTCGATCTGCGCGCGCTGCTGCGTCGGCAAGTCGGGATGGGCTGGATAGAAATTGGTCAAGCGGACCACTCCGAGCCGTGTCAACCAAGGTATGAAAGTACCCATCCGCCTGGTTTGTTCGTACATCGCCCGCCCTTGTGGGGAGCGGGTGAACTGCTCCGGATGCGAAGAGTCGACGAGCACCACGCCCGCCGTCTCGTCAGGGTACCTGGCGGCATACATCCGCGCGTACAGGCCGCCGTAGGAATGACCCACCAGCACGTAGGGGCCTTCGGTGTCGGCATTCTTTAGTAGGGTATGCAGTTCGCTGGAGATCTGCCTGGCGTCCCTGGGCTCCGGACCGGCCTCGCTCCAGCCCATACCGGCACGGTCGTAACTGCACACGCGCGCGGTCTTTGCGAGCTGCTGCTGCACCCTGACCCAGTGGGCCGACATACCGAAGTTGGCGGCTTCCAGGATTACCGTGGAGCCACCCTCTCCCATGCAGTTGATGTGCATGAGGCGACCATTGACGTTCACCATTTCGCCGGGCGGGAGATAGGTACGTTGGTCTATCTGCGTGGCTATGACCTGGTAGATGGCCCCTATGACGGCGAGCGCGAGGAGCCCGCCGACGAGCCACACGAGCCCGCGCCGGATCCAAGTTCCCAACCCTCTCCTTGGTCGTATTTCTTGTGATTGCTGCTCCGTTTGGCGGGGCGGTGCTTTGCTTTGCATGATGCTATCTCCTTTCTACCGACGAGGTCCTAACTGAAGGAAAGACCGGAGTCCTCTGGAGAAGCTCCGGTCTTTCCGCGCCTGAGCTTCCAATAGCTAAGGCTAAGAAGCCCGCTTCTTGGTTCACGCGGGGGTGGGCTTAACGACCCCAGGCGCAGCGACTGCGGGTTCCGCAGCCCCCTGCTCCTCCTGCTCCTGCTTCCTGTGCTTGCGAGAAAGGTGCTTCGGTCCGGCCACGATGACCACCACGATCGCAGCCACTACCATCAGCCCGAAATAGAGCAAAACTGGTACTGTGACCCGGCCCCCGAGGTCATCGTAGAGGAGCGAAATAGGAAGGTTAATCGTGGCGTGCAAGAGGACCACCATCAGGAGGCTCCCCCCGGTGCTGTTGTACACCCAGGTGAGGAGGACACTAAGTGCGAAGGCCGAGAGCACGAAACCAGCGTAGATGAGGGGAGTGTGGCCAGGTGCTCCGGTCAACCAAAGCGGTAGGTGCCACAAACCCCAAAACGGCGCGATGAGGAGGGCGGCACTCAGGGCGCTCATTCGGCTCTGCAGACGGGGCAGGACGTAGCCCCTCCACCCTATCTCCTCTCCCAGCGAACTGCCGGGGAAGATGTGGAAGGCCAGGAAAATTGCGACACCAAGCAGGGGCATACCCAAACTCAGGGCGGGGCCTCCAAGGAGGGTATTCAAGCCAACCGTGCCCCCTACGAGGGCGACAGGCCCTAACACTACCCCCAGATACCAGAGGGGATTGACGCGCCAGATCAAGAGCTGGCCAAGTAGCTTGCGTAGCGCTCCCCTGCCAAAGACGATGGCCGTAAGCACGATCGCTAGCACAGAAGGGACGTTGGCCGAGAGGATTTGCACGACCAAGACTTGGGTGTCGGTGACGGAGTCCGTAAGGAAAACGAGCGGGCTCTCAATGATCCAGGCGAATGCGTAGGCCAGCACGAAGAACGTGATGATCGGGTGTCGCTTCACCACGCTCGATAGACGGGACATCATATTCCAATCTCCTTTCCGGTTGCCTGTGTTACACACCATAGGGAAGGCTCGGGTGGGGCCGCATCCACCCAAAGATAGGGATTAGGGTGTGTTTTAGGGTAGGGCTAAGAGAATCTCTCGACCGCATTAGGAGCGTCAAGGACTTGTTGGGTAACCGGAAAACTACTGTTCGGAGAGGAGATGCAGTTCGTGCGCACGTGAGATCGCTTGGGTACGGCTATCTACTTCTAGTTTTCGCAAGAGGCTATGGACGTAGCCCTTGACGGTGCCGGTGGCGATGAACAGCCGGGATGCTATCTCCTGATTGGAGAGGCCCACAGCGATCAGCTGTAGCACCTCCCTCTCGCGCGCAGTGAGAGGGAGGTGCTCGGGCAGGGGTTGATCTTGCCCTGTGGCGTACCCGCCAGGCACCAGTGGGTCGGTGCTCGTGTATGGCGACTCGAACAACTCCTTGAGCAAACTCCGCACGTAGCTGTGCAAAGGGTGTTGGCGTGCGTTACGGAAGCCCCTGCTCCGCGGCTTAAGGAGCTCCGAGAGCAAGGCCGCCATGGGCGCCCCTTCGTCTATGAAGAGGCGGACGTAACCCTCGGGTTCAGCGAGTACAAGAGATCTTTCGAGCGCAGCAAGCGCCTCACTAGATTCGTATTGCGCTTGCAGTGCCAACGCCCGCAGGGCGAGGATCTCGATGACGCTACCCATCCGACCTCCGGCCTCAGCTGCTCCGAGCAGCCGATCGAGCAAACCTAAGGTATCGTCGAGGTAAGAACCCATCGCATCGTTCTGTCCCTGGGCGATGAGTACACGCACCAAGGTCAAATACTGATCCTCAAGTGGATAGTTGGGCTCGTCGCCGACGGCGAGCTCGCTGGCTTCGACCCAACGGACAGCCGCGGGCAGGTCGTCTTGCATGAGGGCAAGCCTCGCCCGCCCTGCCTCACCGCGTGCGACCAGCAGCGGAAAGAAGTCGCGCTGGCGAGCAAGGTTAGTGAACTCCTCCAGCGTTGCGATGGCATCAGTATGCAGACCGCGAGCCTGCTGCACACGAGCGAGTGATAAGTAGCCGTGCGTGACCGTGTCCGCATCGACCGTTAAAGCTCCGCTGACCAAGTCCACGGCGCGCCTCAAGTAGCGTTCGGCGGAATCGAGATCGTTCCATTCGCGGTAGATGTCTCCCAGGCCCACGTAGTAGGCAGCGCTGTTCCCCCCCACATCCCGCACTCCGCCCCGTCCCGACACCACATCGGTCGCTTCCTCGTAGGTGGCGGCGGCCGCCCGGAGGCGTCCCTGAAGGGTCCGTAAGCGCGCAAGGAAGTTGATGCTCCTTAGCAACGCGATAAGGGCACCGGAGGTACGGAACGCCGCGCTCGCCTCCTCCAACAAGCGTTCGTTGGCGGGCGTCACGTCGCCGCTCACTTGATACGCAAGAGCCACATTGGTCATGGCGGCCGCACGCTCTCGCGCAGTTGTCTCTGTCTCCGGCAGCAGCTCCAGCCCTTGACGTGCGAGTTCGACGCAGAGCTCGAGGTCACCGGAGAACCGCGCGATGCCCGCACGTATCACCGCTGCCCGGCCCAGGATGGCGCGAGTTTCGTCGGTGGTCGGGGTTCCACGTAAGCATCGTTCGGCTTGTTGTAGCCTGGCCTCGGCAGCATCAGGACGATTGAGAAACACGAGCGCTATTGCGTGAATCGTGCAAAGTCCCGGACGCTCGCGTATAAGGTCCTCAGGAAGCTCGTCGATCCAACCGAGCATCGTCTGGACCTGCTGGCTGAGCACGACTGCCATACCGCTCGCCTCGATCAGGCGAACTGCCCGCTTCCAATCTTGGGCCTCCAAGGCGTGGTGAATAGCTTCGGCAACGAGCCCTTCCTCCTCGAACCACCCGCTGGCCCTCTGGTGTAGTTCCGGAACGAGGTCGGGCCGCTCCTGGCTCAGGCGCTGGCGCAGCACGTCGGCGAAGAGATGGTGGTAGCGATACCATTGCCTTTCATTATCCAGTGGCACGAGGAACAGGTTGGCGTGCTCGAGACGCTCCAGAGTCGTCTGCCCATCAGTATGCTCGGCAATGGCGTTGCACAAGGGGGCGCACATCCGATCGAGGATGGAGGTCCTCAGAAGGAACGTTCGCAGCTCTTCCGGTTGCCGCCAAAGCACCTCCTCGGCCAGGTAGTCCACCACGTGGCGGTTGCTGCCAGTGAACGAAGCGATGAAGCCAGCGACGTCGGTGTGGTCCCGCATCGCTAGTGCCGCCATCTGCAGTCCCGCTATCCAGCCCTCCGTACGCCCCTCCAGCTCGGCAATGTCCTCCACTGTGAGCTTCAAGCCCATGAATTCGTTGAGGAACGACGCTGCCTCCTCCGGCATGAAGCGCAGGTCGTCCGCGCGCAGCTCGTTCAACTCGCCGTGCGCCCGCAACCTCGAGAGCGGCAAGGGCGGGTCCGCCCGCGTGGCAATTATCAGGTGCGTCCGCGGCGGGAGGTGGTCGATTAGGAAGCTCAGCGCCTCGTGGATTGCCCCAGACTCGATGAGGTGGTAGTCGTCTAGGACGAGCACCGCGTCCGTAGGCAAGTCTGCAAGCTCGTTGAGTAGGGTTGTCAAAATTGCTTCGATTGGCGGCGCCTGCGGAGCGCCAAGCAGCGTCAGCGCACTCTCCCCTGAGCCCGGCTGGAGCTGGTCTATAGCCGTAATGTAGTAGCGCCAGAACCGCACTGGGTCGTTGTCGCCAGGGTCTAAGGAGAGCCAGGCTACTGGTCGACCGCCGGAGATCTCACCGACCCATGCGCTCAGGAGGGTGGTCTTGCCAAAGCCGGCGGGTGCCGAGAGGAGGGTGAGCTTTCGTTCCTGCCCTTCTTCGAGCCGTCCACTCAATCGCGTGCGCGGAACGAGTGAAGAGCGCACGGCCGGAACAGAGAGCTTGGTCGAAAGGAGCGGGTCACTGCTGGTTTCCTGGCGCGGGCGCTCCCGCACATGGTCGTCCGCCGTCGTAGAACCCTTCGTAGCGACGACACCGGCACGCCCAGAAGGACCACCATCCACTGCGGTTGCATCTGCGGGTAGGCTTGCCGTGGCCTTCTCCGCGTACTTAGTCAGCCGTGCCGCGGCCTCGTTCAGTCTGGCGAGCGTCAGCTTCTCCGCTTTACCGAGATACACCTTTCGAAGCTTTCCACCCTGCTTGCGGTAGGCGCTCCAATACTCTTCGTTGCTGCCCGACCGGCGCTCCTTTCGAGCGGTAAAGATTCCGCTTGGCCCCTCAAACGAGAACGAGTGTGTCGCCCGATCTTCCAACCACGCAGTCCACACGGGCGAGCCGAGCGCGACCTGTGGCGCTCCGGGCGGTTCTTGAACATAGAGCACCCCATCAGCCACGTGAGGTATGCGCTGCGCCATTCTTGCTTTCCCCTAACCCGTTGGTAGGTTACCCAAACATTCTAGACGGTGTTTGGGTAACCCGGCAAACTCCATGGCGCGATGTTGAATCCCCCGGTAACGCAACGCTCAATTCCCCGCTCATGCAAGGGGCCCGCAGCGTCGCGGGGCACACCACGACGAGCCCAGCCACGGTCCTCGTTTCCCTGAACCTCCCCTTTAGCCGAACTTCCGAGAAGACCCATCTGCAAGGTTTCAAGAAGGCCCAGCATAAGTGCCGGTTTCGTATTTATCCTGCTAATCAAAGGGTGACCGACGGGACTCGAACCCGCGCCCTTCGGAGCCACAATCCGCCGACATCTGTTTCCAGGCGTTGCTACACGTTGCAGAATCGGCATAGATAAGCTGATTTCTTTGCTCGCAGTTGCACACCATTGCTGCGTATTGCACACTCAGTGGTGTCAAAGGTGGTGTCATCCAGCATGACTGTGTATAGGCGACAAGGGCTTGATGTCACTCTCACTCCTGACCTAGAGGAGCATGTTTTCTCCAGAGTTTGCATACCGGGAAATTCTCTGATGTTCGCAACGACGGGGAGTGATCAACCGCTTGCCTGTTGCTCCAGTGCATAGGAGACGGCTTCCTCAAGCGTCATCTTCCGTCCCTCTTCCCACGCCTTCGCCCACTCCGCCTCATGGATCTGGGAGCGTCCCGACGCAAGATAAGGTTCCATCTCGGCATACGAGGTCGGATCCTGGGGATAACCTGTGGCTTCATGCAGGGCCTCCGCCGCTCCACACAGCTGTGCCGCCCGCACAGCATCTCCTTGTGCTCCAGCCAAGCATGCAAACCCAGCCAAGTCGTCGAGGACAACCGTATACATTCCAGTCTCCCACGCGAGAGCCAGGCTTTGTTTATAGAGATCCACTGCCTTGCCCAGATCGTTTCGGAGAAAGGCTATCCATCCCAGGTTGTTGAGACTCATAGAGACGTCTCCTCTGGATCCCAGCTCCCTGAACAGCGCGACGCCCTCTTCGGTAAGCTTCTGAGCCCGCACTAAATCGCCCTGGGTGATCGCCACTAGTCCCAGATTGACCAAGCAGAAGGCGAGACCTTGCTTGTCACCCCACTCTATGAAGAGATCCATGCTCTCTTCGTAGAGCTCGGTCGCCCTCTCAGAGTCGCCCTGAATTTGAGTCACAAGCGCCGAGCTAAGAAGTGAGCTTGCGAGCCCCCAGGTGTTCCTCATTTCCCGGCTCAGCGCCACGCTTTCTTCGTTCAACTGCGTTGCCCACGTGTAGTCTTCCCTCATCCGTGCCACTTTCCCCAAGGGTAAGAGGAGGTATATCTTAGCCTTGCTTGCCTCCGTTGCCTCGCGCGCGAGGAGCTTAAGACCCTCTTCGCAAGCCTCCTGGGCCTGGTCGAGGTCGCCTTGCTGCGACGCAATCTCTCCAATGCCGGCCAGTGCCATCGCCCGAGCCGAGGGCGATCCTCGCCTGTCCACTGCCAGCGCGTTTTCCAGCCACCTCCGACCCTCGCTGTAGTGGCTGCGCATCCACCAGAACCGCCACAACGCTCC
>Ga0126306_10000891_pt1 | contig 15201 bp, 15 predicted proteins | sample Plot27_FD_92592 | JGI IMG/M metagenome (GOLD analysis project Ga0126306, IMG submission 92592) | Serpentine soil microbial communities from UC McLaughlin Reserve, CA, USA - Plot27 | ecosystem: Environmental > Terrestrial > Soil > Grasslands | place: USA: UC McLaughlin Reserve, Lake County...
GCAGCGGGGGCTCGAGATCGAGGAGGGCATGCAGGACGCGGACGCCGCGGGGCACGGGCGGCAATCGGGTCGCTTGGGCCACGACCCCGGTCGCGACGGCCAGGAAGTCGCCGGCCAGCTCCACCATGGCTGCGGTGATCGGCGTGCCGTCGGACGGATGCATGGGCCGCGACCAAGAGAAGTTCTCCTCGCGGCTGCCGGCCGCCTGCTCGACATCGCGGACGACGTCGAGCAGCGCGCCCACATCGACGCGTCGCTCGTCATAGGCGACGAGAACCTGCCCGGTGACGGCGTTGATCTCGGCCCACCGCACCCCTCGAAGCTGGTGCAGCCGGTGCTTCACCCCCGACGAGATCCGCCGGTGCCTCGGCCCGCTGCCCGTCATGCCCCGCACCTCGATGTGCGCGTGGCCGCCTCCGTTCCAGACCCGCCGCCGCGCACGGTTGGGGTGCAGGTCGAGCAATGCCCGGGAAGCCGGCACCGCCTGCCGCCACAGGCCCTCGGCCGACGAGCGGACGTCGCCCGTGAGCGAGCTCGCGGTTGCGATCACCCGCGCCGGGGCGTCTCTGACCATCCGGCCGGTGCGGGCAGCGGTGTCGGCTACCAGGCTGCGCGACGGCGCCGCCACGCCGACCATGCTGGGAACAGCGGCGAGCGCGACGCTGGCGCCGCCCGCTGCCACCGCGGCGCCCGCCACCGACATCTGCACCGCCGCGCCGGCCGCCCGGCCTGCCGCGGACGCCACGTTGCGTGCGGCGTCAGGCGCGGCGGCGAGCAGGCCGCCTATGGGGCTGAGGTGGAGGCCGAACACTTCTCGGCAGTTCCCCGCTTGCTGCGAGATCATGCGGCTCGGCGCGGTCGAGTCGGGCCGGGTGTCGTTTTCGGTTGGTTCACGTTCGTCGTACCAGCGCATCGACCCACGGAGGAGCTGTGAAGTACGTGTTGATCATCTGCGACGACGCGTCGATCCAGCTGGGCCCGGAGGAGGTCGCCCGGCATCCCGACCACCAGCGCTGGGTCGAGGAGATGGACCACCGCTGGGTGCTACTGGGCGGCTGCGGCTCAGTGGCGACACCACCACACACATCGGTTGCGGCGCTGTCATCAATTTGATTGATCGCGGCCGGTCGGCGCCGTTTTCCTGGGCAGGGAACCGGGTACCGCCGCCGCCATGACCCATCAGGCGACGACGGCGCGAACGCGGGTACTCGGGCCTGGGTTGGTGCTCGGTGCGGGGCTCGGTGGCTTCGTGGACGGGATCGTCCTGCACCAGATCCTGCAGTGGCACCACCTGCTCTCGGCCCGGACGAGCGACATCGAGGCGAACACCCTCGCGGATGGGTTGTTCCACGCGGCGTCCTGGGTGTTCGTCGCCGCCGGCCTGTTCTGGCTGTGGCGGCGGGTCGGTCGCGGAGCGGTGGACTGGCGATGGTCCGCGCTCATCTCCCCGCTGCTCGCCGGCTGGGGCCTGTTCAACCTGGTCGAGGGCCTGGTCAACCACCATCTGCTCGGCCTGCACCACGTCCGGGCCGGCCCACACCGGACAGCCTACGATGTCGGATTCCTGCTCTTCGGCGGGCTGCTGGTCGGGCTCGGCGCGGCGCTGCACCGGCGCTCGGCCATCGGGCAACGCTGACTCCCCGCGAGAGGTCCGGCGGAACGCCGGTTGAGCGGGCGCGACCGGACCACCACCGCCACGCCGCACCGACCACCACCGGCAGCGCCGAACCGAACTTTCGGGGCTACCGCGCCTAAAACGGACGCCCGTAGCCGCTTTTTCCCGAATGTCCGGTTCCAGTGGCGACCAGCGCTGACCGGACCCGGTTGTTACCACCACCAGTGGAGCTCGCCGCACTGCGCGAAGGAACCGGCGGGCGGCGCGGTGACCGCGTCGGCATCAAATCGGACGGTGTACGCACTGCCGTTTGCGCTGCGCGCTTTGACGGTGTTCCGGTCAAGGAACCGTGCGCTCGTGACCGGCGCGTCCAGGCGCGTGCCGCCGTCCCACGAGATGCATTTCAGGTCAGCCTGCCGAGTCGCGATCCCATCGCGGGACCGTACCCGCAGCACGCTCACCCAGCTTTCCTGCTTCGAGTACCGCTGTTCGGTGATCTCCAACCGCCCGTCCCGTGAGGTGGCGAGCACGGCGGCCTCGCTCCGGGCGTCACGGCTCAACGCCAGATCGACGAGGAGTAGCAGGGTGGCGAGGACGCAGACGGCGCCGAACACGGTTGCGGTCAGGCCGACGAGCACTTTCGCGCCCGCTGGCTGGACTGCCCAGTAGCTCAACGTGGCCGCCGTGGCCAGCAGGAACGTGCCGATTACCAAACCGCCCACCGGCTGGTTCACGACCGCGTCGAGATACACGTAGCCCGATGGGTGGAAAGCGCTCACCTGGGTCGCGACGACGACGGTGAGTCCCAACGCGCCGATCGCCGCGATCAGGCGTGGTGAGCTACCCATGGCGGCAGTCTGACGCGGCGGCACAACCGCGGCGGCGCTAAGCCGGGTGACGCAGACGCTCCCAGCTGATCCGGCTGCCGATGCTCACCAGGGCGGAGCTCACCGACAGGGCCGCCACCAGCTCCCAGGCGCACGGCAGCCGGTCAGACCGACACTGGTTCCTTCTCCCGGTCGGGCTGCGCCGCCCGGCGGAACCGGCGTGCCAGCCGGACCCCCACCGGCGTGGCCACGATCAGCGCCGCGATCGACAGCAGCACCACGGCGATGGGGCTGCTCACGAGCGTGGTCACGTCGCCCTGGCTGATCGCCAGCGCGCGGCGCAGCTGCTGCTCGGCGAGCGGGCCCAGGATCAGCCCGATGACCGCCGGCGCCACCGGCACGCCGAACCGCCGCAGGAGCAGCCCGAGCAGGCCGATGATCAACAGGAACGCCAGATCCACCACGGTGCCGTTGACCGCGTACGTGCCGAGCGAGGCGAAGACCATGATGCCGGCGTACAGGTAGGGCCGGGGGATCTTCAGCAGCCGGACCCACAGGCCAGCCAGCGGCAGGTTGAGCACGAGCAGCAGCGTGTTGCCGATATAGAGGCTCGCGATCAGCGCCCACACCAGCGCGGACTCGCGTTCGAACAGCAGCGGGCCGGGCTGCAGGCCGTACTGCTGGAACGCGGCGAGCAGGATCGCCGCGGTGGCCGACGTGGGTAGGCCCAGGGTCAGCAGCGGCACGAGGACGCCGGCCGCAGCCGCGTTGTTCGCCGCCTCCGGGCCGGCCACTCCCTCGATCGCGCCCTTCCCGAAGTCCTCCGGATGCTTGGAGAGTCGCCGCTCGGTCGCGTAGGAGAGGAAGGTCGGGATCTCCGCGCCGCCGGCCGGCATCGCGCCGAGCGGGAAGCCGAGCGCCGTGCCCCGAAGCCACGGTCTCCAGGACCGGGCCCAGTCCTGCCGCCCCATCCACGGCGAGCCCTTGACCGCGATGACGTCGGGGACGCCGTGCCGCAGCCGGGACGCCACGTAGAACGCCTCGCCGACCGCGAAGAGCCCGACCGCCATGATCACCACGTCGATCCCGTCGAGCAGTTGCGGGATGCCGAGGGTGAACCGGGCCTGGCCGGTCTGCGAGTCGATCCCGACCAGGCCGAGCGCGAGGCCGAGCGCCAGCGAGCTGAGCCCGCGGACCACCGACCTGCCGAGCACGGCGCTGACCGTGGTGAATGCGAGCACCATCAGGGCGAAGTAGTCCTCCGGCCCCAGCTTCAGCGCTAGCTTCACCACGGTCGGCGCGACGAACGTCAGCGCCACGGTGGCGAGTGTGCCGGCGACGAACGAGCCGATGGCGGCGGTGGCGAGCGCCTGCGCTCCCCGGCCGCGCCGGGCCATCTGGTTGCCCTCGACGGCGGTGATGATCGACGCCGACTCGCCAGGCGTGTTGAGCAGGATCGACGTGGTCGACCCGCCGTACATGCCGCCGTAGTAGATGCCGGCGAACATGATGAACGAGCCGGTCGGATCGAGGTTGTAGGTGACCGGCAGCAGCAGCGCGACGGTCATCGCCGGCCCGATCCCCGGCAGCACGCCGATGACCGTTCCGAGCGTGACGCCGATCAGCGCGAACAGCAGGTTCTGCGGCGTGAGCGCATGGGCGAAGCCGTCCACGAGCTGGGAGAAGGCGCCCATCTACAGCACCCCCTCCAGCACGCCGGGCGGGAGCGTCACGCCCAGGCCACGCGCGAACACCACGAACACCACAGTGGACAGCACCAGACCGGCCACCCCGGCGACCCAGAGCCGGCGCAGCCCCGCGCCGAGTACTCCGGCGACGGCGGTGAAGAGCAGCGCCTCGGTGAAGACGAAGCCGAGCGGTTCGAGCAGCACGATGTGGGCGGCGAACGCCGCAATCAGCATCCCCAACGTCAGCCAGTCGGTAGGCAGCGACAAATCGACATCCTCGCCCGCCTCGGGGGCGTCGCTGCCCCGGCGCCATACGGCGACCGCCAGCGCGGCGCCCACCAGGACCAGCACGCCGCCCACCACGTACGGGAAGAACCGCGGTCCGACGGCGTTCGACGTAGCCGGCACCCGGATCGTCGGGGTCTGCACCAGCAGGAAGACCCCGACGCCGGCGACCAACGCGGCCAGGCTCAGTTCGGCCCGGCCGCGCAGCCACTCCGGCAGAGCTGGCCTCACACCAACCCCAGCTCTGACAGGACGTCGTCGACCCGCTTCTGCTCCTCGTCGAGGAACTCCGCGAACTCGTCACCGGCGATGAACTGGTCGTCCCAGCCGTTCTTGTTCAGCGCGTTGCGCCACTCCTGCGTCTCGTGCAGCTTCTCGGTCAGCTCGACGGCCGCCGCCTTGTCGGCGTTGCGCAGACCGGCCGGGGCGACCACGCCGCGCCAGTTCGCCAGTTCGAGGTCGACCCCCTGCTCGCTGAAGGTCGGCACCTCGGAGAGGTCACCGACCCGGTCCTTGCTGGTGACCGCGAGAGCGCGCAGCTCGCCGGCCTCGATCTGCTCGACCCACTCACCGACGCCGGAGATCCCGACCTTCACCTTGCCGCCGATGATCGCCGCGAGCGCCTCGCCGCCGCCGGAGAACGCGACGTAGTTGACCTTCTTCGGATCGGCGCCGACCTCCTTGGCGAGCAGCCCGGCGACGATCTGGTCGGTACCGCCGGCCGAGCCGCCGGCGATCGACACCTTGCCCGCGTCCTTCTTCAGATCGGCGACGAGGTCGTCCAGCGTCTTGTACGGCGAGTTCTTCGGCACGACCAGTACCTCGTACTCGCCGGTGAGCCGGGCGATCGGGGTGACGTCGTCGAGGGTGACCGCCGACTTGTTGGTCTTGACCGCGCCCACCATGACCAGGCCCATCGTCATGAGCAGGTGGGCGTTGCCCTTCTCGCCGCGTAGCTGGGCCAGACCGACCGTGCCACCGGCGCCGGGAACGTTGAACACCTCGACGCCCTTCGGCGCCAGCTTGGCGGATTCCAGCGCCGCCTGAGCCGCGCGCGAGGTCTGGTCCCAGCCACCGCCTGGGGCGGCCGGCGCCATGATGCGCAGCTGCTTGCTCGGGTAGTTGCCGGCGGCCGTCGTGCTGCTCGTACCGGCGCAGGCCGACGCGGCCAACGCCACGGTCGCCAGCGCGGCGACCGCCTTCACGTTCGAACGGATCCTCATCGCGCACCTCTGATCGGGAACGGGGGTAGGCGGACCGTAGGCGCGCTGTGGCTGGCATCACACGGTTGTGGGCGTTGCCGTCGTACTGAAGCTTCCGGCCTTTCTGGTCGTTGTGGTCACGCCACCGCTCTACCGGGAGCCGGTGACTGTCGGTAACGTTCCGGTCCAAGGAATCGAGGAGCCATGTTCGTTGCTCTCCGCGGGCGCCGCCCGACCCTGACCGGCCAGATCCTGCTACTGCAGCTCGTGATCGTGGTGGTCACCGTCTCGACCGGCGCCTTCGTCAGCTGGCACCAGGCCCGCAAGCAGCTCGACGAGCAGTACGGCCAGCGCGTCCTGGCGATCGCTGAGTCGACCGCGGCGCTGCCCGCTGTGCGGGACGCGTTCGATGATCCGGATCCGTCCGTGACGATCCAGCCGCTGGCCGAGGCGATCCGGCGCGCCGCCGGGGCGCTGTTCGTCGTGGTCGCCAACGCCGAGCAGATCAGGTACTCACACCCGAATCCGGAGAACATCGGCAAGCCGCTCTCCACCGATCCGGGACCTGCGCTGGCGGGCCGCTCCTACGTGACCACGGAGACCGGGACCCTGGGCCGATCGGTGCGCGCGAAGGCGCCGATCGTCGACGACCGCGACCGGGTCATCGGCATCGTCTCGGTGGGGATCCTGCAGGAGCAGGTGAGCGCGCAGCTCCGCGCCCAACTGCCGGCGCTGATGGCGTACGCCCTGCTCGCGCTGCTGCTTGGCACCGTCGGCTCGTGGCTGCTCGCCCGCCGGGTGAAGCGGCAGACGTTCGGGTTGGAGCCGGACGAGATCGGCGGACTGCTCGAACAGCGCGAGGCCGTGCTGCACGGCATCCGGGAGGGCGTCATCGCCGTCGACCCGGGCGGACGGGTGATGCTCGCCAACGACGAGGCCGCGCGGCTGCTCGGGCTCGACCGCGCGCCCGAGGGGCGGCTCGTGGACGAGCTGTTGCCACCCGGCCGGCTCCGCGACACGCTCGACGGCTCCGGGGCCGCTGGTGACGAGGTCCTGCTGGCCGGTGACCGGGTGCTGGTCGCGAACCGGATGCCGGTCCGGGTCCGCGAGCACGATATCGGCACGGTGATCACTCTGCGCGACCGCACGGAGCTGGAGGGGCTGCTCCGCGAACTGGACACGGTGCGCGGCCTGGCTGACGCGCTGCGCGCCCAGGCCCACGAGTCATCGAACCGGATGCACACCGTCGCCGGCCTGATCGAGCTGGAGCGCTACGGCGACGCGTTGGGCTTCATAACCCGGCAGACATCGCTGGCACAGGCCCTGTCCGAGTCGCTGATCGAGCGGGTCGGCGAGCCGGCGCTGGTGGCGCTGCTGCTCGCGAAGTCGGCCCAGGCGAGCGAACGCGGCGTGGAGTTGCGGGTAGCCGAGTCGACCTCGCTCGCGGCGGACGTGGGGGAGCCGACCGATCTGGTGACGATCATCGGCAACCTGGTCGACAACGCCATCGACGCGGCGTCGGCCGGGCCTGGGGCCTGGGTGGAGGTGACGATCCGCTCGGATATGGACGCCACCCTGATCGAGGTGCGCGACTCCGGGCCCGGTGTCGACGCGGCCGCGGGCGACGAACTGTTCCGCGACGGGTACAGCACGAAGGCGTCGCAGGCCGCCGCCGGCCGGGGGTTGGGGCTGGCCCTGGTCCGCCAGACCGTCCAGCGGCGCGGCGGCAGCGTGGCGGTGCGCAACGACGGCGGCGCGGTGTTCAGCGTCCGGCTGCCGGCGCGGGAGGTGTCCCGGTGATCCGCGTGCTTGTCGTCGACGACGACTTCATGGTCTGCACCGTCCACAAGAGATACGTGGAACGGGTGGCCGGCTTCACTGTGGCCGGCATCGCCCACACCGGCGCGGCGGCGCTGTCCAAAGTAGACCAGGCCGCTGCCGATCTCGTCCTGCTCGACATCTACCTGCCGGACATGAGTGGGTTGGAGGTGGCTCGGGCGCTGCACGGCCCTGGGCGCCGGCCGGTCGACATCATCGCCATCACCGCCGCCCGCGACGTGCCGACGGTCCGCGAGGCGATCTCCGGCGGCGTCCTGCACTACCTGATCAAGCCGTTCACGTTCGCCGCGTTCGCCGAGAAGCTGGAGCGGTACGCCACCGTGCGCCGCCAACTGCAATCCCAGGGCAGTGCCGACCAGGCGGACGTCGACCAACTGTTCGCGACCCTGCGCGGGTCGACCAGCGAGCTGACCCTGCCGAAAGGGCTCTCCCGCAGCACGTACGAGCTGGTCGAGCGCGTGCTGCGCGAGGCTGGCGGGGACCGGTCCGCTGCCGAGGTGGCCGAAGCCGCCGGCCTGTCGCGAGTGAGCGCCCGCCGGTACCTCGATCACCTGGTGCGGGACGGCCGGACCACGCTGACCCTGAGGTACGGCGCCGCCGGGCGTCCCGAGCACCGCTACCGCTGGGCCGGCTGACTGCTGGGCGTGCCCCTGTCGGCGGTGAGGACGGCGGCGCCGGTGATTCGGTCGCCGGCGAGGTCGGCCAGCGCGTCCGCCGCTGCCGTGAACGGATACGGCTGGACCTGCGGCCTGACGCCGAGCCGGGCGGCGAGCCGGAGGAACTCCTCGCCGTCCGCCCGGGTGTTGGCGGTGACGCTGAGGATGCTCCGTTCGTAGAAGAGATCGTGTTCATAGCGCAGCGCGGGGATGTCGCTGAGGTAGATGCCCGCGATCGACAGGGTGCCGCCGCGATCGAGCGCACGGGCCGCGACCGGGACGAGGTCGCCTACCGGCGCGAACAGCACGGCGGAGTCGAGCGGTTCGGGCGGTTCGTCATAGGCACCCCGCGCGGACGCGGCGCCCAACGAGAGAGCGAGCTTCTGCGCGGCCTCGGCGCGGGTGAGCACGTGCACGGCCGCGCCCTCGGCGATCGCGACCTGGGTGACGACATGGGCGGAGGCGCCGAATCCGTAGATCCCGAGCCGGCCAGCGGGTGGCACTGCGGCCCGGCGCAGCGCCCGGTAGCCGACTATGCCCGCACAGAGCAGCGGCGCCGCGTCCGGATCGGAGAGCGCCGGTGGTAGCCGGTAAGCGAATGCCTCGTTGACCACGGCGTACTCGGCGTAGCCGCCGTCGGCGTCCCATCCCGTGAAGGTCGCCCGCGGGCAGAGGTTCTCCCGACCGGTGCGGCAGAACCGGCACACGCCGCAGACGCCGCGGAGCCAGGCGATGCCGATCCGGTCGCCGATCGCGAACCGCGACGCACCGGGGCCGGTCTCGTCGACCACGCCGACGACCTCGTGTCCCGGTGTGACACCGGGTCGGCGCGGCGGCAGGTCGCCCTCGGCCAGATGGAGATCGGTACGGCAGACCCCGCACGTCGAGACCCGGACGCGGACCTCACCCGGCCCCGGAACCGGATCCGGCCGCTCGACCAGCCGTAGCGGCCCGGTCTCGATCGGACCAGGTTCCTCCACCGACCACGCCCACACGATGCCCCTCCCACTTTCACCGGCGAACGGCGCCTACTCCGCTGGCCATCTCACACTGCGATGAACAGCAGATAGGCCGCGACCACCGAGCCAGCGGCCGCCGTGCCGTAGCAGAGCATCGCGATCTGTGCCTTCAGATGTTTGATCTGCAGGCCGTCGTAGAGCGTGTACCGGAGCCGATGGCCGGCGTGCACGAGGGCGAGTGCGAAGCCGGCGAACAGCGCCAGCCGGGTGATCGGATGGCGCACCACGGCGAGCAGGTGATCATGGTCCGGCGGTGAGACCCAACCCAGCGGGACGGCGACGGCCAGCAGCAGCAGGAGGATCGGGAGCAGCAGCGCCGAGGCGACCCCGCCGGCGCTGAAGGCCAGCCAGACCAGCGGCTCGGGCGATCGCCTGGCCATCACGCACCGACCAGAAGCCAGGCCACGAACGCCGACACCACGATCCAGCCGAGGTAGGCGGAGCCGGCAATCCAGCTGCGCGGGACCCGCCTGCCGCGCAGCCGCACCGCCATCGCCTGGGGGGTCAGGTTGAACCAGGTGACCGCGTGGAAGGTGACGAAGACCAGCGAGACCAGGTTCAGCACGAGCAGCCACGGACTCGCGGCCCAGTCCAGGAACTCCCGGTACTGCGCGTCCCCCTGCCGTACCGCGTTGATGAACAGCAGCAGGTAGACCACGGACCACGCGACGAAGAGGCTGCTCAGTTCGCGGAGCACGAACAGCAGGTACGACCGCCGCTCCAGCCACCAGAAGATGGAGATAGGCGATCGATACAACTCGGGGTAGAACTCGGTGTATCTGCTCGTGGTTCGCTCGCTGCGCTCGCTCATCGGTCACCCCGCGGCATGAGGAACGACTTGACCGACTCCATCGCGGCGGTCACCTTGTAGCGCTGGATCGCACCGGCCGGGTCGACGTCCTTCGGGCACGCCCGGGTGCACTCACCGACGAACGTGCATGCCCAGACACCCTCGTGTTCGGAGAGAACGTCCAAGCGGTCTGCCGAGCCCTCGTCGCGGGAGTCGAGGTTGTAACGCTGGGCCAGCGCGATGGCCGCCGGCCCGATGAACTGTGGGTCGAGGCCGTAGACCGGGCACGCGGAGTAGCAGAGCATGCAGTTGATGCACATGCTGAACTGCTTGTACTCGTCCATCTCGGCCGGGGTCTGCAGGTACTCGCCGTCGGAGAGTGGCTTCTCCTCCTCGCGGACGATCCAGGGCTTGACCTTCACCAGCTTGGTCATGAAATCGGTGATCTCGACGACCAGGTCGCGGATCACCGGGAAGTTGCGGAGCGGCTCGACCCGCACCGGCCCCGGCGCGTAGTCGGAGAGGAACGTGGCACAGGTCAGCTTGGGCTCGCCGTTGACGGTCATGCCGCAGCTGCCGCAGATGCCCATCCGGCACGACCAGCGGTAGGACAGCGTCCCGTCCAGGTGGTCCTTGACGTGGTTAAGGCCGTCGAGCACGGCCCAGTCCTTGTGCAGGGGCACCTCGTACTCCTGCACCGACGGCTCGGCCTCCTGCTCCGGCCGGTAGCGCGTCACCTGCAGCGTGATTCGGTCCGCCATGGCGTGCTACCTCCCGTAGATCCGTTCCCCGGGCGGCCAGCGGGTGATCGTCACCGGCAGGTACTCGACCCGAGGCGGGCCGTCGGGGTCGCGGCGGATGAGCGAATGAGCGAGGAAGCGCTGGTCGTCCCGGGCCGGGAAGTCGGTCCGCTGATGGGCACCCCGCGACTCCTCGCGAGCCAAGGCACAGTGGACGATGCCCTCGGCGACGTCGAGCATGCAGGCGAGTTCCAGCGCGGCGGTCAGCTGCGTGTTGAACGTGCGGCTATGGTCCTCGATGGCCGCGGAGTGGATCCGTTCCTGCAGCTCGCGGACCCTGTTGGCGGCCTTGCCGAGGGAGTCCCCCGCGCGGTAGATGCCGACGTTCTCCTCCATCGTCTCCTGCATCTCCGTGCGGATCGTGGAGATCGGCTCCCGCCCGCCGGTCCGGTTGAGCAGCTCGCGTTCCAGCCGATGTGTCTCCTCCCGCGCCTGCGCCAGCACCGCGGGGGAGGGGCCGCTCGGCGTGGAGGCGTACTCGGCGGCGGCATTGCCTGCGCGCGCGCCGAAGACCAGCAGCTCGGGCAGGGAGTTCGACCCCAGCCGGTTGGCTCCGTTGATGCTGACGCAGGCGACCTCGCCGGCTGCGTAGAGCCCGTCCAGCCCGGTGGCGCCGTCGAGGTCGGTGTGGACACCGCCCATCATGTAGTGCACCACCGGCCGGACCGGGATCAGCTCCCGGATCGGGTCGATCTTCTCGTAGTCCAGGCAGAGTTCCCGGACGAAGGGCAGCTTGGTGTTGATCACCTCCGCGCCGAGGTGCCGCAGGTCCAGGTGGACGACCTGCCCGTACGGTGTGTCGACGGTCCGGCCCTTCTCGGCCTCGTGGACGAACGCCTGCGACAGGCGGTCGCGTGGCCCCAGCTCCATGCTCTTCAGCACCGGCGTGGGCGAGGGTGTGCCGAGGTCGTAGTCCTGCAGGTAGCGGTAGCCGTCCTTGTTGAGGAGCCAGCCGCCCTCGGCCCGGGCCGCCTCGGTGATGAGGATGCCGGTGAACGGCAGGCCGGTCGGGTGGTACTGGACGAACTCCATGTCCTTGAGCGGTGCGCCCGCGCGGTACGCCAGCGCCATGCCGTCACCGGTCTTGATGTTGGCGTTGGTCGTGAACGGGTAGACCCGGCCGCAGCCGCCTGTGCAGAGAATTACCGCGTTGGCCGTGATGGTCTCGATCCGGCCGGTCATCAGCTCGATCGCGACGACCCCGCGCACCCGCCCGTCGTCGACGAGCAGCTTGGTGACGAACCACTCGTCGTACCGGACGACGTGCTCGTGCTGGAGCGAGGTCTGGAACAGTGTATGGAGGAGGTGGAAGCCCGTCTTGTCGGCGGCGAACCAGGTACGCCTCTTCTTCATGCCGCCGAACGCCCGGACGGCGATGTGCCCATCGGGCTGACGGCTCCACGGACAGCCCCAGTGCTCGAGCCGGAGCAACTCCTGCGGTGCCTCGTTGACGAAGGCCTCGACGGCATCCTGGTCGCAGAGCCAGTCCCCGCCGGAGATGGTGTCGTTCGCGTGCTCGTCGAGGCTGTCGTCGGGGGCGATCACCGCGGCGGCACCACCCTCGGCGGAGACGGTGTGGCTCCGCATCGGATAGACCTTGGAGACGATGGCGACGCTGAGCCGTGGGTTGGTCTCGGTGATCGCGATGGCCGCGCGCAGCCCCGCTCCGCCGCCGCCCACGATGACGACGTCGTGCGAGGCGGTCATCCCCGGCCTCCCTGGTTCGGCGCGGAGCGGCAGCACACGGAGCGGCCCTCGCCGGGCTCAGTTGCCGTGCTCTGCGCTGTGATCCTCCATCAGGACGCGGCCGTCGTGCCGAACGACCCGGGTGGACACCGCGCCGTCGTGGTAGACGTGGCGCACCTTGCGGCAGCCGCAGTCGTAGAAGAAGTCGTCGATGACGAAGTCCTCGTCGTCGTCGCGGTGCCGCCTGCCCTCGACGGTCTTGCCGCATGGGGCCTTCTCAGGCGCGAAGCGAGTGCTCGTACCAACCATCGTCTACCCCCTGATAGCTGGCTCATTCATGCCGGTTACCGGGGTGGCCGCTCGGCCCGCGCAGGTCGACCCGGCCCCCTCGCCCTCTTCGACCACGTTCGTGCACATGACGTCGTGCGTACGCAGACAGCGTGCCACGGGCCCGCCGTCAGGGCCAGCTCGAATCGGTCCAGGTCGCGTACCCGCCGCCGCGAGGATCAGGAGAATTGGAACCAGTTGACGTTCACGAAGTCGCCGCCCGGCCCGGTGAAGACCAGATAGAGCCGATGCTTGCCGGTGGCCTGCGCGGTCAGCGGCGCGGTCGTGCTGGTCCAGCTCTGCCAGCCACCGGTGCCGCTCACCGGCACCCGTGCGACGACCGGGCCGGACGTGCTGTCCAGCCGGAATTCGATCGTGCCCGACGACGCGCCGGAGGCGACCCGCGCCAGCACCGTGGCCGGCGACGACCCTCCGAAGTCCACGTCGTCGTACCAGAGGTAATCGCCTGGCGCGATCCAGCCGACGTTCTGGCCGCAGCCGGAGTCGCTGCAGCGTTCGAGCTGGGTGCCGGACTGGCCGTCGAAGTAGGCCGCCCCGATGATGTTGCGGGGGTTCTGCGACGCGGGGAACTCCTGGCCGTAGCCGTACGGGAAGAGGGCCGGCTGGCCATCGCCGTCGTTGATCGGCTGCTGGCTCGAGTGCTGCGCCCAGGTCAGCGGGAGCCGGCCCGCCGGCCTCACGACGCCGAAGAGGACGTCCGCGACGCCCTGGCCCTCCGTGCCGGGCAGCCACGCCGCAACCAGCGCGTCCCAACCGCTTAGCTCGTTCGCCACGTCGAGCGGGCGGCCCGACACGAGAACCACCACGACCGGCACCCCGGACGCTCTGAGCTTGCTGAGCACGGCGAGGTCGGCGCTGTCCATGCCCAGCCCACCGGGGCGGTCGCCGGCGCCTTCGGTGTACGGGGTCTCGCCCACCACCGCGATCGCCGCCTTGTAGCTGCCGTCGATGCCGTCGCCGTTCTCGGCATACGTCACCGTGGTCGAGGGCGACACCGTCCGGCGGATGCCCTCCAGGATCGTCGTGCCGGGAGTGATCGGGCCGCTGCCGCCCTGCCAGGAGATTGTCCAGCCGCCGCTCTGGTAGCCGATGTTGTCGGCGCTCTTGCCGGCGACGAAGATCTTCGAGGCCGTCGGTGGCAGCGGCAGGACCCCGAACTTGTTCTTCAGCAGCACCTGGGACCTCCCGACCGCCTCCCTGGCCAGCGCGCGGTGTGCGGCGCTGCCGAGCGTCGGGGTGAACGACCGGTCGGTGTACGGCTTCTCGAACAGGCCCAGCTCGAACTTCTTGGTCAGGATGCGCCGGTTGGCGTCGTCGATCCGGGACAGCGGCACGCGGCCCGCCTGCACTTCGGCGCGCAGGAGGTCGATGAACCGCCGGTAGTCGTTGGGGACCATGATCATGTCCAGGCCGGCATTGATCGCGGTCCGCACCTCGTCGGCGGTGAAACCACCCTGGCCGTCGATCTGGTCGATGGCGTTCCAGTCGGAGACGACGAAACCGGTGAAGCCGAGTTCCCCCTTGAGGACGTCGGTGATGAGGTACCGGTGGGCGTGCAGCTTGAGCCCGTTCCAGCTGCTGTACGAGATCATCACGGACCCGACCCGGCGCGCGATCGCCTCCCGGAACGGCGGCAGGTGGATCGCGCGTAGCTGGGCCTCGCTGAGCTGGGTGTCGCCCTGGTCCCTTCCGCCCGTGGTGCCACCGTCGCCGACGTAGTGCTTGGCGGTCGCGAGCACCGATCCGGGTGCATCGAGGGCTGAGCCCTGCAGGCCGGTGATCAAGGTCGCCATCGAGGTGGCGTTCTCCGGCTTCTCGCCGAACGACTCGTAGGTGCGGCCCCAGCGATCGTCCCGCGCCACGCACAGGCACGGCGCGAAGTCCCAGTCGATACCGGTGCCGGAGACCTCCTCCGCGGTGGCGCGGCCGATCCGCTGCACCAGAGCGGGATCGCCCGTGGCGCCGAGGCCGACATTGTGCGGGAAGATCGTCGCGCCGCGGACGTTGTTGTGCCCGTGGACGGCGTCAACGCCGTAGATGATCGGGATCTGCAGCGGGGTGGCGACGGCGGCCCGCTGATACGCGTCGTACATGTCGGCCCACGCCGTCGCGGTGTTCGGGGACGGCGCCGAGCCGCCGCCGCTGAGCACCGAGCCGAGGCGGTAGGTGGCCACATCGGACGGTGTCGCCGCGAGCCGCTCGGCCTGGGTCATCTGGCCGATCTTCTCGTCCAATGACATCCGGCCCAGCAGGTCGTCGACGCGGACCGGAACGGGCTGGGAGGCGTCCAGGTAGCTCGCCGTGGCGGCCGCGACCTGCGGGGGCGACGCCACGACGCCGGTCAGCGTGGCCGCGACCAACGCGGCGGCGGCGGCCGGGGCGATCAGGCGATAGGTCGTCCAGGACACAATGCTCACGGGTGCCTCCTAGCCGCGGGCCGCACGAC
>Ga0126306_10000892_pt1 | contig 15196 bp, 18 predicted proteins | sample Plot27_FD_92592 | JGI IMG/M metagenome (GOLD analysis project Ga0126306, IMG submission 92592) | Serpentine soil microbial communities from UC McLaughlin Reserve, CA, USA - Plot27 | ecosystem: Environmental > Terrestrial > Soil > Grasslands | place: USA: UC McLaughlin Reserve, Lake County...
CGACATGCTGGCCCCCCAGCCCCGGGCCCGGCTGGCCGACGACACCTTCTTCGTGCCGCCCCTGGCCGCCGGCGAGCCCATCCCGGTCGACGTGCGCGACCCCCGGACCCGGTCGTTCGGGCACATCGAGCCGGCCAACATGGACCCCGGCCGCCAGACCCAGGACCAGCTGGCCGTCTCGGCCAGCATGCGCACCGCCCTGCTGGTCTACAGCGGCATCGCCGTGAAGATGATGGTCGACAGCGACCTGGGCGCCCAGCTCCAGACCATGTTCATGGTCCAGTACGAGCCGGGCGGGGTGGCCGGCACCCACGACCACCCGCTGGAGGAGACCTACCTGGTCCTGGAGGGCGAGGTCGACGCCAGCTTCGACGGCCGCACCTACCGGCTGGGGCCGGGCGACACCGCCTGGGCCGGGGTCGGCTGCGTCCACGGGTTCTCCAACCCGGCCGACCGGCCCGTGCGCTGGCTGGAGACCCAGGCCCCGCAGCCGCCGGCCCGCCACTCCTACCGGTTCACCCGCGACTGGGACTACCTGCGCGACGCGCTCGCCTGAAAGGACCAAGCCATGCCGGAGCCGGGAAGCGTGGTCGTGATCGGCGGCACCTCGGGGCTGGGGCTGGAGGTGGCCCGGCACTACGCCGGCCAGGGCCGCGAGGTGGTGCTGTCCGGCCGCGACCAGCATCGGGCCGAGGCCGCCGCCGCCGGGCTGGGCGGAAGGGCCCGGGGCATCGCCCTCGACCTGGCCGAGCCCGGTCAGCTGGCCGAGCGGCTGGCCGGCGTGGACGGGGTCGGGCACCTGGTCCTTGCCGCGATCGAACGGGACGAGAACAAGGTCCACGACTTCGACCCGGAGGGGGCGACCCGGCTGGTCACCCTCAAGCTGGTCGGCTACGCCGAGACGATCCACCAGCTGGCCCCCCGGATGGACCCGGCCGGCTCGGTGGTGCTGTTCGGGGGGCGGGCCAAGGACCGGCCGTATCCGGGCTCGACCATGGTGTCGACGGTGAACGGCGGCGTCACCGGCCTGGTCCACTCCCTGGCCGTGGAGCTGGCCCCGATCCGCTGCAACGCCATCCACCCCGGCATCGTCGGCGACAGCCCCTACTGGAGCGCCAAGGGCGAGCCGGCCCTGGAGCCGGTCCGCAACCGGACCCCGACGCGGCGGCTGGTGACGATGGAGGATATCGTCGGGGCGGTCGAGTTCCTGCTCGAGAACCGGTCCGTGAACGGAGAGAACCTGCACGTCGACGGCGGCTGGCTGCTGCTGTAGAGGGGTGAGGCAACTGGACGGCGAGCCGAGGGTCGCGGTCGTCGGGGCCGGGCGGATGGGCGCGGCCATGGTCGGCACCCTGCGCCGGGCCGGCGTCGAGGTGCTGGTGTTCAACCGCACCCGGTCCAAGGCCGAGGAGGTGGCCGAGGCCACCGGGGCGAGGGTGGCCGCCACCGCCCGCGAGGCCGCCGCCGAGGCCCAGGTGGTGGTCAGCTCCCTGGCCGACGACGCCGCCGTCGGGGCCGCCTACACCGGCGGCGACGGGATCGTGGCCGGCCTGCGGCCGGGCGCGGTGGTCTGCGAGGCCTCCACCATCGACCCGGGCACCGTGCAGCGGCTGCGGCCCCTGGTCGAGGACCGGGGGGCGTCCCTGCTCGACACCCCGGTGTCGGGCAGCGTGTCCACGGTCGAGGCCGGTCAGCTGACCATCATGGTCGGCGGCGACCCGGCGGTGCTGGAGCGGGTCCGCCCGGTGCTCGACCCCCTGGCCAAGCAGATCTTCCACGTCGGCGCCCTCGGCTCGGGGGCGGTGATGAAGCTGACCGTGAACTCGGTCCTGCACGGCCTCAACCTGGCCCTGGCCGAGGGCCTGGTCCTGGCTGAGAAGGCCGGCGTCGACCGGGCCACCGCCTACGAGGTGTTCGCGGCCAGCGTCATCGCGGCCCCGTTCGTCCACTACAAGCGCGAGGCCTTCGAGCACCCGGGCCGGCCCCCGGTGGCCTTCAGCCTCGACCTGGTGGCCAAGGACCTCGACCTGATCCTGGCCCTGGCCGAGGTGGCCGGCGCGGCCATGGAGCAGGCGGCCACCAACCACCAGGTCGTCCGGGCGGCCGTGGCCGCCGGCCTCGGCGACCACGATCTCAGCGAGCTGGCCACCTACCTCCGCGCCCAGCGGGACGGCGCCTGAGCCACCGCCAGCGCCTGGACCCCCGCCGGGGTCAGGGGTTCTGCTCGCCGGTGCCGGTGTCCTCGGCCCGGCGGGCGTCGTCCTCGTGCTCGGGCAGGCCGGTGCTGTTGGAGAGGCTGGCGTCGGTCATGGCGGCGACCTCGGCGGGGTCATCCTCGCCGGTCCCGCCGGCCTGGACGCGGCTCTCGTCCCGCTCGTGCTCGGGCAGCCCGACGTCCTCGGTCCGCCTCTCGTCCCTGTCCTCCCGGCTGTCGTCCGGCCCCATGCTCACGATCGCCACCTCCCATGTCCGAACCCGCTCCCACGCTGCTCCCTTGCCCGGCGAACCCCCCTGGAAACGCGCCGCGGCCCCCCACCCGGTAGGGCGCGGGGCAAGGGTGGTCGCGGCCGGCTGGTCCAGCGACCGGAGGCCGGGGCGCCCGGGAAACGCGCCCGGCCGGTCCGTGTCACCATCGTCGCCATGAGCGACCCGATCCTGTACCTGGTCGACGACCGGCCGCGGGTGGTGGAGGCGCTGGCCGCCGACCTGGGCAGGCGGTTCGGGGCCGACCACCGGATCCTGGCCGCCACCGACCCCGGGAAGGCCCTCGAGGAGCTGGAGGAGCTGGCCGGGCGGGGCGAGGAGGTGGCCCTGGTGGTGGCCGGCCAGAAGATGGGCCTGCTGCCCGGGGTGCCGCTGCTGTGCCGGGCCCATGAGCTGCACCCCTCGGCCAAGCGGGTGCTGCTGGTCGGGCGGCGGGAATGGACGCCGACCGACCCGGCCGTGCGGGCCATGACCCTTGGCCAGATCGACCGACACCTACCTGTTCGAGCCGACGGTCCCAGTCTCATGCCCGTTGTAGAAACGAGCTGCTGGGTTCCCGCTTCGCGGCCACCTGCCCACCAGGCTGGGTCTTACGGTCGGCTCCACGGGCATTTAGCGTCTCCCAGCCGCTCTGGGCGACGTGCTCTGCGAGCTTGGCGAGGTTGCGGGCAGCGTTCAAATCCCGGTCGAGCCGCAGCCCGCAGCCCTCGCAGGTGAAGGTGCGCTCAGCCAGGGTGAGCTTGGCTTTCACCCAGCCGCAGGCCGAACACGTCTTGGACGAGGGATAGAACCGGTCGGCCACCACGAGCCGGCTGCCGTACCAGATGGTCTTGTAGGTGAGCTGCCGGCGCAGCTCGGCCAGGCCAGCATCGGAGAGCGCCCGGGAGAGTTGCCGGTTGCGGACCATGCCGGCCAGGTTGAGCTGCTCGACCACGATGGTGCCATGTTGGGTTGCGATGGCGGTGGTGAGCTTGTGGAAGGCGTCACATCGCAGGTTGGCCGCCCGGGCGTGGACCCGCGCGAGCTTGCGCCGCGTGATCCTTCTACCCTTCGAGCCGAGCTTGCGGCGGGCGAGTTGACGGTTCAGCCGCCGCAGCTTGCGTAGCGAGTGTTGGAGGGCATGGGGGTTAGGAATCACCACGCCGGTGGACATCACGGCCAGATGGCGGATGCCGACATCGACCCCGACGACGGTGTCGTGACCGTTGCCTTCGGGGATGGCCCGCTGGACCTCGACGGTGAGGGAGACGAACCAGCGGTCGGCGGTGCGGCTGATAGTGGCGGCCAGGACGCGGGCCGTGCCCCGCTCCAGGTGACGGGCCAGCTTCCGGGTGGACTCGTGGGTCTTCAGCACGCCGATCCGCGGCAGCTGGATGTGCTTGCGGTCGGGGAGCACCTTGATGGCGCCGGTGGTGAACCGGCAGGCATCCCGGCAGCGCCCCTTCCGCTTCCTGCGAGGGAACCTGACTGGGCGGCCCTTGCGGCGGCCAGCCTTGGAGTCCGAGTAGTTCCTGAGGGCTCGGGCGAGCCCGTCCAGGCCGCTGTTGTAGGCCTCCTTGCTGTTCTCGGCCCACCAGGGAGCAACCTGGTACTTGACCCGGTTCCACTCTCGGCGCAGGGCGGGCAGGGTCCAGGGAAGCTGGACGTCCTCACCTGCGCGACGCTGATCCAATCGGGTCGTCACCAACTCCAGGCCCCAGTTGTAGGCCACTCGGGCAGCCCCGCAATGGGAGGCCAGGGCTCGGCGCTGTCGTGGGGTGGGGTCGAGGGCGAATCGGTAGGCCTGGGTCACCGTGGTCATGGCGCCAGGTCCCAATCCGACTCCGTCCGCTTCATCCCGGTAACAGTAGGGCTGGGCTGGGACAACAGGAGCCGGGCATACACAGTGGTCGTTGCCCGAGGTCGTCCCATCGAGCCGGTGGCGGTTCAGGCACCCCAGACCTCGACGCGGATGCTGCTATCGGGTGGTATTCGGCGAGGGCGTCGTTGGAGGGCAGGTCCACATCGGTCTCGCAGGCAGGCAGCTGGCCGCCTTCAGGGTCGCTGATAATCCAGGCAGCTTGCTCCAGGAAACCGAACAGCCACACAGCGGCCGGGGGTCCTCGCCGACGCGGGGGATCGCTGCCTGTCACGCTTGGTTGGTCTGGCAGATGGGGCGTCGGGCCTGGTCATGGCCGACCCCGCTTGGTAGGTGGTCGCCTTCGAGGTCTTCCAGATGATGGCGTCGCGGCGCTGTTGCAGGTCGACCCGGCGGATCTGCTCACGCTGGAGCTCCAGCCGGAAGGCGCGGTGCCGCTCCAGACGCTCCGGCAACCTGTCGATTTGGCGAGCGGTTGAAGCTCGCCTAGCAACATCCCGCCCTGTAACGGCGGACCGGTACCGCGACGGCGATGGACCCCCTTTCCGTCCGGCGCTTACGATGTGGGCATGACCTAGCATCCAGCCGCCGATTCCCGCCCCGACCCGACACGTTCTCGTTGTCTGCGCTGGGAACATCTGTCGGTCACCGACCGCTGAGGCCGTGCTTCGAGCCCTGGGAGCGGACGATCCCACGATCGACCTTGAAGTCCGCTCCCGCGGCACCCACGACTGGAACGTCGGCAGGCACGCTCACCCAACGATGGCGCAGATCGCCGCAGAACTCGGCTACGATCTCTCCCCGGCACATCGCCACCCAGATCACCGCCGACGACCTGGCGTGGGCAGATGATGTTCTGGTGATGGACGATGAGAACCACCAGCAGCTTGCCCGAAGGTATCCGAACCTCATTCAGCATGTCCGGCTGTTGGACGCCACCGCCATTCCAGACCTCTGGTTGGTCGACCAAGACCCGGCCTACGCCGACTCTCGACCGCATCGAGCAGGCCGCCCGGACCTACCTGGCCAACCTCCAGATAAATGCCGAACGGCGCTGACCCTCAACCGATCAGGACGGCCGCTGTCAGGAAGTCCGCTTTTGCCTATTGAAGTCCGCTTTCCCCTATTGAGGATCGTTGAAGGCTCCGCCGGACGTACCGGGCCGGCTTCCGTGTCACCATCGTGGCCATGAGCCAGCCGATCCTATTCCTGGTCGACGACCGTCCACGAGTGCTGGAGGCACTTTCTGGCGACCTCGGCAGACGGTTCGGGGTCGACCATCGCATCGTCACCGAAGCGTCGCCCACGACGGCCTTGACTGCGCTGGAGCGGCTGGCCGAGGCGTCTGAAGAAGTGGCCCTGGTGGTGGCCGGCCAGCGGATGGCCGAGCTGCCCGGTGTGGACCTGCTCGTGCGGGCCCATGAGCTACATCCGGGGGCCAAGCGGGTGCTGCTGGTGGGGCGACGCGAGTGGACATCGACCAATCCAGCGGTGCGGGCCATGACCCTTGGGCAGATCGACACGTATTTGTTCGAGCCCTGGCTGCCGGTGGCCCGGTTCCTGGACCTGCCGATCAGCCAGGTTCTGGCCGACTGGGTGCCGGGGCGGGGGCGGGCGTTCGAGGGGATCCGGATCGTCGGGCCCCGCCTGGGCACCCGCTCCCATGAGCTGCGCGACATGCTGACCCGCATGGGCATCCCCCACGGCTGGTACTCGGCCGGCTCGGCGGCCGGGCGGCGGCTGCTGGAGGAGGCCGGCGAGGACGGGACCACCCTCCCGGTGGTGCTGTTCCACAGCGGCCAGGTGTTCGTGGACCCCTCCGACGCCGAGCTGCTGGCCGCCCTGGGGTTCGGGACCCGTCCCGCCGCCGGGTCCTATGACCTGGTGATCGTGGGCGCCGGGCCGGCCGGGCTGGCCGCCGCGGTCTACGCGGCCTCCGAGGGCCTGGACACGCTGGTGGTGGAGCCGCAGGTGCCGGGCGGGCAGGCCGGGGCCAGTTCCATGATCCGCAACTACCTGGGCTTCCCCCGTGGAGTGGGCGGCGGCGACCTGGCCAACCGGGCGCTGGAGCAGGCCTGGCTGTTCGGGGCCAACCTGGTCTTGGCCCAGCAGGCCACCGGGCTGCGGGTCGACGGCCGGCGGCGGCTGGTCCGGCTGTCGGACGGCAGCGAGGTCGCCGCCGAGGCGGTGGTCGTGGCCAGCGGGATCGCCTGGCGGCGGCTGGGGGTGCCACGGCTGGAGGCGCTGGTCGGGGCGGGCGTGTTCTACGGCGCGGCCGGGGCCGAGGCCAGGGCCCTGGAGGGCCAGAAGGTGTTCGTGGTCGGGGGCGGCAACTCGGCCGGCCAGGCCGCCCTGCACCTGGCCAGGTACGCCGCCTCGGTGACCCTGGTCGTCCGGGGGCCCGACCTGGGCGCCAGCATGTCCGACTACCTGATCCAGGAGATGGACGAGGCCCCCAATGTCGCCGTTCGCCTGGGCACCGAGGTGGTCGACGGGCTCGGCAGCCGCAGCCTGGAGGGGCTGCGGCTGCGCGACAAGGCCGACGGGTCGATCCAGGAGGTGCCGGCGGCCGCCCTGTTCGTGATGATCGGCGGCGAGCCCCGCACCGAGTGGCTGGCCGGGGTGGCGCGCGACGACCGCGGCTACATCCTGACCGGCCACGACCTGCTGGGCCCGGACGGCCTGCCCGCCGGCTGGCCCCACAGGCGCCCCCCGCTGCTGCTGGAGACCAGCATCCCGGGGGTGTTCGCGGCCGGCGACGTGCGCCACCGGTCGGTCAAGCGGGTCGCCTCGGCGGTCGGCGAGGGTGCCGTGGCCGTGCAGCTGGTCCACCAGTACCTTGACCCACGGCCCCGACACGGCCGCGGCTAGTATCGCGTTGACCTGCGACAATCGCCGCAACCAGCGCTCAGCATGACGGAGCGCAGCGCTTTCGGTCAAGATACGGCCATGCCCCACCCTGACCTGGCCGACCTGGCCGAGAGCTGGCTCGTCCACCTGCGCGCCGAGCGCAAGAGCCCGGCCACCCTCCGGATCTACCGGGCCGGGGTGAAGGCGTACCTGGCCTGGTGTGAGGAGAACGGCCAGCCGGCCATCCTGGATCGGAACCTGCTCGCGGCCTTCACCGCGGATCTGCTCGACCAGGGCGCCGAGCCGGCCACCGCCCAGGCCCGGCACCTGGCCGTGCGTCGGTTCGCCCGCTGGCTCCATGCCGAGGGCGAGCTGGCCGAGGATCCGCTGGCCGGGATGCGCCCGCCCAAGCTCGATAGCAAAGTCATCCCGGTGCTGTCGGATGACGAGCTGCGGCGGCTGGTGAAGGCCTGCGAGGGCCGGACCCTGCGGGACCGCCGAGACGAAGCGCTGGTGCGGCTGATGCTCGAAACCGGGCTGCGGGCTGGCGAGGCGGTGGCCCTGCGCGTCGAGGACCTGGACGTGCTCGGCGGGACGCTCCTGGTCCGCCGGGGCAAGGGCGGCCACGGCCGCCTGGTCCCGTTCTCGGCCCAGACCGCCCGAGCGCTGGACCGCTACCTGCGGCTGCGCCGGAGCCATGCCCTGGCCGCCGAGCCGAATCTCTGGCTGGGCGAGCACTCCAGCCCGCCTCGGCTACGACGGCCTGTACCGAGCGCTCCGCAGACGCGCTCGGGCGGCCGGGATCCGGAAGTTCAGCCCGCACATGTTGCGCCATACCGCCGCGAGCAGGTGGCTGGCCGCCGGCGGCAGCGAAGGCGGTTTGATGGCGGTCGCCGGGTGGCGGCGCCGCGACATGATCGACAGGTACGCGGCGGCGACCAGGGCCAGCCGGGCGGTCGAGGAGGCTCGCGGGCTGGGGCTGGGCGAGCTCTAGCCGCTCGCACACCTGTTCGAGCGCTGCGGTAGACTGCTCGCAGTTGCGCTGATGCAGGAGGGCCAGCCGGCGCAAGGGGGGACACGGCGGCCCGGCGCATCCCGCGAGCCCCTCATATGGCGGGGGCCGCTGCCGAATAGCACGGCGCAGTCCGGTAGACGGCCCAGATGCCGGGGAACCCGCGGGCGGGACATGACCGTCTGCGGGTGGGCACCGTAGGGAGCACCCACCGCGAGGTGGGCCGCTACGGGGAGCTTCTGGCATGCCTGGAGGTCCCGTGGCGAGCTCATCCAAGCTCACCCCTGAACAGCGCGCCCAGCGTGGCCGCATCGGCGCCTATCGGCAGTGGTCGCAGACCCCTGACCGCGCCGCCCACACCGCCCCCGCCCGAGCGGCGTTCCTGGCCAAGTTCGAGGCCGAGGTCGACCCCGACGGCACCCTCGACCCCAAGACGCGGGCCGAGCTCGCGGGGTACCGCCGCAAGGAGTACTTCGCCCGGTTGGCGTTCGCCTCGGCCAGGGCCAGGGCGGCCAAGAAGGGCGGTGACGCGGATGCCTGCTGACAGGCGAAGCGGCCCCGCCACAGGGCCGCTCCGAGTCGCCGCCGCCAAGGAAGCGAACACCAGGATCGTACCCGATCGCTGGAGCGCTCAGCGGCGGGCGGCCGCCCGCGAGCTGGAGCAGGTTGCCCCGCTTGCCCGGTACTACGGCCCCCGGAGGCCGCGGCCGATCCCCCTCGGCCAGTTCCTGGCCGAAGGGTGGTGCGCCGCATGACCGGCGAGCCGTTCGCCTCGGCCGCACTGGCCGAGCGCAGTAGCGAAACAAGCGAAAGAAGCGAACTAAGGTTCCCACGCGGGGGGGTTCTTTCGCCTAGTTCGCTTTCTTCGCACTGGCCGACGCTCGACCCGGCCGCCTATTACGGCATCGCCGGTCGAGTCGTCAGGATGTTGGAGCCGCACACCGAGGCCGACCCGGCCGGGCTGCTGCTGACCTTCCTGGCCGCCGCCGGCAACATCATCGGGCCCGGCCCCCACGCGATCGCCGACGCCGCCTCCCACCCGGCCCGGCTGAACGTCGTCCTGGTCGGCCAGACCAGCCGGGCGCGCAAGGGCAGCGCCTGGGCGCAGATCCGCCGCCTGCTCAACCAGGTCGATCCGGGCTGGGCCAGCGACTGCATCTTGCCCGGCCTGGCCAGCGGAGAGGCCCTGATCGCCGAAGTCCGTGACGCCGCCGGCGACGACCTGGGCGCCAGCGACAAGCGCCGCCTGGTCCTGGAGCCGGAGTTCGCCCGGCTGCTCGCCGTCGCCAGCCGCGAGGGGGCCACCCTCTCGGCGGTGATCCGCGAGGCCTGGGACGGCAACCAACTCAAGAACCGCACCAAGCGCGACCCCCTGGTCGCCACCGGCGCCCACATCAGCGTCGTCGGGCACGTCACCCGCGAGGAGCTGCTGCGCCGCCTCGCCGACACCGAGGCCGCCAACGGCTTCGCCAACCGCTTCCTGTTCGCGCTGGTCCGCCGCTCCCAGCACCTCCCCGAGGGCGGGAGCCTGGACCAGGCGGCCCTCGACGACCTCGCCCTGCAGGTCCAGGCGGCCATCGCGGGCGCCCGCCGGGTCGGGGCGCTCCAGCGTGACCCTGGAGCCCGGGAGCGGTGGGCCACGGCCTACAAGGAGTTCGGCGAAGGCGGCGGTGGCCTGGCCGGCGCAGTGACCGCAAGACCCGAGGCGCAGGCGCTGCGCCTGTCGGTTGCCTATGCCGCCCTGGACGGCTCGAACCACGATCCAGACTGCCCACCTCGAGGCCGCCCTGGCGGTGTGGAACTACTGCGAGGCCAGCGCCTACGCCATCTTCGGCGACGCGCTCGGCGACCCGATCGCCGACCGGCTCCTGGCCGAGCTGCGCAACGCCGGCGCCGAGGGGCTGGACGGCACGGCGCAGTCCGGGCTGTTCGGTCGTCACGTCAGCGCCGCCCGGCTCAGCCAGGCTCGGCAGGAGCTGGAGCGCCGCAGCCTGGTCGTCACCGAGCCGGAGGAGACCGGTGGCCGGCCTCGGCTCGTGTCGAGGGCGGTGACGCGGTGATCGGCACCTGCGGCGGCTGCGGCAAGCTCAAGAAGCTCGACCAAGCCGGCCAGGTCGTCGGCCACTACTACGCGATCACCGTCTCCCGCTCGGCCGTCCGCACCGTGGGCGCGGGCCGGGTCCGCAGGAGGTGCCCAGGCAGCCAGAAGCCGCCACGAAGGAGGGAGCAATGAGCTGGCACCCCGCCCCACCCCGCGCCCCGGCGCCGTGGTGGCGAGCGATGATGAGCGTGTTCACCGCCCCCAACGCCGTCACCAGGACCGGCGTGGGGCTCAGCATCACCGAGGCCGTGGCCGAGCTCGCCGACGCCGTGCGGGAGCTGGCCCAGGTCGTCAGGGACGCCAACAACATGAACCGGCCCGACGACGACACCTAACGGCGTCACCAGGCTTGTGAGTGGCGGCCGCACGCGCATCGGCGGTTACGATGCTCGCGGTCGGCCTGGGGCTCGTGGCAGCCCTCCGTCACACACACGTGGCCGTCGTAGGCGACCGCGTGTGTCTTGATATATCGCGCCCCATTGGCGGCTGCCGCCACCCTGGGAGCCACCCCCGTCCTCAGCGCCCGGTAGGCTGCGGCCCGTAGCCGGTTCCCTCGCGCCGCCCCAGCCGCATGGTTGCAGCTGGCATGGGCCCAGCCCAGGTAATCGGTCGGCCCACCCCCGTCCAGGTGGTCCGGCTCCAGGATCTGGCCCTCCTCGAGGAGCTGGCGGCAGCGGGTGCACCGCTGCCCATACGCCAGGTCAACGTCGGCCTTCATCGCCTGGTGCGCCGGCCCGTACCGGTTGCCCCCACGGCACGGTGGGCACCGCCTCGCCGGGCGTCCCTGGCCCTGCCAGAACCCTTCGCCGCAGGTTTCGCACGTCCGGTTAGGCACGGCGCCCCTCTCGCTCGTTACGGGCCGATTCTCAGAGAAGTGGAGAGAAAAGCGTAAACAGGGCGGCAAGGTCAGACGGGACAGTGCAGCTAAAAAGGAACCGCCTCCGTTTTCCCGGCCCGGGCGCCGAGAAAGGGGAGCTAACTGACGCCCGGGTCGGGCTGGGGAAGCTATCGGCAGCGTCGATATCTTCGGTCCCTGTCATAGCTTACGATGATGGCAGACAGCAGCGACGCCAAGGAGCAGCGCCATGGTGAAGAAGGGCAAGAGCGGCGGCACCGTGACCGGTGGTGGTCGGCCCTCGAACTTCGGAACCGGTGACGGTTCCAAGCAGGGCACCGTCGTCACGAAGAAGGTCTGACCGTGGCGTTGCGCCGGCCGGCGCTCGACCCGGGCGAGCCGTGGGTGCTGGTGCGTGACGTGCTGGCCGAGGCGACCGGGGTCGACCCGAGCCGGGTGCTGGACGGGGAGGCGGCGGTGCTGGCCCGGTCCTGGCGCGGGGTGCGCTACGACTGGTGTGGTCGGCCGGCGGTGAGCTGGTCGCGGGCGGCTGAGCTGCTCGACTCGATCCGGGGTGAGCAGGCGCGGATGGTTGGTGAGCGCGCCCAGGTGGTCGCCGACCAGGCGTCGCAGATGCTGATGCCGTTCGGGTGCGTGCAGATCGAGCGGCCAGGTGAGCCGACCTGGACGTCGCCGGCGATGGTCCGTAACCCGGCCTTCGATGGCGTGCCGGCGGTCTCGACACCAGGGGCGCCGGGCTGATGTACGGGTACGAGAAAGCAACAGCGCGATGGCAACCCCAGAGCCCGTTCGAGGGCTTGGCCAAGCGGGCTGGGCTCTCGACGTGGGATTGTCAGCTGGCCGCGGCTGCTGGTGGCGGCAAGCTGGGCCGGATCGTTCAGCTGGCTGAGTTGCGTAGCGGCCCCAGCCGTGGACGTGGGATGCCGGCGGCGGTCGCCCTGGCCCGGGTTCGGGCCCGGGAGGCGGGGCTGGTCTAGACCCGGGAGGCGGCTGCCACTAGGGGGGCGGCTGCCACCGAACGCCACTGCCCCCGGTTGCTCTCCTCCGGGGGCAGTGTGCTGCTCGGGCTAGGCGAGGAGCGCGCTCAGGAGCGCTCGGCGCTCCTCGCGTCGCAGCAGCGGGCGGGCGACCGCGGCCACCGTGCGCCATGGCTCATCCTTGTCGGCCAGGATCACCATCCGGCCATCGCTCTTGAACCGGGCGATGACCAGGATGGCGCCGAGGTTGGCGATCAGGTGGATTCGAGGCATGGACCGGATGCCTTTCTGGGTTCGCTGACGTGGGTAGGGTCAGGCCGTCAAGCACGGCGCCGGCCAAGATCGGGCCGGCTGCTTCCGTGCTGGACCGCCAGGTCGACGTGCGCCGACGAGGCCGTGTGGGCCCGGGCGAGCGGGATGGCTGGCCAAGCCGGGGGCAGCAGCCCCCGGACCCCCGCTAGACACTGCCGAGTCCGTTCTCTGGCGGCTGCTGGTCGCTGAGGTGGTCAACCGCTTCGCAGAGCTCCGCGAGCACGTTGAGCATGGCCAGCTGCAGGACGCTGGTTTCGTTGCTGAGCTGGGCCAGCCCGCGGAGGTGGTCGACCTGCTCGCTCAGGGTCATGGGTTCCCCCCCTTGTAGTTGTCGCGCCAGTCGCGCTCCCACGCCGCCACCCTCGCCGCGCCCTCCGACCAGCCGTTGGGGGCGGGTCGCGGAGTCGGAGCTGGACGTCGCGGTGGTGGGTTGTTGGTTGGCCGCCGGCGGCCGAGGTCGTAGCCGGCGCGCAGGAACAGGCCCGCGCCGAGCACGGCCATCTCTGGGCGGTGCCAGCCTCGGACACTGAGCGCCAGCGCGGCGATGCCAGCGCCAACCAACAGCGCGATGAACACCTCTCGTCTCACTACGCGGCTTCCCCCCCTCGGCAGATCGGGCAGGACCGGTGGGCGGCCCGTCGCTCGCAGCGCTCCTGGGTGCGGGCGCGGGTGAGCTGGAGGCCGCAGGTCGGGCAGGAGGCGACCCAGATCCCGCCGAGCAGGTGGAGGTTGAGCTCGGGCGCGGGGCCGGGGTCGAGGCCGGGCCGGTGAAGTCCCGGCGACACGGGGATGGGATGATCGGTGGTGGCCATGGGGACTGTCTCCCTCTGGTCCGGGCCCCGGGCGTTCACACCGCTGCGGGGCCACTACGTGAGGCCGGCCAGGGTGCGACTCCTTCCCAGGGATTGGCACGACCCGGCCGGCCAGGACCTGCTACTGCTCCTCGATCGCCTCACCCCCCTCCGTGGCACCTTCCAAGCGCGCTGCGTGCTCCTCCTCGGCGTAGCCGCAGGGCCAGCCGTCGCCGTCCCACCCGCACACCTCGGGCTGGAGGGGATGGGGCTGGAAGCGGTGTCCGGTGACCAGCGGGGTAGGGCACTGCTCGCACATTTCGGTCATGCCTCCTTCCGGCACACCGGGCAGAACCGCGAGGCGTGCTTGCGGTTCTTGAGCTGCCGCTCCAGGACCCGCCACCCGGCCAGGTGGCGGCCACCACGAACCCGATGCCCTGGGCCTGGACAGCGGCCACGATGCGGGCGCCGGCGCCGGCGGTCTGGACCTCGATTCGCCTGCCGTTCAGGTCGACACCGATGTAGTGCTGGGCCATGCCGTGGGGGTTGGTCGGGTTGCCGATCGGCTCCAGGAAGTGCAGGAGGTAGACGGTGCTCATGGCTCACGCTCCCCGCGGTCGTCGGGCGGGCTTCCTGGCCCCACCTGCGGTGGGCGGTGCCTCCGCACCGACGAGCGGCCGGGCGGGTCAAGGCTGGCGAAGCCACGAGCGGAGCGAGCTTGGCCTTGACGCGACTGGACGGGCGTCGGTACCTCCCGACCGTTGACCGCGCGGGCCGGTCCGTCGCTGGGCGCAGGGTTCCCAGCGGCGGCGCCCGAAGGGCGAGGTCCGCCCCCTGCCGGGGCTGGGACGACCTTGATGCGCTGGGCGCGGCCACTGGCGAGGATCCACGCGAACCCCGGCTCGAGGGCGCGGACGTCGTTGGCGTCGACCCGGTACTCGCTGGCCTCGGTGTAGCTGTCGCTGGAGATGCCGCTGTTGGCCAGCGAGGCGGTGTGCCGGGTGGTGTTGACGGTGCCGGCCAGCTTCAGGATGCGCTCGGGCTCGGCGGTGCCGAACAGCGCGACCATGCCGGCGGCGCCGATGAGCCGGTCGGCTTCGTCATCGTCGCCGAGGCCGCGGCCGCTCTGGACGGCGAGCACCGTCGCCGCCTTGGCCGACCTGCCGCGCTCGGCGAGGTGGATGGCGTGGTCCCTGGCGCCGACCACCGCGCTGAACTCGTCGATCACGGCCAGCAGCTTCCGGCTGGCCGGCTTGCGCTGGACGACGTAGTGGGCGAGGTCGGCGAGGGTGACCCGGAGGATCGAGGCGGCGTGGTGCTCCTGGGCCATGGTTGGCAGGCTCAGGATGGTGAGGTCGCGCTCGCCGATCGCGGCCGTGCCGTCCAGCAGCCCGCCGAGCTTCGACAGCAGGTTGCCGAGGCGGATGCCGACGTCGTCGAGCTTGTCCTTGCCCTCGATCGAGCGGACCAGCGCCTCCTCGGCCTCGGCGCCTTTCCAGAGTTCGGCGAGGCGGCCCCGCTGGACCCGGGCCAGCAGCTCCCGGGAGCTGGTGACCGGCGGCCCCGGGGCATGCAGGGCGAGGGTCAAGGCGAGGTCGACGACCTCCCTGTACCAGAGGCTGGCGGTGTCGAAGGTCCAGACCGACAGCAGCCGGTTGGCGACGGCGGCGGGGCCGCCCGTCCAGGCGTTCAGCGGCTCGTCCGGCCAGCGATGCACGGTCGGATCTAGTCCGGAGTCCGGACTTGATCCCCAGCCGGCGCGGTAGGCGGCCTCCACCTCGGCGGCGAACCCCGCCTCGCCCTTGCAGTCGACGACCACGGCCTGGCGGTGGTCGACCCCGGCCAGGAACACCTCACGGCAGAGGTAGACGCTCTTGCCCTGCCCGGGTCGGCCGACGACCAGGCGAGGCAGCCCAGCGGCCCGCGCGGGCAGGGTCAGGTACTTGCCCTGGACC
>Ga0126306_10000893_pt1 | contig 15187 bp, 13 predicted proteins | sample Plot27_FD_92592 | JGI IMG/M metagenome (GOLD analysis project Ga0126306, IMG submission 92592) | Serpentine soil microbial communities from UC McLaughlin Reserve, CA, USA - Plot27 | ecosystem: Environmental > Terrestrial > Soil > Grasslands | place: USA: UC McLaughlin Reserve, Lake County...
AGGTCGGCGACCGGCAGCCCGTCGGGATGCAGCTCGAGGATGCCGAGCGCTCGCGGCAGGGCCGCCAGCCGCTTCGCGTAGCCGGCCAGCTGGCTCATCGCGTCCCCACCATCGCGCGCAGCTCGGCCAGCATCTCGTCGCGTACGTCGTCGGGGGCCACGACGCGCACCCGTGTGCTCAGCTCGTAGAGCCGGCAGCGGAAGACAGCACGGTTCGTGACGACGTACGTCGTCAGGGACTCGCCTGCGCCGTCTTCCGTGCGGGTCGGTGGTCCGAGCAGGTTCTCCACCAGCACCAGCTGGTCCGGCTCGACCGCGAGCACCACCTCGGTCGGCGGGTCCTCGCCCCAGCTGAGCGGGTCGAGGGTCGGCCGGCTCACCTCGTCCAGCACGTCGGCCGAGCCGGGGTCGCCGAGGGCGACGTCGCTCATCCGCGAGACGACGTACTCCTTGACGATCCCGCTGCCCTCCTCGCGGGCGCGGAGGTACCAGCCGGACGGGCCGCTGTGCACCTGGCCGGGGTGCACGACGCGCGGCTCGCCCTTGTAGGTGAAGCGGACGAGGCAGTGCCGGGTGGTGCCGCGCTGGACGAGGTCGAGGGTCGGCGGCGACGGGTTCGCGGCGCTCGGCGCAGTCGGCAGGTCGGTGGCGCCGAGATGGCCGCCCAGGTCGTCGAGGCCGGCGGCGAGCGCGGCGCGGAGCAGCTCCCCCCGCTGCTCGGGGGTAAGCAGGACCTGCAGCCGGTTGTCACGGGCCCGCATGACGTAGACCCCGTCGGCGCCGGCTTCCGCGACGTTGCGCACGTCGTAGCCGAGGAGGTTGAGCTGGTCGATGTCGCGGCTGAGCATCCGGCGACGGGCCTCGGGCGCCGCGTCGGCCGACCCGAGGGCTGTGAGCATGACCGGCAGCGGTGCGCCCTGGGGATGCTGGGTCAGCGCGCCGATCAACCGGACCAGGCGCTCCATCGGCGCCGACTGATCACGGCCGGGCGCGGGCATCGGCGTCTCCCCTCGAACGTGTGGGCCTGCGTGTCCCAACCTCTCACGGCGGCTTGGTGGCGCCGGACGACATAGGTTCGTGTCGTGACGATGCCCCTGGTCGAGGGCGGGCGCCCGATCGCGCGGTTCCACGTGCTCGGCTTCCCGGTGACCGTGGACATCTCGTTCCTCATCGTCATCGGGATCCTCGGGTGGTACCCCGGCGTCGACGTCCGCGACGTGGTCATCTGGGTCGTCCTCGCCACGGTCTCGGTGCTGGTGCACGAGCTGGGCCATGCGGTCGTCGCGCGCACCACCGGCGCCTCGCCAGTGATCACGCTGGCCGGCCTCGGCGGTCTGACGTCGTACGTCCCGCCCGTGCCTGTGTCAAGGGCCCGCTCGGTCGCCATCTCGGTCGCCGGTCCTGCCGTCGGCATCGTCATCGGCCTCGCGCTGGTCGCGGTCGACGTGGCCGTCGACGTGCGCTCCGACCTGTGGTCCTCCGTCCTGTCGCTCGGCATCTTCATCACCTTGGCCTGGAGCGTGCTCAACCTGCTGCCGATCCTGCCGCTGGACGGTGGGCAGACGATGCGCGAGCTGCTGCCGGGCAGCCCTGCGCAGCGTGAGGTGCGGGCCGCGGTGGTGTCGGTCGTCACCGCCGTTGTCATCGCGGTGGTGGCGGTACGCCTTGGCTACGTCTTCGGGGCCTTGATGGCGCTCTTCCTCATCGCGGCCAACGTGATGACGATCCGGCAGGCCCGCGAGGTCAAGCAGCTCGACGTCAGCCAGCAGGTCTCCCGGCTGCTGTGGGCCGGGCGGGTCGACGACGCACGCCACCTGGCCGGCGAGCGCTCGGGTGAGCTCGAGCAGCGGATGCTGGACGTCCTGGCCGTGGTCGGACCGGGTGACGAGGATGGGGCGGCGATGGCGCGGTTGCGGTCGGCGGCCCAGCACCCCTCCGACCCGATCGGCTCGACCCTGCTGCTGCTGGCAGACCGGGCCCGCCGGGACTGGTCGTCGGTCGCGGAGACCGTGCGTTCCGCGCCGGCGCTGGGCTCGGCCGCAGTCGTGGCCGTCCAGAACGCCGCGCACGCCGAAGGCGGGGACCGCCCGAGCGCCGAGATCGGGCAGGCCTACCTCGACCGGACCGGCCGGCCGGAGTTCGACGGCCCGGGGCACCCGGCGCACATCGCCTACAACACGGCGTGCGGCTGGGCGGCCGTCGGTGAGCTCGAGCGGGGCCTGGCCGCCTTCCAGCGAGCGGCAGAGCTCGGCTTCGCCGACCTGACGACCGTTGACAGCGACCCCGAGATGGCCCCGCTGCGTCCGATGCCGGGCTTCGACGAGGCCCGCGGCGTCATCCGAAAGCGGGCGCTCGCGCAGGCCGACACCCCGCCGCCCGGCCCCTGACCGGCCAGGTGCCGCACGCGGGCTCGGCGGTGCGTCCCTTCCGGATCCGTGTGGCTGCAACGCCTGCCGTAGGGCTCCTACTCGCGCCGATCCGGAAGGGACGCACCGCGGCTCGGGTGAGGTCGCCTGCGAAAGTTGCGGTGGCGGCACCTCACGAGCCAGGCGGCGACTGGGTGGACCGCTGCCGGGACCTGATCAGCCGGCGCGCACCTTCTGTCGGATCCGGTCGACGGTCGACGGGTCCAGGAGCCGCCTGCGTGCCCTGAGCCAACCGGACAGGCAGTCGCCGTGAATGTAGACAACCCGGTCGCTTTCGACGACCTGCTGCTCGAAGGGCGCCCAGATGACGACCACGCTTTGCACCCAGGTTCGAACGCCAGTCAACCGCTCGATCGCATCCTTCTGCCGGAACCCGAGACCTCTCATTCGGCGCGCCAGTCCGGTGGGGGACCATGCGGCGTCCGGGTTGTCGCGAGGAGTGATCGTCGGCGTCCCGCCTTCGACAGTGACCTCTCCGAACCACCGTTTCGAGTCGAGCACGAATACGCCTGCCTCGCTCACCACGCGGTGGTCGACATTCCCGTAGAGGCCCGCCAGGTCGTGCTCGACGAGCCAGCCCTCTCGCTCAAGCGGGCGCAGTGCCTTCTCGGTCATCCGCTCGCCCTCGGCGCCGTCCTGCCACTGCTCGATATGACGCGGAACCGCATCGCGCACCCAGAGCCACATGCTGAAGGCCACCCCGAAGATGCAACCTGCGAACCAGGCCCAAGGTGCCGGTAAGGCCGCTCCGAAGAGGGCCACGGCCATGACCGACCAGAGCACCACGCGGAATCTGGGAAGGACACGACGGCGCCATCGGCGGCGCAACAGCTTGTACCGGGCCTGTGCGGACCGGCCTGCGCGTGGACGCCGTTGCCTCATGATCCCCCGTTCATGAGCACGTGATCGGCCAATAGTGCGACAAACTCAAGTCCATGTCCTGCCGACTCGCAGGTGAGTAGGGCCCAAGGCGCTTCCGCGAAAACGTCGCATCCACACCGACGCCGAGGGTCGCAGAACGGCTCAGTCGTTGCAGCGGAGGACGAGCAGGGCGATGTCGTCGTCGCCGGTCTCGGCCCGGACGGCGTCGAGGAGGGCGTCACAGACCTCGTCCGGCGTGGCGCCGCCCACGGCGGCGAAGGCGTCGGCCAGGGTGCCGATGCTGTCCTCGAGCATCTCCTCGCGCCGCTCCACCAGCCCGTCGGTGTACAGCAGCAGTGTGCAGCCGGGCGGTAGGTCGACGACCTGGTCCACCCGCTCGGTGCCCTGATCCACGCCGAGCAGCAGGTTGGGCCGGGCCTCGAGCCGCTCGACCGAGCCCTCGGCGGTCCGCAGCAGCGGCGGCAGGTGCCCGGCGTTGCTCCAACGCAGCTGACGCACCCCGTCGGGCGCCGACGGCAGGGACTCGACTCGGGCGAGCACGGCAGTGGCGAGGGTGTCGAGCTCGAGCCCGTTCAAGGCGGTGTCGAGCCGCTCGAGCAGCCTGGCCGGCCCGTCGTCGGAGTCGAAGGCCAGACCGCGCAGCAGGTTGCGGACCTGACCCATGGTGGCGGCTGCCGCCCGGTCGTGCCCGCTCACGTCACCGACGACGAGCATGGTCGCCCCCGACGCGTTGACGAAGGCGTCGTACCAGTCGCCGCCGATCTGGGCCGCTTCTGACGCGGGCTGGTAGCGGACGGCGATGTCGAGGGCGTCCGGGGTCGGCGGCTGGGTCAACAGCGAGCGTTGCAGGGTCTCCGACATCTGCTGGACCGCGTCCGCGGCCGCACGCTCCGCCTCGAGGTGCTGGACCCGGTCCAGTGCTTGTCCGCACAAGGCCGCGAACACGTCGAGGAGGGCGACCTCCTCGGGAGTGAAGGTCCGTTCGTCGATCCACGACACGTCCAGGGCGCCGATGAGTCGTTCACCCGCGTGGAGGGGCAGCGCCGCCCAGGCGGCGCGGCCGCTGACGACGTACACCTCGCCCATCACCGGCGACCACTCCAGCGCGCTGCGCACTGTCGGCAGCAGGACCCGGGTGCCGGTCCGGGCGGCAGACGCGACCGGCAGCGGGCTGTCGAGCGGCAGCTCCCGGTGCTCGATCTTCAGCTGGGGCACCAGGCGCGTGCTGCTGGCGACTGACACCACACCACGGTCGTCGTCCCGGATCGCGATCGCGCCGCCCTGGGCGCCGAGGACCGGCAGGCCGCTGCCGATCACGGCCTGCTCCAGGTCGCGCACCGACTCGGCTCGCACCAGGTCGAGGGCGACTCGGGACAGTTCCGCGATCTGCGACGCGGCCCGGCGTCGTCCGGACTCGGCAGCGGCGAGCTCGCGCCGGGCGAGGACATCCGCGTCCTGAGCCCCGTCGGTGATGTCGCGGCCGGTCGCGACGATGAAATCTCCCCCCTGCTGGTCGCGCACGGGAGTCAGCGAGAGGTCGACGATCCGCTCCTCGCCGGAGGCGACGAAGTACCTGCTGGACTTGCGCAAGGGCTGGCCGGACGAGACGACCTGGTCGCACCACCGCCGCACCTGGTCGGCGACCTCGTCATCGAGGCGCCACCACCCGCACTCCCAGAACGGGCTCCCGATCGTGCTCTCGCGGTCGAAGCCGCAGCCTTCGATGGAGAGCCGGTTGGCGTCGAGGACGCGACCCGTGGCGTCGAGGAGCCCCGAGAACACGAGGGGAGTCTCGAAGATGGCGTGGAACCAGCGCGCGGGCAGCGAGTCACCGCCGGCTGCGCGCAGCCCCAGGCGCAGGCCTGCCGGGCCGGGCGACAGGTTGCCGACCACCTCGGACTCGTCCTCGCGCAAGGCCGTCCTCTCCGCTGCCGGGCAGCCGGACACGGAGGACGTTCCTCCGGCAGGGGCTGTCCGTCTCGACGTTACCCACGGGTCACCAAGTTCTCACCCGCCAATTTCGGGCCGCAGAGGTACTCGCCGGGACTGATCAGCCGTTCTCGGCGAGGTGGAGCAGAACGGCTTTGACCCGTTTGTGCACCTCTGTCTCCTGGGCCAGCCCCAGCTTGGAGAAGATCGCGTTGATGTTCTTCTCGACGGCCCGAACCGAGAGCACCAGGGTGGCCGCGATCGCCGAGTTGTCCTTGCCGCTGGCCATCTCGGCCAGAACGTCCTTCTCCCGCGGGGTGAGGACGGCGGTCACGGACCGGCCGCTGCGGGCCCGGACCAGCGCGTCGACCACCTTCGGGTCGACCACCGACCCGCCGCGGGACACCTCGTGCAGCGCTGCGACCAGTTGGCCAGGGTCCGACATCCGCTCCTTCAGCAGGTACGCCCGACCGCGGGACCCGTCGCCGAGCAGCGCCAGCGCGAACTCCGGGTCGTCGTACTGGCTGAGCACCACGACGCCGATCGACGGCTGCGAGGCCCGGATCTCGGCCGCCGCTCGGACGCCCTCGTCGGTCAGGGTCGGCGGCATCCGGATGTCCGTCAGCACCGCGTCCGGCTGTTGCTCGGCGACCGCCATCATCAGGTCCTCGTACCGCTCGCAGACCGCGACGACGTCGACCGTCGGGTCGCTCGCGAGCATGCTGCGCAATCCCTCGCGGACCAGCAGGTTGTCCTCCGCGACGACGACGCGCAGCGGCGTCGCATGGTCGACAGGCTCCTCGACAAGAGTCATGGCCCGACAGTAGGCAGGAGGAGGCGCCCTGTCCGGAAGGCCGGCAGGTCGCCCGACCGTGGTGCCCGCACCACAGTCGCACCGCCCTCGGCCGGTCCACACTGGCGAACGTGAGCCTCCGGCACCGGGTCCTCGCGGCGGCGGTCCTTGCGTTGACCGCAGTCGCGGTCGTGCTCGTCGTCGCCGCCATCGGTCACCGCAGCGACCCCCGCGTGTCGGTCGGTTTCGTGATCGTCAGCGTCGTGGCCGGGCTGGCTTTCGGTGCCGTCGGCCTCGTGCTCGTCAGCGAGCGGCCCGGCAACGTGCTGGGACCGATCCTCGCCGTCGCTGGTGTGGCCCTTCTCGCCGAGTTCGTCGGACGCGAGATGGCGTTCTCGGCGATCGAGGCACCCGGCACCGCGCCGATGTGGGCCAGGACGCTGGTCTGGGCGGGGCTCGTGGTGGACCCGCTGTTCTTCCCGGTCCCGATCGCCCTGGCCCTGCTGCTCTTCCCGGACGGCAACCCCCCGTCGTCCCGATGGCGACCGGTCGTCTGGGCCGCTGCCGTGGTCACCGCGGCCCGGATGGCCGTCGCAGCGGTCGCCCCCGGGCCGCTCCCGATCGACAGCTACGGCTGGCACCTGCGCTGGCACGGCCTCGTCAGCGGCGAGGTGGCCGACGCTCTGCGGACGCTCGACTCGATCCTGCTGCCGGTGTCGCTCCTCGTCCTCCTGCTCGCGGTGGTGTCAGTGGCCATCCGCTACAGCAGGTCTGCGGGCGAGGACCGCCAGCGGCTCAAGCCGCTCGCGGTGATCGGCCTCGCGGCCGTCGCCGGACTGCTGCTGCAGCCGGTCCCCGGGCTGCACGGTGTCGGGGTCGTGCTGCTCGTCACCTCGGTGACTCTGCTGCTGCCGCTCGCGCTGGTGGTCGGCGCGCTGCGCTACCGGGTCTGGGACATCGACCCCTTCCTGGTGTCCGCCCTGGTGTACGGCGGCCTCGCCCTGGTGGTGGCCAGCGCGTATGCCGTCGTCGTCACGGTTACCGCGTCGGTGGCTGGCGCGCCGGCACCTGATCTTGGCCCGGCGCTGGTCGCGGTGTTCCTCGTCGCCCTGCTGCTCGGCCCCCTGCGCCGCGGGGTCGAGCACGCCGCTCGACGGTTGGTGTACGGGGGGCGAGCCACGCCGTACGAGCTGCTGGCCCGCCTGCCGCGTCGGCTCGCGCACGCCCCGGCGCCCGACGACGTGCTGCCGCGTATCGCCGACGCGCTTGTCACCGGCCTCGGCGTGCCGCGGGCACGAGTGACCGCTGACGCCGGCGGCGCCGAGCTGGTCGCCTGGGCGCCCGGGCCGCCCAAGGGCGGCGAGCCGGACCTGGTCGTGGTCCCAGTGCGCCACCTCGGCCATGACGTCGGCGAGATCGCGGTCCAGGCGGTAGGGGAGCGGCTGCTCGGCGTGGCCGACCGCCGGCTGCTGCATGACCTGGCTGCACAGGCCGGCCCGTTGCTGCGCTCGGTGGCGCTGTCGGCCGAGCTGGAGCGCCGGCTGGAGCAGATCACCGAGCAGTCGGCGCTACTCGCAGCCAGCCGGGAGCGCCTGGCTGCGGCGCAGGTCGAGGAGGGCCGCCGGCTCGAGCGCGACATCCACGACGGCGCCCAGCAGCAGCTTGTCGGCCTCGCCGTGCGGCTGCAGGAAGCCGAGACCGCCGCGGCCAGCGGTGACGTCGCGGAAGCCGCCGAGCAGCTCCGTGGGGCGCGGGCCGACCTCGACCGCTGCATCGACGACCTGCGCGAGCTGGCCCGCGGCATCTACCCGCCGGTCCTCACTGCGCGTGGGCTCGGCCCCGCCCTGAAGGCGCGCGCGCGAGCCGGCGGGAACGACGTGCGGGTCGTCGTCGGGCCGGGGCTCGATGGTCGCCGGCTGCCCACCGCGGTCGAGACGGCGGTCTACTTCACTGCGCTCGAGGCGCTGCAGAACACCGCCAAGCACGCGCCCGACGCCCTGGTCGACGTGTCGATCGACGCCGACGACAGCGAGCTGCGCTTCGCGGTGACCGACGACGGTCCGGGCTTCGACCCGGGGTCGCTCGACGGAGCAGGCAGCGGCCTGGTCGGGATGGCCGACCGGCTCGGCGCCGTCGGCGGCACGCTCGACGTCGCGCCCCGGCCCGGCGGAGGCACGACGGTGCGCGGCCGGGTGCCGCTGACCTGAGGCGCGACGGTGTCGGGTCCTCGTGCCTGCACGGTCGTCGCGGTCCGTGGACCGGCGCACCGCGGGTGTCGCCCGCCCGGCCGTCGGGCGCACGGCCGGAGGGACCCGCTATGACCACGTCCACGACCTTGTCGGCGCTCACTCGTCGCTGACGGCCCGAGGTGTGGCAGATTCGTCGCCGTGGTGCTCGCCTTCGCCGACGGACTCGAGCTCGACACCGCGCTATTCGAGCTGCGTCGGGGTGGGCAGGCGGTGCCGCTGGAGCCGCAGGCGTTCGACGTCCTGGCCTACCTGGTGGCCCACCGCGACCGGGTCGTGCCCAAGGAAGAGCTGATGGACGCGGTGTGGGGCGGCCGGTTCGTTTCCGAGGCCGCGGTCACCAGCCGGATCAAGCAGGCCCGTCGCGCGGTCGGCGACGACGGGCAGGCGCAGCGGGTGATCCGCACCGTCCATGGTCGCGGATACCGCTTCGTCGCGCCCCTCGACGACGCCGTGACCGCGACGGCAACGGACCCGGTGCCGGCCGATGACGGCGGCTGGGTCAGCCCGGTGCGCTACACGACCAGCGACGGGCTGCACATCGCCTTCCAGCTGAGTGGACGCACCGACGGCAGCGGCCCGGACATCGTCCTGAGCTCAGGGTTCGTGTCCCACCTCGAGCTGGACTGGGCCGACCCGGCGCACGCGCACTTCCTGCACCGGCTCGGGACGATGGGCCGGCTGGTCCGCTACGACAAGCGCGGCACCGGCATGTCGGACCGGCCGCCCGGGGTGCCCGACCTCGAGACGCGGATGCACGACGTGCTCGCCGTGATGGACGCGGCCGGGTCGGACCGGGCCGTGCTCGTCGGCTACTCCGAGGGCGGGCCGCTGTCGATCCTGATGGCTGCGACCCACCCGGAGTGCGTGCAGTCGCTGGTGCTCTACGCGTCCTACGCCAAGCGCACCTGGTCGCCGGACTACCCCTGGGGGCAGGAGCAGGAGGCGCGGATCGCCTACACCGACGAGTTGGTGTCCCGGTGGGACTGGGAGGCGGACGCCCGGAAGCGCATCCCGTCCGGTGACGAGTCGGTGCAGCGGTGGTGGGGCCAGCGGATGCGAGCGGCCGCGACCCCGACGACCGTGCGGGCGCTCATGGACATGAACTCCCGCGTCGACGTCCGCCACACGCTGTCCGCCGTCCGGGTGCCGACCCTGGTGCTGCACCGCACCAGGGACGCCCTGTTCCAGGTAGCGGAGGCCGAGTACATCGCCGACCGGATTCCCGGCGCGCGGCTGGAGGTGCTCGACGGGGTCGACCACTTCGTGTCCGGCGACCCGGACCAGATCCTCGATGCGATCGAGCCCTTCGTCGCCGAGACCCAGGCACCGCCCGAGCCCGAGCTGGCCCTGGCCGCGCTGGTCGCCGTGTCCGGCGCCGGTGGCGACGCGGTGGTTGCCGACCTGGTGCGCGCCCGAGGGCGTGCTCGACGCACGCCCGACGGCCGGCCGGTCGTCGTCTTCGACGGGCCCGCCACAGCGGTCCGGGCCACGCTCGGCGCCCGCCGCCCGGACACCGCGATCGGCGTCGCGGTCGCCGAGGTCGAGCGGGACGCGGAGGTCGTCGCGGCGTACGGCGTCCAGGCAGCTCTGGACATCGCCGACGCGGCACCGGCCGGCGAGGTGTGGCTCTCGGCCACCGTCGGCGCGCTGCTGGCCGGCTCCGACGTCGCGGTGGAGCCGGCCGGCAGGGCACCCCAGCTCGGCGTCGACCAGCCCGTCCTCCGCCCCGCCTGAGCGCGCAGAACAAGGGGAAGGCCCGGCACACGGGATCGGCCGCAGCACGGCCCTTCCGGCTGCAGCCCCACCAACGCCAAGGCCCGCCACGCCCGATCAGGGCGAGGCGGGCCTCCGCGGACGGGGACCGTCAGGCAGCCGCCACGTCGACGGTGACCGGCACGCCGTTGGTGATGACGTCGAACACCGCCGACCGGGCCCGCGACTGGTCGACCAGCTTGGCCAGCTGCTCGGCCGCCGCCTCGCCGTCGACGTGGAAGACGACGCGGATGCCCTCGTAGCCGTTGCGCACCTCGGGGTCGATGCCGAGGATGCCGCGCAGGTCGATGTCGCCCTCGACGGTCGCGGTGACGCCGTTGAGGTCGATGCCGCGGGCGGCCGCGATGTTGGCCAGGCCGCTCATCAGGCAGGCGCCGAGCGCGTTGAGCAGCAGCTCGGCCGGCGTCGGCGCGTGGTCGGCACCGACGAGGACGGCCGGGTGGTCGGCCTCGATGGTGGTCGGGGCCGCGTGCTGGTGCTCCTGACCGGCGCCGTAGAAGCCGGTGATGGTGCCCTTGTTGTGGGTCCCGCTGACCCACTCGTGCGACGAGCGGAACTGGAAGCGGGCCAGCTCGGGCTGGTTCTTCACGACGCCGATGGTGGCGAAGAGCGTCTCGACGTCGACGCCGTTGCGGCGTGGTGCGGTGGTCTCGGTGAGAGACATGGATGGTCCTCCGTACTTGTTGTGGTGGGTCTCAGGCGGCGACGGCCGCCGCCGGAAAGGGCAGTGCTGCGAGGTCCTCCGCCTCGCGCTCGAGCGCGTCGGAGAGCTGGATCTGCAGCTCGACGAAGCGCTCGGGGGCCGGGAACGCGCTCAGGTCCCTCGTGATGGAGAAGACCTCACGCAGGGCCGCGTCGCGCCGGACGTGGTAGCCGGTGAGGGCGTCCTGCTCGCACTCGGGGTTGCGCAGCGCGGTGTCGACGGCGCCGGCGAGGAGCTCGGCGTCGCGGAAGGCGTCGGTGATGCCGTGCCCGGTGACCGGGTCGCGGTGGTAGCCGGCGTCGCCGACCAGTGCCCAGCCACCCGAGGACCGTCCGGCCCCGCGGGGAAGCGGGCGGCCGACCGGGCGACGTACGACGTTGGGCAGGTCGGCCCGGCCACGGACCGGAGCCAGCACCCGGCCGGCGCGCACCCGGGCGCCGAGCGACGGGGAGGCCGCGGAGATCGCTGCGAGCAGGCCGCCGACCCGCTCCGGGCCGGGGGAGTGCAGCATCCCCAGCGTCCGGGTGGGCGCACCGAGCCAGACGCAGGCGTGGCCGTCGTTGGTCGGGAAGATGCCGGCGAAGGCGTCCCGGGCGACGTGGAACTCGTACGCGACCCCGTCGGTCTCGAGAGGCACATCGGCCACGTAGGTGTAGAAGGTGCCGGTGCTGGACGGTGACGAGTGCAGCATCTCGGCGCCCAGCCAGCCGGCCATCCGCGAGCGCACGCCGTCGGCGCCGATGACCAGGTCGGCCTCGACGGTCACGGGCTCCCCTCCGGGCCCGCGCCCGTCGACACCGACCACCCGGCCGTCGGCTCGGCGGCGAACGCCAGTGACGGTCACGCCGGTGTGCATCGTGGCGCCGGCCCGGACCGCGGCGGCCTGCAGGACGGAGTCGAGGGCGTGCCGGCGGGGCGCGACGAGATGGTTGACCCCGGCCCGGTGCTTGATCCGGCGCACGTCCTGCCGCTGGCCGAGCCGGAACAGGACCTCGCGGACGGCGGGCGCGCCAGTCGCGTGCACCTCGTCGAGCAGGCCCCAGCGGGACAGCTGGACGACGCCGCCGCGGGCGATGCCATGGGTCGAGACCGTGTCGCTCGGGAAGGGCGACCGGTCGAGGAGCACGACGTCGTGCCCGGCGCGGGCCAGCAGCATCGCCGTGGCGGCCCCGGCGACGCGGGCACCGACGACGACGACCTGGTGGCGCTGGATCGTGCTTGCTCGGCTGTTCACGCTGCAGAGCCTGCGCGCCGCGGCCCGGTGAGTGCTTGGGGACGATGTGGAGACGGTGTGGAGATGGGCTGACGGTCACTCACAACAAGGCCCAGCTGCCGAGTCCGGGGTGGCGCAGCACAGGCTGTCCGAGCGGACGTCCGGCGCCGGGTCGTCGTCGAGGACGGTGTAGAACTCCCAGGCTCCGAGGGGGACGTCCGGCACGTCCACCCAGACCTTGTCCTGCGTGGCGTGGCAGCACACGTCCGACTCGGCCACCGAGTGGGCCAGCCCGCGGGCGGCGAACTGCTCCGCGGCGGCCCGGACGTCGTCGGCAGAACCGAGCTCGACACCCAGGTGGTTGAGCGCAGACGTCCCGTGCGGATTCTCGAAGAGCACGAGCTTGAGCGGTGGGTCGCTCAGCAGGAAGTTGGCATAGCCGGGTCGCTCCTTGCTCGGACCCTGTCCGAACACGGCCGTGTAGCGCTCGACGGCAACGCCGAGGTCCGAGACGTTGAGCGCGAGCTGCAGGCGGCGGCTGGAGGTCATCGGGGGCTCCTTCACTGGTCCCGCCGGTCGGCGGATGGCAGGAAGGAGGACGAAGCGCCCGACCGAGGGACGCAGGTGGTCCCGGCCGCCTTTGGTCGGTGCGTCCCCCAGGCGTTCGCTTCGTCTATATGGTGAGAGCACGAGGAGGAGCCCATGCCCGTGGAGGCACGACCGGTCAGGATCGACATGGGCCCAGGCACCGTCGAGACCGTCTCCCACCAGGACGTCCAGTGGGCCGAGACCCTGCGCCGTATCCGGGCATTCGTGACCAGTCGGACAGGCGATCCCGAGCTCGCGGCCGACATCACCCAGGACGTCGTCGTCCGCAGCATCGCCTCCGGGGCGCTGGACCGGGTCGACGACGTCACCGCATGGCTCTACCGCTCGGCCCGCAACGCCCTGATCGACCACTACCGCACCCGCCGGCCGCACGGTGAGCTGCCCGACCTGGACCTGTGGCCGGACCCTGAGACGTCCACGGACCTGCCCAACGAGGCGACCCGGGAGCTCGCCCGCTGCCTGCAGCCGCTGCTGGATCGGCTGCCGCCGGAGTCGCGCGACGCGCTGACCCGGGTGGACCTGGAGGGGCAGACCCACCAGCAGGCCGCTGACCAGCTCGACATCTCGGTGTCCGGTATGAAGTCGCGCGTCCAACGAGCCCGTCGCCGACTCAAGGACCAGGTCACCGGCTGCTGCCCGGTCGAGCTGGACCGTTCCGGCGCGGTCATCGGCTACCGAGCGCCGGGGGACGGCTGCAACTGCGGCTCCTGACCGGGCGGAGTCTCCACGGGATCACCAGTCGATCCCCACGCCCTCGCCAAGCCTCACCCGGCGGTACGTCGCACAGTTCTCAGCATGACCACCACTGCGCTCGCCCCCGCGGCCCCGGGCCACGCCTCGACCGCTCCCCGGTCCACGCCTGCCGAGGGCGTCGACCGAGCGGCCGGCCGCCGCGCCTTCCTCGACGGGGTGCGGGCGATGCTGCCGCTGCTAGCCGGCGTGGCGCCGTTCGGTCTGGTCATCGGGGTGACCGTCGCCGAGGCCGGCGTCCCGCACCTGGCCGGTTGGTCGCTGTCCTGGCTGGTCTACGCCGGTAGCGCGCAGCTGGCGGCGGTCGGGCTGCTCGGCGGCAGCGCGTCGGCGGCGGTCGTCGTGGCCAGCGTGGCCGTGATCAACCTGCGGGTCGGCCTCTACGGCGCCGCGCTCGCCCCGCACTGGCGGGGCACCAGCTGGTGGTGGCGGGTGCTCGCCGGCTACCTGTTGATCGACCCGTCGTTCGCCGTCGGCAGCCAGTCCTACGACGGCTCGCGGTCGGCCCGGCTCGCGCACCGGCACTACCTCGGGGGCGCGCTCGTGCTCTGGGCCGGCTGGCTGACCGTCACTGGTCTCGGGGTGACCGTCGGCGCCGTCCTCCCGTCGGCCCTGCACCTGGAGTCGATCGGCCCGCTCTACATCGTGGCGCTGGTCGTGCTCAGCGTCCGGACGAAGGAGACCTGGGTCGCCGTCAGCGTCGCGACAGTCACCGCGGTCGGCGCCTCGCTGCTGCCCCTGCACCTGGGCCCGGCCGTCGGCATGATGGCCGGCCTGCTCGCCGGCTCGATCGTCCTGAGGAGGACCGCATGAGCACCTGGACCGTCGTCCTGCTGGCCGGCCTGGCCACCCTCGCGATCCGGCTGGTGCCGGTGGCCGTGCTGTCGACCCGCCCGGCGCCGGCCTGGCTGGAGCGGGTCGGCCCCCTGACCGCGCCGGTGGCGTTCGCCGCGCTCGGCGCCTCCTCGATCACCGGCGCGGCGGCCGGCGGGCCGGCCGAGCTGGTCCCGCTGCTCGCCGCGGTGGCGGTGGCCGGGGTCGTCGCGCGACGTACCCGCTCGACCTCCTGGGCCGTCGCCACCGGCATGGTGACGCTCTGGGCAGGCGTCGCGCTCGTCGCCTACGGGGGCTGACCGCCGGCCCTTAACTGGGTAGCCGTCACCGATCCGGCGCCGGCCGCACGCGACGACCGTCGGGGTGTCACGCACACCACGACCGAGGAGATCCCGTGCGCATCCTGTTCACCTCCACCGCAGGGCTGGGCCACGTCCACCCGCTGCTGCCGTTCGTCCGCGCCGCGCAGGCTCGTGGCGACGACGTCCGGCTTGCCATCCCGACCGGCGCCCAGCCGGCGGCGGCCGGCTTCGGCGTCCCGCTCGTGCCGACCGGCGTCCCTGTCCCGGCCGAGGCCGGACCCTTCTGGGCGGCCCTCTTCGAGCAGGCCGACCAGGACAGCTACGTCATCGGCCGCTGGTTCGGCGGCCTGTGCACCCGGGCCGCGCTGCCCGCCGTCCACGCGGAGGTCGAGGCGTGGGCGCCCGACCTCGTCGTCAGCGAGGCGGCGGAGGTCGCCGGCCCGCTGTGCGCCGAGCTGGCCGGCATCCCGCACGTGACGGTGGGCTGCACCGCCCTGGCCGGCCCCGGCTACGTCTCCGCGGTGCTGGTGGCCGAGGTCAACACCGCCCGCCGGATGCTCGGCCTGCCCGAGACCGACGAGGTGCCCTGGGACCGGGCGACCACCACCTACGTCACGGCCGTCCCGCAGGTGCTCTGGGGCTCGCCCGACGAGGTGCCGGCCGGCACCCGGCTGGTCCGCCACGAGGACCCCGAGGGCCCGGTGCACGTCGAGGTCCCCGCGCCG
>Ga0126306_10000894_pt1 | contig 15179 bp, 15 predicted proteins | sample Plot27_FD_92592 | JGI IMG/M metagenome (GOLD analysis project Ga0126306, IMG submission 92592) | Serpentine soil microbial communities from UC McLaughlin Reserve, CA, USA - Plot27 | ecosystem: Environmental > Terrestrial > Soil > Grasslands | place: USA: UC McLaughlin Reserve, Lake County...
CGCGCCGTCGATCACGAGCGCAGCGGCCGGGTCGTGGAAGACCGCGTTGATGCCGAGGACCTTCATCCTGGGAAGCGCTTCTCCGAGAAGCGCTTGCGGCGAAACAACGATCAGGTCATGTACGCGACAGACCGGTTGCAGGTGCGTCGTCAGGCGCTGTGCTCGGCGACCGTGCGCAGGCGCTCGAGCGCGCGCCGGATCAGGCGCGAGACGTGCATCTGCGAGACGCCGACGCGCTCCGCGATCTCCGCCTGCGTCAGATCCTCGACGAAGCGCAGGTGCAGCACGATGCGGTCACGCGCAGGCAGCGCGGCGAGCGTCGGCGCGATCGTGGCGCCGTACTCGACGAGCTCGAAGCGGCCGTCCTCGACGCCGATCGACTCGGCGTAGGTCTCGCCGTCACCCTCGTCGCCGAAGCGAAAGGACTCCAGCGAGACGGCGTCGTACGCGCCGGCCGCCTCCATCGCCTCGAGCACCTGCTCCGTGCCCAGCCCGAGCGCCCCGGCGACCTCCGCGGCCGACGGCGAGCGGCCCTTGCGCCTGGAGAGGTCCTTGACCGCGTTGTCGACCTGCATCACGCGCTCCTGCATCCCGCGCGGCACGTGCACGGCCCAGCCGTTGTCGCGGAAGTAGCGCTTGAGCTCGCCGAGCATCGTCGGCACGGCGTAGGAGGAGAACGCGGTCTCGCGCGCCGGGTCGAAGCGGTCGATCGCCTTGATCAGCCCGAGCGTCGCGACCTGGATGAGGTCGTCGAGCGGCTCGTCGGAGCGCCGGTAGCGCCGCGCCATCCTGCGCGCGAGCGGCAGCAGCCGCTCCACGAGCGCCTCGCGCGCGGCCCGATCGCCCTGGCGGTGATAGCGCACCAGCAGTCTGCGGTCCTCGTCCGCACGCGAGACTCCGTCTTCGGTCGCGCCGGGCGCGACGTTGCTGCGCGTCCCTGGGCTTACGGGCACCTGGGACATGTTTAGCAGCGTTCGCGTTCGGCCACGAATCGTGGCTGCCCGTCAGCGTGCTGACTCAAACGGTGGACAGGGGGTCTCGTCGGTCCCGCGGAGGAGATCGTCGAGCCGAGGAGTCACGCAGTCGCGCCCGCGCTCTGGCGCTGGCCCTCGTGCCTGCCCTCGGCGAACTCCTCGACGAGCTTCGCGCAGAACGCGGGCAGGTCGTCGGGCTTGCGCGACGTGACCAGGCCCTGGTCGACGTGCACCTCCTCGTCGATCCAGTTGGCGCCCGCGTTGCGCAGGTCGGTCCGCAGCGACGGCCATGAGGTCAGCGTGCGCCCGTTCACGACGCCCGCGTCGATCAGCGTCCAGGGGCCGTGGCAGATCACGGCCACGGGCTTGGCGTCGTCGAAGAAGGCGCGCACGAACGCCACCGCGTCGTCGTCGATGCGCAGGAAGTCGGGGTTCGCGACGCCGCCGGGCAGCACCAGCGCGTCATAGCGCGCGGCGTCGGCCTCGCTCGCCGTGTGGTCCACGGAGAACGTGTCGCCCTTGTCGAGGTGGTTGAAGGCCTGCAGCTGTCCGGGCTCCAGCGAGATCAGCTCCGGCGTCCCGCCGGCCTGCTCGACCGCCTTCCACGGCTCGGTCAGCTCCACCTGCTCCACGCCCTCGGCGGCGAGGAACGCGATCGTCTTGCCATCCAGCTTGCCAGCCATGTGGCTCCTTCCGGGTCGGAGGGGTCAGTTTCGTGTTCTCACGTCTCCCCGGCACGACAAACGCACGCCTCGCGGGCTCGTTTGGTCCCGGACAGCCAGGGGTAGCCGAGCGTCCATGGAGTACATGATCCCCGCGGTGCTCGTGGTGCTCGCGGTCGGTGGCTTCGTGACGTTCCTGGTCCTCAACGCGACCAGGAAGAGCGGCCCCGTCGCCGACGGGGACGAGGGCTCGCCGGGGATCGGCGCCGACAACACGCCGCTGGGCGACACCACGCAGCATGCCGGTGAGCAGACCGAGGGCGGGGTGACCACGTCGGACCCGGAGTCCGGTGCCGGCGCGCGCTCCGCGGACCCCGACGCCGCCGCGCACGTCCGCCGCCCCGGCGAGGGCGAGGGCGCCGAGAGGCTCGAGTTCGAGGGCGAGGAGCCGCGGCGCCGCGACGGCGCCGAGAGGCTCGAATTCGAGCGCGAGGCGCCGCGGGGCCGCGACGGCGACGGGCCGCGACGGACCGAGGATGCCCCTCCCGCGTCCGAGCGGCTCGCGAACCGCGACGCCTGAGACGACCACGCCGGCCACTCGTTTCGCGCGAACGCGGCCGGGTAGCCCCACCGTGATGACTCCTCATCCCCCTTCGCCCGTGCCGCCGGGTCCCGACCCCTCGCCGCCGACTCCGGCGCCCGACCCGCGCCCGCTGCCGCCCGACCCCAATCCGCTGCCGATCTGACGCGGTGAAGCCGGTCGAGCAGACCCCGACCGAGGCGGCGGACTACGCGGCGCTCTCGGCGCTCTACGGCGCGCTGCTCGCCGCTCTCGCCCACTCGGCGCGGGACCGCGAGCCGATCCCGCGCGCGGAGCTGGTGCCGATCTCCGCCGCGACGTTCGCGCTGTCCAAGCTGATCGTGCACGAGAAGATCGAGACCTGGCTGCGGCAGCCGTTCGTCGACGAGGGCTCGAACGGCAAGCGACCGCGCGGACGTCGCCTGCGCTACGCGATCGGCGAGCTATTGAACTGCACGCGCTGCGTGGGCGCATGGACCGGGCTCGGCCTGGTCGCGCTGCGGCTGCACTCGCCGCCCGCCGGACGCACCGCGACGACGGTGCTGGCCGCGTCCGCCGGCAATGACGTGCTGCAGTCCGCCTTCTCGCTGCTGTGCGCCCGGGTGACCGCCGCGCAGGAGCAGACCGCCGAGCGGCCGCGACCTTTCAGCGCCGCTCGGCGAGCGCCTTGAGCCGGCGGTCGTGCCCTCGGTCAGCCCGTCCCGAGCGTTAGCGGCCTTGATCGCCGGGGTACGCACCGAGGATCGACGCGGCTGGCGAACACGCGGTTTCAGCAGGCGAGACCGACGTCCGCCTCACGCTGCCCGCGCGAGCCGAGAACGTGGCCGTGGTCCGGCACGTGCTCGATGCGTTCGCCGAGGCGCTCGACCTGCCGCCGGCGACGACGGACGACATCCGGCTCGCGGTCACCGAGGCCTGCACCAACGTCGTCCGCCACGCCTATGGCGAGGGCGACGGCACCATCGAGGTCGTCGTGCGGCCCCAGGCCGGCGCACTCGAGGTCACGGTCGCCGACTCCGGCCGCGGGATCGGGCCGAGCCCGGACACGACGGGGCCGGGGCTCGGGTTGCCGCTGATCGCGGCGCTCGCGGACTCGCTCGTGATCGAGCGCTCGGCGAGTGCCGGCAGCCGCTTGGTCATGTCGTTCCTGCGCCCGCGTCCGGCGCCCACGATGGGGTTCGCGTGACCGCCACCGATCCGCCGACGCACGTCTCGATCGCCGCCGGCCCGCTCGTGGGCCCGGTCCTGCGCCGCGTCGTCGGCATGTTCGCCGCTCGCGCCGACCTTCCGCTCGACAGGCTCGACGATGCCGTCCTGGTCGCCGATGTGGTCGCCGCCCGTGCACCCGCGCACGTGACCGCGGAGACCGTCGACGTGACGCTCGCCTCCAGCACCCGCTCGCTCGACCTCTGCGTCGGCCCGCTCCGCGCCGGCGGAGCGCGCGCGCTCGTCGTCGACGCCGCCGTCCCGGGCGTCGGCAACGTGATCGAGCAGCTCAGCGACGCGCTCGAGATCGAGTCCGAGGGCGAGCGCGAGTTCCTCCGCGTCCGGCTCGTGTACTCCGGTTCGGATTAGGAAGGAGCTCGGACGGGAACAGGCAGGGAGGCGATGGCGATCGAGTTCGGGATCACGGACCGTGCAGTGCGCGCCGACACGCACGTGGTCAGCGTCCGCGGCGAGGTCGACCTGTTCACCGCGCCGGAGTTCAAGCAGCGCGTGCTGAGCCCGATCGCGGCGGGCGTCGAGCGCGTGATCGTCGACCTGACCAGGACGACGTTCATCGATTCCTCGAGCCTGGGCGTGCTGATCGGCGCGCACCGGCGGCTGAAGGCACGCGGCGGGCGGCTGGTCGTCGCCTGCGACGACGAGGCGATCGTGAAGACGTTCCGCATCACCGGGCTCGACGGGGTCTTCCGGCTCGTCGACTCCGTCGAGGCCGCGCTCGGCGAGCGCGCCGGGGCAGCGTAGCCTTCCCCTGGTGGATGGCGGCACGGGCTTTCCCAGCGCCGACGCGCAGGACGACTTCTCGCGCGCGCGGCGATCGCAGCTGCTCGCGCAGCTCGGACGGCGGCTGCGCCGCGAGCCCGACGACGTCGCGCTGATCCTGCCGTTCGACGAGGTCGTCGACGCGCTCGGCATGGTCGGCGAGGTCCAGCTCGGCCTGCAGACGATTCCGCTGGACTCGATCGTCGGCACGGTCGACCGCACGCGCGACTTCGATCGCGGCTTCCGGCCCACGACGCCGCGCGTGCGCGGCCGCTGGCAGCGAATCGCGGCCGCCCAGCGACGCGGCGAGTCGTTTCCGCCGATCTCCGTCTACCGCATCGGCGACCTGCACTTCGTCCGCGACGGCCACCATCGCGTCTCGGTGGCGAAGTCGCTCGGGCGCGAGGACATCGACGCATACGTCACGCAGGTGCGGACGCGGATCGCGACGGGCGACGCGCTGCGGCTGGCAGACCTGCCGCTGAAGAGCCACGAGCGGCTGTTCGGCGAGCGCGTACCGCTCGGCTCCGAGCAGCTGGCGCGGGTACGGCCGTCGGAGCCATGGGACTTCGGGCGCCTCGCAGAGGCCGTCGAGGCGTGGGGGTTCCGGGTGATGCAGGAGCGGCGCGAGTACATGGACCGCGAGGAGGTCGCGCGCCTGTGGTACGAGGAGGATTTCCTGCCGATCGTCGAGACGCTGCACGAGGGCGAGTTCATACGCTCGTCCGAGAGCGAGTGCGACGCGTACATGCGCGTCGTCGCGGCGCGCTACGAGCTGCTGCGCACGCATGAGTGGAGCGGAGAGATTCTCGACCGCCTGCGGGGCGTCGAGCGGCGGAGACGGGCGCGGCTGCGCCCGAGACGAACCTAATCCCTGGCGCCGGGATGACCCTCGCCCGGCCACGGGGCGAGCACCAGCAGCAGGCGGGCGTCGCTCGCGGCGCGCACCTCGTGGCGCTCGTGCGGGTCGAAGACCGCCGCGAAGCCCGGGCCTCCGCGCACGCTGCCGCCGTCGGCGTCGACCTCGACCTCGCCGTCGACGACGAGGAGGTGCGCGCGCTCGTGCACCTCGTGGTCCTGGAGGCGCTCGCCGGCGGGCAGGTGGATTGCGATCGTCCGCGACTCGCCGCGCGACGAGTGCAGGATCTGCGGCTGATGCGGCTTCACGTCGAGCGTGCGGAGGTGCCAGTGCTCCATGCCCGGGAATCTACCCCTACTCAGCCGCGTCGGCCTCGTCGCGCAGGCGCGCGATCGACTGGCGGATCAGGCGCGACACGTGCATCTGCGAGACGCCGACGCGCTCGCCGATCTCGGACTGCGTGAGGTCCTCCTCGAAGCGCAGCCGCAGCACCTCGCGCTCGCGCTCGGACAGCACGCGCATCAGCCGGTCCACCGTGGCGGAGTCCTCGGCCAGCCGGAAGCCGGGATCCTCGGCCCCGACGGCATCGGCGTAGGAGTCGCCGTCCTCGTCGTCGTCCGAGCGCGGGCGGTCGAGCGAGACGGCGCGGTACGCGGCCGACGCCTCGCGCGCCTCGAGCACCTGCTCGAGCGGCGCCCCGGTGCGCTCGGCGATCTCTCCGGGCGTCGGCGCGCGCCCGAGCTCGCGCGACATCTCGTCCGTGACGCGGTCGACGCGCACCGCCATCTCCTGGAGGTCGCGCGGGACTCGCACCGCCCAGCCCTTGTCGCGGAAATGGCGCTTGAGCTCGCCGAGGATGGTCGGCACCGCGAACGACGAGAACGCCGTCTCGCGCGCCGGGTCGAAGCGGTCGATCGCCTTCAGCAGGCCCAGCGACGCGACCTGGACCAGGTCGTCGAGCTGCTCACCGCCGCGCTGGTAGCGGCGCGCCAGCTGCCGCGCGAGCGGCAGGAAGCGCTCGACCAGCTGCTCCCGCGCCGCCGCATCGGCCGTGCGGTGGTAGCGGACCAGCAGGCCCCGGTCCTCCTGCGCGCGCGCGGCGCGCTCGTCGGACGACGGATATGCTGATGCACCGCCCTTGCGGCCCTTGTCTGTCGGATCGTCGATGCTCTCCACGCCCATCATCACGCATCTGGCACATGTTGTGCGCGCCGGGGCGCAGGGGCGCGGGAAGAGGTCGAGCAGGTCGCTGGGCCTGACCGCCGGACAGTCTAACGCGAGGGCTTGATGGCAACCCCGAGCGGCTCCGGAACAGGGCGGCATCTTCGCGTGCTGATCGCCGACGAGGACGAGGATGCGCTGGAGCACCTCGGCTCCGTGCTGGAGCGGCTCGGCCACGAGGTCACCCCCTACGTCGTCTCGGTCGCCGACGCGATCGAGCTGATCTCGACCGAGGACCCCGACCTCGCGATCGTCGTCGTGCACAAGGACGACGAGCACGCGCTGGCACTGATCCAGGAGACGGTCGAGTACGCGTCAGGACCGGTGATCGCGCAGACGCGCGACGGCGACGTCGAGTTCGTCGCGCGCGCCGCCGAGCGTGGGATCTCCGCCTGGATCGAGTCGGCGACGCCCGAGATCGTCCAGGGCGCGATCGAGGTCGCGCTGCGCCGCTACGAGGAGGCCGCACGGCTGCAGGTCAAGGTCGACCAGCTCGAGTCCGCGCTCGAGCGCAAGGCGGTGATCGAGCGCGCCAAGGGGATCGTGATGGAGCGTCACGGCATCGACGAGCGGGCTGCGTTCGAGCTCATGCGCGACCACGCCCGGGGGCAGAGCCGGCGCGTCGTCGACGTCGCGCTCACCGTCGTGGAAGGGCATGCGCTGCTGCCGAGGCGCGTGGCGGGGCGACCGGAGCCGTAGCCCGGTCCGTTAGCGGGCGGTGGCTCCCGGGAAGAACCCGTGCAGCACACCCGTCACCCACCAAGGAGCGTGCTTTCCACATGATCGGCATCCTGATCGCTGTCCTCTTGGCGGCGCTCGTGTACTTCCTGTGCATGGCGCTCGGACTGCCGGCGATCGTCGCGATCATCGCCGCAGTGCTCGTGCTGCTCGCCGGCATCCCGACCGGCGGCTACGGGGTCGGCAGCCGCTTCGGCGGGGGAACCCGGCTCTGACGTCGGAGACGAACGGAAGCCTGCTCCGGGCGGTCGTCGAGGACGGCCGCCCGGGCAAGCCGTTCGTCCCGGCCGATCTCAAGTCGGCGTTCGAGCGCTTCCGATCGGACGCGATGCTGGATCGCGCCGCGGCGCTGACGTACTACTCGCTGATGTCCCTGTTCCCGGCCCTGCTGGTCGCCGTCGCCGTGCTCGGCGTGTTCGGCCAGGAGTCGCTGATCGCCGACACCGCCGACTACCTGAAGGAGGCCGGCGCGCCGCCGGACACCGTCGACGCGGTGACGTCCGCGCTCGACTCCGCGCAGTCGCAGCGCAGCACCGCGATCACCGCGCTCGTGCTCGGCCTGGCGCTGTCGCTCTACAGCGCCTCGGGCGCGTTCGGCGCCGTGGGACGGGCGCTCAACCAGGTCTGGCGGGTCGACGAGGGCCGCGGCCTCGTGCGGCGCAAGGCCAACGACCTGGTGTGGACGCTCGTCGTGCTCGCACTGGTGCTGGTCACGTTCGTGCTGATCTTCCTCGGCGGCGGGCTGGCGTCGGACGTGCTCGGGTTGCTCGGGCTCGGGGAGTCCGTCGCGGACGTGTGGCGCTTCGCGCGCTGGCCGGCGGCCCTGGCGTCGGCGATGCTCGTCTACGCGGTCGTCTACTACGCGGCGCCGAACGTCGAGGTGCGGCGCTTCCAGTGGATCACCCCCGGCGCGGTCTTCGGGGTCCTGACCTGGATCGTCGCCTCGGCGCTGTTCTTCGTCTACGTCTCGAACTTCTCGTCCTACTCGGCTACGTACGGCGCGTTCGCCGCGGCCGTGATCCTGCTCGTCTGGCTCTGGCTCAGCAACCTCGTGCTGCTGTTCGGCGCCGAGCTCAACGCCGCGATCGACGTGCGCCGCTCGCCCGACCTGCGGCCGGGCTACGAGGGCCCGCCGCTGCCTGCCAAGGAGCCGGCCGAGTCCTCGTAGGCCTCCGCTGCAGGGCGCAGCGTCATCGCCTGGGGCCAGGAGCAGAGCGCCTGCCGGCCGGGGCACTCGCCGCACAGCTCGCGGTGCGGGCGCTCGGCGACGGGCCATCGCTCCGCGAGCACGCCGGACGCGACCCCAAGCAGCGCGTCCGCGAGCACCGGCGCGTCGGCCTCGCCGAACGTCGCGGCGACCGGGTCCGCGGGGCGCTCGAGCAGGCAGTAGGCGACCTCGACGCGCTGCGCGCCGGCGCGCAGCGCGGCGAGCGCGTAGACCATGCGCTGGGTCGCATAGTCGCGCTCGACGAGCGCCGCGGGCGTGTCGTCGCCGAGCCGGTCGGTCTTGTAGTCGACGATCAGGAACGCGCCGTCGCGCTCGCGCGCGAGCACGTCGACGACGCCCGAGACGAGCGGGCCGCCGCCACCGGGCGAGAGCTCGAAGGCGAAGCCGGCCTCGCGTCGGACTCCGCCGGCGGCAGCGAGCCGCGCGCACAGCGGGGAGGCGGCGAAGGCCACCACCTGGGCGCGGATGTCGTCGACGTGCTCGGGCTCGAGCTCGAGCCCGTGGGACGCGGCGAGCGCGCGCACGCGCTCGGCGCCGGGTGGCGCCGGGCGGTCGAAGTCGAGCCGCTCGAGCAGCTCGTGCACGAGCGTGCCGCGGATCCGACCCTCCAGCGCCGGCGGCTCGGCGGCGGGCTCGTCGCCTGCGGGCGGCGGCGCGGGAACCGGCGGCAGCCCGAGCACGCGCGAGAGGTAGAAGCGGTAGGAGCAGCGCGCGTAGTCCTGCAGCGCGGAGTACGACAGCCGGCGCTGGGCCGGCTGGGGGCGGCCCGCGGACGGGATCACCTTCGGCTCCGCGGGCAGCGCGGTGCCGGGTCCCGTGGCGCGTGCCCGCGCGTCGGGCGCCGCGGCCTGCGCGGGCAGGTTGCGTGCGGTGACCAGCAGCGCCGACACGGCCCCGGCGCCGCAGGCGACGACGGCCGCGTCCTCGCCCAGCACGGCGCCTGGGTCGCCGAGCAGCGCGGGCGCGAGCCAGTTGATCGGCGGGCCGCCCGGGCGTGGCGGGGGCCACCTGGCGGTGTCGACGCCGCCCGACAGGATCAGCCGCTCCTCCGCGCGCGTCGCGGCGACGTAGAGCAACCGGCGCTCCTCCTCCGCCTCGGCCACCGCGCGCCGCTCCGCGATCCGGTCGTGGCCGAGCGCGGGGACGGGATCGCCGCCGGCGAGCGTGGCCAGCCTCAGGCCGGCGGTACCGTCCGGCGCGATCAGCAGCCGCTCGCGGGCGGTCACGCCGGGGCGCCCCAGGTCGGCGACGCAGACGACCGGGAACTCGAGGCCCTTGGCGCGGTGGATCGTCATCAGCCGCACGGCGTCGAGGCCCTCGGACTCGAGCGCGGCCTCGCCCTCGCGTGCCTCGGCCAGGTCCTGGCCGGCGGCGTAGGTGAGAAAGCCGCGCAGGTCGCGGCCCTCGGCACGCTCGTACTCGCGCGCGAGCCGCATCAGCTTGCGCAGGTTCGCCAGCCGGCGGTCGCCGCCGGCGCGCGCGAGGATCGCGAGGTCGTAGCCGGTGGCGGAGATCGCGCGCTCGAGCAGCACCTCGACCGGGAGCCGCTCGGCCCGCAACCGCTCGCCGGCGGCGAAGCGCGCGAACGCGACGAGCCGGCCGGACTGCTCCGCGGGGAGGGCGGCGAGCCAGGAGCCGGCCGGGCGAGGCGCCGGCCCGCTCGCGGCCGCGCGGCGGAGCGCGGCCCAGGCGCCTTCGCCGTCCTTCCTCCCCGCCTCCGCGAGCAGCACGAGCGCGTCGGTTCCCGCGCCGCAGAACGGCGACGCCAGCGTCGCGTACAGCGCCGCCTCGTCGTGCGGATTGGCCAGCAGCGAGAGGTACGCGAGGCCGTCGCGGACCTGCTCCTGCGACCAGTAGCCGCGGCCGCCGACGACGTACGTCGGCAGCCCCTGCTCCTCCAGCGCCTGCTCGTACACCCGCAGCGAGCTCGTCGCCCGCACGAGCACGACGAGGTCGCGCAAGGCACGGCCGCCGTCGTCGACCTCCGCGCGCAGGCGGGCCGCCACGGCGCGCGCCTCGGCGCGTCGCCCGGGCTGAGGCGCCAGGCCGGCGAGCCCGAGCTCGGCCTCGCGCTCGTCCCATCCCGAGGTCTCGCAGGCCAGCAGCTCCACGCATTGCTCCTCGGGCGGGTCGGGGGCGAACAGGCGCAGCTCATCCGGCCCGCGTCCGGCCACCAGCGGCGCGAAGCCGGACCCGAGCAGCGGCCCGAAGGCGGCGTTGACGACGTCGAGGATCGCCGGGCGCGAGCGGAAGTTGACCGTCAGCGCGCGCACGGCGTCGGCCGTGAGCGCCGCCCGCCGCGCGCGGAAGATGCCGACGTCGGCGTGACGGAAGCCGTAGATCGACTGCGACTCGTCGCCGACCGCGAAGAGGTTCCCCCGCTCGAGCGCCTCGAGCACGTCGAGCTGCAGCCGGTTCGTGTCCTGGAACTCGTCGACCATGATCAGCGCGAAGCGCTCCGCCCAGCGCGCGCGCAGCCCGGCGTCGCCGGCGAGCAGGTCGCGCACGCGCAGCTCGAGGTCCTCGAAGTCGGCGCCCGCACGGGCGGCCTTCGCGTCGGCATAGGCCGTCCCGAAGCGGCCGAGCAGATCGTCGATCAGCATCAGCGCGGCGCGGGCGTGATGGTCCGCGCAGGCGGCGCGGTAGGCGTCCCATGCCTCGCGGTAGGCCACGCAGTCGTCGTGCTCCAGTGCCTTGGCGCCCGCCGGCAGCCGGGCGGCGTCGAGCGCGCCGGCCAGCGGCGGATCTGCTCGCGGCGCCGTGAGCCGCTCGCATGCCGCCAGCGCCTCGAGTGCGGCGTTGACGCGCGCGCCGTTTGCGGGTGCCGCGCGCAGCGCGGCACCGGCGCGGCCGGCCGCGGCCGCGAGCGGCGCCGGGTCGGGCGCGGGCGCCTCCGGCGGGATCCGCAGCCGGGGGCTCGTCGCGCCGCGGCTGCGCAGGGTCGAGTACGCGCGCGCGACCATCGGCTCGAGGTCACGCCCGTAGGCGGCGGCGAGGTCGACCGCGGGTGCGCCGCACGCGGCGGTCCAGGCCTCGAGCGCCGCCTCGAACGCGGCGGCTGCGAGCCGCCGCGCCGCCGCCTCGTCGAGCACCGTGAAGCGCGGGTCGAGCCACGCGGCGAGCGGCTGGCTGCGAAGCACGCGCGCGCAGAAGCCGTGGATCGTGCCGATCCAGGCGGCGTCCACCGCGCGCGCGTGCTCGTGCTCGCCGAGCTCGGTGAAGCGCCGCCGGATCCGCTCGCGCAGCTCGGCCGCGGCCTTCTCCGTGAACGTGAGGGTGAGGATCGAGCCGACGGCGACGTCGTCGTGGAGCACCGCCTCGGCGAAGCGCTCCACCATGACCGCCGTCTTGCCCGAGCCGGCGCCGGCGGCGAGCAGCGAGGAACGGCCGCGGTCGGCGATCGCCCCGCGCTGCTCGGGGGTCCACGCGCGCGCCCGGATGCGTGGCTCGACGGCGTGCGCCGTCATGGGGTCGCCTCCGGCGAGCGAAGCGGTGAGGCGTCAGCCGGCGGCGACGCCTCCGGCCGAGACAGGAAGGCCTCCGGCCGAGGCAGAGGCTCGCCCGCCCGGCAGATGCCCGGGTAGCGGCAACCGCGGCTCGAGCAGCGCTCGGGGCAGGGCTGCAGCCGGCCGTCGTGCAGCTCGGCCGCGGTGCGAGCGGCGAGCTGGCGCGCATCCTGCAGCGCGGCCGCGAAGGCGGCCGCGTCGACGACGTCGGTGCGCGTGTACGCACCGGGGACATCGTCGCGGACGAGCCCGCGCGCGCCCAGCGTGCGCCCGGCGAGCGGCTGGTAGAGCCCGGCCACGGGCTCGAGCCCGAGCAGGTCGCGCACGGCGAGCAGGTAGAGCGCCACCTGGAGCTGCAGCTCGTCCGCCCACTTCACGCCGCCGACGACGCTGCGGCCCTTGTAGTCGCGCACGATCGCGGCGCCGCCGCAGCCGACGTCGATGCGATCGACCCGCCCCGTCACCAGCCCGCCTCCCTCGCCCAGCGAGAGCGGTCCGTGGGCGTCCTCGGGACCGCCGAACGACCACTCCAGCTCCGCGGGCTCGTAGCCCGCGCCACACTCGGCCTCCGTCCGCAGGTAGCGTTCGAGGTCGGCTTCCAGGCCGCGCAGCAGGGCGCGGCGGCGGGCCGGCTCGGGTCCGCGCGGGCGCTCTGCGAGCACCTCGTGCAGCGTGCCGAGGGCTGCCTCGAGCCGCTCCGGGACGATCCGCGCGGAGCCCGTGCGCTCGCGCAGCAGCTCGAGCGTGTGCTCGAGCACGGCGTGCGCGAGCGCGCCGCGCCGCATAGGCTCGGGATCGGGGTCGCTGCGACCCGGTCGCAGCAGGTGCTCCACCAGCCAGCGCACGCCGCAGCCGGCGAACGACTCGAGCCCGCGGGCCGGCTCGGCCTCGCGCGCGGCGAGCAGCTCGAGCACCGCGCTCGTCGCCGGCGCGCCGAGCGGCGCCGGCTCGGCGGCGTCCGCAGCAGCGGCGTACGCGCGTCGCAGCTCGTGCGGCGTGGGCGCGTCGCGCGGGGCCCACGTGACGTCGGCGAGCAGGCGCGTGCCGCGCTCCTCCCAGAGATCGTCGGTGAACAGCGCGCGGACGTCGTCGACGAACGCGGACGGCGCGAGCGGGTCGCCCTCCTCGTCCGACGAGCGCCACGAGAGGAACAGCACGTCCTCGGGCCGCGAGACCGCCGCGTAGAACAGCGAGCGCTCGCGGTCGAGCACGTCCTCGTGCGGCGGCAGCCGCAGGCCGGCCGCCGCCATCAGCGCGCGCCGGTCCTCGTCGGAGAGGAACGGCTCCGGCACCGGCCGGCGCGGGAACTCACCGTCCTGGAGACCGCAGACGAACACGGCCCGGAAGCGCCGCGCCCGGATCGCGAGCGGGTCGGCGAGCAGCACGCCCGCAGGCGGCGCGGCCGGCGCGTTCGCTGCGGTTGCGCCCGGTGACGGGTCGGCGGCCGGGAACGACCCGGCGCGGCCCGCGTAGACCGTCTCGGCCGGCGTGCCCATGGCCGCTCCCGCGATCGCGGACGGCTCGCGCACCTCGACGGCGCCGAGCGCCTCGAGGATGTCGTGCGAGCCGCCCACGAGGCTCGCGTCGGCTGCCGCCAGCCCACGCAGCTCCGCCGCGGCGGAGCGCAGGTCGGCCGCGACGCGCGCGTCGGCCAGGTCCTCGGCCGCCAGGACGGCCGCGCGGCGGGCGTGCGGAGCGGTCCAGATCGCGTCGGCCTCCGCCTCCAGCGCGCGCAGCAGCGCCTCGGCACCCTCGGCCGCCGCCGCGGCGAGCACGTCCAGCGCCGCCAGCGGCGGCCCGCCCAGCCGCGACTCCCAGACCGAGCGGGCGGCGCGCGCGCTGCGCAGCTCGCCGCGGCGGACGCTCAGCTCGAGCGCGTCGGCGAGCGCCGCGTCGGCGAGCCGGCCCGGCGTTCGCAGCCACGTCAGCAGGTCCGCCGGCTCGCCGCCCGGCAGCGCGGCACGCACCCCCGCGAGGACGCCGGCGCCGAGCCGCGTGCGCGCCAGCGGCACGCGCCGGTCGTGGCTGACCGGGATGCCATAGCCCGCGAGCACCTGGGCGAAGAGCGCTGCCGTGCCGGCGTCGCCGCGCAGCAGCACCGCGATCTCGGGCGGCTCGATCCCATGACGCATGAGCTCGAGCACGGCGGCGCCGACGAGCTCCGCCTCGGCCCGCTCGCCGCCCGCCTCGAGCAGCCGCACGGCCCCGTTCGGCGGGCGCCGCGCGGGATCGGGCTCGAACAGCGACCGCTCAAGGTGGTGCAGCGCCGGCCGCGCCGGCGCCGCGTAGTACTCCGAGCGCTCCGGCAGCGCCACGACCTGCGCAAGCGGCCGCAGCTCCTCGACGGTGGCGGCGCGGCCGGCGAACGCGACCCGGCCGGGCTCGTACGGCAGCGCGACGAGCACGTCGGCGCCCGCGTGGGAGACGAGCGTCTCGACGGCGTCGCGCTGGATCGGCGTGAGGTCGTCGAAGCCGTAGAAGAACACCGGACGCGCGCCCCAGCTGCCGGGCGCTGCACGCAGCGCGTCCAGCGCCGCCCACGCGTAACCCTCCTGGTCGGGCCGGCCGAGCCGCTCCAGGCGGCGCCGATAGGCCGAGTAGAGGGCGCCGAGCTCCGCGGCGTACGCCGCGCGGTCGCCCTCGGCCGACTCGGCCCACGTCCTCAGCGCGGACGTGAAGCGCGCGGGCCTGACGAGCGAGCGCTGCAGCTCGGCGAACAGCGCGCCCGCGGCGCCGGCGAAGCCGGGCGTCGCGCCGGAGCGCGCGAGCGCGCGCAGCGGGACGTCGGCGATCGCCGCGCGGACGACTCGATCGCGTGCGACGCGGCCGAGCGGGCGCGCGTCGAGCCCTGCGCGGCCGGCGATCTCCCCCACCAGGCGAGCGAACGTCAGCACCTCGGCACCGAAGACGATCCCGGAGGCGGCCAGCTCGCGCTGGTAGTGCTCGACGTCGGCCGCGGTGGGCACGACCAGCAGCGGGTCGTGCGGCACCGCCGCGCGCAGGCGCTCGAGCACGGCGCCGGCCTTCGCCGCGTTCGCCGGGCCGGTGATCAACGTCAGGGGCATCGGACCGATAAGGGTCGCGCGCGCGGCGGACAGGCTCACGGACCGGGACGGGACGCGCCCGTCGACCGTCCCGGGCGGCTTGACGCCCACATGCCGCGCGGGGTCGAACATCCGCAATTTCGACACATTTCTGACACGCCGGCCTAAAGCTGAAGCGGACTCAGGCCGTTACCCGCCCTAGGAGCACTGTCCAGGAGGACTCGATGGCCCAGCTTTTCCTGCCCGCCGCGCACACCGAAGCCGACCTCGTTCTCGCCGGCCAGATCGCCGACCGGATCGACAGCGCCCAGCTCTACGTCGCCTGGACCCCGCAGCACGGCCGCGCGGTGCCCGAGGTCATGGCCGAGTTGCGCGCCGCCG